>MDTB01068852.1_pt1 | contig 21402 bp, 16 predicted proteins | sample 811161 | NCBI WGS metagenome assembly MDTB01 (sample SAMN05326650, study PRJNA326480) | marine metagenome | isolation source: seawater | place: Mediterranean Sea | collected 2009
AGCTGTAGCAATGACAAGAGGTGAAAAAGTATTTAAATAATTAAGGAGAAAAACTATGAAAATGTTTTATGAAAAAGATACCGATGTAAATTTAATCAAAGATAAAAAAATTGCTATTTTTGGTTATGGAAGTCAGGGGCATGCTCATGCTTTAAATTTAAAAGATAGTGGTGTTAAAGAATTAGTTGTAGCTTTAAGAGAAGGTTCGTCCAGCGCACCAAAAGCAGAATCTAAAGGTTTAAAAGTGATGAACTTATCTGATGCTGCTGAATGGGCTGATGTTGTAATGATTTTAACTCCAGATGAATTACAATCTGAAATCTATAAAAATCATATCGAACAAAGAGTAAGAGAAGGAAAATCCATTGCATTTGCTCATGGTCTAAATGTTCACTATGATTTAATTAAAGCCAGAAAAGATTTAGATGTTTTTATGGTTGCTCCAAAAGGTCCCGGTCATTTAGTAAGATCTGAGTTTGAAAAAGGTGGAGGAGTTCCATGTCTTTTCGCTGTTCATCAAAATGGATCAGGTAAAGCAAGAGACCTTGCAATGTCCTATGCATCAGCAGTAGGTGGAGGAAGATCAGGCATCATTGAAACAACTTTTAAAGATGAAGTTGAAACAGATCTATTTGGAGAGCAAACTGTGCTGTGTGGTGGCTTAGTTGAGCTAATAAAAAATGGATACGAAACTTTAGTTGAAGCAGGATACGAACCTGAAATGGCTTATTTTGAAACTGTGCATGAGGTAAAGTTAATTGTTGATTTAATTTATGAAGGTGGAATTGCTAATATGAATTATTCTATTTCCAATACAGCAGAATATGGAGAGTATCAATCAGGACCTAGAATAATAAATAAAGAGGAAACAAAGAAAAGAATGAAGGAAGTGCTAGCGGACATCCAATCTGGTAAGTTCACAAAAGAGTGGATGGATGAATGTAAAAATGGACAAAAAAACTTCCTAGCAACTAGAGCAAAACTTGCAGAACACCCAGTTGAAAAGGTTGGAGCAGGACTGAGAGCAATGATGCCATGGATTTCTAAAAAGAAATTAGTAGATAGCGATAAGAAATAAAGTCAATTAAATTAATTTGGGTCTTTAGCCCCAATTTATTTTGCAATCTGAACGAGAGCATGTATGATGCTCCCCGGTAATAAGTTTACATTTTATGGCTGATAAAGACAGAGTTTTTATATTCGATACTACTATGCGAGATGGTGAGCAGTCACCAGGAGCATCAATGAGTTTGGAGGAGAAAATTCAGATCGCAAGAGTATTTGATGAATTAGGAATTGATATAATAGAGGCTGGTTTTCCAATTGCATCGCCTGGAGACTTTGAGGCAGTAACAGAAGTAAGTAAAATTTTAAAAAATTCCATTCCAGCAGGTTTATCAAGACATTCAAAAAAAGATATAGATCGTTGTTATGAAGCATTAAAGCATGCTCCAAGATTTAGAATTCACACATTTATTTCAACAAGCCCATTACATATGAAACATAAACTTAATAAATCTCCAGAGGAGGTTTACGAATCGATTAAAGAACACGTTACATATGCAAGAAAGTTTACTGATGATGTGGAGTGGTCGTGTGAAGATGGAACAAGAACTGATATGGATTATATGTGCAAAACAGTTGAGCTTGCAATTCAATGTGGAGCAAAAACTATAAATATTCCTGATACAGTTGGTTATACAATACCATCCGAATTTACAAAAATTATTCAAACATTATTAAATAAAGTTCCAAACATCGATAAAGCAATTTTATCGACACATTGTCATAACGATTTAGGGTTAGCAGTTGCGAACTCACTTGCAGGTGTTCAGGCGGGTGCAAGACAAATTGAGTGTACCATTAATGGATTAGGAGAAAGAGCAGGAAACGCTGCTTTAGAGGAAGTAGTAATGGCAATTAAGACAAGACCAGACCTAATGCCTTATGATACAGGTATTAATACAACTTTACTAAGTAAAGCATCTAAAATAGTTTCAAATGCAACAGGTTTTCCTGTTCAATATAATAAAGCTATTGTCGGTAAAAATGCATTTGCACATGAAGCAGGAATTCATCAGGATGGGATGTTAAAGAATAGACAAACTTATGAAATTATGACTCCTGAAAGTGTTGGAGTTAAACAAACTTCATTAGTAATGGGAAAACATTCTGGACGTCATGCATTTAAAGATAAATTAAATTCATTAGGTTATCCAGATTTAACAGACGATGTAGTAAGCAATGCATTTGCGAAATTTAAAGTTCTAGCTGATAAGAAAAAACATGTTTATGACGAGGATATAATTGCATTGATTGATGATAGTTTAATTATAGATAACAAAGTTAATGCTATAAACTTAAAGTCTCTAAAAGTGTTTGCTGGTACAGGCGAACCACAAAAAGCAGAGATGACTTTAGATGTTTTTGGGGACATAAAAAAAACATCAGAGACGGGAGATGGTCCAGTAGATGCAATATTTAAATGTATTAAAAAACTTTATCCTCATGATGTAAATTTACAACTTTATCAAGTTCATGCAGTGACCGAGGGAACCGATGCGCAAGCAACAGTGAGTGTAAAGATTGAAGAAAATGGAAAAACAACTGTAGGTCAAGCAGCAGACACCGACACATTAGTTGCATCAGCAAATGCATATATAAATTCTTTAAATAAAATGATTATAAAAAGAGAGAGAACAGCTCCCGAGGAGCAATTTGAGAATAAACAAATGAAAGGAATATAGGAGAATGGAATTACTAGCATCAATTAAAAAATTTTGGAGCCAGGATATGGCAATTGACCTTGGAACAGCTAATACCCTTGTTGTTTTAAAGGGAAAAGGAGTTGTTCTAAATGAACCATCTGTCGTTGCAGTTGTTGATAATAAAGGAAAAAAGTCAGTTTTAGCAGTTGGCGATGAAGCAAAGACGATGTTAGGAAGAACGCCTGGAAACATTCAAGCAATTAGACCATTAAGAGATGGTGTGATTGCAGATTTTATTGTTACAGAGGAAATGATTAAACACTTTATCAAAAAAGTTCATAAAAAAACTTTAGCAAATCCAAGAATTCTTATTTGTGTTCCAACTGGTTCAACTCCGGTCGAAAGAAAAGCCATTCAAGACAGCGCACTTGCAGCTGGAGCAAGAAGAGTACAATTAATTGAAGAACCTATCGCAGCCGCGATTGGAGCAGGGCTTCCGATATCAGAGGCAACAGGCTCCATGGTAATTGATATTGGCGGAGGAACAACTGAAATCGCAGTTATGTCATTAGGTGGAGTTGTTTACTCCGAATCACTGAGAGTAGCAGGTGATGCAATGGACAATTCCTTGAGAGATTATATGAGAGAAGAATATAATTTAATGATTGGAGATAGCACATCCGAAAAAATTAAAAAAGATATTGGTACAGCAATACCAACAAATAATAATACTTATGCTGTAAAAGGAAGAGATATTAGATCAGGTACACCTAAAGAGGTAAATATTTCAGAGGAAGATACTGCAGAGGCTTTAAACCCAATTTTAAAAGATATTGTTTCTGGAATTAAAAAAGCTTTAGAACATACACCTCCTGAGTTATCAGCTGACCTAGTTGATATGGGATTAACAATGACAGGTGGTGGATCTTTGTTAAAAAATATTGATAAAAGATTTTCTAAGGAAACAGGGTTACCAGTTAATATAGCAGATGATCCATTATCATGCGTTGCAATCGGAACAGGAAAAGCACTAGATCAAGAAGAAATATTTTCTACTGTATTATCTGAGTATTAAAATACTATGGCAGCAGATTCGGGTAGAGATGATTTTATAATTGCTATTCGATCAGCCTTTTTAAAAAAAGGAACACGTCAAAATTTTTCATTATTTACTCTTTTAATAATTTCAATTTTAGTTTTGTCTTTAGAGTATTTCAAATCAGGGCCAATTAATAAATTTAGATCTATTACTAAAGATTTAATATTTAAAGGATCTTTTTTGGTGTCAGCACCGTTTGTATATGTAAAAGATCAATATTACTTGCTTCAAGATCATCTTAATATGTATGAAGAATTTAAACTTTTAAGAGTAAAAAACTTTGAAATTGAGAAAATAAAAAATGAAATTGAGTTTTATAAATCTGAAAATATTAGACTTAAAAAATTAATTGATGAAAGAAATATATATTCAGAGGACTATTTATTAGCAAAAGTTTTACTTGATCAACAAAGCCCCTTTTTAAAATCTATGATAATAAATAAAGGCTATAGGCATGGTATTAAATTAGGTGTTGCAGTGAAAGATCAATCTTATTTTGTTGGAAAAATAATAAATGTAAATTTGTTAACATCTAGAATTCTGCTTGCATCAGACTTAAATAGCAAAATTCCTGTAGTCATTGAGCCTGGTGGAATAAATGCAATTTTGTCTGGTAATGGAAATAACTCATTTGCAGATTTAGAATTTTTGCCAAAGATGAACAAAGTAAAAGAAGGATCAATAGTTTATACTTCAGGCGTTGATGGAATAATTTCTCCAGCAATACCAGTTGGAAAAGTTAAAGTTTATGATGGCATAAGATATGTCGATTTTTTTGTTAATTATAATCAATTAAAATTTGTAAGGGTAAATAACTAGTTATGGCATTATCCTTTCCAAAAAAAGCTTACAAAACCTTTATTCACAGTTTTCCTATTTTGCTATTATTTTTTATAGCCTTTACTGGTTTTGATTTATCCTTTCTTTTATTTAACCAAAGCTTTTCATTTAACTTTATTTATATTTTGATTTTCTTTTGGATATTAAAAAAACCTGAAAGATTAGGATATGGTTTAGTATTTTGTGCAGGAATTATTAATGATGTCGTTCAAAATTTTCCAATTGGAATTTCATCAATTAATTATATGTTACTTTGCACGTTCGCATTGTTCATAAGAGCTAGAACTCTTCTTCCAAACTTATTTTATGATTGGGGATTTTTTATTATAGCAATTTTAATTATAAGTTCTTTACATTATACTATTCTAACAATTGTTTTTGATATTCCAATTCAATATGGCACTTTAATGTTTTCTTCTATATTAACTTTTTTAGTGTATCCTTTATTTTCAAAATTATTTAATCAAATTTATCTAATAGATCTAAGGCAAGAAAATGCAAAATAGAGCAAGTAGTGTCGAAAAGAGTAGACTAATTACAAGAAGAGTTTTTATGTTAGCAGCTGCAAAAATAGTTTTATTAGGAGGAATTACATCAAGACTGTATAGCTTACAAATTTCAGACAGGGAAAAATATGAATTACTTTCAGATAAAAATAGAATTAGAGAGTGGAAAACACCTCCACAAAGAGGATTTATAGTAGATCATTTTAACAATGTTCTAGCTGATAACGATAGAGTGTTTCAAGTTCACTTAGATTTGGACCAGATAAAAGATTTTAATAATATAATTTTTAAACTCAAAAATATTTTAGAATTATCAAATAATGAGTTAAAAAAAATTTACAGAGAAAAGGAAAGACTTAAACCTTGGGATACTTTAGTTGCATCTGACAATTTAAATTGGACACAATTTTCAAAACTGAATTTATATCTTCATGAGTTAGAGGGTGTTAAGCCAGTTGTTTCATCTTCACGATTTTATCCATATAAAAATTCACTAGTTCATATTGTAGGATATGTTGGAGCAGCAAGTCAAAAAGATATTGAAAGAAAAGATGTCATTAAAGAAAATTTAGTACCAGGATTGAAAGTAGGAAAATCGGGAATTGAATATGCTAAGGAAACACAACTAATTGGAAGATATGGAATTAAAAGATATGAGGTAAATTCCTCTGGAAAAAGAATAAGTCAGATAGATTATACAAAAGAAACTCAAGGTGAGAAAATTAAGCTTACAGTTGATCTTGAAGTACAGCAATTAGCACAAGAACTTTTAAAAGGAAAAGCGGGATCAATTTCGGCTATGGATATTTATACAGGAGAAATAATTGCAATGGCATCTTCTCCTACGTATGATCCAAACAAATTTACACATGGTATTGGTCACAAAGATTGGGGAGAGATTAGAGATGATCCTTTAAAACCATTAGTTAACAAATCAATTGCTGGTTTATATTCCCCAGGCTCGACTTTTAAACCTTTGGTTGCTCTTGCAGCTTTAGAGTTTGGAACTATTGATCCAGAAAGATCAATCCTATGCAAAGGTCACAAGCATCCTTACGAATTATATGGCGTTAAATATCACTGTTGGAAAAAACAAGGGCATGGTTACATGAGACTTAGAAATGCAATTAAGCAATCATGTGATATTTATTTTTATGAAATGGCTAGATTGTTGGGAGTTGATAAACTTGCAATTATTGCTAAGCGTTATGGTCTTGGGTCAAATATTCTAAAAGACTTGTATTTTGATGAAAAAAAAGGGGTAGTTCCTGATACCTCATGGAAGAAAAATGCAATAGGTAAATCATGGTATTTGGGTGAAACAGTTATTAACGGTATAGGACAGGGGTATATTCAAACAACACCGTTGCAATTATGCTTAATGACAGCTCAAATTGCAAATGGAGGATACAAAATAAAACCTCATATTATTCAAGATGAAAGCATTAATTATGAACACACAAGACTTAAAATTGCAAATCAATTTGTAAATGAATCGTCAGATTTTTCAAATGATGAAAAATTTTTAATTGATAGAGATTATAAATTATATGAGAGATTATATAGAGATCCTAAAAATATTAAATTTATAAAAGATGCAATGTTTGGCTCAACTAACGAACAATATGGAACTTCTTATAAATCAAGATATGATGATTTAAAATATCAATTTGCTGGAAAAACAGGAACATCACAGGTTAAAAGAATTACAGAAGAAGAACGAAAGCTCGATTTAGATCAATCTCAAATAGAGTATAAAAACCGGGATCATGCATTGTACATAGCTTTCGCTCCCTATAAAAATCCAAGATATTCAATCAGTGTTTTAGTAGAGCATGGAGGATCCGGTAGTAGCGCAGCAGCACCACTTGCAAGTAAATTAATTAAAAAAATTATTGATCGTCATTCTTTAAGAGAACAAATTGAAAAAGGAAGTACAAGTTTAGCATAATGTTAACTGAAAGATTAAATACACGAAATTATTCATTTTTTGAAAAGTTAAAATCTGTTGATTATTTTTTAATACTAATAATTATACTAATTGGCGTGATAAGTGTTTTTGCAATTTATTCTACTGAAAGAGGTGAGTTTTCTTTTTACACTAAAAACCATTTACTTAGATTGTTAGTATTTTTTGGATTATTTTTAGTGTTATCATTTGTCAGAATTACGTTTTGGTATAAAAACGCATATTTTTTTTACACTGTTTGTGTATCCCTTTTATTTATAACATTATTTTTTGGTCTTATGGCATCTGGCTCTAGACGATGGTTGGATCTTTATTTTTTAAATCTTCAACCTTCAGAAATAATGAAAATTGCTATAATAGTTTGTTTTGCAAGATACTATCATCGAATTCAAACTGCAGAAATTCAAAATTATAAATTTATTTTAGTACCGTTAATTTTACTCCTCATTCCTTGTTATTTAGTATTACAGCAACCTGATCTTGGAACATCTATTTTAATAGCTGGAACTGGAGTAATAATAATTTGGTTAGCAGGATTAAATATTAAATATTTTGTTTACTCTACTTTATTACTGATTGTTTCTTTGCCTTTTGCAGTTTCTTTGCTGAAACCTTATCAAAAATCTAGAATTTTGACTTTTTTTAATCCAGACAGGGATCCCCTTGGTGCAGGATACCAAATTATACAGTCAAAAATTGCTATAGGTTCTGGGGGCTTTTTCGGTAAAGGTTTTTTAAAAGGGACGCAAAGTTATTTGGAATTTTTGCCAGAAAAACACACAGATTTTATATTTACACTTTTTTCAGAAGAATTTGGCTTTATTGGATCTATAATGCTTCTACTATTATATATATTATTAATTTACAGAATTATAAGTATTGGTTTTTATGCTAAAAGCTTTTTCTCAAAACTTTTCTGCTTTGGGTTTGCCTCTGCAATATTTCTCTATATTTTTGTAAATATATCAATGGTTTTAGGATTGCTACCAATTGTAGGAGCTCCTCTGCCAATCATGTCTTATGGTGGTTCTTCAATGTTATCAATAATGCTAGGCCTAAGTATTGTAATGAGCTGTAAAATTTATAGCCAGGATCAAATCTCAAATTACTAGCTTTTTAAATCATCTTCATTATAAGTTTTTTGGTTTTTATGGAATTCGTAAAATTAGCAGGACCAGCAGGCATGTTTTTTATTATGTTTTCACTAGCACTTTCAATCAAGACATCTGCATTCAAAGCAATCGCCTCAAATCCTTTAAGCTTTTATTTGGGTTTGGTTATACAACTTATTGGTATGCCCTTAATTGGTTTTATCATAGCGTTAACAATACCTTTTCCAGTTGAAGTAAAAGTAGGAATAGTTTTAATTACTTGTTTACCGAGTGCTGTAACTTCTAATTTTTTAACAAAAAAAATGGGTGGCAATGTAGCATTGTCTATATCACTAACAGCGGTAACGTCGTTAATTGCATTTTTAACTATTCCAATCATAATTAAAATTTACTTTCTGATAGTAATTCAGGATACAAATATTATAATTTTTAATACAAGTCTTATCGGTGCTTCTTTAAAGTTATTTGCAATTGTAACTATTCCAGTGTTCCTTGGAATTATTTTTAATACTATATTTTATAATTTTTCAAAAAAAATTGATCCAATTTTTGATAAAATTTCAGTTCTTGTATTTTTATTGATTATCGGAATAGCAATTTATCAAGATCTATACTTAATTCCAGAGTATATAAGATATGCTGGAATAAAAACAGTATTGTTATTTTTTTTCGCATTTTACATGAGTATTTATTTGACAAAATTGTTTAAATTAAATCACAAAGATAAAATAGCAGTCGTAGTTGAAACTGTAATGCAAAATGGTGGCATTGGGATAGTTATAGGGGCCTTAATATTTGATAATACTAAATTTCTTTTTCCTGTAGCTGCATACGCACTTTTACAATACTTATTTGTTCTTATTTATTTCACATATATAAAAATTCAAAAAAAAAAAATTTATGAAAAATTTTAAACCAAATATTTCTAATATTATTTCAATTGAAAGTGTTAATGAGGCCTGTGATAAAAATTATGAGGATATGATGTTAAAATACTATCAATTACAATTTGGTTGGTTTCATAATGCTTACAATGCTTTTAAAGATATAGATAAATATGTAATCTTAGCACATTTGGTAAATAAAACACTTTCATTTTATAATAAGCATTTTTTTAATATAAGTTTTGATGAATTTTATTCAAATAAATCTCTTGAGATAGAGAAAATAAGTATAAGTGAAATTGTTAGAGAGCTTAAACTATCAAAAGAAACTGCAAGAAGAAAATTGAATGAACTAACAAAAGATGGAATTATAGCCAGGGACAAAAAAAAAATTACGATTCAAAGTAATGCTTTTACATATCAAAAGCCAATAATCAGTATACAAAATTTCTCAAACCTTTTATCAACTTCTTCTAAATATCTTAAAATAAGTAATAACTTTAAATCACAAAATAGTGAATATTTTGAGAAACAAATTAAAAAAAATTACACACACTATTGGAACGATTTCTTAAATTTTCAAATAGAATTAATTCTTAGGTTTAAAGATATATTTTTAAACTATGAAAATGTAATGGTTTTTTGCATATGTTTGCTAAATCAAGCTTACAACATGAAGAATTCTGATCAAAAAATTGAGGCTGAAAACACAAATCTAATGCATGATATGTACACAAATACTATCACTAGGTATACGCTTGAAAATTCTAAAGGTTTAAATCCAACAACAATTGCAGAATTAACAGGAATACCAAGAGCAAGTGTGATTAGAAAATTGAATGAATTAATGAAGCTTAACTACATTATTTTAAACAGTGATAAATTATATACAACTTGTAGTGCAAATAAAGGCTCAAATGGATTTAAAAAATTAACCAAATTTTTTGTAAGCAACCAACCTTACATAAGGGGTATAATAAAAGACTTTTTTAACTACACTATTATTTAATTTTTACTATCAATAACAACAATTGTTAAATCATCTTTTTGCTTGTACCCACTGTTTAAAATTTCATCTATAATAACTTCAAGCCTCTCATTATTTGGCTTTTCCTTATGTTTTTTTATATAATTTTGAAATCCTTCTGAACCGAGCATTTCACCTTTTTCATTTTTTATTTCTGTAATACCATCTGTAAAAATATACATAGAACTTTTGTTAAATGGAATAGAATGTTGAGTATATTTTGTATTTGGCATAATTCCCAAAGGAGGACCTGACTCGCTATAATTAGTAAATTTTTCATCTTGATCAAAAATAATTGGAGGTTCGTGCCCAGCACTTGACAATAGTAATTCATTTTTATTACTATCATAGATACCAATTAGCATAGTAACAAACATGCCTCTTGAAATTGTTTCGTAAATTTCATTATTTAATTGGGTGAGTAATTCAGCAGCAGAAAAATTTGTCTTACTTAAACAACTATATAAACTTGATGCTTTGGACATAAGTAATGACGATTTTATTCCTTTACCCGAAACATCTGCAACTCCAAAACCATATTTTCCTTCACCTAAATCAGAAAAATTATAGAAATCTCCAGAAACTACTTTTGCTGGTATATTGACACCTGAAATTGGAAATTCGGTATTTTTATTTTTAGATAAAAGTGATTTTTGAATATCACCAACAATTTCTACTTCTTTTTGAATTTTATTTTTTTCAATCATCTCTTTTGCCATCTTTGCGTTTCTGATTGCAAATGCAGCTGGAGCCGATAATGTTTCTAGTAACTGTCTATCTTCTTCCTGAAAGAGCTTATTATTAGTTTTTTTATTAAGACAGTGAATGACACCAATACAATCATTTGCAACAATTAAAGGAGAACATAAAACTGAAAAAGTTGTAAAATTTGTTTTATTATCTAAATCGAAATAAAATTCTGCAATTTCTCTAACATCTTTTCTTACATCTCCAACTCGAATACATTTTTTTTGATTGATTGCTTTACCCATCACACCATCTTTCAAATCCAATTGATATTCATCTAAATAATCTTGATTTAAAGAAGCTATGCATTCAAACTTATTTATTTTTTCATTTATAAGGAAAATATTTGCGGCTTGAGCGTTAATTCTCTCAATAATAACTTTTAAAGCAGTGTTCAAAGTATCATCTAAATCTAATGAAGATGCGAACTCTTGATTCATCTTCATGATTATTTCAAGATCAATATTTGCCTTAGACTCAACCTGAGCTTTAGGCTCCTCTACTTTTTTTGGTTTAAATAGAAACATTTATTTAGTTGGCATTTTAAGCCCATTTTGATAAATTTTACAACTATGGAGTTAATTATAAATAGTCCTAATCTTTACATACACATTCATGATGCTGTTTTAATAGTTCAGTTCTTGATAGATGGCATCGTTCATGTAACTTCAAATATCAAATTTTAATTTTTAATACATAAGTGGACTTCATTTTCGTTTTATTATTAGGGTTGCTTTGGGGTAGTTTTGCTAATGTTTGTATAGTTCGATTACCAGAGGATAAAGGAGTGATCTCAGGTCGCTCTAGTTGTCCAAAATGCAAAAAAAAAATAAGTTGGTATGATAACATTCCAGTTATTTCATATATATTATTAAGAGGAAAATGTAGAATTTGTAATAAAGAAATATCCATACAATATTTAATTGTCGAATTATTAATAGCTTTATTTTTTTTTATAGAATATTTTTATTTTGGACTAACATTAACAACATTGCTTTTGTTTATTCTAACCTTAGCTTTAATCATAATTTTTTTTATAGATTTAAAACATTTTATTATTCCTGATGTAGTTACTTTTCCCTTAATGATAATAGGTTTTTTAAAATCATTTGATCCAAATTTGAATGAAATTTTTCCAAATTATATTAATTCTTTAATTGGGGGATGTTTTGGTTATGGAATCATTTGGGGAATTATTTTCTTTTATAAAAAATTTAAAAATAAAGAAGGCATGGGTCTAGGCGATGCTAAACTACTAGCAGTAGTTGGATTTTGGTTTGGATTAGATTCAATCCCATTTGTTATATTTTTATCCTCAGTAATTGCATTACTAGTAGTTTTACCTGATTTAATTCGAAAAACAAAAAAAATGTCTACACAAATTCCCTTTGGACCGTATATAATAATTGGAAATTTAATTTATTTGTTGTTTGAAGATAAACTAAAATTTTTCGTAATTTAATCAAAATGTTTAATAATATTATTAAAAATATTTCAAAATCAATTGTAGGTAATGAGGATAGAATTAAACTCACACTTGCAGCAATTATATCTGAAGGAAGCATACTTATTGAAGATAATCCAGGTTCTGGTAAAACTACATTTGCAAAATCAATTACACTAAATTTAGGATTAAGTTTTAAAAGAGTACAGTTTACATCTGATTTACTACCAAGTGATATTTTAGGTTTTAATATTTATAAAAATGAAAAATTAGAATTTCAAAAGGGTCCAATTTTTACAAATATAGTTTTAGCAGATGAACTAAATAGAGGAAGTCCGAAATCTCAAAGTGCTTTCCTAGAGGCAATGGAGGAAAAAAGCGTATCTATAGATGGTGAGACTTATAGATTACCTGAACCTTTTTTTGTTATTGCTACTCAAAACCCAATGGATTCCTCTGGTACTAGCAGTCTACCAGACTCACAATTAGATAGATTTATGATTTCATATTCATTGTCTGATTTAAATGAAATTGAAAAAATTAACATGCTTAAAAATGGATATGATTTACTATCAATTAAATCAGAACCAATAAATTGGGAAGATTTACAAATTAAAAAAAAAAAGGTTAAAGTTAGTGACGAAATTTATAAATATGTAATTGAAATAGAGGAAACTATTAAATCTTTAGACCAGAATATTCATGTGTCCGCAAGATGTTTGAAACAGATAATTGATCTTGCAAAAGGTTGGGCTGTTGTTCATGGCAAGGATTATGTAACACACCAAGAAATTAAAGACATTATTCCATATATATTTAGACATAGAATAAAATTTCTGAACCAAGAAGATAAATTAAACTACATAAATGAGGAAATTTTATCAAAGATTAGTATTCAAAAATGATAGCAAGGACTATTCAGGGGATAGCTAAAAGTTCTATTATTCGGTCACTTAAAGATAAAAATAGAAGTAAAATTATAATTTATCCAAATTGGAACGGGGTTGGTCTTGGCTTTTTTATATTTTTCTGTTTTTTAATTTCTGTGTTTTATGAGAATAATTTTGGTTTACTCATATCCATAATTATTTTTTTTATTTTTTTTATTTCAATCTTTGTCTCAAATCAAAACTTAAATCATTTATCGATGAGTATGTTGGATTATTATTATATCGAATCAACTAAAGATGAAAGAATTGATATTCAAATAATAAATCATGTTAATGAAAAGAAATTGAATATTGATTTAAATTATAAAAAACTAAATATAAAAGGTTTAAATTTCACAAAAAAATTAAATCTTATTCGACTAAATGATAAATATTTTGAAAGAGGTACAATTTCAATTCCAAATATAGTTCTAACATCGATTTATCCTTTTGGGATAATTAGAACAAAAAGATATTTTAAAATTAAATCTAAAATATTTGTATTTCCAAAAAAAATTCAGCCGAATATTAATTTACTCAACGAGTTTAACATAAATTTAAAAGGTCACGCTAATAATGAATTTGAGGGTATAGAAGATTATAGAAATGGAGATAGCTTTTCAAAGATTGCTTGGAAGAAGTCAATCATTAAAAATAAAAAATATATTAAGAAATTCGAGGAACCAAAAAAAGAGAATAATTTAATTTTAAATTTTGACAATTATAAAGAAATACCTTTTGAAGATCTACTAGGCTATGTTTCGTATATCATCGATTATTATTATAAAAATAAAATAGAACTCACAATTAAACATAGAGATAATACATTTTATCTCAATCATACACAAAATTCATTTTACCAAATTTTAAAATACCTAGCAAATGTCCAAAATTAATTTTAGTAACACAAAATTTTTATCACTTATATTATTAGGAATTTGCTTACTAGCTATTTCAGAAAATATATTACTTGTTAATAAAATATTTTGGGGAATAACATCGATTATAAGTATTTTAATTAATAGGATAGATTTTAAGTTTAAAAGTTTTTTACTATCAATTTATGCAATTGGATTGCTTTATATCCAATTTATATTTAACCAATATATATTTTCTGAGGAATTTTTCATAAATTGTATAGGAGTTTTATTAATTGTTAAATATGCAGAATTAAATAATAAAAATAATCTTTTATCTTATAATTTAATTTGCATGGTGCTTAGTGTAGTCAGTTTGATCAGCGGCCAAGACATTTTTAGTTCATTAATTTCATTATCAATTATCGTTTTATTAGTGATCAATATGTATTTAATTCAACAAAAAGAAGTGATGGACTTTAACTTCAAAAATATTTTAAAATATTTAGGTTTTGGTCTAAGTATTTTTCCATTTATTATTATTTTTTATTTAATTTTTCCAAGAGCCGAAATAAATTTTAGATTGTTTGATCCATCTAAAAGTTCACTTGGAATTCCTGACTCTATAAACCTTGGATCTTTTGAAAATTTTGCAAATTCAGATGAAAAAGTTTTCACATTAGTGAACAAAAATTTTAAAAAGCAGGATCTTTATTTTAGGGTAAAAATATTTGATTATATGGAGGAGGATAAATCTTGGAGAACATCTTCACCCCTGTATCTTTATAATAATTACAAAAACTCTTATAAAATAACCAATGCAAAGGCCATAGATATAAAATATCAGGTAATACTAAATCCTCATAAAAAAAAATGGATACCAGCCTTAAATAATTCAAGATTAACAGATCAAAATGTTAGGATTGGGGAGGATCCTTTTAATCAAACATATAAAAGTTTAGATCCAATTGATCGAAAGATACAAATAGAATTTCAAAAGTATGATGCTGATTATAGAATTGGTGAAGAACTTTTAGAATATTATACTTTATTGCCAAAATCGGTTTCGAAAGAACTAATAGATTGGGTGAAAAATAATAAACAATCTAAATCTAATATAGAATATCTAAATCATATTTTAAATACTTTTTCAGATGGTTCTTATTATTACAATTTAAGTCCTGTTAATAATTCACAAAATAGTTATTCAGATTTTTTCTTAAGAGGCAAAGAGGGATACTGTGAATATTTTGCTGGAACATTAGTTTTGCTTTCAAGATTAGCTAACATACCTAGTAGAATTGTATCTGGGTATTATGGTGGTGAATTAAACACAGTGGGTGATTTTTTTAACTTTAGGCAACAAGATGCTCACGCATGGGCAGAAGTTTGGATAAATGGGAAAGGATGGATTCAAATAGACCCAACCTCAGTTATACCAGGTTCAAATATAAGAAATAGCTATAATAATTTATTTAACAATGCAGAGGAAAACACAAATTCACTATTTATACTAAAAGCTTTTCAAAACTTAAAATATTTTTTTAATTACGCAGACTTTGTATGGACCAAACATTTATTATCTTATGACAATAATAAAAGAAAATCATTTATAAAAGATATTATGAATTTAAGATTTTCAAATATTATTTATTTGATTTTTGCACCTTTAATAATTTATATGGTATTAAGATTATATTTCAAAATCAACAAATCGAATATTTTAAAATGGATGTTAAATTATATTATTTTGATTAGTAAAAAACAGAAAAATATTTTAAATTCAGACACACATCAAGAAATATTTAACAAATTAAAACAAGATTATCAGGAAAAATATAAATCATTTTTTAATCTTTATGAAAGCTTTAGATATCAAAATAAAAATATTGAATTGACAAAGATATTTAAAACTTTTATTTCAGCAAAATAATTTAAATGAAAAAACTTATTTCAATATTAATTATTATTTTTTTAATAATTTATGTTCTAGTTGAATTTCTAGGTGATAGTATCATTAAGAGTTCTCTAGAAAGTAATTTATCTAATTCTTTAAAAAGAGAGACTAAAATTGACGACCTAAACATTGGGTATCTAAGCGGTAAAGCTGAAATTAAAAATTTAAAAATAAGCAACAAAGATTTTCCTGGCATTCTATTAGAAATAAAAAATGCGTCTGCAAAATTAAGTACAACATCAATTTTTAGTAATAAAATTGAAATTGATGAAATTATTTTAGATGGAATTGATTTAAATTATTATTTTAATTTAAATAGAAATTTAAAAGTTGAGGATAATGTAAAATCAATACAAGAAAACCTGAACAAGAGTGACAAAAAGGCTTCAAGCTCTAAGGAATTTATTGTTAAAAAATTAGACTTAAAAAATTTTAATATTTCAGCAAAATCTGAAGAATTAAATTTTAATAAGCAAATAAGTCTAAAAGATATGAGTTTTAATAATGTGGGAAATACTGAAGACAGCAAAAATTACAAAACTGTCCTAAAAGACCTCTTCGATAAGGCTTTTAAATCAGTCAAAAATAAAGCGTTATCCGGCGATGTTAGCAATTCCTTAGATAAAATAAAGAATATTGATGAACAAAAGATTAAAGAAAAAATAAAAGAGGAGATAGATGCTAATAAAGATAAAGTGAAAAATAAGCTAAAAAAGTTATTTAATAATGATTAAAAGTTTACATCTCTCCAAGAATTTCTAAAGCTATCAATATCCGACTCTCCTGTATCTATAACTACAAGATCAGTTTTTTCTTGTTCAGATTTACCAGCTATATTTGCAAACAATTTATTTGCAAATACCACGAGTCTTGAAAGTACACCTTTACCTACTGCTTTACAGGTTCTTCCAGCGTAAGTTTCCCCATCGACTGTTTGGCTCTTAAGAGATTTATTTTCATTTAATTGTTTTGAAACGTTAGTTCCACACTCATCGTCAACTGCACATATCAGTGCAAGACCCAAACTACATCTATTTTGCGATTGAGATGGTTCAAAAATAGGGAAGTAAACCAACCCGTTTGACAATGTTGGCTCAGCAGTTATTTTTTGACTAGACGGTAATTTTATAAACCAACCGCTGTCTTTCTTTGCCCCTGCAACCCTGCTAACTGCATTAGTTGTAAGTGGACATTTAGCCTTGGTGGCATCGCCTGTAGTATTCATGCATGTTTCAAGTCCAAGTGTTATTGTTCTAGATCTTTGAGGTGAATGAAATTTTGGATAAAATTTATCTCTAAACCCATACATAATATTATCAAGTTTTGTATCTTTAAACGTTAATCTTTCATAATCACCCGTTCCAGAAAAAAGCCATAAATTTTTAGATGTCTTTCCAATTCCTGCATCCATAGAGTGATATTGGTAACGTCCATTTTCTTTGCTAGCCTCTATCGACAGAATGGTTGATTGATCATAAAGTTTTATAGCACTCCCTGCTGCATCCACTTTCATATTAGTCAAGTTAAATTTGGTAATCTTTCCCTCAAAATCATTTGTGTAGACAAGTGCACCTGTAAACTTTATTCCTCTTGCGGTATCTGAAGTAATAACAACAGGACTACCAGGTATAGAATTTACAATATCAATATTTTTATCATCTAATACTTCAATTGTCTTTTCTACTTTACCTGGAGTTATTGTATCTTCTAGATTAATAACAAATAAAGCAGATCCTACTCCATCATTTCTACCACCATATCCACCTCCCATAACAGCGACATAAATATCATCAAGAATATTTGTGTCTCCAGCACCTGTATTGGGTAATCTAAATATTCTAGGAGCTGACCAAGTTTCTCCCAATTCTCTATAATTATATTCTGCCGGAAGATTTTGACTTAAGCTTTGAGTTGCAGCTCTTGTCAATTTAATAATAAGAGTATCCTGAGATTGTGCTTTATCACCATTTGCTTGAAAAAATAATTGGTCTGGTAAAGTTATTTCAGTTTTACCTGAAGATGCGATATTAACAGTAAAGTTTTTTTCAATTTTATTATTTATCGAAATAATTAAATCAGATTTTTGAACACCTACAACTGGAAAAGTCCATGTTTTACTTTCATAACATGATGTGGTTGTATCTGCCTTACACTCATCATCAATACTATTGTTATTATTATAATTATCTTGAACTGCAATACTTTCTTCCATATCAATTATTGAATAAGTATCATCAATGTACTCATATTCTGAATGAGTGCCTAAATGGTTCATTACATGAACTGTATTTTTAATATGGTCATTATAAACACTGTATAAATGAAGCGGTTTATCAGGTTTTGTTATATCAAGAACAGAAAAACCATTTCCTCCTCTGCCATAAGGCACCATTAATATAGTGTGCCATTGTTTTCCAGATCCAAGAGGACTTTTAAAAAACATGTCGTGAACTACTGGAGATCCGTCCACTCCATAAATTGCATTAGTTCCCCCTTTTTGTTTTGCAAGTTCATTGTTCAAATTTTCGTTCACCATAAGGGGTATTTTTGGCATTATAAATGGAGGTATGAATGCCCATTTTTCAATACCTGTTTTACTATCAATTGAATGTAACATGCCATCGTTACCTCCAACATAAATTCTCTCTTCTCTTGTACTTAAAGATTTGGCCCAAGCATCATAATTATTAATAGATCTCCAATAAGCTTCTTGGTTACTCGATGAAAACGCTGTTTCAGCAGAAGGCGCTCCTACGACTATCATTTCAGAATGAAATATATCTCCTAAATAACGTTTTCTTCCTTTTGTAATTATTTTTCCATTTTTATCGACAGTTGGTGGTCCTGTTCTGATTTCGTTTAATAAACAATCTCCGTCATAATCAAAATAATCATGTCCTCTAGAAAAACTTATTAAACCTTTAACATCATCATCATTTCCATCCGCAATAGTTGCAACACTATCTCCTTTTGCGCTACAACGAGTATTACCTGTTACACCAACAACTTTCGGTGTATCCCTATGATAATCACCAACTTCATTACCAAATAATCCAAGTTGAGATTGAATTAATAATGAATTAGCTTCAGTATAATTGTTATAATCAGTTTTGTAATCAGCACCTGGAATTACACCCCATATTTTTCTTGAACCAGGAGATGGTATCACATCTGAAGCATTCCAATTGGATGGATCTTTTTCATCAACAACACCTTCTTTAGATATTGCAGTTCTTGTTAATGAACCTTGCCATTCCTCATTTTGTTTATATTTAAATTGTGCTTGGAATAATGATCCACCTTCTTCAATTGTTGCGGTAATTGCTGGAGCAGTAAAGGCTAATTTGTCAGCAATTACAGATCTAATTGCAGCACCCAATTGTGCTTTTAATTGATCTGTTGTGTCTGCTTTTATTACTCTGTCTGTTCCACCTGCTTTTGCAATTGCATTAAATGCTCTTATTCCACCTGGGCTAATTCCACCTCCATAAGCTACAGTAAAAGTTTTGATTTTCTTTTTTAGAAGATTTTTTGTTTTTGTTATTGCAGCTGCTTGATTGTACCAGTCTCCATCACCAATTACGATTACATAAGATCCTTGACACGGGCTGTTTTTATCTATGGGGCTTTCTGATTTATGATTGTAGTATTGTTCTGCAATTGTTGCCCAGGTATTTGCATCAGTACCACCACCTGGTCTGACACTTTTAATATAATTGTTAATTTTATTAGCACCGTTTCTATCCACTTTAACTTTTAAACAATTTTGACCGTCACAAGGATCTGCTTGATCTTTCGCTGTATCCCATTTTGTATAACCTAAGCCACCCGTAGAAGGTTTCCAGCACCAATAATTATATCTTGCTAACCAGTGACTTGCTGTCAACCAACTTGGGTTTCCAATATAAGATCTGCATCTTTTATAACTATTATTACGTTTATAGTAACTGTACCATATTGTGTTACTTGCATCATGAGACCAGTATCCAAATCCAAAATTAACTGAAGAGACTAAACTACTGTCTGTTACTAAAGATTGAATGGCTTGATGAGCACCTGACATTCTTGATTGTGCTGCTCTATACCCTGAACGCCCATGAAAATTCAAATTAAGGTCAAATGTTTGTATTGAGTTATTGCTATAGTCTGCAACAAATATTCTGTTTAAAGAAGGATCAATTGTAATATCTCTTGGGAAGTAGAAGCGGATAGCTGATTTTGAAGTTGGATTATAATTGCTACTAAGTCGTCCATATCTACCCACTCTTTCCTGTGTAAAACTAACATTAGTACCACTACTTGAGTTTAAAGTAACTTTATAAAGTGCGTGGTTTGAGTATGAAGTGAAATAAATTATATTTTCGTTTGTAGGATGGCTTGCTATTGCAGTCGAAGTTCTTATATCATAGAAATATGCACTTTGAAAAAATTTGCTATTATTTGGACAATTCATTCCACTTCTAGAGAATTTCTTTACATAATAAGATCTTGCAAAAACTAAATTACCAGATGCATCAACCGTAAATCTTACACCGTTACCATATCCAGAGTTATGAATATCATTTCGTAGTTCACCGCTAGTTGAACATTCTTTTTTAGCACCAGTAGCAGAGTCGTATAAAAAAATTTCTCTTGAATGCTTGTCAATAACAATTATCACATCGTTGTGTTTTTTTATTGTTAATCTAGAGTTTCTATGAAAACCACCTTTAATTTGAGTAAGTACACCTGATGAAGTATTTACTCTACAAAGAGTACCATTACTACTATGAGTTCGTTTTCCTGAAAAATATATATGACCGTCATGATGAAGGATACTGGTATTTCCATAATGTGTAGAACAATTATTATTTCTTACACTATAAGTTACTCTTTTCTGAACGATGGTAGTTCTAGCGTTACTTCCGTGATCAACTCCCACTAATTGATTATTATTATTTGAAATATAGTTTCCAGTATTTTCGATAAACGCAATTGACTGAGGTCTTCCTATATTTGCACCGGTATAAGATGAAACACTCATACTACCAGACTTGTCTAATAAAATTAAAACATTAGCAGGAACATCAGCTACCCCTGATCCTGGAGGCAAAGCTTTTGAATAAGAATTAGAAATTACAAAAGGAAAAATTAAAAAAATAGAGACTAATAATATTGAAATTTTTTTCATCTAACTTTCATCTGGTTCTTCGCCCATCTCCATCAAACTTTTATGTCGACTAAGCTGATCCCAGTACTTATCATTTGAAATATAGATTTCCTCTTCCCAAACATCTTTGTTAAGAGCTCTTTGGTATACAATATATTTATTTGCTCTTTCCCA
>MDTB01033070.1_pt1 | contig 21396 bp, 19 predicted proteins | sample 811161 | NCBI WGS metagenome assembly MDTB01 (sample SAMN05326650, study PRJNA326480) | marine metagenome | isolation source: seawater | place: Mediterranean Sea | collected 2009
CACTGGTGGACCGGTTGTAGCGCCAGCTGCAGTGCCGGGTAGCTATGTACGGAAGAGATAACCGCTGAAAGCATCTAAGCGGGAAACTCGCCTCAAAACAAGTTCTTCCTTTAGGGTCGTGGTAGACTACCACGTTGATAGGCTGGATGTGGAAGCACAGTAATGTGTGTAGCTGACCAGTACTAATAACCCAATTGGCTTGATTTATGCACTGAAAAAATTTTATTTTGGATTATTGTTTAAATTAAAATTATTTATACTCCATCAATCTATTATTGTATATTTTTATAATAAAATTAATAAATTTACCCAATGAAACACCTAAGCAAACACTGTAATATTTTGTATTGAGTGTATTTTTTCAAGAAAATAAATATGAAAACAGCATTAATATTAAATAATACTCATTCAGAATTTGAATTTATAAAATTCTTAAAAAAAAAATATGACAAAGTTTTTACGCTAGGAAATCAGATACCATTTTTAAAGGAAAAAAAAATTCAACATTTTAAATTAGATTACAAAAACTATAAAAAAATTAATGCTATAATAAATAAATACAAAATTTTACATATTTTCCCTGGCTCAAATGATCTAACGTTATTCAGTTTATCAAAGTTAAAAAATAAATTTGTAGACGATATAAAAAAAGTAAGAATTCTACACAATAAATTTTTTTTTAGAAAATTTGAAAAAGATATTAAAATAATTAGTTGGCAGTCTATTAAAAATAATAAAAAGACGAAATATCCGATTTTGTTAAAACCAAAAATTGGTCATGGAGGCAAAGGTATTGCTAAAATAGAAAATGAAGTAGAATTAAAAAAAATTCTTAAAAAAAATAAAAAAAATTTTTTTTTAGAAGAGTATAAAAATGGAACACACCATGGTGTTTTTACCTTGATTTGTAAACAAAAATTAGTTTTTACTTTTTTTGATACTGAGCAAAGATTTATAAATCCATTTACTGTTAGTTCAACAATTAATTCTTGTTTAATTCCACAAAAAATTCAAAAAAAAATTAAAAATAAAATATCGTCAATTGCTAAAAAGTTAAAATTAGCAGATGGTATATTACATTTGCAAATTATATATAATTCTAAAGAAAAAAAATTTTATATAGTTGAAATCACAAGACGTATGCCTGGTGATAATTATTTGACTTTTATAAAACGCTCTACAAATTTACCAGTAGAAGAATATATATATAATTTATTTTTAAACAAAAAATTAAAAATAAAAAAACAACATAAAAAATTTATTCTTAGAAAAGTTTTGATGTCCTCTAAAAATGGAAGGTATCGAGGAGTAAAAATATCAAGAAAAATTATAAATAATATTATTGAAAAAAAAATTTTTGTTAAAAAAAAATTATAAAATTAATGACTTCATGCAAAAGAGACTGGGTGTAATTTTTTTAAAATTTAAAAATGAAAAACTAATGGTTAGCTTTGCAAAAAATATAGACAATCACATAAATGTTATAATTAAATAGCAATGATTATATTAATAAGCTTTTATAAACTAAAAATGGATTTATCTTCTTTTTATGGTTATTTGTGGGAAATTAAACTATTTGTAAACTTTGTCACAAAATGAACACTTAATTAGTTATGAAGTTTCTGATTAAATAAAGTAGTCGTTTATTGATATATGAAAACATTTGAAAGAATTTCTAGTATATTCTCCTTAGAAAAAAAGCAAATTTTTTTATTTATTTTATTCGTTATTTTCAGTTCTCTACTTGATTTACTAAGTTTAGGTTTAATTGCTCCTTTAATTACATCACTGCTAGACCCAGAATTATTTAGTCGAGTATATAAATTTTTGTTATCAGATTTATTTTTTATAAAATCCACCACCAAAAATGTGACTTACCTGGTATGTTTTGCAATTTTATTTTTATTTTTTCTTAAATTTTTTTTAGTTTATTTTTTAAATAAATTTATTTTTAAATTATCTCTTAACGAACAAGTAAAAAATAGAATTAAAGTTTTAAACTTAATTTCTAATCTTGATTATTCAGAATTTAGAAAAAAAAATAAAGATTACTTTTTTCATTCTGTATATTCTTTACCTCAAGAATTTACTGGAGTTATTGTTGCTATTCTCAGAACAATTGCAGAATTTACTGTGGCATTAACATTAATGATATTTTTAGCGTTCTATAATTTGAAAATATTACTTACTTTAATAACAATTGGTCTGTTTTCTTTTGTAATTTATTATTTTATCTTTAGGATTAAACTTGAAAAATACGGAGCTAAAATTAACGAAGGCACAATAAAAATTATTAGCTTTGTAAGGTCTTTCTCACTTGGGTTTAGGGAAATTTTAGTTCTATCAAAAGAAAAATTTTTTAAAAATAATATTATAACTGGATCATACGAACTGGCTAATAATCAATTAAAAATAAATTTAATTCAAGTTATGCCAAGGTATATGCTTGAATTTGTATTAATACTAATCGTAATAGTAATCATTATTTTTACATTTCAAAAACAATCTAATGAAACGTTGATTTTACCAATTTTAGCAACATATGGTGTCGCAAGTATAAGAATTTTTCCCTTTTTAAATATATTTTTGTCTACTCTTTTATTAATTAAATCTAAAACCGACTCTATTAAAAGATTACACTCATTATTATATGAAATTAAAAATAAAAAAAATAAATCTTTTAGCGTAGATAAATTAAGCAAAAATTTTGAAAGTTTGAAGTTCAAAAATATTTCTTACAGATTTCCTAAAACGAAAAATTATTTATTAAAAAAAATAAATTTAAACATCAAAAAAGGCGATAAAGTTTTGATATTTGGTAAATCAGGATCTGGCAAAAGTACATTGATTAATTTACTTTGTGGTTTGGTTCAAAAGTCGTCAGGCCAAATTGAATTAAACAAAAAAATTCAGCATTATGTACTTCAGTATATGAAAAGAAATTGTTTTTTGTTAACACAGGATAATTTCATTGTAAATTTAAGTATAGCTGAAAATATTACTCTAGATTTAAAAAGTAAAATTAATCAAAACATTCTGAAAAAATCTATTAAACTTGCAAATATAGATCAGAATATAATTTATCGAAAACATAAAACTAATTTGGATGATTTAAATACTGAAAGTAGTATTTCTGGTGGTGAAAAACAAAGAGTTAGTATAGCAAGAGGTTTTTATTCCAATAGAGAGCTTTTTATTTTAGATGAACCAACTAGTAATTTAGACCCAAAAAATACGGCAAAAATCATTTCTAATATAATGCTAGAATTAAAGAAAAAAACTGTAATAGTTATTTCACATGATCATTTAGCAATTAGTAAATTTAATAAAATTTTTAAATTAGAAAACGGACATTTAAAAAAAATAAAATAATTAAAAAAATATGTTATTTAAAATAAATAATTCAAAAACAATATTTGTTATGAAAGAATTAGTTTTTTATTGCTAATGGATCACTCGATAATTATACCAACAAGAAACAGAACAAGCTTTTTAAAGGCTTTATTAGATTTCTATTATAAATTTAATTATTCAGGAACTATAATTATTGGAGATGACTCTGATGTCTCTGCATATCAAGAAAATATAAAAATTTCTGAAAGTTTTAAAAAAGTATTAAAGATTATTCATTTTCAAGGCCCTGCATCAAAACACAAAAATCGATCGTACCGTGTTGTAAAATCAATAAATCAGTCTATAAAATTATTAGAGACAAAATATGTATCTATAAGAGCAGAAGATGATTTTTTATTTCCCACTACAATAAATAAAGGTATTAAATTTTTAGAGCAAAATTCAGACTTTGCATGTTATCTTAGTCCTGAATATAAAGTTTACTTTAATAAAAAAAATAAAATATTTAAATACAAATTTAAACCTTGGTTTGGCTGCAATCATCAAGATCCTTTAGAAAGGTGCTCTGATTATTCCTTAAAACCAAATCTTCCTATATGTGGAGTAAATAAAACTATCGCATTAAAAAATATATTTCAATTGCCAAATTTTACATCGAGAGAACCTTTTATTAGGGATAATGATTTTACCTTTGATTATTTTGATCAAGAATTATTATGGTGTTTTGTAGTTTATGCTCATGGAAAAATTTTTTATAATCCAAAAGATTTATGTGGAATAAGAGCTGAGTACACTGATCCAGATCATTCCTGGACAGGTTCTACCAGAAGATTTGGGAACCCAGAATTTTTACACAGTTCAATCAATATTTTGTCAAGAGAGGACTCTAGTATTGGGTTAAAACAATTATACGATGATTTATTCTATATCGTGAAAATAAATAATTCAAAGTATTCTGAAAAAATAATCTCTAACGATATTTGGACAATAATATCTAATTGGCACTCAAGATTTCCAGGGTCATTTGAAAATAATGTTAAAAAAAAAATAATAAAAAATAGTCTTATAGCTAAAATAAAAAAATTATATTCGTCTTTATATTTTCGAGATAAATATAATCTTAAAAAAAGTGAAAATTTAACAAAGTTTGTTGAATTTTGGGATTATTATATTGAAAATTCAACATAAAGGACTATTAAATATTCATGAGTTTAGAATATAGAATTCAAAGAATTAATAAAATTTGTGAAAGTTGGGGCTTGGAAAGAGAGCACCCACTAATTGCATCACTTCCGGTAGATAAACAAACTTTTGAAAATTTTAAATGTCAATTAAAATTATATATATCTAAGGCTCTAAAGTTTAATTATACTCATGATGACTCTCAGTTCATGAAAAATATAGATTTGAACAGAAAAAATAGATTAAATGTAACACCTAATGGAGCGATTGTTCCAAAAAGAGAATTTCAATTAGAGTATAATTTAATTTTAAGGGAGTGGTGTAAAATTATAAAAACAATGGTCGCAAAGGATAGTAAACTTCTATCTATATTCAGAGTTACACCTAATATTAGAATAAAATATGGTAAAGAATTAGAGGAAAATATTGGAAGAGGCTTAAATACATCATATCCTCATTCAGACGCTTGGGTTGAAGGACCATGGGGAATGAATTGTTATGTTCCATTGTTTGGTGACACAGATAATAATACATTAGTTTTTTACGAACCTTTAGAAAAAGAGTTTGATGAAAAAATGCTTAGTTCAGCCGAATCATATAAAGATATGCAATGGGTGATGAAACATTATAATAAGATTAATTTCGTTCCTCAAAAAGGTAAGGTTTATTTCAGTGATTATTCGATGATACATAATACTAATAGAAATCAAAACTGTGGTTCAAGGGTTTCAATAGATACAACATTATATGTTGGTGATCATAAGCCTCATCCTGACAGAGTTAGCGAATATCGAGAAAATATACCAGATTTTGGTATTACAGAGTTGTTTGATCCTGGGCAGTACGAAAACGAGGCACATGCAGAAAAAAAAAGCGCTTTTTCTCATTATACTGCTAAAGTAATGAAAACAATTAAAATAGATACATAGTTTTATGAATAGAGCAGTAATTATAAGCGGACCGTTAGCTCAAGACCACGAATTTATTTATCCGTTTTATAGATTGTTAGAGGAGGGCTTTTCGGTGGATGTATGCATAATAGGCGGCAAACCTGTCTTGGGAATACTTGGTACTACATTGCCCCCTAATAAAAACCATCCAGTAAAAGACATTCATGATATTAAAACAGATGATTATGACTTGTTGGTTTTACCAGGTGGAGTAAAGGCAATGGAGAAAATTAGGTTAGAAAAAAAACTAATTAATTTTATTTCAGAATTTTATAAAAAAGACAAAGTCATTGCGTGTATCTGTAGCGGAGTTCAACTTATGATATCAGCAAAAATTGTAAAAGGAAAAAAAATTTCAGGTTACTACAGTTTGGAGGATGACATTACTAACGCTGGTGCAATTTATACAGACAAAGATGCAGTGGTGGATGGTAAAATTATAACTACCGCTCACTATAAAGATATGGGGCCATGGATGAAATCTACTTTAAAATTTTTTAAATAATGAAAATTAAGGAAAAGTTTTATGACAAAAAAACTGTTATTAAACCCTGGGGCCACGAACATGTTGCGTACCGCGATAAAACAAATTTAGCTATTACAGTACTTAATATAAAATACAAAAAAAAAACCTCACTACATTGTCATCCTTCTAAAAAAACTGGCTTTATATTAATTAAAGGCAAAGCAAGAATTCAACTTGGATTATGGAAAGAAAATAGAAAAATTTTTACCTCACCAGACAAATTAATGATAAGAACTGGGTTATTTCATCAAATTGAAGCAATATCTAAGTCAGGTATTATTGCATTAGAATTTGAAACACCCGTTAAGAAAAATGACCTAGTTCGTTTCCAGGACAATTATGGTAGAGAAATGAAGCCTTATGAGGGAAAAAAGCATTTAAGTGAAATTAAAGAAACAGACATGATTTTTAAAAAACCTAAAATAAATTCTGTTCAAAAATTTAAAGTAGGAAAATTAACTATTCAAATGCAAACTCATACTAATTTTGAAAATATCGTTAATAAAAAAAACTCTAATATTTTTGCGATTATTGATGGACAAGTAGTTGATAGACACAATAGAAATATTTTATCTTATGGAGATATAATTAAAACTGGAACTTTCAAAAAACTTTCAAAAGTCTTTAAAATAAAGAAAAATCTTACATTACTTTCAGTAAGTTGATAATATATAGATGAAATTATTTATTAATGTTGTATTGTAAAGATAATAAATTTAATCTATAGACGGGTTCCAAATGACATATACAAAAAGCAAAAGTAGCGAAATTCTAGAAAATGCAAATTTGTTAAAAAAATATCATACCAATCTCGTTTATGATTACACGGAATATCCTACAAAAGGGCATTGGAGTGAAAAGTTTGGTTCTGATGATTACCAATCTGCTATCAAAGAGTGGTATTCAATTAAAGAAAATACAACTAAACCTGTTTTGTTTTACGTTCATACACCTTTTTGCGAACAATTGTGTTATTTCTGTTTGTGCAGCAAGGTAATAACGTCCAATTATGATACAGTAAAAGATTATCTTTATAATCATCTTTCTAAGGAGTTTGACTTACTGGAGAAATTTTTAAATAAAAATAATATTAAACTAAATTTTAAAGAAATATACTTGGGCGGGGGATCACCCACTTATTACAAAGAAGAAGAATTTAAATACTTAATATCAAGACTCAAAAACTTAATTGACTTTTCGAATATTGGAGACTTTACAATTGAAGTCGACCCAAGAAGAGTAGATGAAGAGAGGTTAGAATTTTATCATGAACAAGGTGTTAATAGACTCTCATTTGGTATTCAGGATTTTGATAGAGATGTTCAAGAAGAAATAAATCGTGTCCAACCTCCTGAATTAGTTGACAGATTGCTAACTCCTAAAATTCGTAAATTATTTCCAGTTATAAACTTTGATTTGTTAATTGGTTTACCTAGACAATCCACGAAAACTATAAGTCAAACAATTAAACATGTAGCAAAACTTCAACCTTCACAATTACAAACGATGTATGTTCACTACAAACCACAAACAAGAAAATATATGATTAAAATGGTAAGAAACGAACCTATGCTTGATTTTTTTGATAGAAAGGCAGTTTTTGAGGCAGCTAGTAAATCGTTGATAGAAAACAATTATCTCAGAGCAGGTTTTGAGAGTTACGCATTACCTGGCGATCCATTGTCACAGTCAATGAAAGATAAAAAAGCAGTTTATAATTCATTAGGTACACAAAAAGGTGAAGCAACAAATTTTATAGCAGTAGGTAGTTCAGCACACGGTGTACTTAATGATATGTTCTATTTCCAAAATTTTTATGAACAAAATCTTTACAGAGATGCTTTAGCTGAAAATAAATTTCCAATTTATAGAGGTATGAAATTATCTAATGATGACGTTATCAGACGAGAAGTTATAAGACATATAAGAACCTTTTTTAATGTTGAATTTAATTTTTTTGAAAAAAAATATGAAATCATTTTTAAGGATTATTTTAAAAAAGAGTTAGTAAACCTTATACCGCTGCAACAAGATGGCTTGCTACATGTTAATGATAATAATATAATTTTAACCCAATTAGGTGAACATCTTTCACCACAAGCGGCAAATATATTTGACAAATATAATGATCAGAAGTTTTACGAAAAAACAGGTTAAAAATAAAGTTACAGAGTTCCGAAAAAATGGTTTTATCATTTTTGATGACGTCATAAAAAAAACTGATTTGAATAGGATTAGAGGAAAATATAAAAAAATTTTTGAAGGAAAATATGAAACTGGTGTTGTTCCTGATAAAATTAAATGGATTAAAGGTAGAGATCCTAACAATGTACCAAGATCAGTCTGTAATGCTTGGAAATCTGACTTGGATATTGCAAATGTAGTTTTATCAGAGGATATTGGTTATTTGGCTGCAGTCTTATCGGGTTGGAAAAGTACTAGATTAAATCAAGACAGTTTAATATGGGTAGTTCCAAAAGCTGGAACCGTCGCTTTTCATCAAGACAATCCATATCAGGATTGGCATGTTCCCGGCAATGTAATTACAGCATGGATACCGCTAGAGGACACATCTAAAAACGGAGCCACTTTAGAATATTTAGCAGGTTCACATAAGTTTGGATCATCAAAAAGATTAGATAAATTTTTCACTAACAAAAGTTATAGATATATAGATAGAAAATTTTTAAAAAATCAAAAAAGCTTTGAAAGATTTTTTGTTTCAGCAAAAAAAGGTTCTGTAGTATTTCACCATGGTGACATTTGGCACGGATCAGGTTTTAATATGACTACAAAAGACAGAATATCTTTGAGTATTCATTTTATGGATGGAAAATCAAAATTTGATAAAAAAATAAAGAACCCTCATTTTAATCATTATAAATTACTAGACTCGCAAAAAATGGATGAAAGTTTTTTTCCAATTACATGGTCACAAATCAAAAAAAATGTAAAGTTTAAAAATAAATATTTAAAATCTCAGTAGTTTACTTGTTCATCGTGATGTTTTCTTTTGATTTTATGTGACGCCATTTTTTTAATATGGGAACTTGTTTGATCGCCGAAACTAGACGAAATCATTTTTAAATAATCAGTACTTTCAAAATAAATATTAAAAGCTTTATCTCTAAAATTTAGCACTTCAGACCCTTTTAATTTTTCTGTAGGTAACGGTAAGGTTTCGTAGGCATGTTGCGAGTAACCAATCCAACCAGGCCCCTTCTGGTCATCTGGAAGTTTCCAATTTTTACTTTTAGCTAAAGGATATAATTGTGAACCAGGATATGCCATTGCTGAATAAAAGTTAGCCCATTCACTATTAATTCTCATTGAAAGTTCTAATGTTTCTTGCATACTTTCAATTGTATCGTCTGGTAAACCAAATATATAATTTGCTCCGACATAAAAACCCATATCTCTTACTTTCTTAACAATGCCTTCTATATCATAGTTATCAAACCTACCTTTCACAACACCATCTCGAACATGCTTTGAGCTAGACTCAATACCAAGGGCTAACCATTTAAAACCTGATTTTTGCATTTTTTTTAACATGTTGTCATCATTTAGAGTATCAATCCTAGCATAAGCCCAAAAATTTAATTTATCCCCCAAACCTTCTTTTAGAATTTCATCGCATATTCCAGTAACTTGTTTAGGGCTCAGCACAAACATTTCATCAGGTATCTTGATATTATAAATTCCATACGTATCTACCAGGTGTTTAATTTCTTTAATTATATGTTTTGGAGACCAGCATCTAATAGTATTTCTTTGGAACGGAGCATTTATACAACAAAAAGTACATTTAAAAGGACAGCCCAAACTTGTTTGAAGAGAGGCATATTTATTTCTACTATCCAAATCATGAAACGTGTGCCAATTGTGAGCTTTATACTTTGTCATATCTAAAAGATCCCAGGCTTGACCTGGTAATTCTTGGTCTAAATTCTCAAACATCTCTGCCATCTTATTATTATGAACTAAACCTTCATTTTTATACCAAAGACCTGGAATGTTACTAAAATCTGAATTATTCTTATTAATTTTACTAATTAGCTTTTCAAGTGTTATAGGCCCTTCTCCTTGACAAACGAATGTATACGGCTCTTCCTCTAAAGTTTTTTTTGGTAGTGCTGATGCATGAGTTCCTATTACAATTGATTTAATTCCATTACTTGTCTTTTTATTTAAAAGTTTACAGGTCTTTCCACCGCCAGGCATACATTGAGTTGACGCAGATGGTTGTTGACCATAAACCATAAAAACTGCCAATTTTGGATTTTTTTTGACTATTTCATCTGCAGTTTCTTCATGTGATAAAAAGTCAGCCTCTGCATCAAGTATTTCAACTGATATATTTTTTAATATTAAATATTTTGCTATTAATGAAGACCATACTGGAGGTTCTATTGCAGCATATTCTCCAGCCAATTTTTGATACACTTCCAAACGCGATGGAGGTGTTATTAACAATATATCTAATTGGCTCATTTTTTTAATAATTCTTTGATTTTATTCAAAATTTTTTCTGCGTTTGGAGTACCATTTAATTTTGTTTTTGTACAGCCAGGTGAAACATCTTTCATTCCAAAATTGTGCACTTTAGCATTACTCTTTAACATGAGCGTTTTTGCAATATGTTCAGAAATACTACAAATCTCGTAAGTAGAGTCGATCACAAGACCTAGTTTAGTTTTATTTAAAGATAATATATAAGACCTTTTAAATTTAAAAGGTTTTAACCAATAAACATTAAACACATCTAGCTGTAGACCCTCTTTGTTTGCAAGTTCTTTTAATTTTTCTTGTTCAAATCTACATGCAGAAATTAAAAATAACGAAACCTTAGATTTTTTTAAAACCTGGTCCTTAAATTCAATTCTTTCTTTGTATGATCTTCTGTGCTCACTAACCAAAAGAGGATCATCGTTTTTAATAAATACACTCCAAATTGATTTATATTCTTTTGGTGTCATTGGTGCACAGATTGGTAATCCAGGCATATGTGCAAAAGGAGAATGATAACAATTTGTATGAACAGGCCCAGAACTTGGTCCTTCAGAACCAATTGCTCTAATGAACACTGGTGCTGAATATTGAAATATATCTTTACATTTTGCTGCATGATTTACTAAAGGACTTGCATTTAGCCATAGAAAACTTTGAAATCTCAAAATAAAAATTGGTCTTGCTCCGGCGATTGCTGCGCCAACAGCAAATCCAGCTCCAGCTAAATCTGTCATTGGCAATTCTATAATACCATGTTTTTGCGGTGGCACTGTATTTTGTACCCAGCCAACAGCTGTTAAGCATTGACCTATAACTTTGCCATTTCTTTTATTGATATGATCTTTAGTTAATTCTTTTATTGTTTCTGCAACTGTTTTTCCCATAATAATTTCATATTTTTGTTGTTTTTGTTATTTTCTTTTTCTACAAAGGATTTTAAACCTATTTCATTAAACTCTTTTGTTAAAATATCAAATCTATTCCATTGCCCTGGTTCTGTAATATCTTTTCCTGCACCTTCATGCCAATATTCTCTACAGGTTCTAATATTAATTAAACTTGGAAAGTCATTTTTCTTCAATTTTTTTATTGTTTGGTAAATTGTGAAAGGATCGTCCGTAATATCATATGATTTTATTCCAAAAGATTTAGCAACGTCAATTAGTTTCCAATTTCTTCTCACTTTAGTTTTTGTCAATACAGAAAAATCATTATCATCACAGATAAAGAGTACTCTTAATTTATTTTTTGATACAAAACCAAATGTAGCCAAAACATAATCTTCCTCAGCCGCACCATCTCCAAAATAACAGATTGTGATTCTGTCCGATTTAACTAATGAAAAACCTGCAGATACAGGCACTTGATCACCTATAAGACCAACATGACCATACATACCAATTTTAGTGTCAAATATTGGAGGTGAACCACCCATGCCTTTATTTGTACCAGAGGGCAATCCTAATATTTCATCTATTAATTTACTTACCACACCATTGTAAGATAAATAAATTCCATGCCCTCTGTGTTGACCAAACACATATGCTTTTTTTATCGCAACAGCTACTGAGGCATAAATACTCTCTTGACCTAAACACAGATAGATTAGTGTTTGAAATTTACCAGCTTTTCTATAGTTAAATGCCCAAAGTTCAAAATGCCTAATAAAAGACATTTTTGCATAAATTTTTTTAACAATTTCAATATTTTTGGCACTTTTCACGAAAGGGATTTTATTAAAATTTTTTAAATTTTTTGTGGTCATTTTGACGAGCGTTAGTTAATACACCAAATCAGTGATATTAAAAATACTTTTTTATAAAATTAAAAAGAAGCATATTGGTACAATTAATTACTTTAAAAATGACCTAAATGTGAAATCAGCTCAAGAACTGCTTAAACTTTTAATAAAAGAAGCAGATAAATATAAATACAAATTTAATAAATTTTTAGTTCACAATAATGATTTGGAAATTGCGAATTTAACTATAAAACAAAAAATCAAAAATCATTTAAACTGGCACAGTGATGAAATGGAAGTATTTTGTTTACCAACCTTTAGAAATGAAATTTTAAGGTTTTTCTTTAAAAAAAATTCTAAATTTTCTATGCCGCTGCCGAAATACTTATTAAATACTCTAAAAGAACAAAAATTTGTAATTGCGTCAAATTTCAAAAGTATATTTTTTTGGTATTTATACTTATTTAAAAGATTTTTTATAGGAATTAGGGAAGGTTATTTTGTTATCAAATCATTTTCAAAAAATAAAAATAAAAAAAAAAATTATGCGTTTTTTGATCTAAATATAGATAAGTTCTTAAACAAAAATACTAAGCAACTATATTCAGAAAATATTAATTTTTACAAAGTACTAAGCTCAAAAATTGACAATATTCCAGAAAACATTTTTTTTAAAAGTAACAAGCACTCTAATAATTTAGCATATGAAATAAAAAGTTTAAGAGTAGAAGAAAAAAAAGTTTTTGTATCGAGAAATGAATTGCCAATAATAGATAGCATTACGACTATTTTTTTATTTATTATTTATTTTATAAAAGCAACTTGTTTGGTTTTTTTTGATTTAGTATTAGGTAAATTTTCAAGCCCAATACTATTCGAAGAATATATAAAAAAAAAGGTGTTTGACTTAACAAAAAATGATAATTGTAAATATTATTTTAGATGTTACGAAGGCGATTTTACAATTCCCATGTGGTTAAAAAGTAACAAAAAACTTGCTTTTAATAATATTTTATTTTTTCATTCTACTAATTCTGACGGATTTTGTTTTAAAGAAAACGAAAAACTTATTGATCAAAGCAATCTAAAAGCAATTGAAGAGTGGACGTGTCATGCATGGGATAGTCAGCAGAAATCTCTTCTGGCAGAAAAAAATACTGTCAAAATCAGTGGACCAATGATTAAAAATTTTTCTCACAATTTTAATTATAAACTTCCCGCAGGAAAAAAAATTGCAGTTTTTGATATTGTGCCAAAGAGAAAATCGTGGAATACATTTTTTGGCTATAGTATTTTTAATATCAAATACGTTGAGAAATTTCTTAAGGAAATTACTTCAATATGTAGAGAAAATAATATTTATATTGTTCATAAGGCAAAACATAACAAAAGGTTTGTTGATCATAAAAAATATTGGTATTTAATTAATAAATTAAAGAAAGAAAATTTTTTTTGCTCAGTAGATGATTACCCGGTATATAATATTATAAATGATTGTAATGGAACAATATGTTTCCCATACTCTTCTACATCAGTAATTTCAAAGAACCTAAATAAACCTACAGTTTTTTTTGATCCATCATCAAAATTAATTCATGATGATTTTGGAGCACATAATACAAAAATTTTATCAGATAAATTAGAAATTGAGAATTGGATTAAAAAAATATAAATAGAAAAGAGAGATAATGCAATTATCAATAATAATACCATTATATAATATTCATTCATATAAAGACAAATTATTGAAAAATATTAGGAAAATCTACGATCAAAGATATGAGTATATTTTTGTAGATGACGGTTCAATCGATAAAAGTTTAAATTTTTTAAAAAAAAATTTAAAGCTAAAAAATATGTATTTTTATCAATTAAAAAATAATAGTGGACCCGGTATAGCACGCAATATAGGTATCAAAAAAGCCAAAGGTAAATATATTTTATTTCTAGACGCTGATGATGATATTATTTCTAAAAATCTTTTAAAAATATTAAATTGCATTAAACAGAAAAACTTTGATTTATATTATTATAATTTCTATAAAAAAAATTTTACACTTAGCAAACTGTGCTTATTTAATAACATTAAATCAAAATTTGCACTTAATCTATTCCTGAAAAAAGAATTAGATATGTCAGTTAACTTTTGTCTATTTAGAAAAAGTTTTCTAATTAAAAAAAAAATTAGATTTAATAAAGGTGTTTACGAAGATATTTTTTTTATGATTAAGTGCTTGTATAATGCAAGAAATATTTCTGGAAAAGATTTAAAAGTATATATAAAAAATAATACAGCAAATTCAATTACCAATACATTTAAAAAATTTAATATTGAATGTTTTATCAAAAGTTGTAATCAGAAGTATAAACTATTGAATGATAACAGAATTTATTCTCAAAACCTTCAATACGGACTTAGAGGAGATTATGTCACAGTTATTAAAATGATTAAAAAATCAAAAAGTACGATGTCTGAAAAGTTAATAAATAAAATATTTAGAAAAATCATTGATCCTAATTTTATTATAAAAACAAAATATGATAAAATAGTACAAACAAATCTTTATAAATAAATGAAATATAAATCCTGTAAACACATTGAAGGTTCTCTTTATATCGCGCCTAATGAGGTAAGGTCGTGTTGTCAAAGATTTTTTTATAAAGATAAAATGCGAGGGGATGCGGAACTTATCAAAATAAATGAGCATGATGACCTGCCAGGTTATGACGAAATTAAAAATGCAAGATTAAAACTTTTTGAGGATATTCAGGAAAATAAATCTGAACAATGCATGGGCTGTCCTCAACTATATGAAACTTCCGTCAAGCCAAAATTTAATGGAGAGATAAATCATCTTTCAGTCGAACATCATTCTGTTTGTAATTTAAGGTGCACTTATTGTAGTGAGATTTATTATGGAGGAAAAAGATCAAAGTATAATGTTACTGAGTTTGTAAAAAAACTCAGCAACGAAAACAGTTTAAAAAATTGCAAACAAGTAGTCTGGGGAGGCGGAGAACCAACATTAGATAAAACATTTGAAGAAATTGTAAAAGGTATACAGAATTCTGCAAATCCAAAAATTTATCACAGAGTTTTTACAAATTCAGTTCGATATCATGATGCTATTTTTAAGTTTTTAGAATCTGGTCTTATAAAAATAGTTACAAGCATTGATAGTGGAACACCAGAGACTTTTAAAAAAGTTAGAGGTAGAGAAAAATTTTATGACGTTTTTTCAAATTTGAAAAAATATTCATCAGCAGGCTCAAATAGGATAACAATCAAATATATTTTTACCGAGGAAAATATGAATTTTAGAGAACTAGATAAATTCGTAGAAAATTGTGTAAAATATAAACTTACGGAATGCTGTTATCAAATAAGCATGAATTACAAAAATGATAAATTAAGTTTAGATTTTTTAAAATCTGTAATCTACCTTATGGGTTTATTTAAAAAAAATAACATTAAAAAATTTTTTGGAGATGATCATATCATGTCAAGGTTTAAAACACTTAAAATTAATGAAAAAAAAGATTTAGACTCATTTCTAAAAGAGCATGAATTGCAAGATATTATTTTAAATAATATTTTAAAAAATGAAAAATTAAATTTTTTTGGTATCAACTTAATAGTAGAAAATATTTTAAATAAAACTATCAATCAAACGCAGCTAAACCAAATTACATTGATAGATAGTGATAAAAATAAACAGGGAAAAACTTTAAAGGGAAAGCAAATTATGGACCCAAAAATCTTACTTAATAGCTCAGATAAAATATTTATTGCCCCACCCCAAAGTTATGATGATATTCATGACCAATTGCTAAATAAATTAAAAATTAAAAAAAATAGAATTGTTCATGGAGTTTTTATTTAAGTAACAATTAACTTTTTAAAATTAAAAATACCTTTTTTTGTAAGAATAATTTTTTTTGTTGAAAATTTTTTTTTTTCATTTTTATAATTATCATACATATAATTAATTAATTTTAAAATTTTAATATTATTAATTTCCTTTTGTTCAAAGAGATAGTGATGACCAATTCTTTTAAGATCATTGATATCATTCTTTTGATCAATACTTACTGAAAAAAAAATTGAAGGAATATTTAAATAAGAATTTTCGAATAAAGCTGTACCACAGGATCCAATGAATAAATCTATATCATTTAAAATATTTTCAATAAAAACCTGTTTATATATTATTTTTACGTTTTTATATTTTTTTGATAAATCAAAAATATAATTATAGTTTTTTGAGAGTAAGCCAATACATATTATGATTTGAATTTTATTTGACAGTGAATTAGCAACATTTCTAATAAGTTTTTTTGCTTTAAGGAAATCAAAAGAATTACCAAAATTTATCAAAATTTTTTTTGATAGGTAATTTTTCTTTTTAATTTTGAGTTCACGGTCTAAAATTACATAGTTTTCACCTAAACATATTCTAGTATTTTTTTGGTTAAGTTTAATAACTTTTCTTCTTAAATTTTTATTTTTGGTAATTTTATAATTTACGTATATATCACAGTAATTCTTATTTATTGCCAAATCATCAATAACTATGATTTTTTTAACATATGGTTTTACAATTTTATGCCACCGATGATCTATTTTCCTATCGTCTATTATTAAGGTGCTTTGTTTATTTACATATTTATTTTTGACAAATTCTTTAGCATCATACAAAGCATTAGCTTTTGGTTTTTGAACAAATATTCTATTATTTTTTCTTATTTTCTTTTTTATTTTTTTATTAATTTTATGTTTTACAAAATATATCTTCTCAAATGGTAATTCATTACCTATTCTAAGACACCTTATTAAATTTCCCAAACCGATTTTTTTATTAAAATCTAATTTAAAAATTACATTTTTTATTTTTTTACGTAATTCCATTTCATTCTTTGACCCTTACTTAAATTTACTTTACTTATTTTGTTAAGGATTTTATTAAAAAATTTAGGATGTAAACCGTAAGAAGGTCTTATTGGTTTAATATTTTTTAAAGTAAAATTTTCTCCCTTTTTTATGTCTTCAATAACATAGATAGATTTTCGACCTGCTAAATTTTTTTTAGATGATGAAGGTAGTTCATATGAAATTTTACCTTCACTTTTTTTGTTATTTTTTATTATCTTTGCCATTTTATTAAACTCTTGAGTATCTATAGAAAAAAAACTGTCTACGGTTTTTTTATTTTTTAAACACACATGCTTTTCAATCATCGATGCACCGATAGATGCCGCATGAATAGGTATATTGATATTTGTAGTATGATCAGAAAAACCACTTAAACAATTAAATTTCTTAGAAATATCTGACATTGTATTTAAATTTAATTTAGCAGTTTCAGCTGGATAGCTTGAAGTACATTTTAATATTATTAACTTATCATTACCCTTTTTTCTTATTGAAGACACTGCAAGTTTTAAATCTTTTAAACTAGCTAATCCATTAGATAATATGATCGGCTTTTTAGTTTTTGCAACTTCTTCAATTAAATGAATATCTGTAATTTCTGGCGAAGCTATTTTATAAGCCGGGCATTTTAAATTTTCCAATATTTGTAAACTTTTTAAATCAAAAACAGAGGCAAAAACTATTATCTTTTTTCTTTTGCAATACTTAAAAATTTTACCTAACCAGTTAAAGGGGGTTTCTGCATATTTATATAATTCGTGCAGATATTTATATTTTGACCATTTATTTCCTTTAGCAATCCTGAAATCATTATTATTTGACTTGATCGTTATAGAATTAGCCTGATAAGCTTGTATTTTAATTGCATCTACAAATTTATTATCGAGCTCGTCAATAATTTTTTTTAGATTTTGTATTTTACCACCGTGATTTCCAGAAATTTCAGCAACAACAAAGCAATTACTATTATTTACTATCTTGTTTGATATTTTTATTTTTTTTTGAAAACCCATATCGTTAATATTACATTTGTATTTATTAATAATAAATATAAATTATAAAAGTGTCTAAAAATAAAAGACTTGCTATCATACCAGCCAGAATTGGATCAAAAAGAATTAAAAAAAAAAATATAGTCAATTTTCTTGGTAAACCGTTAATTTGGTATGCAATAGATCAAGTAAAAAAATCTAAAATCTACGATAAAATTCACATATCTACAGACAGTCAAGAAATTAAGAGACTCTCAGAAAGAAGTGGAGTCAAAGTAGAATTTTTAAGAGAGAAAAGATTAGCCGATGATAAAACTACTATTGATCAGGTAGTAAAATACGTATTAAAAAAGTTTAAAAATCTTGGACAAAATTATAATGAAATAAGTTTGATATATGCAACTAATCCATTTATAAAAAAAAATTTTCTAACAAATGGTTACAAAGAATATATGAAAAATAAAAAAAAATTTTCTATTCTATCTGTTAATGAAATTGATTATTGTATTGAAAGGTCATTAAAAATTGAAAATAAACTTCTTAAATTTCAGTACCCACAATACGCTAATAAAAGAAGCAACTTATTCAAAAAAAAATATATTGATGCTGGCATGTTTGTTATATATCAAAAAGATTATTTTAATAAAAATTCAAAAAAGAAATTTTTACCATACATTTTAAAAAGTTTTGATAGTGTAGATATAAATACCCATGATGATCTTGCTAAAGCAAAAAAATTATTTAAAAGGTAAGTTTGAATTTTTATAAATGAAAAAAAAAGAAATAGCATTTATTGGTGGTGGCATTGACTCTGAAATAGGAAGAATACATTATAATGCGATTAATTTGACAAATAAATTCACAGTAGCAGCAGGGTTGTTCTCTAAAAAAAAGGCAACTAATTATCTGAGTGGCAAAAATTATAATATTAGTAAAAGTCGAGTTTATACGAATATCGATCAATTATTAAAAAAAGAAAAAAATATAAGCGCAATAGTACTTCTTACTCCAATTCCAAATAGGGTTAATTATATTGAAAAAATTTTAAAAAAAAATATTCCATTAATATCAGAAAAACCTCTTCTTTCTTCATACTCTGAAGCAAAAAAAATCTTGAAAATTTCTAAAAATAAATTCATTTCACTTACTTATAATTATTCAGGTTATCCAATTTTAAGAGATTTAAAGTTGCTTATAGCTAATAAAAAATTAGGTAAAATAAAAAAAATTTTTGTAGAAATGCCTTCGGGAGCATATTTAACTAGTATAAAAAAGAACGAAATTACTAGTTGGCGCTTACAAGACAAGACTATACCAACTGTTTTACTTGATCTAGGATCACACGTATTTAATTTAATTTATTTTTTATTAGAGTCTTACCCAACCAAACTAATTTCCATGATAAGTAATCACGGTAAATTTAATGTTAAAGATGACCTCTCGTCTTTTGGATACTTAAAAAATAATATAAAATTTAATGTTTGGTTTAGTAAATCAGCTATAGGTTTTTATAATGGATTAAAAATTAGGGTTTTTGGCGATAAGGGATCTGCTGAGTGGGAACAAAATAAGCCTGAAAAATTAAAATTTTCTACACATGAAAAAAAATCATTCTTAGTATCTAGAGGTGATGCGCTTCTTAGCGAGAGTAAAAAAAAAAGGTATAATATTTTTAAGCCTGGCCATCCGCAAGGATTTCAAGAAGCATTTAAATTCTTGTATGATGACATCATTTCAGATCTTGAAAAACATAAGCTAGGAAAAAAAAACGTTAACAAGTATACTTTTGATGTCAATCATGCTGCTAAAATTTTGAATATTTTAGAGGCCTTATGCACTTCATCGAAAAAAAATCAGTGGATTAATATTAAGCAAAAATAATTAAAAAGATTAAACAAAATAAAAAATGAAAAAAAAAATTATACCATACGGTAAGCATTACATAGATAATAAGGATATCAAAAGTGTTATAAAGATACTTAAAAGTGATAATTTAACACAAGGTCCTCAAATAAAAAAAACAGAAAACGCTTTAGCTAAATACGTAGGTTCAAAATATGCAGTTTTGGTTTCTAGTTGCACAGCTGGATTACATATTTCATGCAAAGCATTGGGAGTAAGTACAAAAACAATTTCAGTGACGTCGCCAATTACTTTTGTTTCTACTGCTAATGCTACAGAATTCTGCGGTGGAAAGAATTTATTTGTTGATATTATGAGTGATACTATATCCATTGATCCACAGAAATTAGAAAATACCTTAAAAAAAAACAAGAGAATCAAACATGTTTTACCTGTTCATTTTGGAGGGCTAGCAAGTGATATGAAAAGTATTAGTAACATTTGTAAAAAATATAAAGTAAAAATTATAGAAGATGCAGCTCATGGATTCGGTGGAAAATATTTAACCGGTGAAAGAATTGGTTGCTGTAAATATTCTGATGTTGCAGTTTTTTCATTTCATCCTGTTAAAATTTTAGCTGGTGGCGAGGGTGGTTTAGTGACAACAAATTCTAAAGAAATTTATTACAAATTATTAGAATATAGAAGTCATGGAATTATTAAAAATATGAATGAGCCTTTTTCAAACAGAAAAGAAGGATATTCAAATGGTAAAAAAAATATTTGGTATTACGAAATGAAAGAGCTAGGGTTTCATTATAGGCAAACAGATATACATAGTGCTCTAATATTTTCTCAATTAAAAAAAATAAATTTATTTTTAAACTTTAGATATAAAATTTCCAAAAGATATGACAATTATTTCAAAAACCAAAAAAATGTCAGTTTAGTCCAGGAAAAATACCGTAGTTTTAGTTCAAATCATTTATATATTATTAAAATAAATTTTAATAAGTTGAAAATTAACAGAAATGAATTTTTGAATAAACTAAGAAAATCAAATATTTTAGCGCAAATTCATTATATACCAGTACCATTTCATCCTTATTATAAGAAATATTCCAACCAAATAAGTGGAATAAAAAAAGCAGTTACGTATTACCGATCATGTTTGAGTATACCTATTTATTATGGATTAAAATTAAATGAACAAAAATTTGTTATGAAAAAAATTTCAGACTTAATTAATCAATACTCCAAATAAGATGTATGGTATTTTATCTATAGAAATTTTAGGGAATATCTTTATTGATAACCAAGATTATCAACAAATTAAACTATGAAAAAAATAACTCTACATGAAA
>MDTB01093669.1_pt1 | contig 21396 bp, 18 predicted proteins | sample 811161 | NCBI WGS metagenome assembly MDTB01 (sample SAMN05326650, study PRJNA326480) | marine metagenome | isolation source: seawater | place: Mediterranean Sea | collected 2009
CTTCTTCTATTGAAGTTCATATATTTGATTTTAAAAAAGATATATATGGTCAATACATTTCTGTTGAATTTGTAAAGCGAATTAGGAACGAAATTAAATTTTCTAATGTCGAGGATTTAAAAAAACAGCTTCAAGCAGATAAAATTGCTACCATTAATACTTTATTATAATATAAATAGAGGGCGTTAATAGTTTATTTATTTTACCCTCTATTCACAGGTCTTAATTATTATTGAATAATAATATTTTCTTGAAATATTTTATTTTTAGTTTTTATTTTTACAATATAATTACCAGCTCCCCAATCAGATGTATTTATTTCTTTATCATTATATTGGTCAAGTATTATTGTTCCCTTAATGTCTAAAATTGAAATTTGTTCAATTATTGAATTAGAGTGAATCTGAAGATAATTAATTGCTGGATTAGGGTAAATATTGATAAAAATATTTTCTTCATTTAATGATATTGGTGTAAGGTCACATTCATCTCCTTCACCATCTCCGTCACTATCTTGTTGGTCGGGGTTATAAACGGTTAGGCAATTATCACATGAGTTTCCTACGCCATCTCCATCACTATCAGATTGACTAAAATTACTGTCTTCAGGACAGTTGTCAATGCCATCACAGTAACTATCGCCATCAGTGTCACCTAGTATACAATCTCCGTCACAGTCAATGTAGAGATCATCAGGATAATTACAGGATCCATCATCAGCATTTGCATTAGAGTTAAAATTTGTTGCAAATTCACATGTGCAACCATAAATAAAGTAATTAATATCAAAGCAATTATCAAATAAATCTTGAGCCATTATATCTGCTTCTTTCATTGCTTCTACAGATGATAAAGGTCCGCTTTCCCCTCTTGCCCATACAACTCCAACCGTGATATAATTTACGGCTCCTGGATCTAAAGTAAAAGGCCCTGCAGATTGTAAAAATCTTCTATCAGATGGCATGTTGCCTGCAGTTGTTTCATCCCAATCTGTATCAAAATTGGGATCGGTGTCGCCAGGGAACATAAAATCACATTCAGGGTTATTTGTGTCTCCTCCATTTCCGCCATATGTCATTGGTTGACCATTGGTCCATACTCCTCTCAGATAATTATAATAGTCCATGTCTAAAGCGGGATCATTATTCCAGTCGTTCCCATCAGTATCCCAAGCAGCATTGTTATAATAAACAAATTTTGACATAATTATTTGTTCTCCTAGTTCATCAATTTCTCCATCGCGGTCATTATCTATTCCATCCTTTGCATCTGCGAGTGGTCCTTTGAAAAAGTCTACTCCAATTGCAGGAGGGTTTATGCCATAACCAGCACTTCCTTGTAATCCATCATCATCATCATCTCCATTATAACAATATCCAAGTCCTAAATTAACATCGCATCCGACATAATCGTCTTCATAATTACCTATATCTGGGTCAACCCATTGGCCAAAATATGTGTCATTCAGTGTTTCATTTGAACGGTTAATTATTTTATAATTATAAAAAGTCATATCAGATAATGCGTCATTAGTTTTATATGCGAAAGCTTGGGCTTGTATTTCTAATCCAATCGGTGTTCCACCAGTTTCGCCGTGAAAATTTCCTGCATCATTAAATACCCACCAAATACTTTGATCGCCAAACAAATAATCTTCTTCAGCGCAATTTCCAACCGCATCTAAATCATATCCAGGATAGTCAGAATTGTTATACTCTCCATCTCCATCAACATCAATGAATGGAGCTAAGTATTCACTTGTTCCGTCAAAGGAAAAATGACTAGCTGGCCAATTTGTAATAACATCAGGCGTAGTATAATCAGGGAAAGAAATGTTTGCATCACAATTAACATCATTGACACAATCCATATAAGTTACATATGCTTCTACTTCATTTTTAGAAATTACCCAATGTTGATTGTAGTTGTTACAGTCATCAAACGTAATTGATCCATATTCTGTACTTTCAGTATCGGCATTTAAAGGACCGGGATAAAAATCACTTCCGGTTTGACGATATGTCATGGCAGCAATTTTTAAATTATTTTGATTGTCCATACCACCAATCCATAAAGATCCTGCAAATAATGAGTGAACTCCCTCATCTTTGGGGATTTCATATCTTGCTTCACTTAGGTTCCACCACATATCACCACCACCTAAAATATTAGCTCTCACATTTCCAATATTTAATTCGGCTTCAGATGAAGGGTCTAAGCATCCTCCCCCTAGCATTCGTTTATGAGCATCATTGTTAGTATTTGTGTATGAATTATTTTCTTTTGCTTGAATATTTATAAAACAAGATAGTATAAGAATAATTGTAAAGTTTTTCATTTTATTAATAGTATTATTAAGAGGCATAATAAATATAATTAGAAATTATCAATATTCAAGCTTACTTTATTAACATGTTGCTTATTTTTTTCTTTAAAAGCTCAAATCTTTTATTATTGCTTCCTTCAACGGTTATAAAATCCATTCCATTTTCTTTCAATTCTTTTTTATAGTAATTAAATATTTGATCTCTTTTTTTTGGATCTTCTCTTAATGGGTCAAATACCCATTCAAAATCTGGTTTACATAAAACATATAGAGCTTGATGGTCTTGATTATTTAAAATAAAAGGATCGCATTTAGAAAATTTAATAATACTCCATAATTTAATTACTTGTAAGTTAGTGTCACAAATTAAAAAATCATTATTTGAGTATTGTTTTTCCAAATTTAATTGGCCTTGAGCAATTTTTTTCAAGTCTGAGTAATTATATAATCTGCCTAAATTATTTAGGTACTGTCTTGCATATTCTTTTACCCAAATAAGGCCGAAGTGTTTTGCGATTTGTTTGCTTAATTGAGTTTTACCAGAACATTCTGGGCCAGTAAAAATAATTTTTTTCATGTAAGATCTTTTTTCCATGTCAAAAATCCATATGTTGCAAAACCAATATAGCAGAAAAACAAAAAGCTAAAAAAGTATTCTCCAGTATTTAAATAAAATATACCACTTATTATATCAATAGCTATAAAGTATAACCAGGATTCAATAATTTTTTTACCAGTCATATACATTGGTATTAAATTAAAAGTGAACATTAAAGAGTCTAGAAAAGGATAGCTACTTATATTAAGTTTTTTTAAGAATAGACTTAGTATTAATGTAAATATGAAACCAAATAGCAACCAAAAAAGATGTTGTCTAATTGTCCATTTTGATACTTTTAACGGCAAATTGTTTTTTGTATTTTTCCACTGATACCAGCCGTAAAAAGCAGTCCCAATAAAAAAAAACTGCATACTAACCTGTAAAGGAAGATTAATTTGATTGTATGCAAATATATTGCATAATGAAGCCGCAAATAATGCAGCCCAACATAATATGTTTTGTTTTATTGAGAATACAACATATACGATGCTCAGTACAACACCTAAAAACTGAAATATGTTGTCAATCAAATAGCTATATATTTCAATCATTTTTTTATAGTTGCAATTGTTATAAAATAATTGTCAATTTTTTGACAGTTTACATTGTATTTAATTAAAATATCTTTTTTTACAAAGGTCGCTTTTATATTGTTTTTGTTTATATTATTAATAATAATATTTTCTTTAAAAGAACACGTGCTACCGTTTAAGGTTTTATATATTGCTTCTTTTGTACACCAAACAAAATGTATATTGTCATTTTTATTTTTTGTAATATTTTTTTCCATCAAATTGAGAAAACGATTACTTATCTCGTGTATATTTTCTTTTTTGAATTGAATGTCTAACCCAACTGGTTGATTGCTTGTTACAACACCGCAATAATTTTTTGAATGACTTATGGAAATGTTTTGAAATGTATTGCAATATGGGGCACCATGTGGCATGTATAACAATTCTTCTTTTTTTTTAGATAATTTATTTAATAAAATTCTGCTAGCGATATTTTGTTTTTTGCGCTGAATATTTTTGTAATATTTAATTGTTTCAAGTTCTTTATTTGTCGGCTTAAGAATTTTTATAAGATCCTCTAGGCTCTCATTAATAGACCACAAGGCAATATTATAATTTTTAGTTTCTTCTAATTTAATTATTGGCATAAATATTTCTAATAATAAAGATTATAAAATTTAAATATATATTAACTTTGTACTCACGCAAATTATGAAAACAATTAATGTAAATTATGAAAACAAAATTACAACATATGAATTACAAAATTAAAGATATTTCTTTAGCAGAATGGGGAAGAAAAGAGATTAAGTTAGCAGAAGCAGAAATGCCGGGATTAATGATGCTTAGAAAAAAATATCAATCTGAAAAGCCATTAAAGGGTGCTAGAATCGCTGGTTGTCTTCATATGACAATACAAACTGCTGTATTAATTGAAACGCTCATAGATCTTGGTGCTGAAGTATCATGGTCATCATGTAATATTTTTTCTACACAGGATCATGCTGCTGCCGCTATAGCTCAAGCTAATGTTCCTGTTTTTGCTTGGAAGGGAATGACGGAAGATGATTTTGATTGGTGTATAGAGCAAACAATATTTGCATTTAAGGACAAAAAACCTTTAAATATGATTCTTGATGATGGGGGAGATTTGACTAATATGGTTTTAGATCAATATCCAGAACTTGTCAGTAATATTAATGGTTTAAGTGAGGAAACTACTACTGGGGTACTAAGGTTGTATCAGAGAGAAAAAAACAACACATTGCCAATCCCAGCTATTAACGTTAATGACTCAGTTACAAAATCTAAATTCGATAATAAGTATGGTTGTCGTGAATCAGCTGTTGACTCAATTAGAAGAGCTACAGATATTATGTTAGCTGGTAAGGTCGCTACAGTTGCCGGTTATGGCGATGTGGGTAAAGGAACAGTTGCGTCACTCGTAGGTGGGGGAGCAAGAGTAATTGTCACAGAAATTGACCCTATATGTGCCCTTCAAGCATCAATGGATGGTTTCCCAGTAATAAAAATGATTGATGCAGTTAAGAAAAGTGATATTATTATAACTGCTACTGGTAATAAAAACGTAGTTTCTCAAGAGCATTTTGAACTAATGAGAGATAAAGCTATTGTTTGTAATATTGGTCATTTTGATAATGAAATAGATGTTGCTTGGTTAAATGCAAATGCAGTTAAAGAACAAATAAAACCACAGGTTGATTTGTATACTTTGGATAATGGTAAGCAAATTATTTTATTGGCTGAAGGTAGGTTGGTTAATTTGGGTTGTGCAACTGGTCACCCTTCATTCGTAATGTCTAATTCATTTACAAATCAAGTGCTAGCGCAAATAGAATTATGGAAAAATGTTGAGTCGTATGAAAATAAGGTTTATGTGTTACCAAAACATTTGGATGAGCTAGTTGCTAGACTTCATCTTGAGAAGCTAGATGTAGAGTTAGAAGAGTTAACAGATGAGCAGGCGAAATATATTAGTGTTTCGAAAACGGGACCTTTTAAGCCTGACACTTATAGATATTAATTGGTAATATATAGTATTTCTCCATCAAAAAAGGTATTGTATTTTTTTAAAGCTTGATTTGCAGGGCCCTCAGTCACGGATCCGTCAGTAATAATAAATTGTGAATTGCAACAGTTACAGGTTAAAATAGGATCATTGGTGTACTGACCAGAAACTATACACTCAGAGTTAACTTCAAATGTACACGATCGATCATATGCAATAAAATCATCCATTCCTTGTACGATGATAACTCCACCTAAACCGCCATTTAAATACTCATAACCCCACAAATTGCCATACATATTATTGTATTGAGGCATTGTTACAGGGATTGTAATATTTACATCAACATTAGGAAAGTTATAGTCATTACTGCAACCTATTATTATAATTGATAGGAAAGCGAATAATTTGTGGTTTGAAAGATTATTTATTAACATATGATATAAATATACTTATTATAAATAATTATATTTTGTAAATCTGTTATTTTCTTATATATTTGGTGCATTAAAAAATATAATAATTTTACATCTCATAAATAAAGTTATATGCATAAAAATATTATACTATTTCTCATTGTTTTCTTTACATCTTTAAATGTTTTTGCTCAAAGTGGAACATTAAAAGGGAAAGTAACAGATGCGATGACAGGCGAAACTATACCTATGGCAAATGTTGTGGTTAAAATGGATGGTGCAACTATAATTGGAGGCGCATCTGATTTTGATGGTAATTTTACAATAAAACCAATTAACCCAGGAACATACTCTGTAGAGATATCTTTTATTGGATATAATACTATTATTCAAAATAATGTACTGATATCGCCAAATAAAATTACATTTAGTGATTACGAATTAAAAGTCAGTACAAATGAATTGACTGAAGTACAGGTGATTGAATATGATGTTCCGCTAATTGATGCGGATAAGTCTGGTTCAACCAAAACTGCTGAGCAAATTACGTCCCTACCAACCAGAAATGTGCAAAATGTTGCTGCCACAACAGCTGGTATTTATCAGTCTGATACTGAGGGTTCTATTAATGTGCGTGGATCTAGAAGTAATGCAACATCTTACTATATTGATGGGATAAAAATTACTGGTAATTCAAATGTTTTGCCACAGTCTGCAATTGATCAAATGACAGTTGTAACTGGGGGCTTGCCTGCTCAATATGGTGATGCAACTGGTGGTATTATTAGTATTACAACAAGGGGTCCCTCTAGAATTACTAAAGGAGGATTTGAGATAGGTTCATCTCAACTTACAGACCCTTATAATCATAATTTAATTGGTTTTAATTTGTCTGGTCCAATTTGGAGAAAAAAAGATGATGATAAGACACCAATACTTGGTTATTTAATTACGGGGGAATATAATCATAAATTAGATCCTGACCCCTCTGCAATTGGTGTTCCTGCTTTGAGAAATAGTGTGTTATCGGAAATTCAAAATCATCCTTTAGAGTTTGTAGGAACTCCCTCTTATGGAAACTATGCATCTAGTTATTCTTTAAATGCAGCAGAACAATTGACATCTGACGATTGGACAATTCAAGATGTGAAAAAAAACTTAAGTGATGAAAAATTACAACTTCAGGGAAAATTAGATGCAAGAATTACAAAAGATATCAATCTAACTGTTGGTGGTAATTTTTCACATCATGTTGATATGGGAAGCTCTCTTTGGTGGAGAAAACAATTACTAAATTTTGACAATAATAGACAATACATTAGGGATAATTATAATTTCTACGCTAGAATCCAACATAAATTAAGTGGTGATGAAGCACAAGGTTTAGTTAAGAATGTATTTTATACGTTACAAGCTGATTACTCTGCTTACAAAGCAAAACTAGAAAACCCAAATCATGGTACTGATTATTTTAAATATGGTTATGTTGGAAAATTCACTCCATCTATAGATGACACAACTTTTACAAATACGTCGCCTTTTTTTTGGGATTCATATGATGTATATGTGTTAGATCAAAACGGTAATAAAGTTCCGGTTTTAAATTCGGATGGATTCCAAGATGTAGATGAAAACGGAAATTTATTATGGCAACAGGAAACACAAACAGGTGTGCTTTTGCAAGAGCATGTGACTTTAGATTTTGAAGCTAGTGATGCTAATCCTCTACTTGCTAACTATACTCAAGATTATTATGATTTTTTCCACTCTTTTATGGAAGAAGGACAAAATCCAACTCGCGAACATGTACAATTTAGTGCATTAATGAATGGTGATTCTCCGCCTGATGTTTATGGTTTATGGTGGAATTCAGGATACCCTAATTACTTCTCATATGATTACTCAGAACAAAAGCAAACCTTTTCTGGTTCAGCTTCTGCTGATATAGGTAACCATTCAATTCTTTTTGGTTTTGAATATGAAAAAAAGAAAGAAAGATATTATAGAGTTTATACACCTGCACTATGGAGTACTGCTAGACAGTTAGCAAATCAACACTTAACAAATCCTCAGTACTATGTAGATGATGAGGTACAATGGGATTTTGATGAAGATGTATTAATATTTTCTACATTCTACGATGTTAGTGAAGACAATGAAAATTACACTACATTTGGTCAAAACTTAAGAGAGGAGCTTGGACTTGGAGTTAATGATTATTTATATATAGATCAGTATGATCCAGGTGTTTTTTCCATAGATATGTTTGCTGCTGATGAATTACTTCAGGGTGACTATTTAAATCTTTATTATTATGGGTATGATCATACAGGGAGTGAAATAAATGAGCGTGTTTCCTTTGATGATTTTTTAAATGAAAAGGATGATAATGGTGATTATACAAGAAGAATATCTCCTTTTGAGCCCTTATATTCAGCTGCCTACATACAAGACAAATTTGCTTTTGACGACATTGTATTTAATGTTGGTTTAAGAATAGATAGATATGATGCAAATCAGGAGGTGTTAAAAGATAAGTATTCACTTTATCCAACTAGGACAGCAGCTGAAGTAAATCCTGGTTTAAATCCAACTGTAGATGCAAGTGCACCAGCACATCCATCCAATATCGGTGATAATTTTGTAGTATATGCTAATTCAATAACTGATCAAACTCAGATTACTGGATATAGAGATGGTGATAATTGGTATGATGCTACAGGTCTGCCAGTAACAGACCCCTCTGTCTTAAGTCTTGGAAGTGGTGTAATACCTTTTTTACAAAACCCTGATCATTTATCAGATCCTAATAGAGGTTTAACTGGAGATGCATTTGAAGATTATACACCAGCGGTTTCTGTAATGCCAAGAATATCATTTAATTTTCCAATTTCAGATGAGGCTATGTTTTTTGCACATTATGATATCTTAACACAACGACCACCCTCTAATAATATAATGAACCCATTTGACTATTTATTTTTAGAAGCTAATACAACTGAAGTGGCGAATCCAAATTTATTACCTGAAAAGACAACAGATTATGAAGTTGGTTTTACTCAAGCATTAACAGGTCATTCAGCCATCACTTTTTCGGCATTTTATAGAGAGTTAAGTGATATGATTCAGGCCGCAAGAGTTACAGAAGCTTACCCTATGACATATACACATTTTGACAATATAGATTTCGGAAATGTTAAAGGTTTTTCATTTGGATATGATTTGAGAAGAACTAAAAATATGTCATTAACGGCAAATTATACTTTACAGTTTGCTGATGGATCAGGTTCTTCTGCCACTACTGCTCAACAGTTAGTTAATGATGGTTTTCCAAATTTAAGAACAACACTTCCTCTTGATTTTGACCAAAGGCATAATATTAGTGCAAATATTGATTATCGTTATGGTTCAGGTAATCGTTATGATGGACCCGTTTTATTTGGAAAAAATATTCTTGAAAATTTTGGTGCAAATTTTGTATTTGCTGCTGGTTCTGGAACACCATACAGTCAACAGTCCAATATTTTGGCTCAAGCAATGTTTGGTGTCAATACACGAGACGTTCTTGAAGGCAGTGTAAATGGAGCTCGAAAACCTTGGACTTTTAGAACTGATGTAAGACTTGATAAAACATTTCAGTTTAAAATGAACGATACTAGAAAGTTAAATATGGAAGTATATGTTCAAATTGAAAATCTTCTTAATACAGATAATATTGTGGGTGTTTACAGGTACACAGGTAATCCAGATGATGATGGATATTTATCCTCTGCTGAAGGTCAGCAATATGTTTCACAGCAGGTAAATCCGATGGCTTTTTATGATCAATATGATGTTAAGGTAAATAGTCCTGATAGTTATACTAGACCAAGATTAATAAAATTAGGAATGCAAGTAAACTTTTAGATATATGAAAAATTATTTAGTATCAATATTAGTTATTTTTATAAGCTTTACAAGCTTAAATGCAAAGGAAAATATTCCAAATCCAAATGATTCGAACAATAATAATTATAGGATAATTGCTTCTGGTTGTTTAGCAGCCACAGCTCAAACAGAATTAAATATTAATAATGTTAGGACGACTATTTTAGCTGGAGGTGATATGTGGTGGGATTTAGATAATGGAAAATATGAGATTCCTAATGGCGGAGGTAAACATTCTATGTTTGCTGGTGCTTTATGGATTGGAGGTCTAGATGATCAAGGAAATTTGAAGGTTGCAGGTATGACTTACAGACAAGATGGAAATGATTTTTGGCCTGGTCCACTTAATGCTGATGTAGCTAGTGATGACTATGGTACCGTAGGTCAGGATATTTGTACTGAGTATGACAAACATTTTGTCATTACTCGACAAGAGGTAGAAGATTATGTTGGATATAATACATGTTTATCTGATCCGAATTGTGATGTTGCTACTTCTTATCCTAATTATTCTCAAGCACAAGTAATTTCTGATTGGCCAGCCAGTAGAGTTGATGTAGATGGCACATTTGATTACTTAGCCCCTTTTGAAGACGTAAATGCTGATGGGATGTATACAGTTGGGATTGATTATCCTGGATATGATTTAGATGGGACAAAAGATTGTAAAAATGATGACGTTTTATTTGGTGATCAAACTCTTTGGTGGGTTTTTAATGACAATGGTAATATTCACACAGAAACTGGTTCAGAATCAGCTATTGGACTTGAAATACAGGCACAAGCATTTGGTTTTACTACCAATGATGAAATAAATAATATGACTTTTTATAGTTATAAAATAATGAATAGATCAACATCAGTTCTTAATGAAACTTATTTTGGACAATGGGTAGATCCAGATCTTGGAAATTATCAAGATGATTATGTTGGATGTGATGTAAGTTTAGGATTGGGATACTGTTACAATGGCGATGCAGATGATGATGGAACGGCGGGTTATAATTATGATTCTGATGATCCTCCGCCTGCGATTGGAGTTGATTTTTTTAGAGGCCCATTAGCTGATATCGGAGATGGAATAGATAATGATAAGGATGGTGAAATTGATGAACCAGGAGAACAAATTATAATGTCCAAGTTTGTTTATTACAATAATGATTTTTCTGATTTTGGTAATCCAGAGAATGCCACACATTACTATGGTTATTTACGTGGAATATGGAAAAATGGTCAGCCTATGACATATGGTGGGACAGGATGGGAATCTTCAAATACGGAATGCAATTTCATGTTTCCTGGTAATACAGACCCTTCTTTTACTGAAGAGTGGACAGAAATAACTGCTGGTAATGATCCTGCAGACAGAAGATTTTTACAATCTGCTGGTCCATTTACACTTGAACCGGGTGCTGTTAATTATATTACTACTGGGGTGGTTTGGGCCCGTGCTTCCGAAGGTAATAATTTTGCCTCTGTGGAACTTATGAAGATTGCTGATAACAAAGCCCAAACTTTATTTGATATTTGTTTTGAAGTTATTGACGGACCAAGTGCACCAGATGTTAATTTTGTTGAATTAGACCAAAAGATAATTATAAATTTAACAAATGCTGAAAATTCTAATAATTATGCAAATCAGTATACAGAGGAAGATCCATTTATCTCGGATGTTTTAGTTGAATCACAAACAAACCCTGGCGTATTTGAAAACCTAGATATTAATAAAAATTATGTTTTCGAAGGTTATCAAGTTTTTCAACTTAAGGATGCCACTGTTACATCGAATGATTTATATAATCCTGATAAGGCATTTATGATATACCAATGTGATATAGAAAATTATAGAACAGCTGATGGAGATGTTGTTACAACACCAACTGATGATTCAACACCGATATCTAATTTAGTTAATTATTCGCTTGATGAGAGTATAGGCCCTAATGTATATTTACCTCAAAACATGACATTAGGTGCTTCGAATTCTGGTATAAATAATTCAATTCTGATTACTGAGGATAAATTTGCATCCGGTGATCCTGGACTAATTAACAATAAAGCATATTATTATATGGCAATTGCATATGCTTATAATGAGTACATTCCTTATGCTACAGAAATTCCATTTACATCTGCATCTGCTTACTCACCTAGTATTTTAGGACAAAAGAAGCCATATTTAGCTGGTAGAAAAAATATAAGAACTTATACAATTATTCCTCACAAAACTGAATCATTCGGAGATGTTCCGACTGCATCTTATGGTACAATTCCATCTCAGACAGGTTTAGCGGGAAGTGGTAATGGTGGAGGTTTTTTAGAATTAACAGATAATTCTAGGAATAGTATTGCTGAAAATTATTTTTCCGATACTTTATCGTATATGATCAATAGTTCTCCTGCATTAATTAGTGTTGTTGATCCATTGTCTGTCCCAGATGCTGATTTTATTTTTCAAATGACTGATATCGACTCAGGTAATATTGACGATGTAACATGGAAAATGTCTAAAATAGAAGACGGTGATACAATTTCGGTATTGTCACAGAACACTTTAAAAGATAATGCTCAACAAATTATTCCTGAGTGGGGTCTAGCAGTAAAATTTCAGAAAATATCTGATCTAGAATCAGGACAGGTAGATAACTTAGGATGTTTGAGTTGTACAGATTGGATTAGTTTCACTGTAACTAACTCTCAAATGGAGGAGATAGTTTGGTCATCTATGGAAAACGGTACCACCTCCGAGGATTTAGATGATATTCTTAATGGTACAGAATATACCTCTGCTACTCAAAATCTATGGTTAGCCCCTATTCCTGATGTTGACGATGTATGGCAGTTTGCTCCTTTTTTGAGGCCCTTAGACTGGGTTAGATCTGGTAATAATTCTTTTACAGCTAGTGATGCAGTGCTATTTCAATACCAAGATTTTGGTGACCTTGGTATAGATGGTTCTCCGCTAGAGTCTGGTGATATTTCATTAGATCCAAATGGTGTTTATGAAAATCAAGCATTAGTTCCTTATAAATTAGTAAGTACTGATTACAAGGGTAATATAGCATCTTCAACTACAACTAATGAAATCAATTCTATTGATACAATTGGTGGAGGATTAGCTTGGAAAGAATGGAAATCAGAGACTGACCTGAATAATTTAAATAACGTTGATGTTGTTCTAACTCCTAATAAGGACTTATGGACAAGATGTCCTGTCTTAGATATGTCTGAAACAGAATTATCATGGAATGGTAATGGACCTGCAATAGATAATAATCAAATTAGCAGTAATGACTGGGTTTCAGGTGATGATTATGGTTCATGGGATGTAGGCTCTGGAACAGGAGAAAATGGAGAAGAAAAGTGGGATTTAAGATTAGATAGTAATGTTGATAAAGATGGAAACCCAGATTTATCCGGATCAGGTTTTAATTCTGAGAATGGCTGGGGATGGTTTCCAGGCTATGCAATTGATGTTTCATCTGGTAGGAGATTAAATTTAATGTTTTCAGAAAATTCTTCATTAGGTGAAGAACACAATGGAGATGATATGTTATACAATCCCACTGGATATATATATGGAGCAGGTGAACCTAATCTTATTGACCAAAGTAACTGGGATGAGGTTAACTCTGTTACTATGAATGGTGGTCATGCTGTTTTTGTTCTAGATACTGAATATCAAGGTCATAATCATGAAGATAATCCACATTATGATTCATATGTTGGATCAACTTCTGGAAATGCATGGAATTCTTTAAGAAAGAAACAGGTCATTGAACATATACAATGGGTAGGTAATTGGGTCTCTAATCGAGATCAAGAATTTCTTGGTAATGAAATAGTGATTAGAGCTCGTGTTCAAGAAAATTATGGTTACAGAGACTTAAGTGTAATTGCGAATAGTAATTCAGATTCTTTAATAAACTCAGGATATCCTTACTATACATTTAATTCATCTGAAATATTAACTTTAATTGATAATAAGGATGCAAAAGAAGCAGGTCTAAAGGAAGTTAATATTGTTCCTAATCCATATAATGGTGCATCTGGCTATGAAACAGGACAGGTAGATAACAGAGTAAAAATTACAAATTTACCTAGGGAATGTACGATCTCAATTTATACAGTTAACGGAAATTTAATTAGACAAGTAAAAAAAGATAATGATATATCTTTTTTTGAGTGGGATTTAAAAAATAATTATGGTATTCCAATTGCATCAGGTGTTTATATCATACACGTAGATGCAGGTGAAATTGGAGAGAAGGTACTTAAATGGTTTGGTGCGCTTAGGCCAACTGATTTAGATAGTTTCTAGAATTATAATATAGATTAATAAAGTATTATTTATGAAAATTAAAACACAAAAATTAGTATTTATTTGCTTATTTAGTTTAATATCTTTTGCACTTTTCGCTCAAACAGAGGGCGACGAGAGAACTGGACAAGCTGGTGCTTCTGAACTATTAATAAATCCATGGGCGCAAAGCTCAGGAATGGCTGGAGCAAATACTGCTTCTGTCAGAGGACTAGAAAGTGCCTTTTTAAATGTAGCAGGATTAACTGGAATAGAGGGTACAGAATTAATATTTTCTCATGCCTCTTGGTTTGCAGATATTTCAATTAATGCTTTTGGATTTGGTCAGAAAATTGGTGATACTGGAGCAATGTCAGTATCTATTATGTCTCTAGATTTCGGTGAAATTGAACGAACAACATATCAAAATCCTGATGGTGGAATTGGTACTTTTTCTCCACAATTTATGAATATAGCCTTGTCATATGCTAAGAAATTCACTTATAATATGTCAGCAGGTCTGACTGTAAAAATGATTTCTGAATCTGCTGCTGAATTATCTGCTAACGGTGTTGCATTGGATGCAGGAGTTCATTATGAAACGGGTAGACGAGGTGAGGCAAAATTTGGAATTACATTAAAAAACATTGGTCCTAGAATGGAATTCAACGGAGATGGAGATGATGTTACTGTAAATGGATTAAATGGGTATGATATGACTATGGAAATCAGATCTGCCTCGTTTGAATTACCTTCTCTACTTAATATAGGTGGTTCGTATGATTTTTATTTACTAAATGATGAGTTTAGAATTACATGTTCAGAAACATTTGTTTCAAATTCCTTTTCTAAAGATCAATTTTTAACTGGTCTAGAAGTTTCTTGGAAGGAGATGGTTACATTAAGAGGCGGTTATGGTTATGAGAGTGGTATTTTAGATGATTTTGATGAAGGTAGAACAACCTCATTTAAAGGCTTGTCAGCTGGTTTTAGTGTAGAATTGCCTCTTTCAGATGAAACAAATTTCGGATTAGATTATTCTTATAGACCCGCAGATCCTTTGCAGTCTGTTCATACTTTTGGTGCAAGAATTGTACTATAGTTTATAATAAATTAGAAAAATCATATTATATTAATTTAAAACGTATTGGTATATGTCAAAGATTGTATATTATAGTTTAGAAGCTTTAGATAAATTAAAATCAGAGTTGAATCTGTTATCTACAGTTGAGAGACCTAACATATCAAAGCAGATTGCAGAAGCTCGTGATAAAGGTGACTTATCTGAGAATGCTGAGTATGACGCCGCAAAAGAAGCACAGGGATTACTTGAAATGCGTATATCTGAACTAGAGTCAAAAATATCTGTAGCACGGGTCATTGATGCTTCAAAGCTAGCAACAGATAAAGTGTTATTATATTCTAAGGTTGGAATAAAAAATAATTTGACAGGTTCAATTCTTGAGTATATTCTAGTACCAGAATCGGAGGCAGATATATCAGTTAATAAAATTTCTATTTCTTCACCAATAAGTCAAGGCTTACTAGGAAAAAAAGTTGGTGAATTAGCTAGTATTAATGTGCCTTCAGGTGTTATTAATTTTGAAATTTTAAGTATTTCTAGGTCTTAAATTAAATGGATTCTGTTTTTAAAAAAATAATAAATAAAGAATATAGTTGCCATTTAGTTGCCGAAGATCAATTTAATATAGCATTTATGGATATTAGACCAATAAAAACAGGTCATGTTCTTGTTGTGCCTAAAAAACAGGTTAATTATTTATTTGATCTAAAAAAAGAAGAATACCAAAGTTTATGGGCTTTTGTTCGCATCGTCGCCAAAGGTTTAAAAAAATCAATTAATTGCAATAGAATTGGAGTTAGTGTTATAGGCTTTGAAGTTCCACATGCGCATGTACATTTAGTGCCAATTAACAATATAGAAGATATGAATTTTTCTAAAAGTTTCAATTCCAATGAAACAGAATTATCAAAATTGTCTAGAGATATATCTAAAAAAATTATTTATTAGACTTTATTTAATTCTTTTAGGGTTATTTTTTATAAATTGACTCCAAGTTTCTTTTTTATTATTTAATATTATTCTCTTTTGAAGTGCATGACATACAGCTGCGGCTAGACCATCGGTTGCATCTAGGTATTTAGGTTTAGTTTCTATCTGTAACATCTTAATTAACATTCCAGCTACTTTTTCTTTTGATGCAGTCCCACTTCCTGTAATTGCTAACTTTATTTTTTTTGGCGCATATTCGACAATGGGGATTTTATTTACAGCACTTGCTACCATTGCAGCTCCTTGTGCTCTTCCAAGTTTTAGCATAGATTGAGCATTCTTCCCAAAGAATGGAGCTTCGATTGCAATTTCGTCTGGTGAGTACATTTGAATTATATTATTGGTTGTCTCAAAGATTTTTTTCAGCTTTAAATTATGAGACTTAATTTTATTTAGTAAAACAACATCCAGGTATAAAAATTTTATTTTATTTTTTGACTTTTTGACAAGTCCATAACCCATTATATTAGTTCCGGGATCAATACCAAGTATTATTTTATCTTTTTCCATTTTATATAAATATAATAAATAGCAATTCTATATTTAGTATATTGAATAATTAAATGAATTTCAAAAGTATTATAATTAATTTATTTTCATCTAATATAGCATCACTCTTAGCTTTATTATTAGTTGTATTGTTTTTTGTTTTAGCAGTATTCTCTTATCAAATTATGCCTGATAATACTCCGTTAGCAAATAATATTCAATTATCAATTGCAAAAAAGTCTCCAGGTTTTAGTGCAAATGTTTTGTTGTTAAAAAATGATTCTATTTACAATTCTCAAAATATTTTTTCACAGTTTTTTTTTGGTAAAAAAAAACATTACAAGGAGATAATAATTGATAGCTACTCTTACAAAGATGATACATTATCTTATGTGTTGTATAATTTTAATAATGTTCGAAAAGAAAAAGTTTCATTAGATAAATTACATCATAATAAAAATAACAAACACATAATTAATAAAACTTATATATTAGGAACGGATAGATATGGTAGAGACTTATTAAGTAGAGTTATCTTAGGAACAAGAATATCCTTTTCAGTAGGCTTTATATCGGTATTTATTTCATTATTAATAGGTATTTCTTTGGGGATGATATCAGGCTATTATGGCGGTAAATTAGATGTTTTTATTAGCTGGTTAATTAATGTTGTGTGGTCAATTCCAACATTATTGCTCGTTATTGCTATCAGCGTTGTTTTAGGTAAGGGATTTTGGCAAGTTTTTGTTGCGGTTGGTTTGACAATGTGGGTTGAAGTGGCGCGTGTAACTAGAGGAGAGGTTTTGAAAATTTCTCAGATGCCATATATAGAATCTATTAGGTCATTTGGTGTTCCTGATTTTTATATAATGTTCAAACATATATTGCCCAACATCATTAATCCAATTATCATAATTTCAGCTGCTAATTTTGCTACCTCAATTTTATTAGAATCTGGATTAAGTTTTTTAGGAATAGGAGTTCAGCCGCCTATACCTTCCTGGGGGATGATTATTAGAAATCATTATGGATTTATTATAATGGATAAATTATATCTTGCTTTAATACCAGGTTTATGTATTGTCTTGTTAGTATTATCCTTTATGTTTTTAGGTAACAGACTAAGGGACTTGTTAGGTGTAAAATCTAGAAAATAATTAAATTAACTGTAAAAATAACTATTCCAATAACCATGATTATTAGTGTATAAGGTAACAATTCCTTTGCTTTTATTTGTGTAATACCTAATAATGGAAGTGCCCAAAATGGTTGTAACATATTTGTTAATTGATCACCATATACTAGTGCCATAATACTTTTAGGTATGGATACCCCTAATTCGAGAGCAGATTGGATTACAATTATTCCTTGTACTGCCCATTGTCCACCACCACTTGGAACAAAAATATTTACTAAGCCTCCACTTAACATAGTAAAAATAGGATATGTGTTTTTATTTGAAATATTAATAAAGAATTCAGCAAAAATATCTACTAGGCCTGTTGAGTTCATAATCCCCATAATTCCAAAATATAAAGGAAATTGTATAAGTATTCCACTAGCACTGCTAATAGCAGTATTTACAGATTTTATAAAATAACTAAAGTTTTTATGAAGAAATAGGCATAGCCCCAATAATAGCAAGTTTATAAAATTCGGGTTAATGAATGCTAATGATTCAGCATTAAAAACCTTTTGAATAGCGAAAAGTATAATTGATAGTCCAATTATTTTAGAAAAAATTTTAGACTGGTCAATTTTTTCAGCTCCAATTGCTTGTGTTTTTTCTTTTAATATTTCAGTCTTTTTAAATTTAATTTTTGACCCTTTAGAATTTCTCATTCCAAGCAAAAATAAAATCAAGGGTATAATGATTATTAGTAATAAACTAACTGATAGATTCATATTAGAAAAAACAGTTTGAGAAAAGTCTATTCCAGAAACTGGTATCTGTTTAAGAATTGTAGGATTAGTAATAATATCTTGAAGGTGATTTTCTTCTGCAATTTTCAAAGGTATAGAGCCTGAAAGTCCGCCATGCCACACCATTAAACCAGAATATCCCGCAGCACCAATTAAAGGGTAGTTTAGTTGTAAGTTGTTTTGGACTGAGTATTCCCCAACTTTTCGCGCAAGAATAGCTCCAAAGATTAGTCCCAATCCCCAATTAAAAAAACTAACAAGAATTGTTGATAAAGAAACCCAGAATGCTGCATTAGCTGAATTATTACATAAAGGTGTGATTTTTTCTATAATTTTTTTTGAGAAATTTGTTAATGCTAAAACATAACCTAATACTAACATTAACATCATTTGCATTGCAAAATTCATTAGCGCATTATTCCAAAGTCCCTTTTCCCATGCCGTGATTACAAATGATAGTTTATAGTCAGTTAGTAATAAGGCTAGAAAAATAATTATGATAGTTAGAATAACAGCAATTGAGAAAGGACTTGGTAGAGTTTTTCTAATAGTATTTTCTAATTTTTTAATCATCTTTAAAAAGGTAATTCTTCTTTTTCTTCTGAATCTGGGTTTAGATTTGAATTATTTGATGGATTAATCTTCCATGCATCTATATTGTGATAGTATCGATTATTATATTCTCTCGAAGATATGTTAAAGAAAACTTCAATTCTATCCCCTATGTTATATGATTCAAGAATTTTCACCTTTTCTTCCCCGAATAATTGAAAGCATATTTTACTATTATAATCTTGACCTATGTCAATCAGAAATGTTTGTTTTATCCATTTTTTGCCCTCTTTGTTTTCAATGTTTTCTATTTGATTTTTTTTTGTTAGTGTACCTGTTATTGATAAGTTGCTCATTTTATTTAATTTATTTAGGTTTTTGAATTTCAAAAAGACTTTGACCAAAACCTTTACAGTACCAGTTATTTCCAAGCCGTCCTACGAGTTTAACTTTATTTTGATCAATTTGGTTATTCTTATCTAGAATTTCTGAATTTATGTGAATTAAAATAATTTCGCATATAATCAGATTTCCTGCGCCTCCTTTTTGTCCAAGCTCAATTATTTGGTTTACTTTACATTCCATTTGGACAGGAGACTCCTTTACTCTAAAGGGTTTAATTCTTTTTGAAGCAATTGGTGTTAGACCTGATTCATTAAATTCATCAATCTCAGGTGGAAATTCGGTACTGGAAATGGAGGCTTTTTCAACTATTTTATCATTTACAATATTGATTACAACCTCCTTAGTCTCTTTAATATTTTCTAATGTATCTTTTGTTGTATTATTTCTAACTCTTCTTGCCGGAGAAAAAATTGCAATTGGTGGTTTTGCGCTGAATACATTAAAAAAACTAAATGGACTAACATTATTAATTCCATTTGAGTCAATTGTACTGGCTAATGCAATTGGTCTAGGGCCTACACTTGAAAGAAGGTATTTGTGTAAGTCTTTTGTTGCAATTTTATTTGGTTCAATTTCTAAGTTCATAATAACGCAAATTTGAATAAAGATTTAACAAATCTATATAATAATAATCATTTTGAATAATTATATATATTAATTAGTATATATAGTTTTGTATATTCGCATATATAAAATGATGAATGCGGATATGGTGGAACTGGTAGACACGCTAGATTTAGGATCTAGTGCCGAAAGGTGTGTGGGTTCGACTCCCTCTATCCGCACCATTTTTTAATTTAAATTTATCTAGGTAATGAAAATTTATACTAAAAAAGGAGACTTAGGTAAAACCTCTATAATTGGTGAAAAAAATATTGACAAACACCATGTGAGGATTGAGGCATATGGTACTGTTGATGAGTTAAATTCTTATTTAGGGCTTTTAAGATCATTCGATCATGTTAAAATGAATACACATCAAGATGAATTAATTGATATTCAAAACAATTTATTTATAATAGGCGCCTCTTTAGCATCTAAATCTCAGCCTCGTCTTAATATGACTATTACTAATAAATCTATAGAAAAAATAGAAATATATATAGATAATATTGATAAAGATTTACCGCCGTTAACTTCCTTTATATTACCTGGTGGTGATCGTTGGAGTTCTTATGCGCAAATAGCACGTTCTGTTTGTAGAAGAGCTGAACGAAGAATTACACAATTAAATTTAACAATAAATGTTGACCCAAATATTATAACTTTTATGAATCGTCTTTCAGATTATTTATTTGTTTTATCAAGAAAAATTGGTAATATAAAAAACATCAAAGAAATCAAATGGCATTGTTAATACAATTTTGATTTCTAACTAAAAAAATTATATTTGCAATATTAAATGAATATTGAATAGATATGTCATATTGGACTTTAGAATTAGCTTCTTATTTAAGTGATGCCCCTTGGCCAGCGACCAAGGATGAATTGATCGATTACGCAATAAGATCTGGTGCACCATTGGAAGTGGTTGAAAACCTACAGTCAATGGAAGATGAAGGGGAAAGTTATGATTCCATTGAAGAAGTTTGGCCAGATTATCCGTCCTCTGATGATTTTCTTTGGAACGAAGAGGAGTATTAGTATATATTATTCACACAAAATTTAAATGAGCATTTTATCAACCATCTTAAACCTTTTTGGTACAAAATCTCAAAGAGATATGAAAGAGTTGTCTCCAGGTTTAAATAAAACACTAAGCTTTGGAAATGATTTTACATCTCTATCTTATGATGATTTAAGAAAAAAAACAATTGAATTTAAAATTACAATTAGTGA
>MDTB01047691.1_pt1 | contig 21394 bp, 15 predicted proteins | sample 811161 | NCBI WGS metagenome assembly MDTB01 (sample SAMN05326650, study PRJNA326480) | marine metagenome | isolation source: seawater | place: Mediterranean Sea | collected 2009
AAATTGCTTCAACTTCCATTTTAGCTCCGGCCATGGTAGTCACAAATGGTATATTCAATTCCACAGCTAATCTTCTCATCATATTACCATCCAAAACCGCCCCTCCTGTAGAACTAGGGGTATTTATTATCAAATTAATTTTACCTTGCCTCATTAGATCTAATGCGTCAGGAGAAGATCCTTCAGAAATTCTATAGCAAGTTTCTACATCAAGATTTCCTGACTCTCTCAAAATACTTGAAGTGCCACTAGTTGCGTATAATTTGAAACCCATATCTTGTAATTTTTTTGCATGTTTAATAACTCTAACTTTATCTTTGTCGTTAACTGTGACATAAACTCCGCCTTCAGTAGGAATTGGAGACTCAGTTGCCATCCTTGCCTTCAAATATGCTGCAGAAGCACGAATATGAGAGCCCATGACTTCACCTGTTGATTTCATTTCAGGACCTGGAGCAGGATCTAATCCCCTTAATTTAATGAATGGGAAAACTGGTGCTTTAACACAAACTGCTTTATCTTGGGCAGAGGGAATAGGAAGATCACTAAGTTGATCTCCTAAAGCTACCCTAGCTGCGATTCTAGCCAGTGGGATGCCGGTTGACTTGGCTACAAAGGGAAAGGTTCGTGAACCACGTGGGTTTACTTCCAAAACGTATAAAATTTCTTCTTTAATGGCGAATTGTATATTAAAACAGCCTCTTATATCAAGCCCTAGGCCAATTTTATTTGTCCATTTTTTTACTTCGGATAACATTTCATCAGAAACATTTTGAGTAGGTATAAAACAAGTCGAATCTCCAGAGTGGATTCCTGCTTCCTCGAGATGTTCCATTATAGCACCAATGAGTACTGTGTTACCATCACAAACAGCATCTACATCTAATTCCATAGCATTTCCCAAATATTCATCAATTAATAGAGGTTTATCATTAGCAATGTATGCTTCCGCCATATACGCTTCCAGTTGAATATTTGAAGATAAAATCTCCATACCTCTTCCTCCTAAGACATATGAAGGTCTAATCAGCACAGGGTAGCCGATTTTTTTAACTGCAGCGCGGACATCTTCGGAGGATTTAGCCGTAAGTCCATTCGGCATTCTCAAATCATTATTTGAAGCGAATTTCTCAAAACGAAATCTATCACTCGCTTCATCAATTGCAGATGGGCTAGTTCCTTTGATTACAGTTTTTAGACCTAAAGATTTTAGATAATTTAGATTATTATTGAGAGGCAATGCTAGGTTTATTGCAGTTTGACCTCCGAATTGAAGTAGAATACCATCTGCAGATTCCCTCAATAATATCTCTGAAACATTTTCTAAAGTTAGAGGATCGAAATAAAGTCTATCACTGGTATCAAAGTCAGTCGATACAGTTTCAGGGTTATTATTGATTATTATAGCCTCATGATTGAGGTCTTGAATTGCTCCTGCGGCATGGACACATGCGTAATCAAATTCTATACCCTGACCTATCCTAATAGGTCCAGAACCAACAACAACCATTCTTTTTTTACTACTATTTTTTGCCTCAGGAGTTTTGTCTATGCCGTGTGTAACCTTACTTCCTTCATAAGTTGAATAATAATATGGAGTTACTGCAGCAAATTCTGCTGCACAGGAATCAACCATCCTAAATCTAGGATGAATACCTAACTCATGTCTTCTTTTTGTAATTGATAATTCATCTATTTCCGAAGCAATGTCATTGGAATTATTTGCATTAAAACCCACAAGGGCGTTTGCTATATAAAGATCCGAAAAACCCATTCCTTTCCAAAACCTTAGATCTTTTTCAGATATTTGTGAAGTATTCAATCCAGAACTTCCGATTGATTTTACTTCGGCTTCAACTAGAGCCATAGTCTCAAATCTATGTAAAAACCATCGAGTTATTCCTCCTGTCAAATTCCTTATTTCTTCGATACTATATCCTCTTCGAAAGGCTTCAAAAATCGCACTCATTCTCCTATCTGAAGGGACACTGAGCCACTCTTCCAGAATATTACTTGGTAACGGCTTGGTTGAATCAATATCTCTAAATTCTCCATCTGAACAATCGGCAATAGTCAATGGAATTGGATGTGGTTTACCATATTCTAGACTGGCCCATGCTTTCAGACATGCTTCTTCGAAAGAACGTCCTATAGCCATTACTTCACCAGTAGATTTCATAGATGTACCAATTGTCCTATCTGCAGTTCTAAATTTATCAAATGGCCATCTAGGAATTTTTACAACACAATAATCTAAAGTTGGCTCAAATGCAGCGGTAGTTCCTTCACCTGTTATTGGATTTGGTAATTCATCCAATGTATATCCCACTGCAATCAAAGCAGCCATCCTAGCAATAGGATATCCTGTGGCTTTTGATGCAAGTGCAGAAGAACGAGATACTCGTGGATTTACTTCTATCACACGAAAGTCACCATTGGATTGGTCAAAAGCAAATTGTACATTGCATCCACCCTTGATATTTAAGCGTCGAATCAATTTTAGAGCAGCATCTCTCAACATCTGATGATCTTGATCAGATAGAGTCTGTTGAGGAGCCACGACTATTGATTCACCAGTATGAACTCCCATTGGGTCCAAATTTTCCATAGTACAGACAATAATCGCATTATCTGCATCATCTCTCATAACTTCATATTCATGTTCTTGCCAACCTAGTATACTTTCTTCTACTAATACTTGTCCTATTGCAGAATGTAGTATCCCTTGGCTTGCAATCTCAACTAATTGTCCTTTATTGAATGCAGTTCCTCCTCCTAAGCCACCTAGTGTAAAAGCAGGCCTAATAAGAAGCGGAAATCCACCTAAATTTTCTGCGGCCAGGAGGACTTCATCTATAGATGAGCAAGCGATTCCTCTGCAAACTGGAAGATCTATTTCTTCACATGTTTTCTTAAATAAATCTCTATCTTCAGCTTCATCTATTGAAACTAAGTCGCAACCAATTAGTTCAACACCTAGTTGTTCAAGTGAACCATCATGAGCTAACGCAGATGCAATATTTAGAGCTGTCTGACCTCCCATTCCTGCAAGTAGAGCATCGGGCTTCTCAATTTCTAGAATACGCCTAACAACCTCAGGAAGGAGTGGTTCTATGTATATTTTATCTGCCATTTCGGGATCATTCTGAATAGTAGCAGGGTTAGAATTTATTATTATAATCTCATAACCATCATCTCTTAATGCACGACAGGCTTGAGAACCCGAAAAATCAAATTCAGCAGCCTGTCCTATTCTTATTGGACCGCTTCCAAGAATAGCAATTTTTTTTAAATCATCTCTACGAGGCATTAAAGATCATTCCCTTCCATAGTTATTGATTTCAATTTAGGATTATTCTTATTTTGGACGAGGTTAGAAAATCTATCAAATAGTGGAGAGGCATCATGAGGCCCGGGGCATGCCTCAGGATGGAATTGAATCGTAAAGGCAGGCCTATCAATCAAATCTAATCCTTCTACGGTTTTATCATTTGCATTAATATGACGTACCTTGAAATCAGCCCCAAGAATATTTTCATTGATATCTGAGCATAATCCAGAAGGATGTGGAGACAACATACCATTAGTTGGATCCTCTAACGCATAACCATGATTTTGGCTAGTTATTATCACCTTACCAGTTTCAATATCTAAAACTGGCTGATTAGTACCTCTATGGCCATACTTTAGCTTGTATGTTCTCAATCCAGCTGCCAAACCCATTAGTTGGTGACCTAAGCAAATTCCCATAACAGGTATCTCGGAACGTACTGCTTCTGCTAAAGATTTCCTAGCCGTTAAAGCAAGTCCATTATGTGCTGGATCGCCAGGGCCATTTGAAGCGAATATAGCATCTGGATTCCAGTCATCTACTATTGTCTTGAAATCAATAGAAGCGGGGCACCAAACTACCTCAAAGCGATTACATAATTCACTTAAAATATTATATTTAACCCCGCAATCTATTGCTGCTAATCTTGGTAATTTTTGACCTATTTCATCGGTTGCTCCAGGGTTAATTACTATGGCTTCTTTACAAGTTACTGAGGCAACTAAATCTTCATGATCAGGAGGAGTCATATTATCTAATAATGAATATATTTCTTCCTCCTTCTCTAAAGGGCCGAAAGCACATAGTAGCGTTCCAAATTCCCTTACCTTTTTTGTTAATTCTCTAGTATCTATTTCTTCTATGCCGGGAATATTATGTAAAAGTAGAAAATCGTGAACACTTCCAACGCTATCTCTATGATCGGGTATTTTCATTAATTGTTTACATATAACGCCCCTTGGATGCACTCTTGATGATTCAGATTGACCTGGTATTATCCCATAATTACCCAATAGAGGCCAAGTGAATGTAAGCACTTGGCCGGCAAATGAAGGATCGGTTAAACTTTCTTGATATCCAGTCATTCCTGTTATGAAAACTAGTTCGCCCTGAGAAATTATTTCTGAGCCAAATAACTTTCCCTCAAATCTAGAACCATCTGCCAGCAAAAGCACCCCTTTGTTGCCTTTAGGACCTTCTTTAACCTTGGAATCTAACAAAATATCGGCTGCATCGGTAAATGTCGGGTAATCATTTACTCCCTGACAAAAAGCCCCCGGGGAGAATCCTCGACTAATTCCCGACTCCGACATCAGCAATGCTGCCAAACTACGACTATTAATCATTGAGAACAATAAACATAAAAATAGATGTTAATGAGTAGAAAATCACTCTTCTTCAGCAATAAAAACTTTTTTTTCACGAGCAGAAGGTAAGACTTTTATCTCGCCGCCCTCAAATCTTTTATCAGGATCTATTTTACCGACCCATGAATTTAGAAAAATTGCTAAAGCAGCCACCTCAGAGTGTGGCTGGTTGCCAATAGAAATATTGTAGTCTGCTAGACCAAAAATTTCACCTGGAACTTTAGTACCCCCAACAACAATAATAATTGATTTATCATCAGGAATTTTTGAAATTGTCTTCTCTAATCCTTCCCCATACATCGTCAAATGAACTATAGTCGAAGACTTATTCTTAGAAACATTCCTCAGAAATTTTAATGGTTTAGGTTCATAATAACAATCAAAATTCCCACCAAAGCGTGAAGTCACCGAAGACCATGTTTCGAGAGGAGATTTGTCTTCTTCTCCACATAAGATTATCTTATCAGCACCAAATGCGCGGGCTGTAAGGCCCAAATGAGATGTTATTCTCTTATCTCTTTCCCTGCGATGACCAAGTCTAAGGACAGAAATATCATTGGCCCCTACAGATGACATAGAAGTTATGCGTAAGGCCCCTCTTCATCAGTATGCCCCTGATCGCCAGTGATTTCAAAAGGTGTAGAAATATTCACATCCATATTAAGCATACTTGAACTGACCCATTGAAGGAGTAAGGCATCGAAAAAGAATTTTGAGCCCAAATATACCATAATTGAGAGTGTAAAAAGTCTTCCGGAAGCAAATAAAGCAGATTCGGCACCTAATTCATCGTAATGAAGAATTAATGGCTCTAGTATGTAGAATATTCCAAGGACGATTAATAAGCCGCCTATATTTGAAATAGTAGCATTTCCTTTTTCCCTTCCCATTACAACGACAAAAGTTGATACAAAAATTATCACAGCAACTACTAGACTTAGAGTTTCAAATCCAAATTGGCCGATCATAGAGGAGGGGATTTCAGAATCATTGACCGTATTTCCACCTTTTTTTATCGATATCCACCAAAATAAAGCGCTAGTCATCATTAATGCTCCTGACATCAATCCTCTTTGATTTATCATTTCTCTAACGTGATGTGAGTCTTTTGGTTTTAATCTCTGTATTATTGAATCCATTATCAATAGCGTTTGTCCATCTGGAGCCTGATTATTAGATAGCCCACTTGTAGTTTGTAAGAGTTCATCACCTATGTCCTCTCCCATAGCCATTACAGGGTTGCGTGTCTGCCACATCATAAAGGATACGTAGGATAGGAGGATAAGATGGCTGACTGGCGACCTATTATAAAATGCCGAGACAATGGCTTTCCCCGAATAATGGGCGTCATAAATATCACTCCAGATTCCTTTTTTAAAGAATCTAGGTCGAATAGTTTAGAAAAAATATCAGAGAAAGCAATAATGATGGCTGAGAATGGTGCTGATTGGATAGATGTAGGTGGTGAATCAACGCGTCCTGGTGCTTCTGAAGTAAGATTAGAAGAAGAAATGAATAGAGTTTCTGGAGCCATTGGAATTATTAGAGATGAACTACCTAATATAGGCATATCAATAGATACTAGGAAATCTCAAGTTGCATTGAGTGCATTAAAATATGGAGCAGATATGGTTAATGATATATCTTCATTATCAGACCCTGAAATGAAAAATGTGATTTTGGAAAATAATTGTCCTATATGTATTATGCATATGAAAGGATTACCAGGAAATATGCAAAATGACCCTACATATGGGGACGTAATACAGGAGGTTAAACAAGACTTGAAAGATGTTAGTGAGGAATTAATTCAGGCAGGTGTAGATAAAAGAAAAATAATAAATGATCCAGGAATAGGATTTGGAAAACTTCTAAAACATAATTTAAAACTCCTTTCAGCTGGTAGAGAGATTATTTCTGATGATGCTATGCCATTAATGTGGGGAGTTAGTAGGAAGAAAATGTTTGAAGATTTATTAGGAAGAGATGAAATCAAAAATAGGCTCGCAGGTACATTGGGTGTTGCGGCAATGGCGCGAGAAAAAAAAGTAGATATACTCAGGGTGCATGATGTTAGTGAGCATTACGACTTATATAGAACAATGTATGCATTGGAGTGAGCCTGATGTCAGAAAATTTATCTGGCGATATATTTGATTTTGATGAAAATCTAAGAATAGTTGGTACGGCCCATATAAGTAAGAAATCAATCGAAACTGTACTATCACAAATTGAAGAATGGTGTCCTGAGATTATAGCAGTGGAACTGTGTGAATCTAGATTAAAGGCTTTGAAAGAACCTGAGAAATTAGAGTCTGAAACGCTTTTGAAAATAGTAAAAGACGGTAAAGCTCCAATGGTAATTTTACAATCTGCTTTGGCTGCAGAGCAAAGAAGAATGGGGCTCACTACAGGAGAAAAACCTGGTGCAGAGTTATTGGCAGCAGTAAATGCTGCAGAAGAAAACGGAATTAAGTTTGAATTAATAGATCGTGATGTCGCCACAACGCTGAGAAGGGCTTGGAAAAAAATGAAATTCATGGAAAAATGGAAGGTACTCTATGCAATGCTATGGGCCGAAGAAGATGAAGAAATTGAAATAGACGAACTATTAGAAGATTCAGATATGCTAAGCAATATGTTAGAAGAGGCACGCAAAATAGCCCCTGGAGCAGGATATACTTTAATCGACGAGAGAGATATTTATTTATCTGAAAAAATTCGTCAGATAAGAACAGAAGGGAAAATTTTAGCAGTAGTTGGTGCAGGACACGTTAATGGTATAAAGAAAAATCTAATGAAAGAAAGAAATGATTCGAAAGAAATTCTACATCAATTAGATAGAATCCCTAATAAAGCCAGATGGCCAAGAATTATTATGTTATTAGTACCTTTAATAATATTTTCAGCAATAGGTTGGCTTGCTTATAATGGACAGATGTCCGAGATACAGGAGATTGCAAAAACCTGGTTGATACTAAATATGGCATTTGCAGGTTTAGGCATAATAATTGCTAGAGGACATCCACTATCAGTAATAGTAGGCGCTCTTGCATCTCCTTTTACTTCTCTTAATCCAACATTAGCGGCAGGATGGTTTGCAGGATATACACAGTTCAAAATGGTACCTCCAACAGGAAAAGACGCTCAGGATTTTTTGAAATTAGACGATATGTCATTATTTTGGAAAAATAATGTTGGAAAAATTTTACTTGTTACTACGTTCGGTAATTTAGGTTCCTCATTGGGAGCATGGATTGGAACAGTAGGAATAATAGGGCTGGTACTGAGCCTTTAGGGTGTGATATTATGGTTAACTATGGTTTTGTAATTGACAATAGAAAATGCATAGGATGTCATGCGTGTACTGTTGCATGTAAATCTGAACATGAAGTACCACTCGGCGTCAATCGAACTCATGTTAAATACATAGAAACCGGACAATATCCAAATACTTCAAGAGAGTTTTCAGTACATAGATGTAATCATTGTGAGGACTCGCCTTGTACTACAATATGCCCTACTACTGCCTTATTTACTCGTGAAGATGGGATAGTTGACTTTGATGACGATAGATGCATAGGTTGTAAATCATGCATGCAGGCATGTCCTTATGATGCTTTATACATAGATCCAAATAAAGGTACGGCAGCAAAATGCAATTACTGTGCACATAGAATTGAGCAATCATATGAGCCTGCTTGTGTAATTGTATGCCCTACAGAAGCAATTATTTCTGGCGATTTAGATGAAGAAAATTCTTCAATATCAAATTACATTAAGCAGCATGATGTAAGTGTCAGAAAACCAGAATCTGGCGCTAAACCTAATTTATTTTATATTGATGCAAGCCCAGAAATGTTAGATCCTTTAGCGACAGAAAGAACTCAGACCTATGTATGGAGTGAGCAAGTTTCTGGTGTCGGACATTATGCTAAGTATGCAGAAGAAAGATTGTCAGGGGCCGATACGAATTCCATGATAGTGCAATTAGCATTGGAAAAAAAAGCCAAATCATCAAATCCAAGAGATAGGGCCATTATCAGAGATGTTATGGAAAAATTAGATAAAGATGTTGAATCAAACACAAAAAGGACTTATGATCAACCAAGTAAAGGAGTTTTATGGGGGTGGGAAGTTTCTGCATACATATGGACAAAGGCGATTTCTGCCGGACTTTATTTTGTAGCAATGATAGCGTGGTTAGTATTAGATTATGATTTATCTGATTACGGACTTTGGTGGCCTGTAATCGGCACTAGTCTACTATTTTTGGCTATAACAGGAGTGTTGCTAGTAATGGATTTAGATAGACCAGAACGATTTCTATATGTCATGCTTAGACCTAATTGGGATTCATGGTTAGTAAAAGGAGCTTATATTCTTTCAGCATATGGAGGAGTATTATTTGTAACTATGATACTTCTTATTTTAGATTTAGATTTGATTTATCTTAAAGTAATAGCTATTGTTGGCATACCTATCTCTTTATTGACAGGAATTTATACTGCTTGGTTACTACAACAAGCAAAAGGTAGGTCATGGTCAAAAGATAAAATCCTTCCACTTAGATTCTTAATGGACACTGTATTAATTGGAGTTGCATCTTTAGCCATAATATCCAACTACAATGAAATACAATATGTTTTAGTTGGCCTTGGAATATTGATATTTTACTGGTACGAAGGTAAGAATATGATAATCAAACCACAAATGGAATCTCTAACTTAGGTGAAATTATAATGAAAAAAGACAGTATAATAGAACGAATTGCTGTAAAATTAAAGATTATACCAGATTTGTCCAGAGAAAGAATTGAATCTAAGGTAAATGGAGAATTAAGGAAATACCCTTCATCGAATGATTGGCATAATCATATCGAGTTTGATGCCCAGGCATGGCCAAAGAGAATTGAGAGGAAATATTCACTAGTACCTACGACCTGTTTTAATTGTGAGTCTGCGTGTGGCTTAATGGCTTATGTAGATAAAGAAACAGGAAAAGTAAGTAAATTTGAAGGAAACCCTCATCATCCCGGATCTAGAGGAAGGAATTGTGCTAAAGGTCCTGCAACAATAAATCAGATTAATGATACTGAGAGAATATTATACCCATTGAAAAGAAAGGGAGAAAGAGGATCTGGCGAGTGGGAAAGAGTTAGTTGGGAAGATGCATTAGATGATATTGCCAGTAAAATAAGATCCTCTTTGAAGAGCGGTGCTAAAGATAAGGTGGTTTATCATGTAGGAAGGCCGGGTCATGAAGGCTATACAAATAGGGTGTTGAAAGCATGGGGAGTAGATGGACATAATTCTCACACAAATATTTGTTCAGCTGGTGCAAGAACTGGGTACGCATTATGGCACAAACATGATCGCCCGTCTCCAGATCATTCCAATGCAAAAGTCATTCTATTAACCTCATCGCATTTAGAAACTGGACATTATTTCAATCCACATGCTCAACGAATTTTAGAAGGGATGATGGAAGGTGCGAAATTGATTGTGATAGATCCAAGATTATCAAATACTGCTGCAATGGCTGATCATTGGCTACCTACATGGCCGGGTTCTGAACCAGCATTATTCTTATGCTGGGCGAAAATGATACTAGAAAAGGAATTATATGATCGTGAATTTTTGGAAAAATGGGTCAACTGGGATGAGTGGATTAAAGCGGAACATCCAAAAGAAGATTGTAATTTTGATAGATTTATTGAATTATTACTAGATGAATATGATAAATATACGCCAGAGTATGCCGCTTCTGAATGCCGCATACCTGTGGAACAAGTAATAGAAACAGGTGAAATTGTAGCTTCAGCAGGAAGTAGATTGTGTACTCATGTTTGGAGGGCTGCTGCAATTGGTAACTTAGGTGGTTGGCAAGTGAGTAGGACTTTACATTTCCTAAATGTTTTAACCGGTTCTGTTGGAACAGAAGGAGGTACAGCGCCCAATTCTTGGGCCAAATTTAAACCTGAATTATTTAATAATCCTCCTGATCCAGATGGATGGAATGAATTACATTTTCCTCCTGAATATACATTATCTCATTTTGAAATGAGTCATATACTCCCGCACATGATTAAAGAGGGCAGGGGGAAAATGGATGTTTATTTTACTAGAGTATTTAATCCAGTTTGGACATACCCAGATGGTTTTACTTGGATAGAAATGTTACAAAATAAGGAAGCTCTAGGATGCCATATAGCGTTAACGCCGACATGGAATGAGACAGCATTTTTCGCTGATTATGTCTTGCCAATGGGGCATGCATCTGAACGTCACGACATAAATTCTTATGCTACTTCAGCTGGAAAGTGGGTGGCATTTAGACAACCAGTACTAAGAGAATTTTCTCGTAGAGAAGGAAAAAATGTAGAGTTTACACATGAAATTAATCCAGGAGAAGTATGGGAAGAAGATGAATTTTGGATAGAATTATCTTGGAAAATAGATGATGGGACCATGGGTATAAGAGACCATTTCATGAGCCCCTACAGAGAAAATGAAAAAATCACAATTGATGAGTATTATAAATATACTTTTGAACGTGTACCAGGATTGAATGAAGCAGCAGAGAAAGAAGATTTGGATGCTTTGGAGTATATGCGAAAACATGGTGCGTTTTTGATTGAGCCTGCGACATACAAAAAACACGAGCAAGAAGGTTGGCCTACTCCTTCAGGGAAACAGGAATTTTATTCCTTAACTATGAAAGAATTCGGCTATCCTGAACATACCATACCTCATTATAAAATAAATAGTCAAGTCCATCCGAGTAACCTTCAAGGCGATGATGAATATTGTCTTTTACCTAATTTCAGGCTTCCTCAACACATACATTCAAGGTCTGCTAATGCTAAATGGTTAGTGGAAATAGCTCACAGGAATCCAATTTGGTTACATCCCAAGGATGCTAAAAAATTAGATGTCAAAGATGGAGAATTGTTGAAAATAGAAACTGAAATAGGATGGTTTGTTGACAAAGTTTGGGTTACTGAATCGATTAAACCAGGAGTTGTTGGATGTTCACACCACATAGGAAGATGGAGAAGAAATCAAGATTCAGGAAATCGTTTTCTTACCAATACTGTTGATATTCAAGATAGAGGTGATGGTAAATGGCGAATGAGCACTATAAAAGGAATAGAATCATGGAAATCAGATGATCCAGACACTAATAGAATATGGTGGAGAGATGGAGGGGTTCATCAAAATATTACTCATGCCGTTCAACCGGATCCAATAAGTGGAGCGCATTGCTGGTTACAGAAAGTTAAATTGAGTAAACCCAATTCTGATGAAAAATATGGCGATATAGAAGTAGATACAAATAAGTCATTTGAGTATTATAAAAAATGGAACAAATGGGCTAAGGAAAGAGAGACTCATCCTCGAAGAGAACGTAGACCATTGTGGATGAAAAGACCATTATCGCCACAAAAGGAAAATTGGTATATTAAAGAAGAAGGGTAAAGACATGGAATTAGAAATAATCTTGGCAATATCACTAATTGTCACTACTGCTTTTCTTTTTTCTCCATTAGGGCTTGGCGGAGGAGTACTTTATATGCCAATTTTACATTATATTGTAGGTTGGGACATTTCATTATCAGTTTTGGGTTCTTTAATTTTAATTCTTATGGTATCTTCTGGTAGTAGAATGGCCCATATGAAAGGAGGATATGCCATAATTGAAGTTGGAAAACATGGAGTTTTACCTGCCTTAATAGGGGCAGTCTCGGGAACTATAATGAGTTACTTTTTAATTGTACATGTCGGTGATTTCACAATAAAGATAGCAGCCTCCTTACTACTAATTTGGGTAATAATGAGAACTATGAAACAAATAGTTGGAGATAACAGAGTGGGCGAGACTAAAGAAATCTCACCGGATGAAATTACTTCAGAAATCATGAATAAATATAAAATTTTATGTTTTGTTGCTGGTATGGTTTCAGGTGCATTAGGGATGGGAAGTGGAATGTTACTTGTCACATTTCATCGCACACTTTTCTCTTGGAAACCTCATTATACTGCAGGAACATCCGCACATATAGTAATGTTAATGATACCTGTTGGAATTATTTCTCATCTAATTATCGATGGGACTGGAGTACAATTTTGGAGAGAAATGGGGTATTTCATAATCATTTTTGCCATCATGATGCCATTAGTTTCATGGCTTGGTTCGAGAACTGCAATAAAATTAATCCCTCAAAGATTGTTAACTTATCCGTTTTTATTAGCTGTTTTTGGAAGTTTAATTAGATATATTTTAGATATTTTTGGAATTATATAATTGATTCCAAAATAATTGCAATTCCTTGACCGCCTCCAATGCATGCTGTTGCTACACCATATTTTCCTCTACATCTTCTTAATTCATGTGCCAATGTCAAAACCAGTCTTGTACCGGTTGCTGCAAGAGGATGTCCTAAGCCAACGGCCCCTCCATTTACGTTAACCTTAGAAATATCTATTTCTAGATCTTTTACACAAGCAACTAATTGTCCTGAAAAAGCTTCATTTATTTCCCATCTGTCAATATCCTGAACACTGAGTCCTGCACGCTCTAGAGCTAATCGACTACTAGGAACCGGCCCGTAAGCCATTATGGCAGGATCTAGTCCGACTACCCCCCAAGAAACTATTCTTGCTAATGGTTCATCACCATCTTCAGATGCTTTTTTAGCTGATTTTAATATCACTGCAGCAGCGCCATCAACGACCCCAGAAGCATTACCTGCAGTAACAAGGGAGTCAGGACCGAAATGGGTCCTGAGATTTGTTAGTGATTCCAAAGTGGTCCCTCTAACAAAATGATCCTCATCTGAAACACTAACGATTCCATCAGGAGTTATTACATCTATAACTTCATTTTCAAAGATTCTTGAGTCTATACTTTTTTCCGTTCTATGGTGGCTCAACATTGCGAATTCATCAGCCTGTTGACGAGTTACTCCAGAACGACTACATAATTCATCACTAGTCTGGGCCATGAAATATCCAGGTATTTTGTCTTTCAGATTGGTAAATAAATAATCTTCCATATCTTTTGATAATTCCTCACCTTTCCTTGGAGATCTACCGAGTTTATATTCATCCCTCAACCCTCTCAAAACATGAGGTGCTTGGCTAAGATTTTCCATTCCCCCTGCAACTACTACTTCGGCTTCTTCTAAAAGTATCAACTGAGCGCCATAAATTATAGATTGTGCCCCACTACCACATAAACGATTTAATGTTAACATAGGTACTTCTTGAGGAATTCCTGCTTTTAGCCCTGAATGTCTTGCTCCAAAAATAGCTTGATCAGAAGTCTGTAATGCATTTCCCATAATTACGTGATCAACTGATGATGGATCAGTATTTGTCTTACTTAATGCTCCTTTTATTGCTATTGAGCCTAATTCTTCAGCAGAGATTGAGGATAATAATCCACCTGTTTTTCCATCTCCTCTTTTTCCCCCTAGCCATTCACAAAAAGGAGTTCTGGCACCTCCTAAGATAACAATGTCACCCTCAATCATAGTCTCCCGATGAACAGGTTATTCAAGAGGATGACGATTATAAATATCATGAATCGTCAGATAGTTCATTTATTGAGCCTAAGTAATCTGGTAAATCTACTCCAGCCATCTTTGCTACATCATGAATCGGCGGTAAACTTTGTACTAAGCTACTAACAAAATTACTTGTCGCTGAAGATCCATCGCCAGATGCATTTCCTCCATCCCAAACTGTAACTTTATCAATTTTAATATTTCTTATTGCTTCAACTTGAGCAGCGACCATTGCCTCTATTTTCTCAACCATTAAGAGAGTAGCTGCTGCCTTAGCATCCCCTGATGCGCTTTTTACTAAGTCTGAATAACCGGCTGCTTTAGCTTCCAGAACTCTTTGAACACCAGTTGCTTCTGCAGTATACCTTGCAAGTAATCCGTCCGCTTCACCTTGTGCCACAACACGAATACGTTCTGCTTCTGCAGCAGCAGCAATTTCTATTTGTTGTTTCTGAATTTCTTCACGAACAATTTCTTGTGCACGTAGAGTTTCTTCTGTTTCTATAAATCTAGCTCTTTGAATTTCGGCCTCTGCTTTTGCTTGTTCAACTTCTGCAGACTGTTTTGCCTTAGCCTGTTCAATTGCTAAGTCTGCATTAGAACGTGCAATAGAAGCTCTAGCCGTATTTTCTCCAGTAATAGCTTCTGCTTCTTGCTGTTCAACATACATCCTACGATCCACGTCTGCCTTTTTTACACTCATCAAACCTTCAGCCTCTGCTTGAGCGACTGCTTCATCCTCTAGTTTCTTTGCTCTAGCAACTTCGGTTGCTCCATATTGTTTCGCTCTAGCGACATCTGCATCTGCATTAGCGCGAGCTTGGGATGCAGCTTTCTTACCTATGCTTTCGATATATTGTGAGTCGTCAGTAATATCAACCAAGTTAACATTGATAAGATACAAACCAATTTTCAAAAGCTCGGTGTCAACATTCTTTTGTATTTCAGCTAAAAAGGCTTCTCGATCCTGATTTATTTGTTCAATTGTTAGAGAAGCTACAGTTAAACGGAGTTGTCCAAGAATAATATCTGCCGCCATTGATTCAATATCTACGATACTGAGTCCTAGTAATCTATTGGCTGCATTCGACATTACTGGAGGGTCTGTGCTTATGGCAACTGTAAATGTACTGGGAATACTTATTCTGATATTCTGAAGAGATAGTGCATTTTCGAGTGGTATCTGGATTGTTATGGGCGTCAACGGGAGGAAAGCATAATCTTGAATTAATGGCCAAACTAAAGTTGCACCTCCATGGATGGTTTTAGAAGCCCTACCTTTTTCTGTTCGCCCATAGACTACCATTACTTTATCAGGAGGGCATCTTTTATATCTCTGGGCGAAAAACATTATAGTAGCAGCAAAAACTAATATCATTGCAAAAAGCATGATTATCAATAATGCTCCAGCACCGTCACTATCAGAACTCTCTTGCATTACTTCGAATACTACCATCCTCTATATCTCCAGCCTCATGAGGCAGTGGTCAGTGATGAATGCTTCGCCGAATGGGGATGAAATAAAAGATAAAACTAAATTCTTTCTACAATTAATACACCAGCTACAACTTCCTTTACTTGTATCATTACTCCCGTATCAATTGAAGTTTTATCAAAAGAGCGCGCTGGATAAGTCCTCAAAGTTCCACCTACGTTAACTTGTACTTGACCGATATTTTCTTCACTAATACCTAGGTAAACAGTTCCTTTTGCATTGACTGCACTTGCTATATTAACAGTACCATCTGCCTGAAGGCCAATAAAGAATTCAAATAATTTACCAGTTCCAACCATGGAAGCAAATCCCGTAATTCCTCCAACTACTATTGCAATAGCATTACCTCCATCAGATTTCAATACAAATAGACCACCAAGTCCGAAAAACATTAAAAAAGCCATGATTCCTTGAAAAGTTAAAGCTTTGAATGAAGCATCGGCACCTATTGCATCTATATCTGTCCCGAATACTCCATCGAAAATATCCGCAGTTATTCCACCAATCATCACAAGAGCAAACCAGAATAAAAATAGACCACCTCCGATTACTGCAGAGCCGGCAAAAATTAGCTCAAGTAAAGTTGGAGATTCTAAACCTAAAAAATCAAAAATCAATTCATCTAATAAACCCATTAGTACATGTCTAAATGTACTTGACATTTGACATATTCGGCTAGATTATAAAAAAAGTAAGGAAATAGGCTATTTTAACCATTGCGCCAAAAGACGATCAAGGTTTAAAACTGGCCCCAATAATAAACCCGTGAAACCAAAAGCCAAAATTGTAGCATTATCAGAATTTGTAAAACCCGAAAATAATGTGTATGAAAGTAATAGAATCAATACGAGTATTATTGGAATCGTAACTCTCCGGAGAAATAATTGATAACCTCCTAATAATTCATATGCTGGATTGTTCACCACCTTATCCACAATACTCTCATGTGGATTTTTATCCAATGGAATACACCTCCTTCAAAGCGTAGCAAGCCATACAATAGCAGAAATGAATGTTATCGAGGCAGGAATAGCAATACCCATTCCTTTCTTGACTGTTGAGTCCCCATTAGTAATCGTTAAACTTCCATTTTCATCTCTTTTGAGTTCACTTTTCTCAAATTTTGAATATGCATCAGTAAATTCTTCAGAATGCCTAGCGATGAATAATAATACATAAAGGCCCACTACAAGAGAGCTTCCTCCAGTAGTACTGAATAACATATTGAAAAAACCCTTTTCTATCTCGTTGGCAATTATTAATTGGGCAAAGCCAACTATGAACCACATCATAGAATCGGAACGAGCCATGTATTCACTAGAAAGGGAGTGATTAATGAATTATACCCCTAATCGTGTTAAAATTATATCAGACTATCAGGTTTTTTATTCCAAATTACCCAAGTTCCTTTTCCAGAAGCTATTATTTTTCCATCTGAGTCTTTTAAAATTCCTTCACAATGAGCGATATTTTTACCACGCCTTATTACATTTCCTTCTGCCAATAATCTTGTCCCTAAATATGCTGGATTGATGTAAGAAATGTCTAATTGGGCAGTAGCACACCACTCCTCTTTCTTTATCATTGAAACTAATGACCCTCCTAGTGCAGTATCCAGCATTGTAGCATGAAGTCCTCCATGTGCAACTCCTCCAGCATTAAGATGAGATTCTAAAACTACAGCAGTGACTTTACATTTACCATTTGAGAAATTATCTAATTCTATTCCCATTAATTTTCCTAAACCGGAAAGTTTAGGCATATTTTTCTCAATTTTATCCACGTAATTTTCTCCATCAATTTATTCAATAAACATCTCACCTGTTTGTACGCCCCACAATCTTGAATATAGGCCATTATTTGATATTAAATCATCATGTGTTCCTGATTCAGAAACTTTGCCATTTTCTAGTACTGCAATAATATCTGCAGAACGGACTGTTGAAAGACGATGTGCAATAATTAACGTAGTCCTGTTTTCAGAAATTTTTGTTATTGATCGCTGTAATGCTGCTTCAGTCTCGTTATCTACATTGCTTGTTGCTTCATCTAAAATTAGTATAGGTGCGTCTTTCAGTATGGCCCTTGCTATAGCTAGTCTTTGCCGTTGACCCCCTGATAGTTTATGGCCATCCTCTCCAATATTAGTATTCCACTTATTTGGTAAATCTTCAATAAATCCTAATGCCTCACCTATTTTTGCTGCTTCTAAAATTTCTTCTTCGGATGCGTTAGGGTTACCATAGAGGATATTCTCGCGTACTGTTCCAGGGAATAAAGTAGTATTTTGACTAACTAAACTGATACATTTTCTTAATGAATTTAGCGTTACATCTTTGATATTATGTTTGTCAATTGAAATATCTCCTTCCTGTGAATCGTGAAATCTTAATAATAACCTAATAAGGGTAGTTTTTCCTGAACCTGTGGCCCCAACTAGTCCTACTGTTGAGCCAGCAGGTACGGATAATTGAAAATCATCCAAAACGACCTCTCGGCCAGGATATGTAAAGTTAAGATTATTAAAATCAATACTTCCAGAAATTCCAGATAATGCGAAATCACCTTCCACAACTCCTACTTCTGTATCTAATAGATCTAAAACTCTAGTTGTAGAAGCCATAGCCCTTTGGTATAAGTCGAATGTTTGCCCTAATCTAGTTAATGGCCATAAAAGGCGTTGTGTAATGAATACTATTATCGAATATGCCCCTATGCTTAGTTCGCCCTCTAATGCTAACCATCCACCAACTAGCATATTAGCCGTGAAGGCGAATAAAATTGCCATTCTAATCAATGGGACAAAAGAAGCTGAAAGTTTTATAGCATCTCTGTTTGCATCCCTATAAGATCTTGAGGCTTTTGATACTCTTTCTATTTCTCTATCTTCAGCAGTGAATGATTTGATAGTGGTGATTCCTTGAAGATTATTATTCAAAGTTGAGTTTAAATCTGCTACTTCTTTTCTTACGTTTGAGTATCTAATACCTATTTTTCTTTGGAAAAGAAAAGAGCCACCTACAATTACAGGAACAGGTAAAATTGCCCAAATCGCCACTTCAGGGGCTAAAAATAACATAATTCCACCAACTACAAATACTGTTGTGGCAACTTGGAATAAATCATTAGCACCTTGATCCAGAAATCTTTCCAATTGGTTAACATCATCATTCATGATAGCCATGAGGCCACCAGTAGTTTGCTCAGAGAACCACTGCATCTCAAGATTTTGAATATGTGAGTAGGCATCCATCCTAAGGTCATGTTGTGCAGTTTGTGCTAAATTTCTCCATAGTACATCATATAAATATTGAAAAAGTGATTCTAGTATCCATATTATTGCAGTTATAACAGTCAGAAGTAAAAATTGATCTTTTGGATCTGGATACCACTCTGCTAGAAAAGATTCTTCTTTTAGGGCGACAACATCAATCGCTATACCAATTAAAAGAGGTGGTGCAAGGTCCCAAATTTTATTCAATATTGAACATATTGATGCCAATAATACAGTAATTCTATGGCGTTTCAAATGTGATAATAAACGTAAAAGTGGGTGTTGGCTATTACTCACATAAAACCCTGAGCCATAAGGCGTTTGAATGTAAGCATCATACGCGCCATTCTACAAATTCTCTTTCGGGCATTTGATAATCATTAGCACCGGGCCATTGCAACATTTGTGCTAAAAAAATAAGAATTGAGATATTAGTAAAATCAGTAGCTTCATCTATAGAAAGATTACCTACACAACCCCTTACAGCGCATCCTATTGGAGCGTAGTGATAATGTCCAGCATCAATGAGTAATGCAGAATGAAGAACATTTTCGCTTAATAAATTTCGTGTATTATTTACCTCATATAATGGAACTGTTTCATCAATATCACTAGCGATTAAGAGGATATTTGAATCGGTAGAAGAAATTCCATTATCCAAAAGTGAACCATTCCAAGGAGCTAGTAAAACCGTAGCCCATGCCCTGCTATCCTGTATTTTAATAACAGTAGAATTTGGATTTTGAATTTGCCATAGTTCTATCATCTCACAAGAACTACCAGGATTTATTTCATCAATTCCACCAGAATGTGGATTTTTACAATCATCTTGTAAATCTGACAATAATATTTCAGCTCCTGAAATCATCAAAGAAGTAAAACCGCCAGTTGATTGACCAGTCATAGCATATCCATCTTTGTAATCCACACATCCATTAAGATAACCTGGGTCTTCACTTTTAGAAGAAAGCCAATCAAAAGATTCCATAATATCAACTGGTCTTGAAAGCATCATTTCTGCAAAATTTTCTAGTTGAAGATCCAATAAGGTACTAAATCTGTGATCAGGTGCAAATGCAAAAAAACCATGACTAGCCAAATATTCCATGTAGTAAGAAGAAGCCCATCTAATACTAGGTAAGCCATGACTATATGCGACTACTGGTCTTGACTCAGAGCAATCTGGTTCTGCGGATTCCCAAGCGTTTCCATACCACGCATCATCATAAATTGTATATTCTCCCTTTTCATCTACAGTTGGATACCATAATTGAAGGGTGATTTCATGTCCCCTAGGAGAATTAAAAATTAATTCTGTCGTTCCAACGTTAAAAGGTCCAGAATTGTTCAGTGATGTGAAGGGCGTTAGATCAAATGGATCAACGATATCCAACAACCCATCGTCATCATCGTCATCATCAGCATTATTTCCAAGGCCATCTAAATCTGTATCTCTTTGCTCAAAAAAATCATTGGGAAAATGATCTTGTAAATTATCAACTCCATCTCCATCTCGATCTAAATCTGAATTATCTCCAATGCCATCGTTATCCATATCTGATATTTCAGTATGATCTAAGGGGAATTTGTCATCCAAATCTAGAGTTAAATCACCATCATCATCATCATCGCATGTATCGCCTTCGCCATCAGAATTAGTATCAATTTGGTTCGGATTAATCAAAAATACACAATTATCCAACGAGTCGTCTATGCCATCATCATCAGTATCTAACAAATTTGTTGAAGTACAGCCTGAAAGGGATGAAAAAATTAGAATTAAAAATAAAAAGAAAGAGGGTTTTTTTTTAACAACTGTGTGACTAACAGTAAAGCTCACATTCCTACCCAAAGACAGATGCACATAAACCTGTGTAATAATAATAAAATAAATTTTTAATTCATCAAAAAGATTGATTAGTCCATGAATTAGCCCATAAATCAAATATACCTATGGTAATATTTCCTGTTGTATTCGTCCTCACAGTATATAAATCTCCATTCGAAACCAAATTCTCTCCTAGGTAATCTATCCAATAAAATTCCCACCACGTTCCATCAGATAATGTTTGATTTAAATTTTGATTATCGAATCTCATTACAGAAACCGAAGAGCTGTAGTTATTTTCAGATACTAACCCATGAATCTCTAACTGTTCTGGTCTAATTTCAAGAGATAAAGAATTTGAAATAACTCCTGACCAATATGATATATTTTCAGACGAATCTTTTGGAAAAGGATTTGGAATAAATGGTGCTGGAGTTCTTTGGATATCATTTCTTAGAGATAAAGAGATATTTTTCGTTGTAACTTGTAGAATAAATTTATCTTCGCCGGAATATGTTTCAATTCCAG
>MDTB01174283.1_pt1 | contig 21393 bp, 45 predicted proteins | sample 811161 | NCBI WGS metagenome assembly MDTB01 (sample SAMN05326650, study PRJNA326480) | marine metagenome | isolation source: seawater | place: Mediterranean Sea | collected 2009
AGCTGGTACAAAAGTAAATTTTTCAATTATACCATCATATTTACCCGGTCTACCAAAAGGGGGTAGTTTGAATTGATCAAATGTAGTTAAATTACATGCTTTAGAGTTATCTTTTTCTTCTCCTACAAATATAGGTCCTAATCTTGAAAAAATATAAATTCCATCTTCATCTACTAATCCTAAGTCTTTTAACTCTCCGAGATTTAACTTACCGGCTAAAACTTCTTCTTCTAGCGCTATTCTTACCTCCATAGACATCAAAGCATTATCCATTCTTTGTAGCTGTCTAGTTAGAAATGCTAGTAAGAAATTTGGTATCTCACATATCATCTGAATAGCTATAATATTGTCTTTAAGCTGTTTTATTAGTTCTTTAAGTTTATGTAGTATATCAGCATATTTAGTAGATATGTTTACAGGTAGTCCAGGAGGACCTACATAAACGTGAGGAAATGCTTGAGGTATTGGAATAGCTAATACTATTTTTAATGCAACTTCTAGTCCAGTTATTACTCCTCTCAGAGCTTTTGCCATTTTATTAAACTTACTTACTCTTTTATTTATCTTAGTTACGTTACTAGAAAGCTTTTGTTGTTTGTTTCTTAGTTGCCTTGTTCTACGCCTTGATAAATTACCTTCTCTTAATTCTCCAGCCATTGAAGAAGAAGCAGTAGCTATCCTATCAGAAAGATTACCTGTCATCTTTCCTACTATTGTAGCGATTCCTCCTGCTAGATTCGAGTCTGGTATATTAACGTAAGGCATTATTCAGTAAATACTTTTTTAGATAATAATGTTTTTAATCTTTTCTTATGAGACGGCAATTGAGGTTTAATAGCAGAGGCTGTTGCTTTCATAATTGCAACTGCAGCAGCTGGTACTGCTGGCATTTTTTGCATTGTATTAATCAAGGTTTCAAATAAACCTATATGAATCTCCATCCACTCTATTGCTGTTTGACCTTTTAAAACCGGTTCGTCTTCATTTTTAAGAGCTTTTACTCCTAAGTAAATTTTCTTTGCATCAACAGATACCATATCGTCTCCATCTAAATTAATAGTCTTACCGTTTGCTCCTACAGAGGATCCTGCCGACATTAGGATACTGTCTTCTTTAGCATTAAAGACTAACCTATTACTGCTAATCATTATTTGCTCTCCTTTAAACTTATCAGGTTTATCAGGTTCATCATCATATGAGTCTCTTTTTTCATTAGCTACCTCAATAGGTATTTCATGATCAGACATCATATAAATTGATGCTAGGTCTTTATTTATATCTTCAGTAACGGTTTCGTACCCTCCTTCTACATCATCTGTTTGACCTATTCTAAGTATGTTATAAGGTTTACCGTTATTACTATCATCTACTAAAGGGTTTTCTGAATGTTTAGTTCCTCCTAGTCTTAAAGAGTTTGCATGTCTACCTTCTAATATTACATCACCGGGAAATGGTTGAATAGGGTTTACTGTATCTACTTCTTCAAAATCATCTCCAAAATCATTGGGTCCGTCGCCAAATTGTATTGTATCTGGGTATGCATTGTGATGTGGATGATTCCATAATGGCACTATTTCAGTCCAATATGCTTTAGTTGCAGTAGAACTGCCATCTCTTGACCAAAAAGGTTTAGTTTCTATCTTTACTATCTCTCCTTTAAGTGGAGCTTTTTTAATATCAGGCTGTCCATCAAAGGCTAGTTTAAGTTCAGATTCAGTATCTTCAGTAGACCCTGCTCCTAGTTCTACAAATAACACAGCATTAAGTGCGTTAGATTCTCCGTACTCCTTATATTTAGGATGGAAAGCATCTGTTATTACATCTACTACTCTACCAAATAAAGGACCGGATTGTCCTCCACTACTTATACCTGTAGTTCCAACATTAATTCCTGGTTTTTGTCCTAACATTTAAAGATGTTTATTCTTCGTCTACCTTTTTACTTTTATCTTCTACTTCTTTAGCAGTCTCTTCTTGCTCTTCTAGTAGATCTTGTAGTTCCATAAGATCGAACATATCTCCATCTCCTCCTTTAGCTGAAGAAGATTCTAGTCTTTGGACTATAGTTGCTAATTTTATAAGATGTTCATCATTCTTTACTCCAATCTCCATATACTCTTTAATCATAGGTACAATTAGAGTAGCATCACCTATATTTTCTATAAGTGGTTTTAACTCTCCTATTAAACCTTTTACTTGACCTCTTGTATTAGAAGAATTATCATGTATTTCAGAAAATAGATCAGAAAGTGTTTTACCTTTAAATATTTCTTTATCTAAAGCCATAATTTATATTTTATTATAAATATGGTTATAAAGGCTTATTGTAAACTAACCCTTCTTCTTTAAAAGCCATATACTTTTCGTAGAAGCATTCTTTTAGTTTAGCAATAACTCTGGTTAGCTTTGGAGTTTCACAGTCAGTCATCTCTCGAATATAGATATACAGTGCTTTTTTCTTAAAAATATCTAAGTCGTGTCTAGTCCTAAATATAGTAAGAACAGCATCTGCTATTTTTTTCTCTATATCTCTTGTGAAAAGCTCATCTATACGGTCATACATCTCATCAACCCATATGTCTATAAACTCTCCTAGTGGAATTGCTCCATCTTCTCTCATTTCAGGGTTAGTGGTGTGGTAATTTTCGGTTTCATCAAAAGAACCAATTTGCTTTAGCTTTTTAAAGTTCTTATTGTTATAGTTAATTAACCAACGTTTTACGATGGTACCGAAATAAGAATATGCTTTTGCCCCATTATCAGGGTCAAACTTCATAATTTTCTCTTCTAGTAATACAGATACAAGTTCATGCTTGAGATCTTCTATCTTTTCTACATCTGTGTAGTAGAATTTAAATGTGTGAATAATATTTTCAGCTAACTTATAAAAAGGAAAGTAAATGTGATCTGTGAATATTTTAGCTCTATACTCGTGATCCGTAGATACGTTGTACTTTTTTATGTACTCTTCTGTTTCTTTTGTAAAATAATTATTCTTGCTCTTTTTCCTCGCCATAATTTTCAGGTAACATGTAACGGTCTAATTCGTCTTGTACTTTTTTCATCTGTTCAAAAAAATAACCGACCTCATCGTCACTCTGAAATACCCCTTTCTCATCTAGGGACTGAAGGTGCTTTTGGGAATCTCCTAATAAATTCGAGATATTCTGAAGGTAACTTGTTTGATCTGCAGTTACATCTTCATATTTCTCTACTTTTACCATAAGATTTCTTATAATATATAAAAAAATTACCAAAATGGCAACTAAAAAGCTAATAATTATGTTAGTCAAAGTAAAAAACTCTGTCATATTATAATTTTTTTATTAGATTTTGAAGTCCTTTAGAGGAATTTACTGTCTTTCCCGTAGTTGACTTCGATTTAGTAGTCTTTTGTGCTGTACTTCCTCCTCCTTTGAGCCATAAATCATATTCTACTTTAGAGGCTAAGAAGTCTGCACTGTGCAATATATTAACTATTGATGTTTTCATCCTAGAATGAGGCATATTACTGAAAAAATATGGCTTATTACCGTCGGAAAACACTCCATCATGTAGTTTTATTGCTAAATATTCGTTTTTTGTAGTTTTTATACCATATTCCTGTAATGTAAACAGTGATCTATCTGGAACAAGCATAAAATCTAGTTCGGTATTAGGAGTATACATTTCACTTAACTTGTCTTGCCTCCATTTATCTGTCTGAGGTACATAAGACTCTTTACCTTTTTCTCCTACTTTACCTAAATCATGAAATAATGCTGAGAATACTAGTTCTTCATCTGTGAAGTCTATAGTACCTCCCATTTCTTCATATAATTTCTTCTGTTTTACTGAGTACTCAACAACTCTATTAACGTGATCAACGTATCCACCTGCAAAAGCATTGTGGTACCAAGATTTACCACTAGCAGGAGCCATTACATAGCCTTCGGCTAAGTCCTCAAGCATAGTATTAACGGCATTCTTTCTATCCGTAATGTAATGTTCTACTATCTTAAGATGTTTACTCCAATTCTTTTCGATCTGTTCTGCTGTTAAGCTCATATAGTACTCCTTTTTTTAATAACTAATTAGATTCAATATATTTAGTATAATATAATTAATAATTAATATAAATTTATAATTAATAATACTTTATATATTATATATTATTGAAGATAATAAAAATAATGCAGAAAGGCAACTAAAATACAATAAAGTTTTCTTCATAAGTTTTTGTCTCTGTAGTTACTCCGCCATCCCATGTTACTTTCATGAATATTTTTATAGTATCATTCTCAAATTCTCTAGGAACTGGGCCAACTATTCTTTTAGAATAACCATTATTAAATAAAATCTCCGATTTCTGTACTAAGGGTAGTATCTGGCCTTGAAATTGACTTAAATAGATAGTCTGTTCACCAACTGGTATTGGATCTCCCCACTGAGTCTCTAACCCCACCCAAGGTTTATATAATGGAAAAGTAATTGATAAACTATCTCCCATTACCCAATAACTATCTGTATCGAATTCTGCAATAATATGAGGCTCTCCATTATACCAATACTCCGGAGAAGTCTCTTCTGCTAGAACCTCTATATCAAATCGAGGCCAATACTCACCATCCCAGTCTAAATCGACTAGATAATTTCCTTCTGAATCTTGAGGGTAAGGTAATTGCATAATAGCATCACATTCACCATCAGGACATAAAGGTATGAAAGCTTCTTCTTCTTTAGTACAGCTAAATAGAAGAATACTTAATAAACCTAAACTTATTAATTTATTTCTTAGCATCAAAGTAATCATAAACGTTTTGCGAACTTAACCATTCACCATTTAAGGTAACTATACCATTCATATCTGCTAACTCTCCTACAGTTAGGTCAGTAACGAAATCTTTACCTTTCAGTATCCTTAAAACCTTACCTCCTAAATTAGGATAAAGAAGAGATTTTTCTTCAAGTTGTTTTTTATTGATTTTTTTTAATCTATCGTACAAAGTTGGATAAGTGCTCATTATAAAGAAAGTTTTATTAGTTCAACATTAACTATATGCTCTATAACCTCTTGCATATTAGCCTCTACATCTCCTATCTCATTCCATTCGAATTTGACATCCTCTACAATCTTTGTAAGATGCTCTTCACAAGCATTAAGGTGATTAGCCTTTAGAAAGTCTACTACTTCGCCGTAGACGTATTCATTAAAATTTACATTATACATAACCTTTATTTTTAATTTATACATAAATATAAGAACTTTTAGGCAGAATTCCAACTAATTCACTTAGTTTTTTTTGATTTTTCTCCTTTAGTTGGGGTAGTTCCTATAAGCCATACGATTCCTATGAATAATAAAACCTTTGCTATAAAAGTAAGCATGCGGTAATGGGGTTGGGTTAAATGATTTTAGTAGAACGGATTAGGCCGCCGCGCGAAACGCGCGAAGTTCGCCCGAGATTTTTATTCTAGTATCTTCTTTAGTTCTTTAGATAGCATCTTAGACTCTATTATATCGATAATGTCTCTTACCAGAGCACATCTTTCATAGTATTCTATTTTTTCGAAATAAGTAAGTATGTCATTAAATGCATATATGGTAGATTCTAAATCATATGAGTCTCCTATAGAGTAAATGTTTTCAAACTTATCTAATTTAAGTCTTTGAATGTATTGGTACATCTTACTATAGTATTTAAACTTTATATCTTTCTTAGCTTCTTTAAAAGCTTCTTTATAATGCCTCTCATACATAGCCTCCATAAGGTAGTAGTTCTGAACCGAGCGTGTTACCATACCTACAATCACATAAGGGTTATCTAGAACATTAGTCACCTTATGCTCTTTATAGATCTCTTCATCTCCTTGTTCGAAGATTGAGAATAGAGTATGTGGGTCTAATTTATTCATCTCAGTGTTGTTATATTGATAAATAGTTCGTATATTCTGAGTATATGAGTGAATATAAGATAAAATATATTGAAAGGCAACTAGAAGAGAGAGAAATCTGGGAAACTAGATTGACTTTGGCTATTGCTAAAGAGAATTACCTCTTATGTGCTTTCTATAGAGATAAGATATCTTCTATTGACGATAAAATTTCTAAGATTAAATAAAACCCCCTATAGCGGGAAATTTTTTGGAATTTTTTTCCCCGTATTTCTTGTTTTTTACCCAAAAAGTTCTTATATTAATTATATGAGTAAAGATAGAAAAAGAAATTGGTTGTATGGACTGCTCGTTTGGTTCTCTATTGTAGGACTACTGAATCTATATTACTCTTATGCTATAGTTTCTGTTTTAGATGATAGAATACATAACTTAGAACAAGAGGCTGTTACGAAAGAAACATTATTTATTGAGGTAATGAAGGATTTCAAGACAGATTTATATATAGAATATGGTAAAATACGAGATGGAACCGATCCTTCAATAGAATGAGACGAAGATTATGGGTTATGTGGGCAAGAGCTTTGGGAGAGAAGGCAGATGCCCGTAATAATAAGTATTCTGACCAAGTTGCATGGTTTAGAACGTTTATAATTATACAAGCAATAGTAACAAACGTGTTAATATCTGTTAATATACTAATAAATTGGTTTAAATGAGTGAAAAAAGGGGTGAAACTGTAAAATTAATCGATAATTACAATACTGCTGGGGTATTGGAAGTTAAAATGGGTGAAACTTGGTATAGAACTACGTCGAGAGACTTTAGATCCTTCGATGGACCAAGAAGAATCACTGAACCTACTGCTGTAAAGCATAGAGATATGAATATTCCCATGAGAACTACGGAATATTATGGTCCAATCTATATGTTTGGTACTAATTATGAAGTCTCACCAAAGAATACTGGTAAAATAGTAAAGAGTGATGTCTGGAACGAACATAGAGTACGTAGTGAATCCAGAGGAACGTAGAGATTATGGAATATGAAAGCTTTATAATAGGATTCTTATCGATTATTCTATTAATTCAAATAACTTACCTAATAAGATCATTAGCTTTACGATATAGAGCATTATTTCTTACACTGGCCTATGGAATGCTGTTTATAGACGGAGTAGCACTGGTTACATTTCAATTTTTAATGGAACCTTTATCAAATAACGCTGAATCTTTTACGGCCGGTATGGGATTATCTATATTTACGGCTATGATACATAAAATAAAGGTATTTTCTAAAGATTTACCTACATAACTAATGAGAAAAATCAAATGGGACGTTTTAATCGTATGGATACTTATCTTCGTAGTATCGTATTATTTGTGGAAAGGAATATTTTCCTTATTATTTCCGGATTATTATTACTAAATATATTCTTATTATATAAGATGTGGCCTCATATAGTACTTTTGTATTATCTATATCAATTCTCTAACAATATATAAATATATATTACTATATCACTAAAAATCGTCAGAAATAGGAAAATAGGTATGGGCCAGCCATGCCGCGTACGTACCGGTAAGGGAACTATACCGTCAATGTTATATCAAGGTGAGGTCAAAATGCCGGAAGGCTAACCTAACACGGACATACAATCCATAGCGTAATATACAAAAGATAAAACACTAGAGCAATAAACAGAAACTCTACTATACCTTTAATAGGTCTCTTCAGAAAGGCCTTTATAGCATCTCTATTAAATTCATACCAGTCTCTCATATATAGATTATTTAATTATATTCATCTTATATAAAGGAAAGACATATGTAGTCCTCTGAGACATCATATCGTAAGTATATCCTTTCATAGTAGTCTTACCTAACTTATCTATATTCATACCTCTAAAGCTATCCCATATACTGTAGGACATCTTATTATCGATACCATTATAGGCTTTTATCTTATAGGTCTGAGGCTTATCGTCATATGTTTTACCATACCCCACTACTATATCATCACCATCTTCTAGTGATTCAATCAATTCTCGTAAGTCTTTAGACTTGTTTACCTTGTCTGAATATGTCATAACCCTTATTATTTATACTAAATATACGAACTTTTACGCATATATCCAACTTTTTTTAATGTTTTTTTGTAGGATCTGGCAAGATATTTTCTTATATAGAGAAAAAAAGAAGAGGGAGAGACAGGCCCCTGATATAATTCTATCATATTACCTACGTTATAACCTATATCTTTTATACATTCTAATATAGTTTTATATCTCTATATGTGTATATCTTTATATTAATATATACTTATATCGTAATAGATAGTCTTTAATGGATTAGTAGGTAGATACCCTTTATTCTATATAGATAAGCCTTTGTCTCTTGTAAGATCTCCGTGTGTATGATATAGAGTATTAACCAAAGTCTACTATACCTCAGACACTGTCCTTTACCTTTCCTTATATTCTCTTTTATGTAGAGAGAGTAGGAATGTTCGGACAAAATGCGCGTGGCGACCTTCGGTCGGTGAGAGAGAAACGCCCCCCTCCCCTCCCTTCGCTACTCCTTAAACAGCTTTATCACCGCCGCTATCGAAACAGCTATCATTACAAGTATTATTAATCCTTCTACTATCATATCAATTTATCGTATCGTTCGTATATATTCTGCCAATAAGATATCTTCTTATCTATATTAAGTAATAGTCTTTCACTAAATTGCCTATGGCCTTCTTCTCCGAAATGACCATCTTCTTCTGACCATTTAGTATATGTATATGGCCATTGATAACCCTGCCCTGAGTATTCATACCATTTCCATAATATACTCTTTACACCTCTCTTGTGTAACTCCTTCTGCATACCTCTTATTCTATTAGTATATCTAATATCTAATTGATCAAAGCTTTTTGCTCTAATCTTAAAATAATAATCTTCTACTAACTTATCTTTTATTACATTATCTGCCCATGGAGTAATATCTATTTCTCCGTCTTTAGAAAATACTCGCGGGTCATCTTTAAGCTTATTATCTTCATCAGGCAAGTATAATTTATATCTCAAAGGATTAGTCATACCAATGATAGCGTAGTCTCCTTCATTTATCTTATGCATATTGATAGCTAGCTTTTCATATATCTCATCATTACCACATCCTTCTCTGGCTTTATTAATTAACTTTAACTCAAGAGCATCAGCTACTCTTTGCATCCAAGTGTTTTTAATTAACCCATTATGATTAGTAGAGAAGCTATCTCCAAAGGTCCAAAGTTTACTCATATCAATTTAGTATCATTATATATATTTTCCCAATGAGTTACTCCATTATGGATATTCTCTATTAACTTATCTGCAAAGTCTGCGTTACCTTTTCCAGACCAGTGATAATCTTTTATACCTAATTCAAACAAACTTTCATAATGATGCTTACTATGCTTTCCTATCAACTTCTTATCTGGGGTAATACTATATACTTCAGGACCGCACCAATTCCATAAGATAGAATTTATATTTCTTCTTTTAAGTTCTTTTTGTAATCCTATAAAAATATTATTATATCTGTTATGGTACCAATCATCTCCTTTACATCTTATTTCAAAGAAGTATCTAGACATAATCTTTCTTAAATCAGGTCTACCTTTCCCTAATCCCATTAAAGTCTTTTCATGAAAGGCTATATATTTAGATTTACCTCCATCAGATTTTCTCTTATAATGATATTGCATATCACCATCTGCTAAACCTGGAGTAATATTTGTCCAGTACTTAGTTACCCAATCCCAAAAATCCATTCTGCTAGCATGAGTAGAACCAATAACAACAAAGTCATTTTCTTTTATTTTATGCATTGATTCGCATAACTCTTGAATTATAGCTGAACAGCTCCATCCTCCTTTAGCTCTATTGACTAACTTATAATTTAGTTTTTTAGCTACTATATCAGTCCAGGCAGGAGGAGGTGGATTAGTAAGTTTCCATAAACCTGATCCTACTGAAAAGCTATCTCCAAAGATCCAAAGTTTTTCCATCTCTTATAAAATTAAAAAAGTAATCAGCTAAAAATTCATGACCTGCTTCATTGAAATGAGTATCACCTGGTATTAAATTATATTTTACATTCTTTTCCATCCAGGTTTGAAAATAATTAGTCCCATCAGGAGCTGGAATAAGATACTTACAATCACTAGTATCGAAATCATCATAACCAAACCAAGTCCATCCTAACGTTCTATAACCTGCTTCATTTAATAAATTAACTTTTGCTTTAAAAGAATTCATTTGCATAGTAACCATTTCTAATAATTCTTTACCATATCTAGCTACTACTTCTATCTGAGTATCTTCTGTATTTCTTAACTCTTTAAGTCTAATTCTATCAAAATAAGAAGGACTAATTATTATAATATCTTTTTGAGATAACTTATCGCTTATAAATTTTATTCCTTTTCTCCCTAAATCATCTGCATCATAATTAACTTGATAACCTAATAAATCATTATCAATCATATAATTAATTTGATTCCATCCATATCCAGGCCATGCCCTTAATGCTAAAGGATGCTTTAATTTATTAGAAAGTAAATAAGGCCAACTATATTTAGGATTAATAGGTCTTTGAAAATCATTAAAGCCTACTGAGAATGAACATCCATATACAAATAACTTATTCATAATAAACTAGAAGGTGCTTTTTTAAAATCAACTATTAAATGGACTCTATCAGTATCAGTTGGGTTATTTACTCCATGCATCTTGGTATTATCTATTTCCCATATCTCTCCTATCTTAAGATGCTTATCAATTCCATCTATAGTAAAAATAATTCCTGGGGTAGTCATAATAGGTATATGTATTCTATGCTGTACTGCAAAAGATTCAGTATCATCGTAATGAGGATTTACTTTAGTCCCAGCAGGTAATAAAGGTATCTCTGCCCTTATAATTTCTCCTTTTCCAATAACTTCATTTAGATATTCTTCTATCTTTGAAATATCTTTTTTAAACTCATTATAGAATATAGTTTCTTCTCCTCTTTCATTTTTAGAATAACTATCATCTCTTAATATAGGTATACATTTAGTAGCACCATGAAACTCTTTAAATGCTTCTTGTCTATGAGTCCAATATAACCAATCATCTTCAGTCATATTCTTAATAGAATAATGCATATCATAAGTATCGTAATACCCTAAATAATTAAATGGCTGTTTCATTCCAAGTATTTCTTAATTTTAAATTAGGTTCAAGGTATGCTGGATCTATTTTAATATCTGAATAAGTAAATTTTTTATCTTTTAATATATCTTCAGTATATTCTATAGGTATATTCAGCTCTTTAGATAATACATTAACACATCTAGTACAGTAATCTAATCTTACAGATGCTTTTTTATATAGTTTAGATTTCTTTATTATTTCAATTTTATTACTATTCCAAGGTTGATCAAAACCATGTTTAACATTATATAAAAAACCTAATGATTCTTTAGCTGAGTTTAAATCACGTCTAGTAATTAAAATTATGTTGTTAAATTTAGAAGTATAATTAGGAAAAGAATATTCATTACTAATTAACTTTACTACATCGTCTGTAGTCCATTGAATATTGAATAAGTTAGGTTCGTGAACATATTTTTTATTATAGTAAGAAGCTATACCTTTGCTTATATTAGTACCAGCACATCTTTGAGTAGCTAAAATTAAGATTCCTTCTTGTTCCATAATCTTTCAAAACCAAAATAACTAACAGTTTTTAATATAGTATCTAATCCTCCAACTGCTAATCCGAATTTCCAATTACCTGAGATAAACCAACCTGAAAGTATAGTAATAGAAGTTGCTATAACTCTCCAAATTAAAGTCTTTATTAAAGTACTCTTATAACTTTCCTTCATTGCGTAGTTCCTCTCTTATTTTCGTAGCTGATATTTCTTTTATATCGCTAGGAGGAACATGCTCAATGATTTCATATCCAACCCCTCTTCCATAATTCACAGATTCTATATCAGGCACTATACTAATAAATATTCTACCTTCTTGAATTAAATCTCCTAATTCTCTTTCTAAATTCTCTAATACTTCATGAGGAGTCCAAGGTTGTTTTTCATTAGGTTCAACGTCTCTAATAGCTATCCAAACATTTTTACCTTCTTCTAATCTTTGATCGATAAGCCACCTATGACCTTTATGCCATGGTTGCCATCTTCCTATAAACATACTATACTTTTTCATGTAATCCTATATGTTTAATAATTTTATCTAATGATTCTTTTTCAGTATCTTTTGTAGTATCTATAGATACATAATCTAAGATAGGAGCTTGAAAATCTAATACATGATAAGCTTCTCTTCCTCTCATTACTTTACTTATATCGTAATGAACAAATATTTCCCACAAATACCACTTATCATCTTTAAACTCTTCCCTTTGATCTCTATAAGGTGTTACTAAAGATACTATAACATCTTTACCTTGGTTATGTAAGTAAAGAGCTATTTTCTGAGCTGCATCGATATTAGATATTCTACCTTTCATAGAATAATCTTTATTATCAAATAACTCTCTCATCTCATCTCCATCTATTCTAAATGCGTGAGGTAAAACTTCTTCTTTTAATTTATCAGCTAAAGCTGTTTTGCCAGATCCAGGCTGACCTATAAACCAGTATATCATTCTGTTATTCCATCATATGATTCAAATCTGTAAAAAACTGTTACCTCTTCGTTAGCTTTCAAAGGCCTAACTGAGTATAAAGTTCTATCTTCTGTCTCTGTATTAATATAGCAATTTGGTTCTTCGCTATGATTAATAAAGCCGCCTAAAGGAGTTCTAACCCAATCTCTTCGATTTTTATTAACTACGAATACATGAGTCTCTCCAAAGTCCGTTCCAGCAGGAAAAGCCTTTGTAGTAAATAATCCTAAACCATGTACTTTACTATCTTTAATAGTAAGTCCTTCAGGTAATGGTTTATAGGTATCTATAAATATTTTCATTGAGTAATAATTGCTATTACAAATGTTACAATAGCTGCTATAAAAGAAATAAATGCTAATTTCTCATTATTATCAGCTTGTTTTTTAGATCTACCTTGTCTGTATTTAATATCTTCTTCGGTCATATTGAATATTTTATCATTTTTTGAGTTATTTTCTGTCTTAATGCTTTAACTAAAGAATAGTATTCAGCATCCTTAGCATAAGTAGGTACTGAGTTGATTACAAATTCGGTAAATCTACTAGCTCCTTCTAATTGTTGTACATTTTCACAACTATTAATTACTTTAAGAGCTTTTCTATAATAACTTTTAAACTGTCTCATTAGAATCTTCTTTTATCAGCGATTGAATAATTTACAAGACGTGAACCAAATTCACATTCATCTACATCGACTTCAGTAACAGTTAAATAATGAGGTAAGATTTTTTTTAATTCATCTAAATCAATTATTTGCCAATATCCAAATCTTATTGTTAATCCATCTTTATCATATCCAATTTCGAAATCAGATGAACCATACCATTTTTTAATTTCTTTAAATTTTTTATATCCTAATCTCATTCTTATCTATATAAAGTTACAAATGCTCCAAAATATTTATCAAATACTTGGACCAAGTTTTCATAATCCCCAGATGTCATTTCATCCTTAACTTTATCCCATGGCAATCCTATTTGCTTGGAATAATTTTTAGCATGACCTAGTAACACATAAGCATTACCATCAGGTCCTGTAAGGTCGATTTCAATCGTACCTTTATATTTCTTTTTTTTAATTGCCATCTTTATCTCTTTTTAGAGTAAAGCCTATAACTGGTTTATACCCGGTTAATTTATCTTGTTGTTCTTGTAACGTATTTTTTAACGAAACTATATTATTAACATCAGTTTCTTTATTTAACCAATCGGCTACTAAATACGTTAGCAAATGATTTTTAATATTATTTATCATAACCTTTTTTATTTATTTCTTACTTCGTTTAACAAATCTGCTATTACTTCTCTAGCAGTATTAATATCTCTAGTATCTATAGCCTCTAAGGCGTCATTGAGACGCCAATGTAGATGCTCTAAATTCATAGTTATTTTTCTATCTCCGTACATATTAAAATAATTTTAACTGTATAGGTTGATTAGATAGATCTATTTTATAAGCCATATCAACTTTTCTAGTAGGTCTAAACTCTTCACCTACATTATCGATTAGTACACCATCTTTAACAGTAAAAGCATGCTTACTAACTCCTACTACATAAGTACCTTTAGGATTATCTTTGATAAAAGATTTAACAGTCTTCTTTCTATCTATTAATTCACCATAAAGTTTATAAGTATTAGTAATTCTAGATTTAGGAAGTACTTTAACTTTAAAGCTTTTAGTACCTATATTCATACCTTCTTCTTGAAAACCAGCCATAGCTTTGACTATTTCATGATTCTCAGTACCTTTATTAGGTTTTCTATTAAAAGTTTTTTTAACGAATTCATGAGAAGTATCATAATCAGTATCTGTAGCAGCAGCCATTGCTCTTACAAAACAATCATTTTTCTCACTCTTAGCTATTTTTGAAGAGTTATAGCCTTTAATCTCTTTTGAACTATATTTAATCATAACCTTTATTATTTATATTTATACTTAAATATACGAACTTTCCGGCAGGATTCCAACTAATTCACTAAGTTTTTTTTACTTAATTTTATGTTTTTTCTTATATAATTCTATAAAATCTTGACCTACTCCTATATCTAATATCTCTGCTGTTGCAGGTATATACTTGCCTTTATGGTCTTCTAAAATAGGATCTGGATTACGAAAATTAGTAAATACTTTTATCCTTTTTTGACTACCCCATTTACGTTTATATACTACTACAATTGTTGGTCTAAATATCATCCAAATATTTCTACTTTGATATCTTGCTGCATTTCATAACCTCTTTTAGCTAATTCAAATCTACCTTGACTTATCATACCTCCCCAACCACAATAATATACTAAAGGTTTTTTAAGCTTAGAATTATTAACTTCATATAAAGCATGTTCATCTACTAACGGAAGATAATGATCATGAACATAACCTTGAAGCATACCTTTTTTCTTTTCTCTTGATAAAGTAGGAACAAAAGAGAATTTATCTAATCTTTGCTCTAACTCTTTCATTTCTTTATAATAAGGTATATCTTTAAAAGTTCTGGTACCAAAGAAAAGCTTAACATGCTCAGTTTTAATATTATTATTAGCTATCCAATTTACCATTGAACGGAAAGGACTAATACCTGAACCAGTACTTATAAAATATATATCTCTATCTATTTCTTTTGGAAGAGTAAATACTCCCATTGGACCTCTATAAGGTAATTCATCTCCTACTTTACATCTTTTAAAAAGATATTCTGAGGCTATACCACCTTTAAGGTATGTAACTATAATTTCTAATTTATTGGTACCGTTAGGGTACGAAGATAAAGAATAATTTCTAGGATTTAAACTTCCATCTTCACCTGGTATACCTAATTGTATAAGTTGGCCAGGAACATATTTTATCTCATCATAAAGAGGATTTTCAATAACGAATCTCCAGTTATTAGCAGTCTCTTTAATTATTTCTCTTACTACTCCTAATTCCATGGGCCAAACCAATGTTCGATGATAGTTAATACCCAAGTACCTAAACTATATGGCCATAACCATGTATGAAACCATCTTTCTCTATTTTTCCATGGTTGCCCATACCTACCTTCTAAATGAGTAGTAGTATACCACTCCATATAAAGGCACCATACAGCACCAATTAAAAAATATACTAGTATTATTTGTAATATTTCCATTTTATCTAGGGTTAGGAACTAATCTAAAAGTACAAGCTGGTCTTCCATTTATAATTGGCATACCAAATTCATCATACTCTATACTCTTAACTTTAGTTCGTTTATTTTTAAAGCGACCTACCATAATAGTATCACCTTCTTTAACATCTATTTTAATCATACGTAATTCTATTTTCTATCTCCAGCATTTCTTGCTGTAGTTTTTGAATTTTTAATTTATTATCTTTAGATTTATCATATTTTAAATCTATAATCTCATTAATTATTTCATCTAGTCTTTTTTTATCTAGATGTTCACTCAAATTATCCATTATCTTGTCTGTTATAATCGTCTTCTATTCTAATAATATCATCTTCACCGAAATAAGTTCCGGTCTGTACCTCTATGAACTCTACTTGTTCATCAGTTTCATTCCAAGCTCTATGGCGAGAGCCTTTTGGAATTCGTATCGATTCGCCATATTTTCTAAATACTTTTTCGTCATCTAAAACTATAGTAAGTTCTCCTTTAACTATAGTCCACACCTCAGCTCTTTTATGATGATACTGATAAGATAATTTCTGCCCAGGATTAACTACTATCTTTTTAACTTTACAATCTGGTCCATCGTAAAGAACAAAGTAACCTCCCCAAGGTCTTATGTCGTGCTTGTTTTCCATAAAACTTGAATACCTATAAGGATGAAACATAAACTTAAACTGACCCAAGTCTTTAGATTCATACCTTCACTGAAATAAAAATTCACAAATAAAGCATACTGTAGCATACCAATACTGAATCCTATAAATCTAGCAGGCCATAATAAGCCTTCCATAGCATCAACTGTATACTTAGTGCCCCATATAAAGAAAAATGAAATAACAAAACCAGCAGCGGCTACTAACCATTCATTTTCTCTAAAACTTTTCCATAAGAACTGTCCATTTAATTGGTACCATACTAAAATATGACCTATTAAAAAGCACAAAATTCCTAATGTAAGATCTTTTATACTCATTTATTTATATAAAATTAATTTTAATTCAGGATTATCTACTTTAGATAATACCCTTTCGATTTGCCTACCTCGAGGTCTTTTTCCTATTCTTTTATAGGTGTAACCACCAACTGAAATATCATCTCCTTTGATTTCTATTTCTGATAATTTAAAATTCATCTTTGCTGATGGAACATAAAATTGGTCTTCTGTCATAAGAATTAATTTGGTTATACTATAATATACGAAAAAAAATGCAGAAATACAAATTATATCACTGTTTTTACCTGTGATGATAAACCGTAATTTCCATACAATTCTTCATCTTCTTTTATATCTCTTAAAGCTATTCCAGTACTATGATCTACATTACCTAACTCATATAATGTATTAAGCATACATAAAGGTTGAGTAAAAATAAAGTTAGCATCTTTAACTAATTTAAAATGAATTCTAGAACCATCATCTTCAATTTGATTACTAAATAACTTTAAAACAAATGAAAGAGTTTTAGGCATAGTTCTGGCTTCTCTATAAGTTATAGAATATATACCAGTAGGACCATCCCAAGGTTTAAATATCTCTTCCCCCTTTTTAATATCAACTAAAGCAAATAAACCTACTCCATGAGTATTACTTCTTTTTAAATAAAATTTAACATGATTTTTTAAATAACTAATCGGTGTCATATTGCACTAGTTTTAATTTTCTTTTTCCATTCATTATCTATTAAATAAGTCCAATTAATAGTATGACCTTTTTCAAATGTTCTTGGATATTTTAATCTATGTTCATTATTAATTTCAAAATAATGACTATTAAGATCTTTAGGATCTCTTATACCATGATAAGAGTAAATTGATAATATACAACCTGGATTAGCAACCATTTTAGCATACTCTTCAAATTTAGTGTAAGTTTCAGGTCCTTCACCGTAAGTATCCATAAAAATACCATCATAACTATATCCTTCTGCTGCTAATTTTGGAATAATATCTATCCAATCACCTAATATTAAATTAAAGTTTAATTTTTCCTTATTATCTAAAAATGCTTTTTTGTATATCTGAGGGTTTATTTCTATGCAAGTGTAATTATTTACTCTTTCATAAATTGCTTTAGCACTATAACCTAACCCAAATCCAATATCTAATATCTTACCTCCGTTTTGACATACAACACTTGAATAAGCTTTCATTAAATCTTCTGAAACAGCATCCATTACTACCTGATTCGGGTTGTTCTCGTAGGTTATTCTTGTGTCTGTAATAGTTACTTTCTGATCTTTCATATTTTACTTACTTCTTTCATTGCAGTTATATCACCCTGGAATTTAGCAGTACCAGCATAGTGTACGTAAAACGGATTAGCTTGTCTTAACGTTGTAGAGTAGTTAGATCTTGTAGAATTAAAATAATTACAAAGAATAGTAAGTAAGTATTGTGCTCCAATAGCAGTACATTTCTTAAGGTTTAATTCGTCTCTATGTTCAATACAAAAAGAATGAAATTTATCCCATCTATCAATATAAGTACTTTTTAATTCTTGATCATTAAATTTTAAAATACCACAATTCATAACATGTTGTCTAAGATTAACCCATTCCGGAATTACTTTTTTAATCCCTAATTCAGTTAACTTATTTATATCTTCAGAATAAACCAAACTCCAATTAGCTATTTCCCATGCATCAAATAATACATCTGATACTTTATCTATATTTATTCTTTCATGGAATAATATATCACCGTCACATAATAAGTAATCATCAGTCCTTTCTTTTAAAGGTACAAATTTAAAACTATCCCAAAACTCATACTTATGAAAATCTTTATCTACCCAATGAACTTTATCAGCTATATTATCAAACTTATCTGAGTTAGTATACATCTCTACATTATAACCTAATGCTTGACCTCTCTTTAAAGCTTGAGTATAGAATCTTAACAGTTGTCTATATTTAGCTGGTTTAGTTTTTTCGTTTAAAGTTTTATCGAAAGTAAATACTAATGTATTCATAATAACCCTTTTTTTATTTCTAAATTCTTATTGAAAAGCCATATAACTATACTCCATCTTTCTCCTTCTTCTATCTTAGTTACTTCATGTTCTACATTAGGCCAAAACCATCCTATATTTCCTGCTCCATAATTTAAAGCTTCAGTATCGGTTTTAAAAGTACCTCCTTTATAACTTTCATTTAAATTACCTACTCCTACTAATCTGATACCTTCATGATAAGTATCATTATGTCGATATAAGAAACCTCCTTCAGGGTACTTAATTATACTAGTACTAATTTTAACATCAGTTTTTAATTTAAACTCGGTTAAAGATTCTACTGAATGTTTAATTATATCGTAAAGGTATTCGAAATTATCAGGTCTTATGTTACAGAAAGTTTGAGAGCTTACTCTCCGAGAAGGAACATCTACATTTTCTCCTCTAAAACCTTTACCTAAAGTAGATTTAACTAACTTTGGTTTAGCGTATTCGATAAGATCATTGCACTGATCTACAGTAAGTATAACATTTTGACCCAGAAACATTTAAGACTTTTTATGAATGCTTTGCTTTAAAATAAGCTATAAAGTTAGATATTGTTGCGTCTACTTTAGTTTTATCAGCAGAGCTAAGTGCTCTTGTACTTCTTGTCTTTACTTGATCGTATGTAAGTGTTTTATAAACGTCAGCCATTTTATAAATTATTTATTAATTGTTTAGGTTGTCTTTGATACTTTTCGTTAAGTTCTTTATTATCTCCTAAACCTGAAGCTATAAGATCTTCTACTATATAAGTATGTTCTCCTCCTTCAACTTCTAAGTTATAGAATTCATTTACAAACTTCCATTCAAAAGTATCGATATAGTCTTTAGCAGCCATCCATCTACCATGTATGCATATTGGATGATTACCTTCTACTTCAGTATCGTTATATTTGTATACTGGCATCATATCATTTACTGGATGTATAAGAGCATCTTTTACTATACCTTTTTCACCTGTCTTAGTTTTTACTTCATCCCCAACTTTAACTTCTTCGATTGCTTTTGTAGAACCATCAAACATCTGAACTTGAGATCCTTTTCCAAAGCAAGCAAAAATACCCCACCTGTTATGAGCTAATATTCCGTTTGCATAGAAGTTATTATTATCAGCTATTTTAGATAAATTAAATACTGGTACTTTTTCGTCTGGAAGTAATATCTCAGATATCTCTAAATAATATCCTGCACTTAAGTAAACTTTATCTCCTACTTCAATCTGTGCAACATCTATCCCACTATCTTGTTTAGTAAGTTCAGGATTATAAGATGCATATCCTTTACCTTCTACATATAATGGATGATCATAAGTTCCTACTAAAGATCTTACATCTTCAACAAATTCATATTGTACAACTGATTGTTCTTCGTTTTTATGAAGTACTTCTTCTACTTCTTTATATTCATTCTCTTTAGTATCGTGATTGAAAGTTAATACTTTCTGTCCTTTTTGAATGTCTTCTATATTTTTAATTTTATCTCCTTCTACATCAATCTTAGTTCCTGCTATAAAACAAGGAGCATTGTGAAGAATAAGATTAGATCCACTTACAATATAGTTATCAACATCTTCTACTGATAGCTGAATAGTATAAGCATCAGATTCATTAGATAAAATTTCTACTTCAGTTCCAGTAATAGATTTTTTATTACCAGCACTATCAAAAATATCATATCCTGATAAAACATCTCTAGCAGTCATATAAGATATTTCGTTTGAAGCTGTATTAAGAGTTAATATTCTATTACCTCCACCAACTCTTAAAATACTTCCGTCATTTAAAGTTAATTTTCTAATAGAGTTAGATCTAATACTTTGACTAACTGCACCTTGTAATATTGAAGATGTAGAATACGAACCATCTGGTAGGTTAGGACCTGCTACAGACCACTGACCTAAAGTAACATTACTATCAGTATCAGGAGAACCGCTTACAAAATAAGAATCGTACTCACTACCAACTACTGCAGCAGAAGCTAAATGTGATCCACCTGCTTCTAAATTTACTCTTTCTTCAGTAAATATTCCATCATCATCAGATATATCATTAGTAGCATATTCAAAATAATGTTTCTTACTTACTTTATTAGCAAATAAATTATCATCTACTGAAATAGCATCTGTAGGAACATCTAATAGAGCATCAATTTCGTATTGAGCTAAATTACATATTGATAAATCATCTCCATAGACTACTTGGAATGATCTTAATGCACTTACTTTACTTGCTGAACCACTTCTATAGTAGTTACAAATAATATTACCTGTGTTTGATATTGCGTCTTTAAACCCACCAACTCTTCCTGCATTATCCATAGAAGAGCTTCCTATTTTATACCAACCTAATCCTAATTTAATAGCACTAACTGGTCTGACAACTGCATCAGGAATATTAGCATCATTTATATCATTACCTAAAGTATCTAATTCTCCTAAAGAACTGGAGTGATATATTCCTATTGTTGAAGCATTATCAGAATTATCGTTATATAGTTTGTATAAGTTAAAATCAACTTTTGCATATGTTGAATCTAAAATTGCATTTTCATCGTAAGCTAATCTTAGAATAAATTTGTTTGCAGCATCAGATATAGAAGTTGGATAAACTGTTGAATGTTCTTCTTCAGTTTCACTCCAAGTTGTTACTGAGCCTACA
>MDTB01047923.1_pt1 | contig 21392 bp, 16 predicted proteins | sample 811161 | NCBI WGS metagenome assembly MDTB01 (sample SAMN05326650, study PRJNA326480) | marine metagenome | isolation source: seawater | place: Mediterranean Sea | collected 2009
TATATCCTCTATTCTATCAATTATAATTTTCTATAACGGCATATCAAATGACAGTTATGGAAATTATTTGATTTTTGAGTGGATATCTTCAGGAGGTTTTGTTGCTAATTGGTCAATAAATATTGATCCTCTGAGCTCAATAATGTTAGTTGTTGTATCATTAGTTTCATTTTTTGTTCATTTTTATTCAATTGGATATATGGAACATGATCCAAGCAAACCAAGGTTCATGTCTTACCTTTCGCTTTTCACTTTTTCTATGATGGTTTTAGTAGTTTCAGAAAATTTTTTGCAATTATTCTTTGGTTGGGAAGGAGTTGGTCTTTGCTCTTATCTTTTAATAGGATTTTGGTATAAAAAAAACACGGCGAACCAGGCAGCTATAAAAGCTTTTCTAGTTAACAGAGTTGGTGATCTTGGCTTAGCGATTGGGATTTTTTTAATTTACTTATTTTTTGGTACAATTAATTTTAATGAAATTTTTGAATCTGTTCCTAATTTATCGTCTAAACAAATTAATTTTCTTGGTTTAGAAGTAAACTTAATCACTACTATTTGTTTATTTTTATTTTTAGGGGCAATGGGTAAATCGGCTCAACTCTTTTTACACACCTGGCTTCCAGATGCAATGGAAGGCCCCACACCAGTTTCAGCTTTAATTCATGCAGCCACTATGGTTACTGCTGGAGTTTTTCTAGTTGCAAGGTGCTCTCCAATTTTTGATTATTCTCAAACAGCACTAAATTTTGTAACTATAATAGGAATGACAACAGCATTTTTTGCAGCAAGTGTTGCTTTGGTTCAAAATGACATTAAGAGAATTATTGCTTATTCAACTTGTAGCCAATTGGGATATATGTTTTTTGCTGCAGGAGTAGGTGCATACCATGTGGCAATTTTTCATTTATTTACTCACGCTTTTTTTAAAGCTTTATTATTTTTAGGATCAGGTTCAGTTATTCATTCACTAAACAATGAGCAGGACATAAGAAACATGGGAGGTCTATGGAAAAAAATGCCTTATACTTGGATCGCAATGTTAATAGGTACATTGGCGCTGACGGGATTTCCTTTTTTGTCAGGTTATTATTCAAAAGATGCAATTATTGAGTTTGCTTATTTAAACGGTAGCAATCTTGGATACATCGCAGCAAGTATAGGTATAATAACCGCTTTCCTAACAGCTATATATTCATGGAGGTTGATCTTTAAAACTTTCCATGGAAAATTTAATAATAAAGAAATACCACAAACAAATATCCATGAATCTGGAATAACAATACTTTTACCTTTAGGTTTTTTGGTTATAGGATCTATAACTGCAGGTTTTTTATTTAAAGATCTTTTAATTGGAAATAATTTTTCAGATTATTGGAAAAGTTCAGTCTTGATAACCAATCAGATAGATTATTCTGATATTCCTATATGGTTACTATTTCTAACTCCAATTATTGTAACAGCCAGTATACCTTTAGCATTTTATCTTTATATTAAAAACAAACAATTTTTAAATAATTTTAAATTAAAAAATGAAAAGATTTATAATCTTCTTTTAAATAAATGGTATTTTGACGAGTTATACGAAATAATATTTGTAAATCCCATAAAGAAAGCAGGAGAGTTTCTTTGGAAGTCTGGAGACCAAAAAACAATAGACAAATATGGTCCAGATGGAATATCAAAAATTATTAAAATAATATCTAATAAAACCACAAAATTACAAAGTGGGTATATATTTGATTATGCTTTTGTCATGCTGTTAGGTTTTTCATTGCTTTTAACTTTTTTAATAATCTATAAATGAATTTTCCAATACTTAGCTCCGTAACTTTTATACCCTTAATCGGTGCTTTTTTTATTTTTCTAACAAAGGATGAAAAAAATGAGATTAACAAAGGAGCTATTTACGTATCCTTGTTTACAAGTTTTGTGAATTTTATTCTAACTCTTTTTTTATGGTTTTCTTTCGATAAAACTTTATCTGATTTTCAGTTTGTAGAAGAATTATCTTGGATAAAAGGTTATGTAAATTTTAAATTTGGTATTGACGGAATTTCAATTTTATTTATTCTATTGACAGCATTCGTAACACCCATTGCAATAATTTCATGCATTAATAGTATTAAAACAAGACTTAAAGAATTTTTAATTGCGATATTAGTTTTAGAAACTTTTATGATCGGCGTTTTCTGCTCTTTAGATCTAGTTATATTTTATATTTTTTTTGAAGCTGGATTAATACCAATGTTTTTAATAATCGGTATTTGGGGTGGACCCAAGAAAGTTTATTCAGCTTTTAAGTTCTTTTTATTTACATTGCTAGGATCAGTTTTAATGTTAGTTGCAATAATAGCCATATATTGGATCACGGGTACCACTGACGTTAATGAAATCTATAAAGTTAAAATACCAGACGAATATCAATATTTGTTATGGTTAGCTTTTTTTAGCTCTTTCGCTGTTAAATTACCTATGTGGCCAGTTCATACATGGTTACCTGATGCACACGTCGAAGCACCCACACCCGGTTCAGTGATATTAGCAGCTATTTTATTAAAAATGGGCGGATATGGTTTTATAAGATTTTCAGTAGGAATGTTTCCTATTGCATCTGAATATTTTTCATCATTAGTTTTCACATTAAGTGTGATAGCAATAATATACACTTCATTAATAGCATTGATGCAAGATGATATGAAAAAATTAATCGCTTATTCATCGGTTGCGCATATGGGTTTTGTAACTTTAGGAATATTCACCTTTAATAAACAAGGAATTGAGGGAAGTATGCTTCAAATGATTAGCCATGGTTTAATTTCTGCAGCTCTTTTTTTAAGTGTTGGTGTTCTTTATGATAGAGTCCACTCTAGATTAATTAAATCTTACGGTGGGTTGGTTAATATAATACCAAAGTATTCAATCATTTTGATGGTTTTTGTGTTGGCCGCTCTAGGCCTTCCTGGTACGAGCGGGTTCATAGGAGAATTTTTAGTCTTAGTAGGGGCATTCAAGATTAATTATTTAATTGCAATTTTAGCTAGTACTGGAGTGGTATTATCTGCAGCTTATATGTTGTGGATGTATAAAAGAGTAGTATTTGGAAAAATGGAAAATAACGATTTAAAAAAAATAAAAGATATAAATTTTTCTGAATTTTCTATTTTATTTTTATTAGGTGGTTTAATTATATTTTTTGGTTTTTATCCAGAACCGATTTTGGATACAATGCGTGTATCGGTCGATAACCTTATAAATAATTATAATTTAGAAATTAAAAGAAGTTTGGTATTAAAATAACCTTATGATTGAACTAAAATATTTAGCTCCAGAGATTTTCTTAGCAATTTCAATCTTCACTCTTTTGTGCATTGGAGTATTTATTAAGAAAAGTTTTAATATTGTTTATAGGCTTTCAATGTTAATAATTCCCCTAATTTTATTGGTTATATTAACAAGCGATCTTGAGTCTGTAAAAATATTTAAAAACAGCATTGTTGTTGACAATTTTTCAAGATTTATGAAAAGTTTAATCTTAATTTCCTCTTTCTTTATATTATCGATGTCAAAAAAGTATTTGATAGACATAAAAAATGATAAATTTGAATATCCAATCATAGTTATTTTTTCAATTTTGGGAATGTTCATAATGGTTGGATCAAATGATTTAATTGTTTTTTATCTTGGTTTGGAACTTCAATCTCTTTCATTGTATATCTTGGCATCGATTGATCGAGATAATTCTAGATCTTCAGAAGCGGGTATTAAGTACTTCGTTTTAAGCGCCTTATCCTCAGGTCTTTTATTGTACGGTTGCTCTTTACTTTATGGTTTTACTGGATCAACAAATTTTGATTTAATATTATTAAATAGTGAAAGCATCAATTTTGGAACAATTTTTGCTATGGTATTTATTTTAGTTGGTCTAGCTTTCAAAGTTTCAGCTGTTCCTTTTCATATGTGGACGCCAGATGTTTATCAAGGATCCCCAACTACGGTAACAACCTTTTTTTCAGTTGTACCTAAAATTGCTGGAATAGGCATCCTTATTAAATTTATGTATATACCTTTTCAGGGAGTCATGGATCAATGGCAAAATATTCTTGTATTTATTTCTATAGCTTCAATGATTTTGGGCGCTGTTGCTGCAATTGGTCAAAATAATATCAAAAGATTAATTGCATATAGTTCAATAGGGCACATAGGTTATGCTATTGCAGGTATAGCAGCTGGTACAGAAAATGGTTTTCAAAATACAATTTTGTACATAACAATTTATGCAGTAATGAATATTGGTGCTTTTGCGTTCATTCTTTCAATGAAAAGAGGACAAAAGTATATTGAAGAAATTGATGAATTGTCAGGCGCCTCAAAAAATCATCCACTTAAGAGCTTTGGTTTATTAATAATTTTATTTTCACTAGCTGGTATTCCACCATTAGCAGGTTTTTTTGCCAAATTTTATATTTTCATGTCGGTTATAGAAAGTGGAATGTACGCTCTTGCTGTGATTGGTTTAGTTACAACAGTTATATCAGCCTTTTATTATATTAGGATAGTTAAAATAATTTATTTTGATCATTCAAAAAAACCTTTTGATAATTTTAAAGATCTGGGTATTCAAGGATCGCTTGTATTAAGCTGTATCATATTAGCTACATTTTTTATTTATCCTTCAATATTAAATAATATTATTTCAAATATAAGTATATTTTGATGAGATTAAACTTAATCAAATTTAAAAAAGTAAAGAGTACGAACGATGAGGCAATTAAAATTATTAGATCAAAAAAAAACAAACAAGGTATTGTAACAACAGAATACCAGACTAATGGTAAAGGAACTATGGGAAAAAAATGGATCTCATTAAAAGGAAATTTTTTTGCATCTATTTTTTTCGAATTAAAAAGCAACATGCCTCTTCCTAAGGAATTTTCTATAATCAATCCTCTAATTATAAAAAAAATACTGAAAAAATATTCTAAATTTGATGTAAAGATTAAGTGGCCAAATGATCTTTTTATTAATAGTAAAAAAGTTTGTGGAATACTTCAGGAATTAATAAAGCTTGATAATAAAAACTTTTTAATAATTGGCATAGGAATTAATTCTTTAAAATCCCCTAAAAATAGGGAATTTAATTCTATATCTTTAAATGAATGCTCAGATAAATTAATTAATAACCAAGAGTTATTAAAAAACATAAAAAAAAACTATGAATTATCTAATTGGAGACATTGGAAATACAAATATAAAAATTTGTAAAATTAATAATAAATTCAAAATTATTAATACTTATTTTTTTGAGACTAAAAATTCAAATTTAAAAACTCAACTTAATAAAAAATTAAATTATATTGTGGGTAAAAATATTAATAAAAATGTATTGTTTTCAAGTGTAGTGCCCAAAGTGTATAAAAAAATTTCAACTATTTTAAAAAGAAAAAAGTACAAAGTATACGAAATCAAAAAATTTAACCTAAAAAAAATTATGAATTTTAAAATAAAACAATATTCTCAATTAGGATCAGATAGAATAGCTAATGCTGTTGGCGCATATTACAAATTAAATTCAAACTGTATAATAATAGATTTTGGTACAGCCACGACTTTTGACATTGTTAAAAAGAAAGCTATTTATGACGGTGGAATAATTGCTCCCGGAATAAAACTTTCTATTGAAAATTTATTTGCTTCAACCGCTCTTTTGCCTAGATTTAAATTGAAAAAATACCCTAAAAATTATGGAAAAAATACTAAACAAGCATTATCCTCAGGTTTTTATTGGGGATACGAAGGTTTAATAAACAATATCATTAAAAAAATAATTAAAAAAAATGGAATTAGCTATAAAATTGTATTAACTGGTGGTTATTCTTATCTTTTTAAAAATCATTTGTTTAAAAATGCGAAGGTCGAAAACAATATAACGATGCTAGGTATTATAAAAATTTACAAAGATTTCCTTTTATGAATAAAGATGAACTAGTTTTTTGCCCACTCGGTGGATCAGGTGAAATTGGTGGAAATATGAACCTGTATGCTTATGGCAATGATGAAAATAAAAAATGGATTATCGTTGATACAGGCGTAAGTTTTGCTGATGATTCAGTTCCCGGAATTGATTTAATTTATCCAGATCCTGGTTTTATAATTGACAAAAAAAATGACCTATTGGGAATAATACTCACACATGCTCATGAAGATCATATAGGTGCAATATCTCATATATGGCCCGATCTTAAATGTAATATTTACGCAACTCCTTTTACTTCAGTTTTAATTAAAGAAAAGTTTAAAGAAAAAAAAATCGACATAACCCCTCATCTTAAAATTGTACAACTTAATGGAAAAATTAAACTAAGCCCATTTGAAATTGAATTTATCACATTAACTCACTCAATTATTGAACCAAACGGTTTAAGTATAAACACCCCAAATGGAACAGTTCTACATACTGGTGACTGGAAAGTTGATCCAAATCCTTTAATAGGAGACAAGATAAATGAAAAAAAATTGAAGGAATTAGGAAAGGGAAAAGTTTTGGCAATGATTTGTGATTCAACAAACATTTTTAATCCTGGTAGAGCAGGTTCCGAATTAGACGTCAGAGAAAGTTTATCCAAAATTATGTCCCTTAAATCAAAACGAATTATTGTTACATCTTTTGCATCAAATGTAGCACGAATGGAAACTATCTTTTACTGTGCTAATAAAATTTCACGTGAGGTATCTTTAGTTGGAAGATCTATGAATAGAATATTCAAAGCTGCAAGACAATGTGGTTACTTACAAAACATTAAGGATCCAATAGACCCAAGAGATGCAAAAAAATTACCAAGAGAGAAAATAGTTTATTTATGTACAGGTAGCCAAGGTGAACCTTTAGGTGCTATGAAAAGAATTATAAAAGATATACATCCTGATGTTTCATTAGAAAAAGGAGACACTGTTATTTTTTCATCTAAAATAATTCCTGGTAATGAAAAAAAACTATATTCTTTACATAATGATATTGTAAAAAAAGAAGTAGAGCTTATAACAGAAGAGACTGATTTTGTTCATGTTTCAGGTCATCCGAATAGAGACGATCTTAAGGATATGTATAACTGGGTAAAGCCAGATTCTATAATACCTGTTCATGGTGAACATAGACATATGAATGAGCACATAAAGTTTGCGAAAGAAATGCAGATACCACATGCATTAAGAGTCGAGGATGGGGATATAGTAAAAATTTTTCCAGGTAAACATCCTGAGATCATAGATAAAGCCCCTTCAGGAAGAATGTATTTAGATGGAAGTGTTGCTGTCGGTGAAAACTCTCAGTCAATTAAAGAAAGAAGAAACTTATCGCTAAATGGATATTTGGAAATTACTTTAATATTAAATAATAGCGGAAAACTGAGCAAACCTGTAATATCTTATAGGGGGATACCCGAAAAAGATTTTGATGAAAAGATCATTTTTGAAATGGAAGATGAAATTTTAAATACATGTAAAACTTTTTCCATGAAAAATAAAAATCAAGAAAAAAATCTAATTGAAACTGTTAAGCAGAACTGCAGAAAAATTATAAAAGATAAAACAGGGAAGAAACCTTTTACAAATATTAATATTGCTAGACTATAATGTTGTTATCAAAATTATTTATTCCTATCACTAAAGACTTACCGGCTGAGGCGAAAATTAAATCTCACCAGTTAATGCTCAGAACTGGAATGATTAGACAATCATCAGCTGGTATTTATTCCTGGTTACCACTAGGTTTTAAGATAATGAAGAAAATTGAAAAAATTGTTAGAGAGGAACAAAATAATATTGGAGCACAGGAAATGTTAATGCCAACAATTCAATCTGCTGAAATTTGGAAGGAAAGTGGAAGATATAATGATTATGGTGAAGAAATGTTAAGAATATCTGATCGTCAAAAAAGAGAAATGTTATACGGTCCCACAAATGAAGAACAAATTACAGAAATATTTAGATCAAGCGTAAAATCATACAAATTATTGCCGCAAATTTTTTATCACATACAATGGAAGTTTAGGGACGAACTTAGACCTAGATTTGGTGTAATGCGGTGTAGAGAATTTTATATGAAAGATGCTTATTCATTTGACCTAAGTGAAAAGGATGCAGTTTTATCTTATAACAAAATGTTTTATGCTTATTTAAAAACTTTTCAACGTTTAGGTTTAAAATCAATACCGATGAAAGCAGAAACAGGACCTATTGGAGGTGACTTGTCACATGAATTTATAATATTAGCCGATACAGGAGAAAGTAAAATTTTTGCAGACAAAAGAATATTTAATACTCAAATTGATAAATATTCTAAAGACGAAGGTTCTTTAAGTAAAATGAGAGAGGACTTTTCTAAATTTTATGCTGTTACAGATGATAAATACAAAAAAGAAGAATTTGATAAAAATGTAAAAAAATCAGATCAATTAATGACAAAAGGTATTGAAGTAGGACATATATTTTATTTTGGTGACAAATATTCAAAACCTATGAATTCTTCAGTTGATAGCAAGGATGGAAAAAAAACTTTTGTTAAAATGGGATCTTATGGAATTGGTGTATCAAGATTAGTAGCAGCAATAATTGAGGCTAAATATAATAATGATAAAATGAAATGGCCAATATCTGTTTCGCCTTTTGATGTAGTAATCATTCCTTCAATAAATAAAAATGATGACACAAATTTAAAAAAATCTTATAAAATTTATGACGAATTAAAAAAAAATGGAATTGATGTTTTGTTAGATGACATCGAGGAAAATATGGCAAATAAATTTAAAAAACACGATCTTATTGGTATTCCTTACCAAATTATTGTTGGATCAAAATCCCAAAAAGATGAGTTTGAGTTTAAAGAAATAGATGGAAATTCAAAAATTTTAAATATTAAAAAAATCTTAAAAGAACTGAAGAAATATCTTGTTTAACACAATTGAAAAATTAATTACCTTTAGAAACCTTAGGCCCAAAAAAAAAGAGGGTTTTCTAAAAGTTATATCAATTTTTTCTTTCCTAGGAATTATGCTGGGAGTAGCAATATTAATTATTGTTATGTCAGTGATGAATGGTTTTAGAGAAGAGCTTACTCAAAAAATATTAGGTTTTAATCCCCATCTAACAATTAAACCTTATGACAGTAAAATTAACGATGAATATTTCAACCAATTAAAAAAAAAATATAAAAAATCTACGATTCTTAAAACTTACAATGGTGAAGGAGTAATTATCACAAATGATTTAGCTAAAGGAATTTTGATACGCGGTTTAAATAAAAAAGATATTAAAAAATTAGATTTTTTTAATAAAAACATAATTGACGGTAAGATAAATCAATTTAGCGACTCAAAAATTATTATAGGAAAACAGCTTGCCATTGAACTTGATGTAGTCGTTGGGGATAAAATAAATATAATGTCATCCTCCATGGTTTCAACGCCCCTTGGTTCAATACCAAAACAATCAAATTATACGATCTGCGCTGTTTTTAGTAGTGGGTTATATGAATTTGACAAAAATGTAGTTTTTTTTAATTTAACCGACTCCCTTTCATTTTTCGAAAAAGATTTTGAAGATATAAATTTAGAATTTTTTTTAGAAGACCCATTCAATGCTGATATTTATAAAGATGATATACAAAAAATGGATTCAAATTTGTATGTTTTTTCTTGGACAGATATTAACAAAACATTTTTTTCAGCTTTAAAAGTAGAGCGAAATGTTATGTTTATTATATTAACATTAATTATCATTGTTGCAGCTTTTAATATAATTTCAGGATTAACAATCCTTATAAAAAATAAAACCAAGGAAATTGCAATATTAAGATCTTTAGGTTTATCAAGAAAATCAATCGTTAAGTCATTTTTTTTTACAGGTTTTTTAATTGGTTTTTTTGCAACAATATTCGGAGTTATTCTTGGAATTATTTTTTCATTTTATATAGAAGAGATTAGATTTTTTATATCAAATTTAACTAACTTTGAAATATTTCCTAAAGATGTTTACTTTTTAGATAAAATGCCAAGTAAACTAAGTCTAACTTCAATAATTACAATTTCAATATTCTCAATTACTGTGACAATTTTAGCTTCTCTTTTACCATCATTGTCTGTGACAAAAATAAAAATAATTAAAGCATTAAAATATGAATAAAAACATTATACAAATTAAAAACCTTCATAAACAATTTAAAAATAACAGATCGGTTATAAAAGTTTTATCAAACATTAATTTGGGTTTAGAAAGAGGTAAGTTAATAGCACTTGTTGGCCCCTCCGGTTCTGGCAAATCTACTTTTTTGCATTTGATTTCTTTATTAGATACACCAACAAGGGGTGAAATTATTCTACATGGAAAAAAAACGGAAATGATGTCAGAAAAACAAAAAAACGAAATTATTAGAAAAGAAATATCTATTATCTTTCAAAATAATAATTTACTTTCTGATTTCAATTCTTTAGAAAATGTAGCAATTCCATTAATAATACGGGGCAATAATTACAAATCTTCCACACAAAAGGCAGAAAAAATTTTATCAAAAGTGAATCTTGGTCACAGATTAAGACATTTTCCATCTGATTTGTCAGGAGGTGAACAACAGAGAGTTGCAATCGCAAGATCAATAGCTTCAGATACAAGTATTATTTTAGCTGATGAACCGACAGGAAACCTTGATGAAAAAACTTCAAATGAAGTATTTTCTTATTTTTTAAAATTAAAAAAAAGTAATAAAACAATTTTAATTGCAACTCATAATAGAGATATTGCAAAAAAAGCTGATTATACTTTAAGGTTAAGCAATGGTAATATAAATAGGATAAATGCAAAGTGAACGTAAAGTTTTTACAAATTTTAAAGTCCACACACAATATTCGATATGTGAAGGTGCTATCAAAATCCCCGAGCTTGCAGAGTATTGTAAAACTAATAAAATACCAGCATTAGGTATAAGTGATAGCTTCAATTTATGTGGCGCTCTTGAATTTTCACAAGAGATAAGTAAAGCAGGCACTCAACCAATCATAAGCTCTCAAATCAATTTTAAATTCTCAGATACAATTGGTAAAATACCAATATTTGCAAAAACAGAGGTAGGTTTTAAAAATTTAATAAAACTGTCTTCTAAAAGTTATTTGGATGTAAATGAAAATGAGGAACCACATTGTTTAATTGAAGATCTATATAAAAATAAAAAAGATCTTTTAATTTTAAGCGGAGGTATCAATTGCCTCATTTCAAACCTTCTAAAAAAAAATAGAACAAAAGAATTTGAAAAAATTATTTTTGATCTAAAAGAAAACTTTCCTGGACTATTTTATTTTGAAATTCAGAGACATAATGATGAAAATGAAAAAAATCTGGAAGAAGTTTTTTTGAACTATTCTGGAAAACATAATCTTCCGATAATTGCATCAAGAGAAATATATTATATTAAAAAAGAAATGTACGAAGCTCATGATGCATTATTATGTATCGGTGAAAAAACTTATGTAAACGAAAAAAATAGAATTAAATACTCCAATGAACATTTTTTAAGAAACTCTGATGAAATGAAGGATATTTATAAAGATTTACCCGAAGCTCTTGAAAATAATTATTTATTTCCACTTAGATTTAATTATAAACCAAAAAAATCTGACCCTGTTTTACCAAGTATAAAGATTACAAGTAATCACGACGAGTCCCAAGAACTTTTAAATCTTTCAAAAGCTGGTCTTAAAAATAGACTTGAAAATTTTGTTTTTAAGAGAAAACAACCAATTGATAGATCCAAAATTAATGAAATTTATACTCATAGATTAATGCATGAAATTAAAATCATTAATGAAATGAAATATGCTGGTTATTTTTTAATCGTTTCAGATTATATAAAATGGTCAAAAAGTAACAATATTCCCGTAGGTCCAGGAAGGGGTTCGGGCGCCGGTTCACTAGTTGCTTATTGTCTGGACATCACAGATCTAGACCCTATTGAATTTGGTCTAATTTTCGAAAGATTCTTAAATCCAGATAGAATTTCAATGCCTGATTTTGATATCGATTTTTGTGAAGAAAAAAGAGATTTAGTCTTTAAATACTTAAAATCAAAATATAAAAACGGTGTTGCTCATATTATTACTTTTGGAAAACTTAAAGCTCGAATGGCTCTAAGAGATATTGGAAGAGTAATAGGCTTGCCTTATGGTCATGTAGACAAAATTTGTAAGATGATTCCATTTGATCCTTCTCGGCCACTATCTTTACAAGAGTCAATTTCAAGAGAACCAAGAATAAAGGAGGAAGAAAAAAATAATCCAAAAGTTAAAAAATTAATAGAATTATCTTTAAAACTTGAAGGTTTGAATAGAAATTCAGCAACACATGCCGCTGGTGTGGTAATAGCTGGGGAAAAATTATCTGAACAGGTTCCACTATATAGAGATAAAAGTTCTGACTTACTTCTTCCGTCAACACAATTTGATATGCATTCCTCAGAGAATGCAGGCTTAGTAAAGTTTGATATTTTAGGACTGAATACTTTGACTGTAATTCACAAAACTGTACAAATGTTAAAGAATAAAAATATTGATGTTGAAATAAGTAAAATACCATTAAATGATCCAGAAATATTTAAGCTTTTATCAACCGGAGAAACTACAGGTTTATTTCAATTAGAAAGCTCAGGTGTAAGATTGTCCTTGAAACAAATGAAACCTAATAAATTCGAGGACATTATAGCCTTGGTAGCCCTGTATAGGCCCGGACCAATGAATAATATTCCAGTTTATAATGATTGTAAAAACGGTTTAAAAAAACCAGATTATATACACAAAAGTTTAGAAAAAATTTTAAAACCAACTTACGGAATCATAATTTACCAAGAACAAGTTATGCAAATAGCCCAAGTACTGGCAAATTTTACTCCTGGAGAAGCTGATATTTTAAGAAAAGCTATGGGCAAAAAGAAAAGAAAAGAATTAGAAAAACAAGAAGAAAAATTTATTAAAGGAGCTATCGATAATGGAATAAATAAGGATATAGCTTCATTTATTTTTCAAAAAATTAAACCTTTTGCTGAATACGGTTTTAACAAGAGTCACGCAGCCGCATATGCTTTAATTGCATATCAAACAGCATATTTAAAATATTATTATAAAGAAGAATTCATAGCAGCTACAATGTCGACTGAACTTTCTAATACTGATAAATTAAGAGAATTTGTTCAAGAACTAAAGAGATTAAATGTTGAGATTATCAGACCCAGTATCAATAAATGTTTTGCTGATTTTAAAACAGAAAAAAATAAAATTTACTATGCACTATCTGGAATAAAAAGTGTTGGATATGAAGCGGTTTCAAATATCGTAAAAGAGCGTGAAAAAAACGGACCTTATAAATCTTTGAGTCAATTTATAACAAGAACAAACCCAAAAAATATAAATAAATTACAGTTAGAAGGCTTAGTCAAAGCAGGAGCTTTTGATGAACTTTTTAAAAGTAGAAGCTCTTTATTCGATTCAATACCATATTTAATTCAAATTAATAAAAATCTTTGGGAAGAAAAAAACAGTCTTCAAAATAATCTTTTTCAAGAAAGCTCAGAAAAAGATAATGAAATCTTTAATATCAAGAAAATTAAGGAATGGACAAATAATGAAATTTTAATGAATGAATTTCAATCTATTGGCTTCTATATGTCCGACCATCCACTAAAGACCTACGAAAAATATTTGGCAGAGTCTAAGGTTATCTCTTTCAATGAGTTTGTTAACAATACATCTAATAATGCCATTGTTGCAGGAACAATTATGTCTATTCAAGAAAAAAAAAGTATTAAAGGAAACCCATTTGCAATAATTAAATTCAGTGATTTAAAGGGAGAGTATGAACTCTTTTTATTTTCTGATTTATTGACTAAAAAAAGAAATCAACTTAAAGCAGCAAGTTCTTTTATTCTTACACTCCAAAAAGATACATCTTCTATTGGGTCTGCAACGAGAAGAATTAATGTAAAAAATATAATTGATATCAGTGATTTAACTAATGCAATTCACGAGAAAGTAACAATTGAATTAAAAGATAAGGGGGATTTTGACGAATTAAAAAAGCTTTTAGAAGAGAGCGGAAAAACGAAGATAGAGATTAAAGTTGATGATTTATCTAAGATTTACATTTTTGAGTTAAAAAATCCAAGAAAGTTCAATTTTAAAACTTTTAATACTATAAAAGCTAAAGAATTTGTAAAAAAAATAAGTTTTTAATATCTTGATTTCTTTTCTAAATGAAAGTATCTACTATCTAAATTCGCACACAGTATAGGGCGAAAGCCCACCGGTCCGAAAGGAAAACTGTGGAGGTTTAACCGGAAAAATTATGAATGTACCTAACGTTTCAATAAAACAGCTTTTAGAAGCCGGAGTCCATCTGGGTCATAAAACATTAAGGTGGAACCCAAAAATGAAAACTTTTATTTTTGGAGAAAAAAACTCAATTCATATCATTGACTTAACCCAAACCGTTTCATTAATCAAAAAAGCTCTGGGCGAAATTCATAAGTGTGTTTCAAGTGGTGGAAAAATATTAATAGTGTCAACTAAAAAACAAGCTTCAGAAACTGTATTAAAACTGGCGACTGATACAGGACAATTTTATGTAAACTATAGATGGCTAGGCGGAATGCTTACAAATTGGAAAACAATTCAAAATTCAATAAAAAGATTAAAAAAACTAGAACAAGATTTGTCAAAAGAAGACATTGGTTTTACAAAAAAAGAAGTTTTAAAGCTAGGAAAAGAAAAAGATAAACTAAAAAGATCTTTAGGTGGAATTGCTGAGATGAAAAAGGTTCCGGACATGTTATTTATAATTGATACAAACGTTGAATCATTGGCGGTTCAAGAAGCAATAAAACTTAATATTCCGATTGTTGCAGTATTAGACTCAAATTCTAATCCTGATGGTATTAACTTCCCTATTCCAGGAAATGATGACGCTAGACGATCTATAAATTTATATTGTGAACTTCTCAAAGATACAATAATAGACGCAAAAAAATATATCGCTCAAGTTTCTGCTGAAGATAAAAATTCTAAAAGTGCACCTAAAGAAATCAAATCAGATGCACAAACAAAAAAAATACAGAAAGCCCCTAATAAAAAATAATTTAATTTCTTAATATGTCTAAAGAAAATAGTTTAGAAGGTATAAAAAAGTTAAGAGAATTAACAGGCGTAGGCTTCAAAGATTGCAAGGCTGCACTTGATGAAAATAATGGTGATATAGAAAAGTCAATTGAGTATTTAAGAAAAAAAGGAATTGCTAAGGCCTCCAAAAAAATGAGTAGAACAGCAGCCGAAGGATTGGTTCTAATTCACGAACAAGATAACATGATTGCAGCAATAGAAGTTAACAGCGAAACAGATTTTGTTGCAAAAAATAAAGATTTTATAAATTTTTGTAAGGAAATTTCTGAGATTAATTTTAATAATAAAGGTGATATTAAAAAATTAAAGTCTAGCAAAATGACGAATAATAAAACTGTTGATGAGTCTTTAATAAATTTAATATCAAAAATTGGTGAAAAAATTACCTTAAGAAGAAGTAAATTTTTCACCGACAAGGGTAAAAATTTTAAATATGTTCATAATGCTTTAGAAAATAATGTTGGAAAAGTTGTTTCTGTTGTAAAATTAGAAGGAAATGAAAATAATAATATTGATGATATTGGAAAAAAAATAGCTATGCATATTGCAGCTTCAGCGCCTATTGCTATAGATAAAAGTAATTTAAGTAATGAAATTATAAATAAAGAACTTGAAATTATAAAAGAAGAATTGAAAAATAGTGGCAAACAAGAAAATATGATTGATAAAATTTCTCAAGGAAAAATCAATAAGTTTATATCCGATAATACTTTGCTTAATCAGATTTGGATTATGGATCCTAAGAAAAAAGTAAAAGATATTTTAACAAAAGATATGAAGATTCTAGATTTTGTTCGTTTTAAAGTTGGAGAAGGTGTTGAGTAGATGAGTACAGTATTTGATAATAACGAGGTTGTTTTGAAGATGGACAAATCAGTTGCTGCATTTAAAAAAGACCTGAGCACGATCAGAACTGGTAGAGCTAACCCTGCAATGTTAGATCTTGTTTTGATCGAGGCATATGGCAAAAAAATGCCTATTAACCAATTGTCTACAGTTACAATTCCAGAGCCAAGAACGATCTCAATTCAAGTTTGGGATAAAACAAATGTAACATTAATTGATAGTGCAATTAAAAAATCGAATTTAGGTGTTAACCCTCAAATCGAAGGTCAAATAATTAGAATTCACATTCCTCAATTAACCGAAGAAAGAAGAGTTGAGTTTGTAAAAAACTTAAAAAACTTAGGAGAAAAAGCAAAAGTTTCAATCAGAAACATTAGAAGAGAGTCAAATGATAATATTAAAAAGCTTTTAAAAGAAAAGAAAATAAGTGAAGATGAAAACAAAAATTTCGAAAAAGAAATTCAAAAATATACAGACGCAAATATAGAAAAAGTTGATAAAATTTTAGGGGATAAAGAAAAAGAAATTCTTAATTTATGAACAAACTTAACCATATTGCTATTATCATGGATGGTAATGGAAGATGGGGTAAAAAAAGGGGTAAATCAAGAAACTTTGGTCATTTAAATGGAATTCACGTTATTGAGAAAATTGTTAAAAACTCAATTAAAAAAAATATTCCCATCTTAACATTTTATACATTTTCAACTGAAAATTGGAAAAGACCAAAAAGGGAAGTAAATTTTCTTTTCAAATTAATAGATCATTATTTTAAGAAAGAAATAAAAAATCTTATAAAGAATGATATAAAAATAAATATTATCGGGAATATAAAGACGTTACCTAAAAAAGTAAGGTTAAGACTTATCGATTCAATGAAATTAACCTATAAATGTAAAAAAGTTGTAGTAAATTTGGCGATCAATTATGGATCAAAAAATGAAATAATCCAAACATTCAAAAAATTAAGAAAAAAAAGGATTACATTAACAATTAATAATTTTGAAAAAAATTTAAACACAAATGGATTACCAAACCCTGATATACTAATAAGAACTGGAGGAAAAAAAAGGTTAAGTAATTTTTTATTGTGGCAATTAGCCTACTCAGAGCTGTATTTTACTGATAAACTTTGGCCTGATTTTAATACCAAGGATTATGAAAAAATTATTAAACATTATAAAAAAGTAAAAAGAAACTTTGGAGGAATATGAAAAATATAGAAAAAAGAATTTTAACATCAGTAATTATATTTCCAGTTTCCATTTTTTTTATAATTAAAGGAGGAAGTTACATTGTCTCATTTTTATATGCTATTTTAATTTTGGGAAACTTTGAGGTATTTTCAACTTTTAAAAGAAAACTGTCTATAGTCATATTGGATCTAATTTTAGTTACCTCACTTCTTGCAATTTTATTTTTAAGAAACGATACAACCTCTTCTTATGTGTTATTAATTTGGGTTATAATTTTAACAGTGGCATCAGATATTGGAGGTTATATTTTTGGTAAATATTTTAAATGGAAAAAATTAACAAAGATTAGTCCAAACAAAACAGTTTCAGGAGCAATAGGTTCATATATTTTTTCTATTGGCAGTGTTTTTTTGCTTGGATTTATTATTGAGTTTTTGACGAATATTGATGCTGAAAATTTTCAAAAATCTAGATATTTTATTTTAGCAATAATTTTTTCAACTTTTGCTCAAATAGGTGACCTTACAATTTCATATTTTAAGAGATTAGAAAAAATTAAAGATACTGGTAAACTTTTACCTGGACATGGCGGAATTTTTGACCGAATTGATAGTCTTATGTTTGTTGTTATAACAGCATATATTTTTTACAATTTGAATTTATTCCCTTAATGAAAAAAAAAATTGCTATTTTAGGTTCCACGGGATCTATAGGAAGGTCTTCTTTAGATATTTTAAAAAAAGATTTAAAAAATTTTAAAATATTTTTATTAACTGCTAATTCTAATTACTCATTAATTTTAAAACAAATTAAGGAATTTAAGCCAAATTATTTTGTTATAAACGACAAAAACGTATTTGATAAGATTAAAAAATTAAAAAAAAAAAGTAAAGTAATAATTCTCAATAAATTTTCTGAATTTAATCTCAAAAAATTTAAAATAGATATTACAATCTCAGGTATAGTTGGTATAGCAGGACTAGAACCAACAATTAAATTCACTAAAATTAGTAAAAAGATTTTATTAGCAAACAAAGAAACAATAATTTGTGGATGGCATATTTTAAAAAAAATATCAAAAAAAAACAAAACATCTATTGTACCTATTGACTCAGAACATTTTTCAATAAACGAACTAACAAAAAATTTTCTTGATAGTGAAATAGATAAAATTTATATAACAGCTTCTGGAGGCCCCTTTTTACGAAAACCTTTTGACAAGTTTAAAAATATTAAGGCAAGTGATGCAATCAAACATCCTAAATGGCAAATGGGAAAAAAAATCTCAGTTGACTCATCAACTATGATGAACAAAGTTTTAGAGGTTTTAGAAGCTTTTAAACTTTTTCCTTTCTCAAAAGATAAATATAATATTGTTATACATCCACAATCCTTAATTCATGCAATTGTGTTTTTTACCAATGGACAGGCAAAATTTTTATACCACATTACAGATATGAAGGTTCCAATAGCAAACGCTATATACAATAATAAAATCGATATTAAGAAGATATTAATAAAAAAAATAAATCATTTTAATGATTTTAATCACTTGAGATTTGAGAAGGTTGATAAAAAAAAATTTCCAATTGTTACTTTGATCAATAAAAAAATCTTTAATAATTCAGCTCCTATTATTTTAAACGCTAGTAATGAGGTTTTAGTTAATGAATTTCTTAAAAAAAAAATACCCTTCAATTCGATATACCCCAATTTAAAAAGGGTTTTTAAGGATAAAGATTTTAAAAAATATGCTATAAAAAGATCCCCAGGTATCAAAGAAATTTACGATATTGATAATTGGGCCAGAAAAAAAACTTTAAGTATTATTAAAAGAAAAAGATGAAAAAAACTATATTAAATATATTTTATACATTTTCCTTTATTTTTTTGTTTAGCAACCTAAATGCAGAAATATTAAAAAATATTGAAGTAACTGGTAATAACAGAATTTCAACAGAGACCATTAAAGTATATGGAGATATTCAATTAAACAAAGATTATAAAGACGAAGATATTAATGAAATAATCAAAAAACTTTATAATACGAATTTTTTTTCTAACGTTTCAACAAGTTTTGTTAACGGAACTCTTTCAATAAAAGTTTCAGAAAATCCTATTATTTATTCAGTTGATATAATCGGAGAAGATGCAAAGAAGTTTAAAGAGCAAATATTAAAGGTAATTTCATTAAAAGAGAAATCTTCTTATATTGAAAACTTTGTTAAATCTGACATTGAAATAATTAAAAGATTTTATAAGTCATTAGGTTTTTATTCTATTTCGGTGGATGCAGAAAAACAAAAAGCAGATGCCGGAGAGAATACTGTAAACCTTATTTTTAATATTAACAAAGGAGATCGAAGTAAAATTAAAAAGATATTTTTTATTGGTGACAAAAAAATTAAAAGTAAAAGACTAAGAGATGTTATTACTTCAGAGGAAGCAAAAATATGGAAATTTTTAACCAGAAATATTTATTTGAACACTGAAAGAATAGAACTGGATAAAAGATTGTTAAAAAATTATTATTTAGGAAGAGGTTATTACGATGTTCAGGTTTTATCAACTAGTGCAGAAATTACTGACGAAAATAATATTGAACTAACTTTCAGTATTAATGCTGGTCAAAGATATAGATTTAAAAAATTTAGCACTGATATAGATCCTGTTTTTGATTTATTACTTTTTGCCGATCTAAAGGAAGTATTTCAAAAGTATGCTGGTGAGTATTATTCTCCTTTCAAAATAAAGAAAATACTAGAAAGCATTGATGAAATCGTTGATAACAATCAGCTTCAATTTGTTCAGCAAACAGTAAAGGAAATTCCAGACAAAAATGGCATAGACGTTGAGTTTAAAATATTTGAAGGTGAAAAAATACAAATTGGTAGAGTTAATATCGATGGAAATAATGTTACAAACGACTCTGTTATTAGATCAGCTCTATTGTTAGATGAAGGTGATCCATATAGTAAATTACGATTAGAAAAATCAATTTCTATTTTAAAAGCAAAAAATATATTTGGAAAAGTAGATTATAAAATAACTGACAGTTCTGAACCTGGTTTAAAAGATATTAATATTACTATAGAGGAAAAACCAACCGGAGAAATTACAGCAGGAGCTGGTTATGGTACCGAGGGTGGAGCATTCTCATTCTCTGTGAAGGAAAATAATTATTTAGGAAAAGGATTAAAAGTATCAGCAACTGCAGACATTACTAGTCAATCTCTTAGAGGCGGATTGAATATTCTAAATCCAAATTATAATTATTCTGGAAATAAAGTATATGGGGGATTTTCAAGTACCAAAACTGACAAACCAAGCTCCGGTTACGAAAACACTTTAATTAATTTTAACATTGGAACTGAATTTGAACAATATAAGGATGTATTTTTATCTCCTGGTCTTAGTTTAACTTTTGATGATTTAACAGTTGATAGTACTGCATCAGACGCACTAAAAAAACAACAAGGTAGTTTTAATGATCTTACATTTAATTATGGAATAAGCAGCGATAAAAGAAATAGAAAATTTATGCCAACAGATGGTCATATAGTAAATTTTCGTCAAGGTCTCCCACTAGTTGCAGACACAAGAAGTTTGTCAAATAATTTCAGATATAGAACATATCATTCATTTAGTGAAAATGTTGTTACCGCTGTGAAAGTGTACGGTGCATCTGTAAATGCATTCGGAAATGATGATGTAAGATTAAGCAAAAGATTAAAACTTGGAAGACAATATCTAAGAGGATTTGAAGCAGGAAAAGTGGGACCAAAAGATGGTACTGATTATATAGGAGGTAATTATGCTGCCGCATTAAATTTGGAAGCATCATTGCCTAATTTATTACCAGAAGGTACCGAAACAGATGTTTCAATCTTCATGGATGCAGCCAATTTGTGGCATGTTGACTATTCTAGCACTGTAGAAGACTCAAATAAAATTAGATCATCAGTAGGAATTGCATCAAATGTATATACACCTGTAGGACCTTTAAGTTTTGTTATCGCTCAAAATCTTTCAAAAGCAGATACGGATGAAACTCAAACTTTTAATTTCCAAATCGGGACATCGTTTTAAAAATGAAAAATCTTAAAATAATTTTTCTAATTTTAATTTTATTAAATATCACAAA
>MDTB01137790.1_pt1 | contig 21392 bp, 10 predicted proteins | sample 811161 | NCBI WGS metagenome assembly MDTB01 (sample SAMN05326650, study PRJNA326480) | marine metagenome | isolation source: seawater | place: Mediterranean Sea | collected 2009
AATTATTGGTTCAAAAAACGCCTTTCCGGTCCATAATCTCTATTTTGTAGGTAGAAATTATGCAGAGCACTCATTAGAAATGGGTGAAGATGAAAAAGTTCCTCCATTTTTTTTCTCAAAACCAACATGGACGATAGCTAACGCATCTATTCCATATCCAAAAGATACTCATAAACTACAGCATGAGGTTGAGCTTGTAATTGCAGTTGGGGAGCATTCAAAAATTTATGGATTTGGTGTTGGGGTTGATTTGACTAGAAGAGATCTTCAAAAAGATGCAAAAAAAAATGGGAAACCGTGGTTCAGAGGCAAAACTTTTCAAGGGAGTTCAGTGATATCAGATCTAATTTATTTTGACAAGGAGATCGATTTTAGTGATTTAAAATTAGAGCTTACTGTTAATGATCAATTAAAACAAAGTGGTAATTGTATAGACATGATTTGGAACCCAAATGAAATTTTGTGTGAATTATCCAAGGATTTTGATTTAGAGGCAGGTGATTTAATTTTTACAGGTACTCCCAATGGCGTAGGTGATTTAGAAAAAGGAGATCTAATTACGGCATCAATACCAGGTTTTATTGCCCATAGTTTTAGTATTATATAATGATATCCTACAAATAAAGCTGAAGGAAATTATCATTCATAGTTTACGGCTCTTTCATAAATAGTCAATTTTTAGTAAACTTTTATCCTAATATTTAAATAATTAATTACTATACAGGGTTTATCAAATGTCAAATTGGGATAAAAAACTATTTATCGATCATTTAAGAGATGAGTGTACTCGCGAAGTTGCAAAAGTTGGGGTAGCAATTATTGAATTTTCAGAAAAACACGCAGATGATATATCTTGGGGACGAGGTGCAGATCATGGAACACTTACGTACCGTTGTAATACGGATATAGGACCTCTACCATTATTTCATATGACATCCGTTGGGCAATTAAATTTGCAAATTAATTTTATGCGAAACAAAGAGATACCCCCAATGGTTTTAAGAGATGTTGTCTTAAAACTTGAATCGAATTTTTTAAGAGATTATGACGAGCTTGAATATCCTAGTGATGTTTTTGTACCAATAGATGAATTATTCCACACAGAAAATCAACTTGAAAAATTCTTAAAAACTATGGAGGGTGCAACATACCGATTGAGGCAATAATTGGCCATGTTTATAATTATAGGTACTGGCAATTAATTACACATACTAAATATTCTTCTTCATTTTAATTTCAAATCGATGAAATTATTACTTTTTATTGTAACTATAACATTTTCAAGTTCAAAAGAATTACCCATTGGCTTAACAGAAGAAGAAAAATCTCGCATCCATGAAATATCATTAATGTCTCGGCAAACCGATCCACCTACTGGCCCAGTAAGAAATATTGCGGAATATGAGAGGATGCAAGGGGTGCTTATTAGGTATCCTTTTGGAATTCCTATCAATTTAATAGCAGAAATTGCGCAAGATGTTAAGATATTTTGTTTAGTATCAGAAAGTCAACAAAATATAGCTCAAAATCTACTAGAGAATGGTGAAGTCTATATTGATAATGTTGAATTTATAGTTGGTAATACAGATAGCTATTGGACAAGAGATTATGGTCCATGGTGGGTGGTGAATGGAGAGAATCAAATAAGTATTGTTGATTTTACATATAACAGACCAAGGCCTAATGATAATGACGCACCATTCAAGCTATCTGAATACCTAAATGTACCATTCTATGCTAGTGATATAGTACATGCTGGTGGGAATTATATGACAGATGGATATGGCTCATCTGCCTCCTCCGATCTAGTTTTTCAAGAGAATTCCCTTAGCGAATCCGAAATCTTTGAATTGATGAACACTTATTATGGCATTGAGAATTATCATGTCATCGATGATCCTAATAACACATACATTGATCATATTGATTGTTGGGGAAAATATTTAAGTCCTGAGAAAGTATTAATTCGCGAAGTTCCAAATAATCATCCTCAGTACAATCAAATTGAGGAGACAGCGATGTATTTTTCAAATACAACAAATTTTTGGAATGAACCATGGGATGTATATCGAATTTGGACACCGGGTAATGAGCCATATACTAATTCATTAATTATTAATGAAAAAGTACTTGTTCCAATTACTGGAGGTAATTGGGATGATAATGCATTGGATTCATATAGGTATGCAATGCCGGGTTATCAAATAATAGGTGTTGAGGGGACTTGGGAGTCTACAGATGCTCTTCATTGTAGAACAAAGGGTATTCCTGATCTAGAAATGATCCAAATTTTTCACAATCCATTAAATGATTTTATAGAACCTTCAAATCAAGGATATGAGGTTGATATGAAGGTTGTAAATCTTAGTAATACTGGTATTCTTTCAGATTCAATAAGTGTCTTTTGGAAAAAATCAAGTGACAATGATTGGTATCAAATTCCGCTAAGTCAGAATGTAGCTGGCATGAATAACAATTGGTCAGGCTTTATCCCTGCGAGTACAGATTCGATTGAGATCTTATATTATTTACAAGCTGCCGACTCCTCTGGTCGTGTAGAAAAAAACCCAATAGGTGGGTGGCATGTTTTTTCTGCCCTGCCAACGGATATATGTAATAATTGGTTGCTTGGCGATCTGAATAGCACAGGTAAAATTGAAATTGCTGACATAATTAGGCTCTCGGATGGTGTTTTTTACCAAGAAAATATAGGGATTTGTCCAAATTCAGTTTCGGATATTAATAATGATGGTGAAATCTCATTGCTCGATATAATTTTACTTGTCAATAGATTGTTAAATCAAGAATAGAGTCAAGAATGCGATGAATATTTATGATATAATAAACTAAATTAGCTACTAATAAATAAGGTAAAATGTGAAAATAGAAAGCAATAAGATAAATGATTATACTGTAGAACTTGCAATAGATATACCATGGCTTGAACTAGAGAATGATTTTAATAATTCAGTAAAAAAATTCAGTAAAAAAATTAAAATACCAGGTTTTAGATCAGGGAAAATACCACGCAATCGACTTATGAGCCAATATCAGTCAAATATAGAAGCCGATTTCATGGATGATAATTTCCAAAGATTTTATATTATGGGAATTGAAAAAGAGAATGTGATGCCTGTCAATAAGGCTGAAATAAAAGATGTTTACTTTAAAATGAATGAAAATTTTAAATTTAAAGCTACATTTGAAATTGAGCCTGAAGTGGATTTTCCTAAGCTAAAAAAAGATTCACTAAAAGTACAAAAGACAATCTATAAGTATGATGGAAAAGATGTTGAAGATGCTATCCTACAATTACGAAAATCTCATGCAACTATTAAAACAGTTGAAGAGGGAGCAAAGGAAGGAGACTATTTAATTTGCACGTTACAAAAATTAGATGAATCGGGTGTTCCTATAATTGGGAAGAAATTTGAAAAGCAATATCTAAGAGTCGGGAACGACTCTTTTACTAATAGCCAGAAAGATAAAATGATCGGATTAAAACCTAGTGAATCTGCACGAGTGACTTTACCAGTGAATAAAAATGGCGAAGAAGCAGAATACGAGCTAACTGTTGACAATGTTGAAAGAGAAATTCTTCCAGAACTGGATGAGAAGTTTCTTAATCTTATAAATCCTAATTTAAAGTCACTAGAAGAATTAGATAAAGACGTTAAAGAAAAAATAAAATCAAATTTTGAAGAGCGTTCACAAACTTCTTTTGAAAGAGACTTAACCGATGCATTGATTGATCTTATTAACCCATCTTTTAGTCCTGCAATGGTGCAGAATTACTTAGAAAAATTAGTCGAAGACGTAAAGAAACAAAACCAAGGTGAGCCCTTAGATGATGAAAAAGTAAAAGAGCATTATTTGCCTGTTGCGGAACGTAATGTTAAATGGTATTCTATTAGGAATAAATTAATTAAAGAAGAAAACTTGGAAGTTTCAAGAAAAGATATTGACTCAGAGATTGAGAACCTCGTAACTAGAACACCTCAATCAGAAAGCGAAATAAGAAAGTTTTATAAAAAACCAAGCAGTCGAAAACGTATTGAGGATGACTTACTTGAAAAAAAAATATTAGATCATTTAATACAATTTACTAAGGTTAAAGATGTGACTGTAGAAACAAAAGAACTACGCGGGGCAAAGAATGAGCATTGATCAAAAGATATTAAACCAAATTATTCCAATAGTTGTTGAGCAGACTGGAAGGTCCGAAAGGGCTTTTGATATTTATTCAAGGCTTTTGAAAGAGCGAATTATCTTTCTTGGAACACCTATTGATGACTCAGTAGCTTCTCTTATAATAGCTCAACTATTATTTTTGGAGGCAGAAGATTCTGAAAAGGATATTAATCTATATATAAATTCGCCGGGAGGAGTAGTAACCTCTGGAATGGGTATTTACGACACAATGCAATACATCAAGCCTTCAGTCTCAACAATTTGTTTAGGCCAAGCTGCCAGTATGGGTGCATTTCTACTTGCTGGTGGAGAAAAAGGAAAAAGATTTGCACTTCCAAACTCTAGAATTATGATTCATCAACCACTAGGAGGAGCACAAGGTCAAGCTTCTGATATAAAAATTCAAGCAGATGAAATATTAAGGATGAAAAAACAGTTAAATAGTATTCTTGCGAAAAACACAGGACAAACTTTAAAAAAAATTGAAGCAGATACTGAAAGAGATAATTATCTGATTACTAGTGATGCAAAGGCATACGGGATAATTGATTTTATTATGACTAAGAGAAAATGAATAGCACAAAAAAAGATAGCTTACTTGAGATTAACTTAGATGGTGAAGCTGAAAAAGAAAAGTCTAGTCACACTATTAAACTTCAAAAACCATCTAAAATAAAATCATACTTGGATAAATATGTGGTTGGGCAAGATTATGCTAAGAAAACTATATCAGTAGCTGTATATAATCATTTTAAGCGTATATTACACGAATCCTACTCGTCTGATAATGTAGAGATCGATAAAAGTAATATTTTAATGCTTGGTCCGACTGGCACTGGAAAAACATTAATCGCTCAAACTTTAGCTCGTTTTTTATCTGTGCCTTTCGCTATAGCAGACGCAACAACACTTACTGAGGCTGGTTATGTTGGTGAAGATGTGGAAAATATTTTAGTTAGACTTCTGCAAGTATCAAATTATAATATTGATGCAGCTGAAAAAGGAATAATTTATATTGATGAGATCGATAAGATTGGTAGAAAGTCATCAAGTGCGTCAATTACTCGAGATGTTAGCGGTGAGGGAGTGCAACAAGCACTTTTAAAAATTATTGAAGGAACAATTGCTAACCTTCCACCTAAAGGTGGAAGAAAGCATCCAGAGCAAAGTTTTATACCAATTAATACTAAAAATATTCTATTTATCTGTGGTGGTTCATTTGCAGATCTTGAAGATATCATTTCAAAAAGAGTTGGTGCCTCAGATATAGGTTTTGGATATGAAAATAAGCAATTTAACAAGCTTGATATCTTTGATATTTTCAAAGGTGTAAATCAAAAAGATCTAATATCTTATGGTCTTATTCCTGAATTAATTGGAAGATTACCAGTCGTTGCAAGATTAAATATGCTTAGTAAAAAAGACCTATTAAAAGTAATAATAGAACCTAAGAATTCACTAATTAAACAATATCAGAAATTATTTTTAATAGAGGGAGTTATACTTGAATTTGAAAAAGAGGCTTTAAATGCAATTGTTCAGAAAAGCTATAAACAAAAATCTGGGGCAAGGGGATTAAGATCTGTAATAGAAAATGTATTATTGGATGTAATGTATGAGATACCTGATATTAAAAATTTGAAGAGGGTATTGATTACAAAAAACTCAGTTATTTTGGGTGAAAAACCTAAATATATGATCTCAAATGTAGAAAAGAAAACAGGTTGATTATTTTAAAAAAGTTAATTTCCTAATTACTCTATCATTTTGAGTTTTAAATTCTAAAAAATAAATACCATTACTTATATTTTTTGCGTTCCAAGTAAGAAAGTTTTTCCCAACTTCATAATTATCATCATTGAATGTTTTTACTAATCTCCCTTTTAGATCAAAGATTGAAATTTTAAGACTCTTTTTTCCAATCTCATTCAATTCAAATGAAATTAATGTTGAATTATTAAATGGATTCGGGTAAATGGTTTTAAGAGAAAATTGTGATGATAGATGAGAATTAATATCATTTGAAAGAATTTCATTTATTATTATTTCACCGGAACCATTTATAAATGGGACTCCACTATTCCCCCATTTATCTAATTGTAAAACAACATCTGTTGCTACGGTTACCTGATCATTAAATTGAGCTTCCTCATTGACAAAGCAATTAACAGTAAATAGAGGATTTATACCAATTTGGGTTGGTTCGTTCCAGTTTGAAACACCCACAGTAAGAACACTCCCATTGAAGTTAACATCAAATGCCCAATCATCTGGCAATGAGGATTCAATCATTGGAGTCCATTCTTGATTCTGGTTCCAGTCTGTAAAAGGTTCACCAATATCATAAATGCTATTTCCGTTTTCATCTTCAAATGGTTCATCACTCGGAGTGATAATATTAGGAGTATTTTCAAACTTTATAACACTAAGACTGATAGGAACAGTATTAATTGAAGTTACTTGATATGATGCACCACCATTTATTGCTCCATTATTGGGTTGTATAGTATAATATTGGTCAACGGAGTTTATTATGTAGTTAGCTTCATTAGAAAAAGTAATTCCTACTTCTTTATCATCATGAGTGTAAGCTAATGCCATTTTATATTTTACGCTAATATCTGTGCCTACCCCAACGTTATTAAATAATTGTAATTCCAAGAATTCTCCAGAACCCGCTTCGATAACAGGATTTAACAGTTGTAAATGATTTCCATTTATAATAAGACTGTCATATGAAACTCGGTCTATTGGATTTGCTCCCGTTATTTCTACAAATGAAGGACTAAATTCTAATTCAAATTCAAATTCAGATAATTGCATATCGTTATCTAAGCTGAGCCTAATTGATCCAGTATTATATGCACTACCGGATCCATCACTGATGCCCGCATCTGCTAAGATTATCTCATTATACTGGACGTCAAATGTCATTACTTCTTGTGGATCAGATATATTATCAATTCTAACTAATGAAGGAAGCCCATATAAACTGGTAGTGTTGGGAGAGGAAGAATGGCTAAACTCTCTATTATCTGTATCTCCTGGATAAAGATCAGCTCCATTACTAGGGCCACCATTCTCTAAAGCAAACAAGCCATCAGCCTGTTCGAGACCAATTCCGTAGAATGGTTCGTCTGTGTTTGGGCTCCATCCATTTGCAATCTCGTCATTAATATGCCAAATAGCAAGTCCTGCTGTTGGCATAAGAGTATCAGATCCTATCTTTTGTCTATTTTCAATTAGCCAATATTCTTCACTTACGTCTGGATGATTTATTCTCACTATTCGATTATTTGAATAAGTCTGGGTTAGTGAAATATTGGAATAGTCATCTTCAATTTCATCTACTTCAACCCATCCAAGCTGTGCTTTGCACCAGCCAATCATAGTAGCTGGGTACCAAGGTGTGTTTCCAACTGTTCCCCAAGATCCGCTTGCCATTAATGCAAGTTTTCCCGATCCAGTGGATGAGTAATCTGTATCATATAAATCGGGAAGGCCTAGAGCATGACCAAATTCATGTGCTAAAACACCAATTGCAACAATATTTCCATTCTGAATCTCGGGGTTAATTGTATAGCTGCTAATTGTAACTCCGTCGTAACTAACAGATAAGTTTCCAAGACTCCATTTATGTGACCATATATTTGTCTCTAATCCTTCTTCCGCTCCAGCCCCTTGATGGATAATATTTAAAGCATCAACATAACCATCTCCGTCATTGTCATATTTCGACCAATCAAATCCCGATTCTTCAATCTGATCAACTGCGTCTCTTATTAATTCCCTCACTCTATCATATCCATTATTATGGCCATAATAATCATGATTATTTTGAGATGTAATCCAATTGGAGACATCGGATTTAGCTAAAAATTGGCCATGCGATATTTCTTTATAAAAGTCATGGAAGCTTCCTGTGTTGTCAAAATTAGGATGGCTGTAGCCTTTTTGATTGAGAATCAAACTGATTTGCTCTGGTAGATAAGTGAAATTTGCATCAGGAAAATCAACCAATAACCATGGAATATTAAATGTATCTGATCTTGTTTGTGATAATTCCGGAACTGGTGAGTTATCAATGAACTCAATTTTTGGAGGCCTTATTTCTTCTGAAGTATAGGGATTCGAATCAATTCCAACCTTAAATTGGGAAGATATCAGGCCACTTGAATTGCTACCGCTAGCATAAACCCACCAATTGCTTTGGTCTTTTAAAATTGTTGATCCATCATATTCGTACCACGACTGTAAAAAATTTCCTCTAATATTTATCTTGAAGGTATCTCCATTTGGTTGAGAAACTTCAAAAGGGGTAGGGCTGGCCTGATCAGGTATCAAAAAAGATGAATAAAAAAAAGCTATTATAAATATTTTTTTTATTTTTGTCATAATTTTAAAATATATTGTCCAATAAACATTTATACTAATGGTGTTCTAATTGTTATATTTATATTTACAATCGGGACAAGAACTAAACAATATATTAATGAAAAAACGTTTTGAGTACATAATTTTTATCAGTGTTTTTGTATTTTTAAACTTGAACTGCTCGCTAGAAAGTAATGATAATGAAGAGTCAGAGTCAAATAATGTTGCAAATTCATTAAATAACGCTAACCTAGGTGGTAAAGAGGGTTCCGTTGAAGATTATTTTTATAATTTTGAAAATGATGTAACGGCAAACTTTTTTAGGTATAGCCCAAGCCTTATGGCGAATTATGAGTCTTATCAGGATTATTACTCACTATTCAATGAAGATCCAACCAATATGGTCTATAAAACATTTCCTGATTATTTAGTCTCAATGACCCCGAGTGATGCTTCTGAATACACACAGAGAACTTATATTGATTCACTTTCAATTGAGGGAAAAGTTGTTGCTGATTCAGTTCAAATATCTGCCACGCCTTTTAAAAATATTGAATCACTGGAATGGAACTTAGATGCCGAGCCCTCCTTGCAGCGATATAAACTTATCAATAGTGATTGGGTCACGGATGACACTATTATTAATTATGAAGATGTTTATGATGTGAGTTCTTATTGGGCCGTTGTAGATACCCCATTCATCCAAGAAGGATTGCTGTTTGTAGATTCTTCAGAATGGAGAGATACAAACTATGTATTTTTAGCAGATAATCAACTTGTTTTTGAAAATAGTTTTACTTTCACGAAAAGGCAGTTAAGTGCTGATTCATTGATCTTTAGAATAAATACAGACTGTAATGATAATGGCTCATTTGACTTAGCTGAGGTCCCTGTTCAGGATTATAATGGTGATAGCGACTTTGAAGATGTTTTATTTGAGTACTCTGATAATAACAACAATGGCATATATGACTCTGGCGATGATGCAATAGCAGACTATGATGGGGATGGTGTCTATGCAGTTGTATATGAATTTATGGATAGAGGTAATCAAACTTGGGATCCAGACGAACCTTACTATGATATAGATTCTTCAGGAACCTATGACTTAAATGAACCATTTCAAGATAGAAATTGTAATGGCAAGTGGGACGAGCAAGAGGAATATACTGATTCCGATGGATCAGAATCGTATACCAGTGGTGAAGTGTTTGTAGATAGAGGAAATGGTGTTTTTGATGCAGATGAGGTTTATTCTAATAATGATCCATCTAATCTATTTACCATTGGTGAAAAACCGAATAATTTACTAGTTAATTGGATCGATCAATTTAATGCAGAGATTATGCTTAATATAACACCTGATATTAGTGTTAGTGATCGTTGGGGCGAGGTCTATGAAAATGTGATTGAGCAAGTAGAAGTAGTTGATTTACAACGCCAATATGTGGATGATGTTGACTCTTTGATCACTCTTTATACAAGAAAAGAGGTTGGTCATATAATTGACGATTCCCAATTTTTAAACCCAGAAGATTATTATATAACAAAGTCAGACTGGTCAAAAACATCTGGTGGACAAACAGAAAGGTTTTACAACTATCATATTTTCCATGAGCCGAATCATTTAAATCAGGTTTCGTATCCTTCATATTTTTTGCCTTTTGGTTTTTATTTTAGTCCTAATGAGATTGAAAATGGATTTTGGAGTAAAAATAAATTAGAAAGTGAAGTCTTATTCTATACCTATAATGGTCAGTTGAGATCAGGAGAAGCTATTGATACTTCCTATTACGATACTACGGAAGTTGCAATCTATTTTATAGAGAAATCTTATAGAGTTGAATCAGACTCAAGCGTTGTAGTACCGGCGGGGCATAGGCCAAATATGTCTGTACCTGCAAAGGATACTACTTTCACTGATTGTTTTAAAATTACTCAAACTACTACAATGACTATGCTTGGTAGCGGTGTGGATTATGGTCAAAGAACGGAATCTTGGCTTGCTAAAAATATAGGCCTAGTTAAAAGTGAAATTTATATAAGATGGACAGAACATCCATATGATTCTGACTACACTGCAAACAGTAATTATTTGGATACTCTAAATCAAGCTTGGATAGGTTTAAACCGATTAGAGCTTAATTCAGTTGATGTGGAACAATCTAATAATATTTTTAGAAAGTTAGCAAACCCGGTTCATGAAATCAGATTGAAAGATATTGGAGATAAGCAAGATTTTAATTTTGATCCATTTTATATAAATTATCAAAAAGGATTACATACGATTGATTTAAGGGAATTAACAGAATGAGATTGCTACTAAGATATATTTTATTCCTTACTTCTATTTCATTTTTAACTGCAGGAACTGATGGTACTATTAGAGGAAAGGTTTCGGATGTAGATGGTAACCCACTTCCTGGTGCTAATATCTACGTACCTGACGTTGGAATTGGTGCAGCAGCTGGCGGTGATGGGGGTTATATCATATTGAATATCCCTGTCGGTGATTATGATGTAGTAGTACAAATGATGGGATATCAAAAGCAAACAATGACGGATGTAAGTGTTATGATGGATCAAACAGTTTGGCTGAATTTTAAACTTCCCATAGCTGCCGTTGAAGGTGAGGAAGTCCAAGTATTAGGTCAAAGAGCACTTGTGGAAAAAGGATCCACCTCAAAAAAAATAACAGTTGACAAGGAAGCGATACAATCTCTTCCAATTAGGGATTTATCTGAGTTGTATACTTTGCAATCTGGAGTTGTAAAGGTTGAAAGTCGCAATAAGTCTGTCCCAGACCATGAAGAAAGAGGAATCGAAGAAATACACGTCAAAGGTGGAAGGTCAGGGGAAATTGCATATATGATGGATGGCATGTATTTGAGAAATCCTATATTTGGATCTATTGGTTCGGGAACAAGATTGAATATGTTTGCTGTTAGAGAATTTGACTGGCAACCTGGTGGATTTAATGCTGAATATGGTGATGCTCAATCTGCCGTTTCCAATTGGCATACGGCGAGTGGCGGAAAAGAAATTGAATATCATTTTAAATGGGAAACCAGTTCCGTAGGTGCATTTTTAGATGGTGATTCGGACGAAAGTAAGAACTACGATTTAAATCGAGGATATACCGATTATAATTTTGGAATTGGTGGTCCAATTATAGGTATACCAAAACTAACATTTTGGGCTTCAGGGCAGTATACAACACAGGATAAATATAGTGTTTATGAATTTGATGATAAAGTTTATCAGGGGCCTAAGTACTTTCTAAATGAAAGTGACGTTGATGATCAAGTTCTAAAAGAAAACAAAAAAAATCTTGTATATCCATGGGACGATCAATCCGGTTTTCGTGGATTTGGGTTCGATAACACGTGGGATGTCTTTGCTAAGTTGAGTTATAAGCCCACAAATAAATTAAGATTCCATGCTTCGTACTGGCTGGTGGAAAACCATCGCCAATCTTTTAACCCAACTTATCTATATTGGGACGAGGGGAGAAATGAACTTTTTAGAGATACTGAAAGGTTCAACGCAGAAATGAATCATACTTTATCTCAGAATACCTTTTACACACTTCGTGTTTCTAGATTCCAGCAAGACCAATTTCAGGGTGTGAGATGGAGGGATAATGATGAGGATGGATATCCAAACTGGTTTGAATGGCGTCATGCTGCTGGCTTTAAAGAAATATCAGATATTGAAAATGAATATGTTGTTCCATTTTCTATTGGAGAGGATGGAGATACGATAAGGTATACAAACATCGATGAAAGAAGTGGCTGGCATTATGGTGCCGAGCCAGGATTATGGAATTGGGAATTGGCTGAAGATTTTGATGATCTCAATGGTAATGGAATTTGGGATATTGGTGAGAACTTTGAAGATCTAAATAATGATAGTAAATGGAACGGTCCCGAGCTAATAAAAAAGTTAGAAAAGAGAGATGGATCTTATTGGCTAGAGCCAGAAATGTATGAAGATTATGAGCCGTTTTTAGATCACAACAGTATTGACTTATTATGGCAAAATGTCCCAGGCTATTACGGAACACCTAATAATTTTAGTTTCATTCCGGGGAGGTCAAATCCTTACTATTACATGCCTGATGCTTCTGATGTCGCGTGGGATGAAGGAAGGACTTTTGGTGGGCATGATACGTTTTATGCTAGTTCAACCGCTATTACAGACGAAATTCGTTTTGACATAACCAGTCAGATTTCAGAAAAGTGGAAAATTCGAACAGGGTTTGATTACAAATCGCATAAGTTAAATTTTTATGAAGTCAAGCAACCATGGTTAGGCGCAGGTGCCAAGATTCAAACCTTTGCTGAATATTGGCAGGATACTGGTCCAGATGGCCTTCTTTTAGGCGATGAAGGTTATGAGACAGCTGATGCTGGCGAAAGTAATGGAAGGTGGGATGAAGGAGAAAAATTCACAGATGCAAACAGCAATGGGAAATGGGATGATTTCAGAGAACCTGAAGAGTTCTCGGCTTACATTCAAAACGTTTTTGAAGTCCCTTGGATGGTTATCAATTATGGTGTGAGGATTGACATGGTACACTATAACTCTCAAGTTTGGTCTGATACAACAGGTAAATTTAGTCCTGGCCGCCCATGGTTCTATTCTGACTTGAATGACAATGATAAGTGGGATGATGGAGAAACCGCATCGGATATTGCCGGTTTAGCAAGACAGAAAATCTTGTTAAAAAATTCAAATTGGTCTTATAAAATCAGCCCTCGAATAGGTTTTAGTCATGTAATAACAGATAAATCTACTTTTACTTTTAATTATGGTCTTTATTATCAAAACCCTGTATATCAAAATGTGTATCTGAATACAAACAGTTTGGAAGATCCTGAAACACTTTTTGAAGAAGGAGAAGGAGCTGTAGGTAATGCGACAATGAATGCTCAGAGAACCCAGCAGTACGGGGCAAGTTTCAATGTTCAAGTTGGAGAAAACTGGGCTTATTCATTGGGTGCTTGGGTGCGAGATATGGACCAATTAACACGTTATACACAAGAAAGATCTGGAGTGTATCAATATAGTGTTGCTTCGAATGGGGATTATGGTTCTGCAAGAGGACTAGATCTTACAATTGATTGGAGGTGGTTGTTATTTGGGTCTCAATTCCAATACACATATTCAGTTGCAAAAACTAATAGTGAGTATGCCTGGGCAAGCATTAGTGGTCAATATGTAGATGCTCCTAGTCAAGAGAATCTAGCTTATTATGATAGACCACATGATCTAACATATTATTTTTATACTTTTCTTCCATTTGGAGTCCAGGCAGGGTTAACGGCTTTTTATCAAAGTGGTTACCCCTATACACCAATTATTTTTAAGGGTAAAGATCCAGCTGAGGATTTAAGACAGCCAAATTCAAAGCGAGGACCTGCCTATAAAAATGTTAATCTTTCTTTTGCTAAGTACTTCGAAAGGATGGATCATAAGTTTTCCGTTGGGTTGAATATTTTCAATGTTTTAGATATAAGAAATGCCTATGACGTATATGCATTAACTGGTAAAGCCGATAACCCAGGAACTTACTATACTGATTATGTTGGACTTCCAGGTACAGACCCGAATGGTGTTGGAGTTTATGCAAATAAATCATCAGCTTACTATGATCGGCCATGGAGAATGTCACCACCAAGAGAAATAAACTTTTTTATACGACTAGACTTTGAATGATAACATTATGAAAAAAATATTTATACACTCAGTTTTAATCTCATTATTATTTCCAATTGACGGAAAAGTGAAAAACAATCAATATAGCCCAATTGACCCTTTCAGAAAAACTGCGGTTGCAAAAATCGGCGATAACCCATTTCCTACAAATCCAATGAGTGATAGAGCAAAAGGATTTATTGATCAAGGAAGAGTCAAGAGTGCAGTGACAAATTATGGTAGTTTTATAAATTGGGATACTCATCCTTCTGGTATATGGGGTGATTACTCATATTTACCTGCTGTTTCTTTTATTGGTGCTGTTCCAGGAAACAAAAATACTGCGAGCTATTCTTGGCAAAACTTAGAAACCATTGTCGATGGTGATGGTGTATCTCTTTACGGAATTTGGGAATCAAGTGATGCTTATGATGCTTGGTATCCCGCAAATGGAGATACAGTTTTTAAAGGTATATTGTTTGATATCGGAGAAGATAATGGCCAATATATTCCCGAAAATGAAAAACTTTTATTTGAAAATATTAATGGGGAATTTCAATACTTATTTAATCACGATGATAGGAAAATCATTTTAAGCTCGTTTGGAAATACTGACCCAAATAAAACTACTGCAAGAATCGGATTTATTTACCCTTGGGCTTTAAGGCCAGCATTAATAAGTCGTGAGGCACAATTTGACTTTTATGATTATGGTGAAGATTTAGAGGAGTGGACTGATGATGATAACTATGTATATTACGGTGCAAATGCAGCAGAATCACATTTTATAAGCACGGAATACAAAACAGATTGGCATGCATCTACAATGGCTCGCACCAATTCCCATCAAACAGAATTTAACTCCAGTGATATTTTTGGTTCTACGCCATGGGTAACTGGAGATGATACATATCCTGTGCTTGCCCATTCCGCATACTCAAATACTTGGCCTCAACAATATAATTTTTTAACTGGAGAAACAGAATCTTTCTGGCCAGGATCTTGGTCGGAGGATTATAATATAAATTTACCAGGTTGCTCACAATCCAGAAAGGACCCAGATTGTTGGGAAGAAGTTCCAGGTAGATTTGTTTCAGATATGGATGTATACATGGAGTTTGACGATAGATGGGCTCATCGTGCAAATAATGTAAATACTAACGACGAGTACGAACAAACTGGGTACCCAATGGGTTTGAAAGTAAGATCTACCGCACATTCTTATGGTGTATCCTATGCTGAGGATATAATGTTTGTTACTGTAAAGGTAAGGAATGAGAGTGGTGATTGGTGTGCCGAGGATGAAGAGGGAAACCCTGTCCTAGATATTGATGGCAATCAAGAGTGCGGTGAAGGTATGATAATGCCTGATGGTACTCAGCTAAATCAAGGAAAAGGTTTTGATTATAAGGGTATGTCATTAGGATTTTATATGGATGCTGATGTTCTAATGGGCGATTGGGCAGGATATAATGGTGGTTTGCATACCAATGATGATGATTTCATGAAGTACTATTGGGAAAATTTTGAAGTAAATAACGAAAGAATGTTGATTAGTATGGCAATGATAGGAGATCATGATGGAATTTCTGGGGTGGCTGGCTACACGTTAGATGAACCCTCGGCTTCTACGCATCCAGGTAATAATTTTGGTGTAGTGGCAACCCAGTTATTAGATTCTCCTAGAGCAACAGAACCAGTGGATCTTGACCAAGATGGTTCAATAGATATCTTCCCAGGAGAACCTCTGAAGATGACTGACTGGCATTGGGTAGATTGGTACCAAAGACCAGGAGTTGTGTCTCCTGAATCTAATTCTAGTAGTTGCTATGCCGGTAGTGAAGGTTGTCCAGCTGCAAAGAATAAAGAAGAAATATTATACAAGCTCATGGTTGGAGATACTTCTAATTTAAGTGATGGTGAAAAAGCATGGCATTTTCACACTCCTAACCCTGGAACTGATCTTGGAGATGAGCTAAATCCACATTTTGATTCAGTTGAAGGATTGAAGTTGGAGTCCGTTTACACAAGAGAGCCAAATGGGCTAGACTGTGTTTTGATTATGAGTTGTGGTCCGTTTGACCTTCCTGTAGGGAGAGAAGTGCCTTTTTCATTTTGTATCATTTTTGGCCAAACAGAAGAGGATTTGATAAATAATGCTCGTTTCGCTCAGGTGATGTATAATTCTAAGTATCAAGGTTTTACTCCGCCAACAAGGCCTACCGTAAATGCCATTACAGGTCAAGGTGAGGTCTCCATTTATTGGAATAATGATGCAGAGAGTTCAAGGGATGTTGTTACAGGTTACTCTGATTTTGAAGGCTATAAGATATATAAAAGTTTAGACGGAGGTAATACTTGGGGAAACCCCGATGATATGATTTTTGATACAGATGGTATTTTTGCTGGTTGGAGACCATTTCAGCAGTATGATTTAACTGCTTATGAGGATTCAGTACATTGTATCTACTCAAATGATTTAGATTGTGTTAATGGTCAAAATAGAGGTCATGCAATCAATGGGCAAGATCCATATTTTCCATGGTTTAATTTAGGTACAGATACAGGATTTGAAACTATCAAGTTTGATACAGTTATTAATGGAGATTCCATGAATTATGTTTTTAAAGATTATAATGTGATTGACGGACTGGAATATACTTACTCAGTTGTATCTTATGACATGGGTGTAGAGCCTCCTTTTAAAGTAAATTATGTTGATGCAGGCGCAGGTCAATATGTAATGCAAATTGATACAAATTATTCAAATCCAGATCAGTGGGCAAACCCTGAAGGTTATGCTTCCATTGAGAACTCAAAAGGTACCACAGTATTGGACAGAAATTTTGTTCAGGTTTATCCAGGTGTTAAGCCTACCGACAATCTTGAAGAAGTTATGGTTGTCCCTAATCCGTATAAGGTTGGATCCAATTTTAAAGAATCAGAGCATTTAAGGCAGGTAAGATTTACAAATCTACCCCAAAATTGTATTATTAAAATTTTCACTTTGAATGGCGAAGAAGTAAGTACGATAGACCATAGTAACGATGCTTCTGGAAATGCATGGTGGGATCTAAGGTCTATGAACAACCAAGAAATTGCACCTGGCTTATATATTTATCATGTGGAAGAAAAATGTATAAATGGTGATGATGTTCTGGATGCGTCTTGTAATGAAGATAAACCTTTTATCGGTAAATTTGCGGTAATACGATGAAGAAATATTTATTAGTATATTTGATTCCTTATTTTCTTCTAGGGCAGTACCGAGATATTCCTGACGTTGTAACTAAGGTTGCAACTTCAGCTGGTAGCTTTCTAAAGCTCGAGACTTCAGCAAGGGCAATAGGCATGGGCGGATCTTTTGTCGCTTCTGGTAGAGGTGTTTCAGGGATCCCTTATAATTCATCAAGTATTGCGTATATTCAGAAAAGTGAAGCGTATTTTTCTCAAGTAAATTATTTAGCTGGAATTACACATGGAGTAGTTACTTATGGTACAAGGATATCTCCTTCTGATTTTATAGGTATTCATCTGTTTTATTTAGATAGTGGCCCCATGTCCGTAACAACTGAATTATATCCAGATGGCACAGGAGAAAATTTCAACGTTTTTTCAATAGCTGCTCGTGCAACATATGCTCGCAGTTTGACCGATAGGCTTAAGGTTGGTTTATCTTTAAATTACATAAGAGATAAAATAGCTGAAACAGAAATGCAGACAGTTTCCTATGATATTGGTTCCAATTTCCAAACAGGTATTTATGGAACCAATTTAGGAATGAGCATTACAAATTTTGGACCAGAGGTACAATATACGGGAGAGGATTTAAGTGTTCAGGTTCCAGACACAGTTGATGTGGATGGTAGTCTACAAAGAATCACAGATAAATTTCCTTTGCCTTTAACATTCCGTTTGGGCCTCGAAAACCAATTGATTGGACCAGAGAGCTCATTTTTAAAAAATGATAGACATAGCCTAATTTTTAGTTTTGATGGAATAAAACCAAATGATTACGTTGTTTATGGAAGTACTGGTTTAGAATATGCTTGGCAAAAGATGTACTTTATTCGAGCAGGAACACATCTTAATCATGATACAGCAGGGTTGAGTTTTGGACTTGGTGGGAACATTAGACTTGGTAAAATGTTATTGTCTATAGATTATGCTTTTGTGGACTATGATATCTTAAATCACACAAACCAAGTAGCTATTGGATTGAAATTTTAATGTTAAATTGCATGAAGAAAGTATATTGTTTTTTTCTATTACTTATTCTTAATCAAACAATTTATTCACAGACTTGCAATGCAAATGCAGGTCTGGATATTTCTATATGTGATGGAGATGGTAGTAACAATAATTATACCTATTTAGATGGGGGTCTTTCAACTGTTAATGATGGGGATATAGAGTTTGAATGGACAGTTCTTAATACTGTTGGGGATGGTTCAGATGATGAGACTCTTGTTTTATCCAGAGAAAATAGACAAGAACCACGATTCAAATATCCAGAAGATTTAGCTACTGATACTGAATTTTTTGTTCAGCTTAGGATTTTTAATGAAACTAACACTTGTGAATCTTTTGATACTATCTCTGTATTTATTCAATCAAATATGTGTCCACGTTCAGATGCTGGAAATGACCAACAGCTGAGTAATGGATGCGACTTTTTTGTGCTGCTTGATGGTTCTAATTCAGAAGATCCTCAAAATGAAGAAATATCATATACATGGAGTTCTTTAAATGGATTTGATGAAAATTTTGATAATCCAAATAGTCCAAATACGTCATTTACATTTCCATCGACTGATAGCGATGAGATATTTTCATTCATTTTGACTGTTACTGACTCAGAGCAAAGCGATGCCGATACAGTTAGAGTCGTTTATTTGGATAACGATGCTCCAATTGCAATTGCAGGCAATAATATTATCAATTGTGAATACCAATTTTATGTATCTGGCCGTGAATCATATGATGTTAATAAAAACAGTTTGTCTTTTTCATGGTCTTCTTTAGATGGTTTAGAGATATCTGAGACCTCCGCAGACAGGGTTTTTATAACTAGTCCTGTAGATTTGGATGAAGATTCATCTTATCGTTTAGCTTTGGAAGTATTTGATGGAAGTTGTTATGGATATGATACTACTTTGATAACTATTAAACACAATTTATGTCCAATCGCTGATGCTGGGCAGGATAAAAGAATACCAAAATACCAAGCTCAAACGGTAAATTTGGACGCTTCTTTTTCAAATGACGCAGACGGACAAATTGTTAGCTACGAATGGACTGCCCCTCAAGGTGAAACCTTTTCATCTGAAATAATTGAGGTTTTAGATCTTGACCCTAGTTCTAGCTATTCAGAATATCAATATACTTTAAAGGTCTCAGATAATGAAAATTCTATAAGCGAAGATACTGTAATTGTTATTTTTAGTGACTTTTCTGCTCCTGTAAGTCCTACTATATACGCAGTAGCAAGTCATGGACAGGTTTTAATTTCGTGGGATGCCTCATCTGAGGCTTCTTATGATTCCTTAACCGGATACTCTGATTTTGAAGGCTATAAACTATATCGCTCGATCGATGGTGGTTTGACTTGGGGCGATGATGGTGACAAGCTTTATGATTTTAATGGAGAGTTTGTTGGATGGACGCCATATGCACAGTTTGATTATGACTATTTAGAAGATATTAATCATTGTATTTATGATCATAATGGTGATTGTGACTCTGAAGCTACGCGAAATAAGCCTATTAGTGGTTTGGACTCTTACCTGCCTCGGTTTAGTCTGGGTTCAAATACTGGCCTTGAATACTCATTCGTTGATTCAAATGTCGTCGATGGAGTTGAATATACTTACACGGTTACCGCTTATGATATGGGTTTACCAAAAATTGAATTATCTTTAACGGAATCAGATTCTTCGGGAATTTTTAATGCAGACACTGTATGGGATAGTTCTAATCCGGCTCGTTTCATAGGGCCAGACTCAATTGCATTCTTTAATGATTCAAAAGAAGTGATCAGAAAAGAAGAAAATCCTATGAGAGGTTATCCTTTTCTCGAATCAGAAAAAGGAGATAGCAGTTCCCATAATTTTATCACAGTAATACCCGGCTACACTGCGTTAGATATTGCCTTTCCGGATGCTAAGGATATTGAGGCTCTTTTTACATCGAATAGTAATAATATTGGAACTGGAGATCGGGATTATTTTATTGTTGACAGGAATAATATTGTCCAGGATATGGTAAAGTATGAAATACAAGCTAGGCAAAGTAATACAGCAGTTGATGGAATGGCATGTGAAGACCCACAGGTTTTTGGATATGTAATACATGATTCTACGGGCACACCAAAAAATACATCCACCTACTATGAAAATGATTTAACTTTTCTTGAAAAAGATTCTTTAATTGGTTTACCAGGAGCAATTCTTGAAAATGAGTCTATCATTATTCCAGATTATGATGTTATATCCTCAGTAGATAAGTGGAGCGAGCAATTCAAAGGAATTCGTTATAAAATGGAAAATAAAATTCCTCTAAATATTTCTGCAGTACCCCAAGTCAGCTTGGATACAGCTCTTTGGTCTTGGTCGCATCCAGATAGTCTTGAGATGGATAGTGCAACAGTATTTAACTTAAATTATGGATTGGCCCCTATTCTATCATATACCAATGTTGCCAGCTATTTAAGAAGATTAAACTTTGATTATGAGATAGAGTTCTTTTCAGAGCCAATTGGAGATACAATTACGATTACTAATGCTTCTGGTGAAGGAAAAATGTACTTTCCATTCAGAATAACTAATATGTGGACTGGGAAAAAGGTGGGATTAAATTGTAATGATTATGGTTCTTTTGATTCATCTCCCATCGATTTTTCTAATGGTGCGGGCGATTATGTCTGGACTCCGGGGGAGGACATTTTTTTAATTAAAGATTCATTAAAGATAGCTGGATTATGGGTTGAGGCATATAATTATAACTTAGATTTATTTATTCCAATTTCAAACTCTGAAAAAAGTAATAAAGCATACAATTCCAATAATTCTTATGATTCAGGCGATGAAGTATTTTATCAAGGAAGTCTTTGGATTGCAAGTCTTCCA
>MDTB01107799.1_pt1 | contig 21388 bp, 26 predicted proteins | sample 811161 | NCBI WGS metagenome assembly MDTB01 (sample SAMN05326650, study PRJNA326480) | marine metagenome | isolation source: seawater | place: Mediterranean Sea | collected 2009
ACTAAATAATCTTTCGTATTTTTAATTTTTAATAAAATTTCAACTGAGCTATCAACCCTTCCTCTTTTTCTTCTCCATTTTAATCTATCATAATTTAAACCAGCATCATTTTTAAATTTAGGTGGAACTTTAGATATTGCATTATCAACACCATATGATTTGCTCATTAATAATTGTCTTGCGTTATATAAAAGTTCGTAATCTTTTGGTAAATATCTTAATAATCTTTTAAGATCCCAATATTTATTATTCCACGCCAGATAATCTGCTCGTTTTATATAATCGTCAGCATTTAGATACTTTTTGTATTTTTTTCTATAAGATCTTAATTCAGATTTTGTAAGTTCTGCATTTATCCATCCGTCTTTAATTAATCTAATTCCTTTGTCTTTGTTTCCAGTTAAAATAAAACTTTCCCCTAATATCATTTTACCAAAACCACTTAATGGTTGAGAAGCTGAAAATGTCTCAATAATTTTTTTTGGTGAAACATTATTTGTTGATAGCTTATGTTCTGCCAAATACTTAACACGTCCAATTCTTGGATAATCATTGTTTTTATCTATAAAAGTTTTGTAATCATAATAAGAAGCTTGATTTCCTTTTGTGATAAGATGTCTCCATTGAATAAAATTATATATTGATTTGTCCTTTGCCTTTTTGGCAAATTTTAATGCAGAAGACCATTTGCTTTTTTTCATTTCTAAAATAGCTTTATTTGCTAGATTAAAATCCTTTTTACTAAAATATTTTGAAATTTTTACATCTTTGACCTTTTTAGATCCAGCTATTAATGGTTTTTTTTTAGGTATTAAGAATTTAGGTTTAAAAGTTTCCTTTTTAACAATTTTGTTTGTAACTATTTCTTTACTGACAAAAGAAGGTTTTGGCAGAGGTTTTAAAAGGTTGATTAAAACTATTTTTTCTAATTCTTGGTCTGTCAATATAGGTTTTTTTATCGGTATTATATTGTTTTCATTTGAAGCTGAAATATTATGATTAAAAATAATAAATAATAATGAGAAGATGTATATTTTTAACTTTTTAAGCATAATCTTTTGTATGTGAATCAACAATTTATGTTATAAGTATTTATGTTCAAGGGTTCAAATGTTGCGTTAATTACTCCATTTAAAAATGATAAGCTTGATGTAGATAGCTATATCAAGTTAATTCATTTTCATATAAAAAATGGAACTTGTGGTCTAGTCCCTGCAGGAACAACAGGAGAATCTCCCACATTAAATCATGAAGAACATCAAAAAGTGATAGAATTGTGCATTCAAGAGAGCAAAGGTAAGTTACCTGTGATAGCAGGAACAGGGTCAAATTCAACTCAGGAGGCAATTTCTCTAACGACTCATGCTGAAAAAGCAGGAGCAAATGGTGTCTTAATTGTAACACCATATTATAACAAACCAACACAAGAAGGTTTATATCAACACTACAAAGCAATCAACGATAAGTGCGGTATACCAATTTTAATTTATAACATACCTGGCAGATCAGTAATTGATATGTCAGTTGACACAATGGCAAGATTATTTGAATTAAATAATATTGTTGGTGTTAAAGATGCTACTGGTGATTTAAATAGAGTAGATCAAACGTTAAAAAAAATGGGAAAAGAGTTTATTCAATTAACTGGAAATGATGATAATGCATTTGAGTTTAATAAGAGAGGAGGAGTAGGTGCCATTAGTGTTACAGCAAATATTGCACCTAAACTCTGTTCCGATTTTCAAAAATTTTCCAAATCAAATAATAAAAATGAACTTAATGATGCTGAAAAATTAGATAAGATTTTACAACCACTTCATCGTTCGATGTTTATTGAAAGCAACCCAAGTCCTGTAAAATATGCTGCTAAATTATTAAATCTTTGTGAAGACAATGTAAGATTGCCACTAGTGAAAGTTACTGACCCAACAAAAGAAATTTTAAAAAAAGCCCTTCAGTCTGTGAAATTGATTTAATGAATAAAAAAACCAATTCTGGTTTAAAAATTATTTGTTTAAACAGAAAAGCTAGTTTTAATTATTTCTTTGAAGATCTCCTTGAGGCCGGAATAGTTTTGAGAGGTTCAGAAATCAAGTCCATTAGAAATGGCAAAATTAATATAGCAGATGCTTACGCTGTAGAAAAAAACGGAGAAATAATTTTAATTAATTCACATATCGCTCAATATAAACAAGCAAGCATTACTAATCACAATCCTACAGATCTAAGAAAATTATTACTCAATAAAAAAGAGATTAATAAATTAATCGGAAAAATGCAAAGAGATGGATTGACTATCATCCCAACAAAAATGTATTTTAAAAAAGGAAAAGTAAAAGTTGAAATTGCTGTTGCTAAAGGTAAGAAAAAATATGATAAAAGAGAAAGCAAAAAAAATAGAGACTGGAATAGAGATAAGGCTCGATATATAAGAAAATCAAGTTAAATGGTGTATATAGGAATTGGCTCAAACTTAGGAAATAGAATTAATAATATAGAAAAAGCTAAATATCTTTTAAATCTAAATGGAATTAATGTAATTAAATCATCTAGTTATTATGAGACTTTATCTTGGCCAGATCCCAGTAAGCCAAAATTCCTTAATATAATAATTCAATCTAATACAAGGTTTTCAATTAAAAAATTTATAGAAATATCAAAATCTATTGAAAAATCACTAGGTAGAAAAAAGAGTAAAAAAAACGCACCTCGAGTATGTGATATAGATGTTATCTCTTATTTTCGTCAAATTACATCTGGAAATATAACCATACCACATAAAAGGATGCATAAAAGAAACTTTGTGCTAATACCTTTATACGAGATAGATAAGAATTGGTTACATCCTAAATTCAAAGATAATATTAAAAAATTAATTTTTTCCTTACCAATAAAGGATATTAGGTCTATTAAAAAAATTTAATTTAATGTTATACTAATTTAATGATCAATTCGGATGATTTGCTTAATAAGGTCAAAGGTTATAATAAATTTGTTAATTTAGAACGATTGAATAAAGCATATCATTTTGCGGTAAAAGCACATTCAAATCAAAAAAGAGCATCGGGAGACCCTTACTCAGTTCATCCTATTGAAGTAGCAAATATTCTAACAGATTTAAAATTAGACTCAGCAACAATCGCAACTGGTTTACTACACGATACTATTGAAGATACATTTGCAACATATGAAATAATAAAAGAAAAATTTGGTGAGGAAGTAGCAGAGCTTGTCGATGGTGTTACAAAGATATCAGTTTTTGAAAATACAGCAGCAGCCAATTCCAAAGCTGAAAATTTTAGAAAATTAATTTTAGCTACATCTAAGGATATAAGAGTATTACTTGTTAAGTTGGCGGATCGACTGCATAATATGAGAACAATAAAGTCAATTAAGAGTAAGGATAAAAGAAAAAGAATTTCCCAAGAAACAATGGAAATTTATGCTCCATTAGCTGATAGAATGGGTATGCATCGAATACGGGATGAGTTAGAAGATTTATCTTTTGAAATACTAAATCTTGATGCAAGAAAACTTATTCAAAATAGATTAGATGAAATAAAAAAAGATAAAGAAGATATCTTCGAAAGTCTATCTTTGGAAATCAAAAAACTTTTAGCTACAAATGATATTACAGCATCAATTTATGGAAGAGAAAAAACACCTTTTTCTATTTGGAGAAAAGTACAAAAAAAAAGAGTTTCATTAGAGCAGATAACTGACATAATTGGTTTTAGAATAATTGTGAATAACTTTGATCAATGCTATCAAACGTTAGGGGCTTTACACAAAAAATGGAATTGTATTCCAGGTAAATTTAAAGATTATATATCGTCACCAAAGATAAATGGTTATAAATCTCTTCATACATCGGTTATTGGGTCTTACAAAAAACCGATTGAAATTCAGATCAGAACATTAGAAATGCATGATTTTGCTGAAAGAGGAATAGCATCTCACTGGAAATATAAATCATCTGAGAAATTAAATTCTTTACAATGGAAAGAATATGACTGGTTAAAAGATTTAGTTGAAATTATTGAAAAAAATGAAAATCCAGAACACTCCTATGAGTATACAAAACTTCAAATGTTTCAAGAAAATGTATTTTGTTTCACACCAAAAGGTTCAGTAATAAAATTACCAAAAAATGCTACACCAATAGATTTTGCATATGCTGTTCACACAAAAATTGGGAATACAGCGATTGGATGCGAAATTAATGGGAATAAAAGTGATTTACAAACAATCTTAAGAAATGGCGATACAGTTCAAATTAGTACTTCAAAAAACCAATCACCTTCATTGCATTGGCTGCCAGTAACAAAAACAGGAAAGGCCAGATCTGCAATAAGAAGATATTGGCATGAAAAAGGTGAAGAAAAAGAGAATAAATTAAAAAAATATAACACTACACTCTGGATATCTCTTCCTGATAAACCAGGCCAACTAGGCAGTATAAGCTCGTTAATTGGTGATCATAAATTGAATATTTCAAATCTAGAAATGGCTGGAAAAAATCCAAATTATATCAATTTCAAATTTCATCTAATAATTAGAGATTTAAAGAATTTCACTAATTTTATTGCGGAGTTAAAGCAAAAAGGTATAAAATTTAAAATAATTAGACACGAAGACAAAAGAAATGCTTTCACACAAAAAATCTTTAGATATTTTAAAAAAGACTAATGCTCTTTTAGAAGGACACTTCATTTTATCTTCAGGTTTACACTCTGCGAAATATATACAATGTGCAAAATTATTGAGTTACCCATATAAAGCTGATTTAATTTGTAGAGAATTAGCAAAAAAGATTAAAAGAAATTATAAAAGTATAGATTTGATATTAGCACCTGCAATGGGGGGTATTATAATCGGATACGAAATAGGAAAACTTTTAAAAAAAGAAACAATTTTTTGTGAGAGAGTTAAAGGAAAATTTGTATTAAGGAGAGGATTTAGTATTAAAAAAAATTCTAAGGTCCTAATAATCGAAGACGTAATTACCACAGGTAAATCAAGCTTGGAATGTGTTAAACTTATTAAGTCTGCTAAAGCAAAATTAGTTGGATTTGCTTCGATAATAAATAGATCAACAAATAAAACTTTGCGGATCAAAAAAAAAATAGTTTCGTATTTAAAAATTGATGTGCCCACTTATAAATCAAACCAATTACCAAAAAATCTCAAGTCTATCCCAATAACAACCCCAGGAAGTAGATTTATTAAGTGAAAAGACTAGGTGTAAATATTGATCACATTGCTACCATTAGAAATGCAAGGGGAGAATTTCATCCAGATCCTTTTTTTGCTGCAAAATTTGTAAAAAAACAGGGAGCTGACTCTATAACAATTCATTTACGAGAGGATAGACGTCACATTAAGGATCTAGATGCAAAAAAAATTTGTTCTATAAAAAATTTACTAGTTAATTTAGAAATTTCTATAAAGGATGAAATAGTAAAAAATGCCCTCAAAATAAAACCAAATTTTATTTGTATAGTACCAGAAAATAGAAAAGAAATTACAACAGAAGGTGGTTTAAATTTAAAAAAAAATAAAGATAAGATTAAATCAATATTAAAATTATTTAAAAATAAAAAAATTAGAACAAGTTTATTTGTTAATCCCTCCTTAAAAGATATATTGATTTCTAAAGAATTAGGAGCGGATTGTATTGAAATTCATACTGGAAGATTTTCTGACCTAATCAAAAGAAAAAGAAAAATTAAAAATGAATTTTTAAGAATAAAAAAATGTTCCAAATTAGCAAACCAAATTGGTCTAGAAGTTCATGCTGGTCATGGACTTGATTTTAGATCTACTAAATTTTTATCTAATATTAAGGAAATTAAAGAATTTAACATAGGCCATTTTATTATAGGTGAGTCAATATTTTATGGGCTTAATAAAGTAATCAAAAAATTTAAAAGAATTATTAAATAATGAAGATAATTGGTATTGGTGTTGATATTGTTAAAAACAAAAGAATTCAACATTCAATTAAAAATAAAAATTTTATAAATCGCACATTTAGTAAAAAAGAAATTTTTTTATCCAAAAAAACTAAAAATAAATCTAGCTATTATTCAAAGCGTTTTGCAGCCAAGGAGGCTTTTGCAAAGGCTCTTAATACAGGTTTTAGAGATGGTTTAAATTTTAAAGATATACAAATAATAAATGATAAATTAGGAAAACCATATTATTTGATTAACTCAAAAATTACAGGTCTGATAAAAAAAAAAAAGAAGACTAAAAGTTTTAATTTGTTTCTTTCAATTTCAGATGAAAAGGAATACTCAGTAGCATTTACTATTATTCAAAAAATTCAATGATAACAAAAAATTTAATTATAGATAATGTAAAAACTTTATTTTATGCTCTTATAATAGCTTTAATTATTAGATCATTATTGATTCAACCTTTTTATATCCCATCTTCATCTATGGAGCCTACTTTACTTGTAGGTGATAGATTATTTGTAACAAAGTATTCGTATGGTTATAGTAAACACTCATTTCCGTTTAGTATACCTATTTTAAATAAAAGAATTTTTTTTACTGAACCAAAAAGAGGTGATGTAGTTGTTTTTAAAACACCAGCGGACAACAGGACTGATTATATTAAAAGACTAATAGGTTTTCCTGGTGATAAAATTCAATTTATTGACTCTAATCTTTATATCAACAATAGTGAAATATTTAAATCTCTTATATCTAAGAATGATAAAATATATTGCGGCAATAAAACAATTAATGTTTTCACTTTCCAAGAAAAACTTTCCAATAGTAAATTACATACTTCAGTATATTTAAAAGATTTTCCATTTCAAAACTCTGATATTTTTACAGTTCCTAAGGATCATTATTTTTTTTTAGGAGATAACAGGGATTGTTCTAAAGATAGTAGATTTTTATCTAGTGTAGGGCATGTCCACAAAAATAATTTAGTTGGTAAAGCCCAATTTATTTTTTTTTCCTCTGATAAATCTATTGGATCTTTTTTTGCTTTTTGGAAATGGCACAAATCAATCAGATTTAAAAGGTTTTTTAAAAAGATAAATTAATGAAAATTGATTATTCAAATTTAGAAAACAAAATTAATATAAGGTTTAAAGATAAAAATTTATTAGTTAAATCATTAACTCATAAAAGTTTTGATAAAATCAATAATAATGAAAAAATAGAATTTTTAGGTGATAGAGTATTGGGCCTAGTCATAGCTAAAAAACTTCTAGAAATATATCCTGAAGAGAGAGAGGGAATTTTGGATAAAAAATTTGCATCATTGGTGAATAAAAAAACTTGTTTACAAATTGCAAAAAATATTAGTTTAGGAAAATATATACTAACTCTAAGTCCAAGAAATAAGAAAATTAAAATTGAGGATAAAGTTGTTGCTGACTGTTGTGAAGCCCTAATAGGTGCTATTTATTTAGACAAAGGTTTTTTTGCTGTTGAAAATTTTATTCTCATTCATTGGAGAGAAAATATTAAGAATAGTATAATAACACATATTGACGCTAAAACTAAATTACAAGAATTTTCTTTAAAAAAATTTAAAAAACTACCTACCTATAAAATAATTTCAAATACAGGACCAAGACATAAACCAGTTTTTAAGATGGCCGTAAAACTTCCTAATTCAAAATATTATATAGGAAAGGGGTCATCTAAAAAAGATGCAGAACAAAATGCAGCTATTTTATGTTTAGACAATAATTTAAATTCATGAATTGGGACGATACTGGATTTTTGCTATCTAAAAGTAAATATAACGAAAATTCTTTGATAACTGAAATTTTTACAAAAAATCATGGTAAAATATCCGGAATAATTTTTGGTGGAACATCAAAAAAAATTAGAAATTACTTACAAATAGGAAACCAGTTATTTGTTAATTATAATTCAAAATCCGAAAGTAGAATTGGTTATTTTAGAATTGAAATTTACAAAGCTTATTCTCCAATTTATTTTGATGAAAATAAAAAGTTAAATTGCATTATGTCTGCAATGAATTTAATTAAATTACTAACCGCAGACTTACAATCAAATATTAAAATATATGATTTAATTAATGAGTTTTATTTAATTTTATCTGAAAACCAATGGTTAAAGAAATATATTTTTTGGGAATTAAAGTTATTAAGTTTACTTGGTTATGACATTGATTTTAAAAAAATTGTTAGTAAAAAAAATGTCGAAAATAAGATCTTATATATAGTCGAGTCTTCGACTGAAAAAAAAATTGTGCCAAATTTTTTAGTTGATAAAAAAGATACAGCAATTGATCTTAATGTATTACTAGATGGATTAAAAATTGTAGGTGATTATATGGATAAAACGATTTTAAAACCAAATAATATAAATTTTCCGAATAGTAGAAATCAATTTGTAAACTCCTTAAAATAATTAAATTATAATTTTATCTAGTCTATCTGCATAGTAACTTATTATAGCATTAGCGCCAGCCCTTTTGAATGCAATTAAACTTTCATAAATTGCATTTTTATCTATTAATTTTTTTTTAATTGAATTTGATATTAAACTGTATTCTCCAGAAACTTGATAAGCTAAAACTGGTATTCTAAATTTTTCTTTAATTGTTTTTATTATATCCAAATAGGGCATTCCTGGTTTTATTATAATCATATCTGCACCCTCTTTAATATCTAAAGCAACTTCTCTTATTGCTTCATCACTATTTCTAAAATCCATTTGATAAGTTTTTTTATCTCCTTTTAATGAACCCTTTGACCCAATTGCATCTCTAAATGGTCCATAAAAACTAGACGCGAATTTTACCGCATAAGAAACAATCTGAACATTTTGAAAATTTGATTTATCTAGAGCTTTTCTAATTTTTCCAACTCTTCCATCCATCATATCAGAAGGCGCCAATACATCACATCCCATTTGAGCTTGTAGTAAAGATTGTTTAATTAAGACTTCTATTGTTTCATCGTTAATAATTTGATTTGATTTGATTAGTCCATCATGACCATGTGATGTGTAAGGATCTAATGCCACATCACACATGATACCAATTTGATTTTTATATTTTTTTTTAATCTCAATGATTGCTTTACAGACCAAGTTGTTCTCGTTTAATGATTCAGACCCTATCTTGTTTTTATAATTTTTTTTTATTTTTGGAAATAGAGCAACCATAGGTATACCTTTTAAAATAGCTCTATCTATTATTTGAGATAATCTATTTATAGTATATCTATAAACGCCTGGCATCGAGGATATTGATTCTTTTTTATTTGATCCATTGATCAAAAAAATAGGTAGGATAAAATCACTTGGGCTTAAACTGTTTTCTTGAATTAATTTTCTTGACCAAGAGTACTTTCTATTGCGTCTAAGTCTCAAGGCTGGGTATTTACCTGTAATCATGTTCTATTTTCTTTTAAAATGCGACAAATGTAATATACAAATATAACTTAAATAGAGTATTAAACAATTATTAACACAAAAAAAACTAAACATTATGACGCTAAATTTTCAAGATTTTCAAAAACAAGATATTAAATTTGATATTAAAGAATTACAAAACGCATATAAAGAAATCTTAAAAATTAAAAACTTTGATGGTCCAGCTGGTGTTAGTAATTTTGGTGCTATTTCTCTTACCCAAATACCTGGCGATCCAAACTCAATTAAGGGACACAAGACTAGAGGAGTATTTTGGACAAAACCTGATTCAACAGGAAAAGAAGTTGTGAGAGACGAGACTATTGATGAAAAAGCATATTCAGAATTTATAGAAGATTTTAAGAATACATACTTTAAAGAAGTGTTTGATATTTTGTCCTTTAAATATAAATTAGGAAGAGTTCGAATTTTATTAAAGCAACCAAGAACAACATTAAGTTGGCATAGAGATCCTGAACCTAGGTTACATATTCCAATAATCACTAATCCTGGTTGTCATATGGTTATTGATAATATTGCAAAGCATATGCCTGCAGATGGATCAGTATGGATAACTAACAATACAAAATATCATAATGCGTTTAACGGTGGTGAAGAAGACAGAATTCACTTGGTTGCATGTGTCTTAGATTACAAATTTAATTAATTTGAAAAAAATATACATTTCATCAGATCATGCTGGGTTTAAATTAAAGGAAGATATCAAAGCTTTTTTGTCAAAAAAGAAATTAACTTTTCTTGATTTAGGTCCATACAATGCTGACAAAGTTGATTATCCAGACTATGCGCACAAATTAGCTAGAAAAGTGAAAAAAAATACAAAATATGTTGGTATACTAGTTTGTGGTTCTGGTACAGGCATGAATATTACGGCAAATAAACATAAAAATATACGTGCAGCACAATGTTTTGACTTAAAATCTACGAAATTATCAAGATTGCATAATGATGCAAACATCATTACATTAGGGTCTAGATTGTTAACCAAAAAAAATGCCTTAAATTTTGTTGGGGTTTTTTTAAATACAAAATTTGAAGGTGGAAGACATTCTAAAAGAATAAGAAAGATTTAAAAATGTCAAGTGAAAAAAATTATTTAGATGATAAATACAAAAGTTTTTTTGAAGATAGTTTATCTGTAAAAGACCCAGAACTTTATAAATCAATAAAGGACGAATTAATCAGACAGCAACAACATATTGAATTAATTGCATCTGAAAATATTGTTTCTCAAGCAGTCTTAGAGGCACAAGGCTCAGTTTTAACAAATAAGTATGCAGAAGGATATCCTGGTAAAAGATATTATAATGGATGTGAGCATGTAGATGTTGCTGAGAATCTTGCTATTGAAAGATTAAAAAAATTATTTAATTGTAAGTTTGCAAATGCCCAACCTCACTCTGGTGCTCAAGCCAATGGCGCTGTATTTTTGGCATTGTTAAGTCCTGGAGATACATTTATGGGCATGAGTTTGAATTCAGGTGGTCACATAACTCATGGATTAAAAATTTCAATGTCAGGTAAGTGGTTCAATGCTGTTGGTTACGACGTTGATAAAGAATCTGAACTCATAGATTATGATAATGTTGAAAAACTTGCATTAGAACATAAGCCGAAATTAATAATTGCGGGAGGAAGTGCTTATTCTAGAGTTATAGATTTTAAAAGATTTAGAGAGATAGCTGATAAGGTAGGAGCTTACTTAATGGTTGATATGGCACATTTCTCAGGTTTGGTAGCAGGCAAAGGCTATCCAAATCCTTGTGATTATGCACATGTAGTAACATCAACAACTCATAAAGTATTTAGAAGTGCAAGAGGAGGAATAATTTTAACTAACCACGAGGATCTTTCTAAAAAATTTAATACTGCAGTTTTTCCAGGATATCAGGGAGGACCTTTAATGCATATTATAGCAGCTAAAGCTGCAGGTTTTCTTGAGGCATTACAACCAGAGTTTCAAGATTACATAAAATCTGTTTTAGTGAATGCAAAAATGCTCGCGGAAACTTTAAAAAATAATGGTTTTAAAATTTACTCGGATGGAACAGACACCCATCTAATGTTAGTAGATTTAAGACCTTACAACGTAAAAGGTAATCAAGCAGCAGAAAGTTTATGCAGAGCAAATATTACATGTAATAAAAATGGTATTCCATTCGATGCAGAAAAACCAATGATTACATCTGGAATAAGATTAGGAACGCAAGCAGCTACTACCCGTGGTTTTGGACTAAATGAGTTTAAAACTGTCGGTGAATTAATCACAAAAACTTTGAAGGGTTTATCTGAAAATCCAAATGATAATAGTAAAATAGAAAATGAAGTAAGAAATGATGTTATTTCTTTAACTTCATCATTTCCGATATATAAGAACCTATAGTAAATGATTTGTCCTTGTGCAAAAAAAGGTGAGACTTCAGTAGTTGACTCTCGCCCAACTGAAGATGGTACCGCAATACGTAGAAGAAGATTATGTGTATGTGGAGAAAGATTTACTACTTTTGAAAGAATTCAGTATAGAGAGTTAATGGTTGTAAAAAAGAATGGAAGAAAATCATCTTTTGATAGAGATAAACTTGCTAAGTCAATCTATATTGCTTTAAAAAAAAGACCTTTAGATACAGAGACAGTTGAAAAATTTATAACTAAGATATCAAGGTCTGTAGAAGATCTTGGACAAAATGAAATTTCATCTAACACTATTGGGACAATGGTAATGGAAGGCTTAAAAGAATTAGATCCAGTTGCATACGTAAGATTTGCCTCAGTATATAGAAATTTTAGAGAAGAAAAAGATTTTGTACAATTCGTGGACAAGCTTGATGTCTACAAAAAAAGATAAATTTTCAAAAAAAGATAAAATCTATATGAAAATAGCCTTGGATTTGGCTAAGTCCAGGCATGGTTTGACTGGATCGAATCCATCTGTTGGATGCGTAGTTGTCAAGAATGATAAGATTATTTCAGTAGGCACAACATCTTATAATGGAAGACCACATGCTGAATATAACGCTATTAAGAATTGCATCGAAGATTTAAAAGGTTCCAAAATTTACATTACATTAGAACCTTGCTGTCATCATGGTTTGACACCGCCATGTACTAATTTAATTATAAAATCTAGAATTGTAGAAGTGATTTATTCTGTAGCTGATATCGATAGTAGAGTTAGAAACAAAAGTTTCAAAATTTTAAAATCAAATAAAATTAGAGTTAAAAAAGGTTTATTAAAAAAAAAGGTCGAGGATTTTTATTATCCATATTTTTTAAATAGAAAAAAAAAAATACCATATGTCACCGGTAAAATTGCGGTATCAAACAATAATTTAATTTACAGCAAAGATAATAACAAAATCACAAATTCTCATTCAGACAAATTTACTCACTTACTAAGATATCAAAATGATAGTTTAATGATTACATATAAAACTTTAAATAAAGATAATCCAAAATTAAATTGTAGGTTGAAAGGATTTGAAAAATATTCACCAAAAAGAATTGTTTTAGATAATAAATTGAATACTGAAATTAATAGCTATTTAATCAGAACTGCTAATAAGAAGAACACTTTAATATTTTACAATAAAGCTGATAAAAAAAAAGTTTTAAGTTTTAAAAAAAAAGGTGTTCAATTAATTAAGTCAAAAATTAATAAAAATAATGAATTTAATATAAAGGATATTCTAAAAAAACTTTATAACATGGGTTGTAGAAACTTACTAATTGAAGGAGGTGATAGATTAACGAATTCTTTACTTAAAAATAAAATTTTTAATAAATTTTATTTATTAAAAAGTCCAAAGAGCCTTTCTAAATCCTCAGAATATTTGAAATTTAATAGTAAAGATGTATTAAATCGAAAATATAAAAAAAAAATTGATTTAAATCTTAATTTGCGAAAAGATAAAATAACACTATATAGAAATTAATATGTTTAATGGAATAATTTACAATCAAGGTATTATTGCAAAAATTATTAAAAGACCAAAAGGACTTAATATATTTGTAAAAAGCGATCTTAAAGTCTCTAAAAAGGATATAGGCTTATCAGTAGCTTGTGACGGTGTATGTCTTACTTTGATTTCTTATAAATCAAAAATTATGGAATTTTATCTCTCTAAAGAAACAATATTTCGCTCAAAATTTAAGTTTTTAAAAATTAAAGAAAAAATTAATTTAGAACTTCCTTTAAAATATGGAACAAAAATTTCAGGTCATATCTGTCAAGGTCATATTGATACTGTAGCCAAGGTAAAAAATATTAAGAATATTGATGAATCCTTCCTTTTTAACTTTGAAATACCAAAAAAAGAGAGAAAAAATTTAATAGAAAAAGCCTCTATTTGTGTAAATGGTATATCTCTCACTATATCAAAAGTTAATAAAAGTGGTTTTCAAATTTGGGTTATACCTCATACTTATAGAGAAACAAATTTATCAAATTTGAAAAAAAATAGTTTAGTTAATATAGAGATAGATATCTTGTCTAAATACGTTAGAAATTATTTTTATGACAAAAAATAATTTTGTACCAATCGAAACCATCATTAATATCGCTAAAAAGGGTGGTATGTTTATTCTAGTTGATGATGAAAAAAGAGAAAATGAGGGGGATTTAGTTATTTCAACAACAAACACAAATGCTAAAAATATAAATTTTATGGCAAAATATGGTCGTGGGTTAATTTGTTTAGCTCTTGATAGCACTCAAGCAAAAAGGTTGAACTTATCTTTAATGTCAGCAAATAATCAATCCAGAAACAAAACCGCCTTTACAGTATCTATTGAGGCAAAAAAAGGTATTACTACAGGTATTTCTGCAAAAGATAGATCTAAAACTATTAGAATTGCATCTAAAAAAAATGTTAAAAAAAGTGAAATTGTTTCACCAGGACACGTATTTCCTATAATTGCTAAAGATGGTGGGGTTTTAGTAAGAGCTGGTCACACTGAAGCTTCAGTAGATATATCTAAATTGGCAAAAAAAAATAATTCAGCAGTTATTTGTGAAATTATGAATGAAGATGGCACAATGGCTAAAGGGCAAGAACTTTTTGATTTTGCAAAAAAACACAAATTAAATATTGGTAAAATTGAAGATCTTATCGCATATAGATTAAAAAAAGAAAAATTAGTAAGATTGAAAAAACAAAGTAATATTATTGTTAAAAAACAAAAATATAAAATTCGAATTTATGAAAATTTACTCGATGGTTCAGAGCACTTTGCTTTAATAAAAGGTAATACAAGGATAAATATAACTCCAAGAGTGAGAGTAATTTCTTCAAATGTAGTTGAAAATTATCTAATAAATCAAAAATTACCCAACTCATTCAATAAAACTATTAATTATTTTAAAAAGTTTAATAATTGTGTATTAATTTTTATTAAGGACTCAAATTTAAGATCAGTTTCACAAACTTTAAAGGATTATAAAAATAAAGATTTTTATAAAAAAGGAAAAGATAAACTAATTAGAAATTATGGTATTGGAGCTCAAATAATTAAGGATTTGAAGATTAAAAATATGATTTTAATTTCAAAATCACCTAAAAAAGTTATTGGTTTAGATGGTTATGGTATAAAAATAACCAAGCAAGAAATTATTTAATGAAAAGAAAGTATTTAATAGTTATAGCTGATTATTATGAGGATATTACGAATGGTCTTCTTAGTAGTGCGCTCAAAAAATTTCCTAAATTTATTCATATTAAAATTATTAAAGTGCCTGGTGTTTTCGAAATTCCTGTAACAATATCTAAAAATATCAAAAAATATGATGGTTTCTTAGCGCTTGGATGTGTTATTAAAGGAGAAACACCACACTTTGATTTTATATCTCAATCCACAACTAATGCTATAATGAATTTATCAGTAAATAGTAAAAAACCAGTTGGTAATGGTATAATAACCTGTCTCAACATGCGTCAGGCTAAAGCAAGAAAAAAGAAGGGCGCTGAAGCAGCTAAAGCTGTAATTTCTATATTATCGCAAAAATGAAAACTCATTTTAATCCAAAAAATAATCCAAGAGTGATTATTATTCAAAAACTGTATGGAAAATTTTTTAATCATGATGATAAAGTAGAATTTCCAAAACATAGATTTAGAAAATTTATTAAAGATATCGTTTTAGGTACTATAGAAAGAAATGATTTAATACTTGATGAATTAAGTGACAAACTTGGAGATAGATTTATTTTAGAAAATCTTGATAAAGTTTTTCAAATAATTTTAAAAGCTGCGACTTATGAACTTTTATACAAGCCTAATACATCTATAAATATCATAATTAAAGAGTATTTAGACTCATCTAATTTTTTTTTAGAAGATTCGCAAACTAAATATCTTAATGCTTTACTTGATAATATCGGAAAAAAATTAAGAACAACAAATGCATGAATTCGAATTAATAAACAGATATTTTACAAAATTAACTAAACTTAATAGTTCTTCTTATAATTTAAATGATGATGTATTTTTTAATAAAAAAAAAAACTTAGTTATTTCAATAGATACATATAATCAAGGCACTCATTTTTTAGATTTTAAAAAACCTGATTTAGTTATAAAAAAAATTATAAGATCTTCTATATCAGACTTAGTTTGCAAGGGTGTATTACCTAAATATTATTTTATTTCAGGCTCTGGTAATAATAAAACATTTTCGAAAAGCAATCTATCCAAAATCTCTAATTCATTAAAACAAGAGCAAAAAAAGTATAAGATTTTATTATGTGGTGGTGATACTACGTTTTCTAACAATCTGAGCTTCTCAATTACTTCAGTAGGTTTTTCAAAAGATATAATTTTTAGAAATAATGCTAAAAATAATGATGATATTTATGTAACTGGAAATTTGGGGGATAGTTATATCGGTCTTAAAATCTTAAAAAATAAGATTAATATTCCTAAAAAAGACAAAAATTATTTTATTAGGAAATATTATTTTCCAAACATTCAAATTTATTTAACTAAAACATTATTTAAATATGCAAACACATCAATAGATATTTCAGATGGTTTAATTGCTGACTTAGACCAAATGATCAATAAACAAAAATTATCTTATTATCTTTATTTAGATAAAATACCTATATCTAAAAATTTAAAAAAATTAATCAGAAATAACAAATTAAAAAAATCTAATTTGATATCCAATGGTGACGATTATCAAATATTATTTACTGCAAGTCCTAGTAAAGCTAGAATCATTCTTAATACATCTAAAAATCTTGGAATTAGAATAACCAAGATAGGCAAAATTACCGCCGGTAATAAAAAGTCAGTTATTATTGATCAAAAAGGTAAGCAAATATTGATTAAAATTAAAGGTTACACTCATAAATTTTAAAAAGTTAATTATTGTCTTTTTTATCCTTTTTTGTATTGTCCGGGCTTAAAATTTAACAACCAACAAACTTAAGGTAATTATGAATACATCTGTAGAAACAATACTTTTATACACAATAGCAGCTGGTTTTTTATCCATTGTTTACGGATATTTTACTGGAAAGAATATTTTAAATTTAAGCGCTGGTAATAGAAAAATGCAAGATATAGCATCTGCAATTCAAATTGGAGCAAAAGCTTATTTATCTAGACAGTATAAAACTATCGCAATTGTTGGTGTGGTTGTTTTAGTCATAGTAAGTGTCGCTTTTAGTCCTTTAGTAGGATTAGGTTATTTAATTGGTGCAGCGTTATCTGGTATAGCTGGATATGTTGGTATGCTAGTTTCTGTTCAAGCTAACGTTAGAACTGCTGAAGCTTCAAGAAAAGGTTTAGCTCAAGGACTTTCTGTTGCTTTTAAATCTGGTGCTGTAACTGGCATGCTAGTTGCAGGTTTAGCTCTTTTAGCAATAGCTGTTTATTATTATTTATTACTTAAATTGAACATAGATGAAAGAGAAATTGTTAATGCTCTTGTTGCATTAGGATTTGGTGCATCATTAATCTCTATTTTCGCAAGACTTGGTGGTGGTATTTTTACTAAAGGTGCTGATGTAGGTGCTGATTTAGTTGGAAAAGTTGAGGCAGGAATACCAGAAGACGATCCTAGAAACCCGGCAGTAATCGCTGATAACGTTGGAGATAACGTTGGTGATTGTGCAGGTATGGCAGCAGATTTATTTGAAACGTATGCTGTAACAATTGTTGCAACCATGGTTTTATCGTCAATTTTCTTTGTAGGCGATCTTAATATGATGATCTATCCATTAACGATTGGTGGTGCTTGCATATTAACATCAATCATTGGTACTTTTTTCGTAAAATTAGGGAGAACAAATAATGTAATGAATGCTTTATATAAAGGATTTGTAGTTTCTGCTGTTGCTTCTCTCGCTATACTTTATCCAGTTACAGATTTTGTAATTGGTTTCACTAATGAATATACAGTTAATGATAAAACTTTCAATGGTATGAGCTTGTATTATTGTGGCGTTATTGGTTTAGTCATTACTGGATTATTGATATGGATTACAGAATATTACACAGGAACTGATTATCGTCCTGTAAGATCAGTAGCAGCCTCATCTATAACAGGTCATGGAACAAATGTTATTCAAGGATTAGCAGTTTCTATGGAAGCGACAGCTATTCCCGCTCTTATTATTGTGGGAGGAATTCTTCTCACAAACTATATCGCAGGGCTTTTTGGTATTGCTATAGCTGTCACAACAATGCTTGCACTTGCTGGTATGGTTGTAGCTTTAGATGCATATGGACCAGTTACTGATAATGCTGGAGGTATTGCCGAAATGTCTAATCTAGATAAAAAAGTGAGAAAAACTACTGATGCGTTAGATGCTGTTGGTAATACAACAAAAGCTGTTACAAAAGGTTATGCGATTGGTTCAGCCGGTCTAGGTGCTTTAGTTTTGTTTGCTGCATATACAGAGGATATTAAACATTTCTCAAAAGAGGCGGGTTCAGCTTTAGAAGGTATAGTAGTTTCGTTTGATTTATCAAACCCTTATGTTGTTGTAGGATTATTGATTGGTGGAATGCTCCCTTATCTTTTTGGTTCTATGGGCATGCAAGCCGTAGGTAGAGCAGGTGGTGCTGTTGTTATTGAAGTTAGGAGACAATTTAAGAAATTTCCAGGTATCATGAAAAGAAAACAAAAACCTGATTATGCGAAATTAGTTGATCTCCTAACAGTTGCTGCAATTAAAGAAATGATCATTCCATCTTTACTGCCTGTTTTATCACCTGTAGTTCTATACTTTATAATTTTAGCAATAGGCGGACAAGTTGCTGCTCTTGCTGCTGTAGGAGCAATGTTACTTGGCGTAATTATTACTGGTTTATTTGTAGCCGTATCAATGACAGCTGGTGGTGGTGCTTGGGATAATGCAAAAAAATATATCGAGGATGGTAATCATGGTGGTAAAGGATCAGAAGCACATAAAGCTGCTGTAACAGGTGATACAGTTGGAGACCCATATAAAGACACGGCAGGTCCAGCTGTAAACCCGATGATTAAGATAACCAATATAGTCGCTTTATTATTATTAGCAGTTATTGCTAGTTAATTTTTTTAGTTTTTGATCCTCTTTTTACCGAGAGGATCATCAATTTTGTCTCTTACAGTTCTTAAAAAACTATATATGAATGATCTTTTTTGGTAATTTATACCTGTTTCGTTTTCATCAAATTTAATCTTGTTCATGTCATTTTTGTTATAAAAATTTTTACTTAAAAGTATGCCTGTATTATCAATTTCAAGTACTAAAACATCATTTTTAAGCAGTTCTCTTTTGCCCAATTTTATGAGTTTAGACCCACTTGTTGTTCTTTCAATATATATATATATATCATTATCAAACGTACTTTTTGTAGAAGGTGGACCAATTAATTTAATTATGTCATTTTTATTGCTATAGTTAATTTTAAGCTGTGTTTGTTTTTTTTCTAAATTATAGACACCATGATGACGAACTACTTTATTAAATGAACAACTTGCTAAAAATAAGATTAATAGTATTAATATTTTTTTCATGAAAAATGAATATCTTAGTTTTTATAATAATTTAGTACATTTAACTACTAATAAACAACTTTATAAAGGCGTTTTAAACAAACAAGATGATTTTGGTGATAGATTAACAATATTTTTAATACACTTTGCTTTTATTCTCAAAGTATTCAAAAGTGAAGAAAATGATAAAAAATTACAAGAATTATATGATTTTAACTTCAGACAATTGGAATTGAGCATTAGAGAAATAGGTTATGGAGATCAGTCAATTAATAAAAAGATGAAAGATTATATAAATGTTTTTCATGGTATTATTTCAGAAATTCATTTCTGGGATAAATTAGAATCTGTAAAAAAAAAAGAAATTTTATCGAAATTTTTACAAAATTTTGATAATATTGGATATTTAGTTGATTATTTCGAGGTATTTAATGAAGATCTTTTAAAAATTAATTTGAATTCATATCTAAAAAGTGTAAACAGTCGATAATTATGGCAGTTCCAAAAAGAAAACAGACCCCGTCAAGAACGGGTATGAGAAGAGCCCAAAATATGAAATTTTCTTCAAAAAATATTGTTGAAGATAAAAAATCTGGAGAATACAGGTTATCACATCATCTAGATTTAAAAACAGGTATGTATAAAGGTCGACAAGTTTTAGACCCTAAAGAATAAATATTTTTAAAATGTCATCCTTAATAAAAATTGCAGTTGATGCAATGGGTGGTGATAATTCGCCAACCAAAATAATTGAAGGTATTATACATCGTCATACTACAAACAAAAATATTTATTTTAAAATTTTTGGAGATGAAAAAAAAATTTCACAACTAATAAAGAATAAAATTGATAAAAATTGTTATCAAATAGTAAATACTTTAAATAAAGTTTTAAGTGAGGACAGTCCGCTGGAGGCAGCAAAAAAAGGTAAAGATACTAGTATGTGGTTAGCTGTTGAAAGTGTCAAAAACAAAGATTGTGACATTATTATTTCAGCTGGAAACACTGGTGCATTACTAGTTATCTCTAAACTAAATTTAAAAATGATTGAAAATATAGATAAACCAGCTTTATCAGCCTTATGGCCAAACAAAAAAGGAATGAGTGTAGTTTTAGATCTCGGAGCCAATATAGAATGTAGCTCAAAAAATTTATTTGATTTTTCTGTTATGGGAGCTTCTTTGTATAAATCATTATATCCATTAGAAACTCCCAATGTAGCATTACTTAACATAGGGTCTGAAGAGTTTAAAGGCAACGAAACAATTAAAGAAACTTACAAAATTTTAAATGAAAAAATTTCAAAAGATTTTAATTTTAATGGATATATTGAAGGTAATGAGTTAATGAATGGTTATGTAAATGTAATAGTTTCAGACGGATTTACAGGCAATGTCGCCTTAAAAACTGCAGAGGGAACTGCAAATTTTATTACAGAAGAATTAAAAAAAGCTTTAAATAGATCATTAATAAGTAAAATTTCATCATTATTAAACATTTCAAATTTAAAAAAATTTAAGAAAAGATTGGACCCAAGATTATATAATGGAGCAATATTTATTGGATTAGACTCACCAGTAGTTAAAAGCCACGGCGGAACTGATTATATTGGTTTTTCAAATTCTCTTGATGTTTGTTGCAGAATAGTTAAAGGTAATTTGATAGAAAAAATTAAAAAAAATATTAATTCATGAGAGTAAACTTAACTAAGAAAGATTTAGTTAACTCAGTTTATATGCAATTAGGTTTTTCTAAACATATAACTGAAAATCTAATTGATGATTTTTTCCAAACAATTGTTGAAAATTTAACTAGTGAAAAAGTACTTAAATTATCTAATTTTGGTACATTTTCTATTAGAAAAAAAAGACCAAGATTAGGAAGAAACCCAAAAACAAAAGAAGAAAAAATGATTTCTGAAAGAAATGTTGTTTTGTTTAAACCATCCAAAGAATTTAAAG
>MDTB01220455.1_pt1 | contig 21388 bp, 15 predicted proteins | sample 811161 | NCBI WGS metagenome assembly MDTB01 (sample SAMN05326650, study PRJNA326480) | marine metagenome | isolation source: seawater | place: Mediterranean Sea | collected 2009
AGATATGAGACATTGGTCTCTTTTAGCTGCCGAAGCAGACTTGCAGGATAAAGCATTTCCGCCGATATATATAAGAAATTAAAACTCAAAAAAATGACTTATAAGATAAAAACATTACCATTAATTATTTTTTTATTTTGCTGCGCAACATTTGTTTTTGCTGACGATCATGAAACTGGAGTAGAAATTGAAAAAGATCGTAAGGCTATACTTTCTATGGCAGGAGAATTTGAAGTGACCTTCAAATTTATGGAGACTTTTGCGATAAAAAAAGATTATGAACTCAAGAAACCTTACTTAGCAGAAGCTACGGAAATCGTTTTCGTTGTTAAAGACTCCCCGAAGAATATCATTCTTCAACATGTTCTTTGGTTAGAGGACCTTGAACGCATTGTTAAGCATTGGAAGCAAGAGTGGAAATTTGAGGATAGGACATTATTCGAGTTCGTTGGAAACAATTCCTGGAAGCGGAAGGAGCTCAGCAAACAGGAAGCCGAGGGAACATGGTCACAAAAGGTTTATCAGGTGGATGATAGTCCGAGGTATGAGAGTTATGGTAAATGGTCTCACAAGGGGGGTATGTCTTCATGGCAAGGAAGTAAAACGAGGAGACCACTCCCACGCCGTGAATATACTAAGAGAAAAGACTATGAAATTATGATGGCTGTTAATCGCCATACAATTACCCCATTAGGCTGGTTTCATGAGCAGGATAATTATAAAAAGGTGTCGCAAACGGCTGATATTTTATGTCGAGAAGTCGGACTAAATAATTACGAGAGAACAGATTTAGTTGATTTTAGTGAAGCAAAAAAATATTGGGCTAATAATGCCAATTTTTGGAAACATGTGAGTTCAATATTGAATGATAAAATGGAAAGCTCGAATTCAATATTTTCATTAAGGAGTGAAGTCGATGGTGGTCCGCTCTACAGATCCCTTTTTAAACTTTTGAAAGACATTGAAAATGAGGAAGAAAGAAAAGGTAAGGCAAGGGCAATAATAGAGTCTTTCATAGTAGAAAATGAGTCCTAATTTATAGGATTTGTGAAATTTTTATAAAATTAGCCTTTTTTGTTGAGTTTTAAGAATAAAATAATAATCTTACAGATCTAATGCGAATGATTCTCATTATTAATTAGTTATATTTATTCTATTTAATTGAGATAAAAATAATTTTCGGGCCGCTAAAATGATTTATCCCCAAGAACAAATTCAGAGCCTTAAGTCGCTCGAGGACTCCACTCCATGGCGTGAAGCCAAAAAGGGCTGGAGAGTTGAAATTCTCAATGAAGATCAAGAAGAAAGAGAATTTACGTTTTCAGTCATTGAGGCTGACATTACAAAAGACATTGAGTTCGAGTGTGGTGCTGATGATGAAGGTCTCTTACTGAGAGTATGTATCGAAGGGTCTGGAAATATAAGCACGGGGGGAGTGTCACAAGAGTATTTTCCTAACATGATGGTGGGCATTCAGTTTGCTAAGTATGGAAAAATTAAATGTCATCACACAAAGGGAAGACAAAAGTTTATTAACTTTAGGTTTAGTAGTGCATTTCTTAACGACATTCTTGATGAAAATAAGAAAGACTTGAGAGCAGGTTTAGCCTCAATGATTTTTGAAAATAACCGCGTTGAAGGCGAAACCCCGTTTATTATACGCGAATTCTTAAGGAATGAAGAACGTGATATTGCAGAATCAGTATCAAGTCCGTCCGTTAGCGGATCTGCTGCAGCCTTGTGGTTCAAAGCGAAAGCAATGGAACTATTATCTCAGTGGGCATATTCAGATAGTAGAGAGAGGAAAGAATTTTTCTGTTCTAGACAGAAAAGGGCTGTTCTTGAAAGAGTAGAGAAAGCCAAAGATTACTTATCCGAAAATCTTCAAAACCCTTTGGAACTTAATCAAGTGGCTAAAGCTTGTGCTTGCAGCCCTCACTATTTATCAAGATTATTTGCAGCAGAGACTGGAATGACACTAAGCCTTTACTTAAGAAAATTAAGAATTACTAGGGCATGCGAATTACTTTCATCAGGCCGGTTAAACGTAAGTGAAGCATCCCTCGAAGTTGGTTATCAGAGCCTGAGTCACTTCGCCAGAGCCTTTCGCGGTGTCATCGGAGTGACTCCTAGCCAATTTACTCGAAAGATCTGACGACTTTGGGGCATTATATAGTAGGGGCTGATAGCTAAGCTATGACTACAAAAGAAAGATTAGTGACTAGCAGGTCTTGAAAAATCTGATAAATTTATTAAAATAGAAAAATAAACCCGAAAACTACAATCTCATGAAACTATTCTTAATACCTATTTTCTCATATATTTTTATTGCTATATCCAACGCGGACAATAAGGAGTGCCCGATTATGGTTGGTGACGAAATTGACGAGGAGGAAGTCGTTGAGTTCGAAGGAAAGAAAGTTTATTTCTGCTGCACAGCCTGTGTGAAGATATGGAACAAGAATCCAAAATACATCATTAAAGCAATGCCTAAATTGCTTCCACAATTCGACGGAATGGAAGAAAAGCTTGGTTTAGATAAAGTAGAGCTTTTAGAACAGAGAATGTGCCCAGTCTACAATGAGCGTCTCGTGACTCCTGATTCTCCAACGATAGAAGTTAAAGGAAAGACAGTTCACCTTTATAACAAATCAGCACTTCGTAAATTCAACAAGACACCTGATAAGTATATCACAAAAGCTCTAGAAGAGGGATTACTACCACAGTTACCAGGTAATAAGGCTAAGAAAGGATAATATCCATTAGGCCTTTCTAGATTGAGAGTTATTTGCAGCGTTTTGCTGTATCAGTATCACTGCGTACTTTTAAAATAACCTTTTTGGTAAAAAGTGAAATCAAGAAAGCCGTATCATATCTTTAATTGATTGAAACCAGAGATAAAATAAACCCTTCCAAGAATAAGAGAAAGTTCCACTCCCGGATAGCCTGAGTAGACCCTTATCAAGGTTGTGATCAACTTGATCACGCATTTCCTTTTCCGTAATTTTATCCAAGGATTCAGGATCTGAGTCTTCAAGGTCATTTTCCAAAATACCTTTACTTGCTAAAAATTTATTATGAATCTTTATCAATTCGCTGAAGGATTCAATATTACTAACTGAGTTAACGGTGCATTCTGGAGCTAATTTCATCGAATAACTGAATGGGTAATTCCATGTCATCAGAGTTTTACCATCTGTTGTTCTAGTACATACACTCATGTAGGCTACGGCCACATGACTCTGACTGTTAAAATTGATGGTTGCTTGCAGTCTTGCCTTTTTGTCGTAAAAAAAACGGATGAATTGATCGACACCACCCCATTCCCATCCTGAGTCTCGGACATGCTCAAAGCCTTCAACCTCAACATTATTTGTAAATTCTCTGAGTTGTGGGAAAATTTCACGGTTAGGCGGAAACCGGTTTTTCATTTTCTTTTCAAGTGGTAGGCGAAGTTTACGGATTCTTAGCAGTATATCTATACAGGGTATAAAAAACCAAACTGATCCAGCAATTGAACCAATTAATAAACTGTTACCACTTATGAAATAACCTCCCATAAAAGTTGTTGCTATGATGCATAAGGCACCAAATTTTCGAATTATTGAAAATTCAAATGAGCGGCATCCAATTGCTAAACAAAGCAAACTTAAACAAATGAGAAACTCGTACATGTTAATGATAAAAGGGAAAAATCTTGATCAGCTTATATGAACGACTGAAGAAATCATTTAGGATTTAAATTACCTTGGTCCAAAAATTGTACGGCGCTTTGGCTTTTCTACAGGGTTTTCGAGATTGGTATTATCTTTATAAAAAAGGATTCCATTTTTTCTTAAATTCGCAATGAAACCCTTAACGTCGTTCTTAATATCCTCATCCTTGATCAGCGATCTAAAAATACCTGATCCATTGTTAATTTTTTCAAAAACTTCATCTGCACCTTCAGCTGCGGCAGTCAGTTTTTTAAGTCCAGGCTCAATACTCGTGATTGCGTCATTACCGCTTTCTAGGATAGGACCAAGTTTCGCAGCGGCATCGTCAACCTTCACGCTAGCATTTTTTAAATTTGCCAATAAATCTCTAAGATTTTTTGTGTTATCATCTCCAAGCACTTTATTATTGATGGCATCAAGGGCATCAGCTAATTCTGCTACTGCTCGATTAAAACTTTGGAGGTTTTCTTCTCTCAGAATATTTTGGTCTAATTTCTCAACTGCACTACCAATGTCAACTAGGGCTGTCCTTACATCTTCCAAAACAACCTGACCTTTATTTGATAATGACTCTGCTGAAGAGGCTAAAGCTCCCAGACCTGTGACGCGTTCCCCTTTAATAAGGGATTCTGGTTTTATGAATTTTCCATTTCGATCTTTTGGAACAACAATTTCGATCATTGAATCTCCAAGAAGACCACTGGTCCCTACTGAAAAAGTTGATCCCTGTGGAATTTGAAAATCGTTGTAAATATCTAGTTTAACAATTGCTCCTCCGTAATTATCTAGGTTCACTTTGGGTGAATCATTTACTCTACCGATTTTAACTCCTCCGAGACGTACATCTGTTCCTTTTAACAAACCACCGCCATCATCAAATGTGACCGTTAAAGGGTAGGTATTCTCAAATCTTTCGCCAAAGTTTCCAAATTTGAGAACTAATGAGCCAAGAACAACAAGACCAATTAATAAGAAAACCCCAACAAAAAGTTCAGTACGACTCTCTTTCATTTTATTAATATTTTAGGGTTAAAGCGGTTCAGGTTCTAATCTTGAGCGAAGTAATATAACGCAGTTGGTGAAGATTACCAGATTTCCTATAAATGATTACCGGTAACAAATTTTTTGATGATAGGATCATCGGAATTTCCAAGTTCTTCGGGTTTTCCACAGAAGTAAACACGGCCATCACGAAGAAAAGCAATCCTGTCGGCAATAGTTTTTGCAGATTTCATATCATGCGTAACTACTATAGAAGTGACTCCGTAATTTTTTTGCATTTCCATTATAAGCGAATCAATGGAGCCAGTTGATACAGGATCCAAACCGGCCGTAGGCTCGTCGTAAAGAATAATATCCGGGCGTGCTATCATTGCTCTAGCAAGAGCAACTCTCTTTCTCATACCGCCACTAAGAGCACTAGGCATCTTATCAATGTGGTTTTCTAAACCGACAAGCTTTAAGGATTCAGTGACCTTTTCAACGAGTATAGAATAATTTTTTTCGCCTCTTTCACGTAGTGGAAAAGCCACGTTTTGACCAACACTCATTGAATCAAAAAGTGCACCATTTTGAAATAATACCCCGATTTTTTTTCGAATAGTTGCAAGATCATTTTCTTTGAGCTGACAGATATCAGTACCATTAATTATGACACGTCCAGTGTCTGGTCTCATTAAACCTGTGATATGTTTTAAAATCACACTCTTTCCGCCTCCGCTTTCTCCAATCAAAACAATTGTTTCACCGGAAAATATTTCGAGGTTTACCCCTTTTAAAACACTTTGGCTGCCAATGTTCTTGTGGATGTCTTCAACCTTTATTGAGACTGTTAAATCTGACTCAATTTTGTCATCATTCATTTGCAATTACTAAACGAATATTCCATGAAAACACTAAACGCAAATATATGACCAAAATGCTTTCGCTTTAGAAAATTAATTTAGATCTTAAATAAGAATTTTGCAGTATTAACAACATTCAATGATTACCACAAAAAGCGGAAAAAAAACGGGAAAATCTCGTAATTTGTCTTCTTGGAAAAGAGGCATGATTTCACTAAAAGGTGTTAGTCAAAATAACCTAAAGGATTTTGATATCGATTTACCATTGGGAAAATTAATAGTCGTTACTGGCCCTAGTGGAAGCGGCAAATCTTCTTTGGCATTTCAAACCCTTTATGCCGAGGGACAAAGAAGATATATAGAAACTTTTTCGCCTTACACACGTCAATTTTTTGACCGTATGGATAAACCAAACGTCAAAGACGTGCATGGTATTCCGCCATCAATAGCAATAGAACAGGGTAATAATGTTAGAACTACCCGATCTACCGTAGGAACGCTTACAGGTATAAATGACTATCTGAAGATTTTGTTCCCTCATGTTGCAGACCCTTACTGCCCCAGGTGCGAAGAAATAATAGTACAAGACTCACCAGATACTGTTCTCGAATTTGTTAACAATAATCTTTTAGAAAAATCAATTTTAGTATGTTTTAGAGTCCCTGTTCCTGAGGGTATGAAATCAGATGAAATTTTTCGATTTCTATCATCACAAGGTTACTTAAGAATTGCCGTTGGGAATAAAATATACCGGACAGACGAACCCGATAAACTATGTAATGAAATTGAATCGTCATCCGTCATTGTCATTCAAGACAGAATAAAAATTTCTAAAGGTAAAAAGAATCGTTCTAGAGTTTACGAAGCAATCGAGTCTGCCTTCACAATAGGGAAAGGAAAAATTTTAATCATCGAACAAAACTTTTCAAATGAGTGGTCTTTTTCAAAAGGGTTACACTGTCAGAAATGTGATTTGACCATTAAAGAGCCAACGCCAGGATTGTTTTCATTTAATAATCCTATAGGTGCTTGCCCTGAGTGTAGAGGTTTTGGTAGGACTTTGGGAATTGATCTGATCAGAGCGCTACCAGACCAAGAGCTATCTATTCGTGAAGGAGTAGTAAAACCTTTTCAAGGGGAGAGGGGAGCTGAATGTCAAGAGGACCTCATCGCGTGTGCAAAGATTAAAGGGATTGATATTGATTCACCATTTCGCAAATTAACTAAAGGTGAGAAGGAATGGATACTTTTTGGCGAGAAAGGAGATCCAGAAGCTAACTGGGAAATAGGGCTGTGGTATGGGGTTCAAGGCTTTTTTAGTTGGCTAGAAAGAAAGGCATACAAAATGCATGTTAGAGTCTTTCTTAGTCGGTACCGCTCCTACACAATTTGTCCATCATGTCGTGGTACTAGGCGAAAATCAGATGCTTTAAATTTTAGAATCTTAAAACTGAATTTATCTGAAATATGGCAATTGCCTGTATCTGAACTCCTTAAAATTTGGGGGGAAGAGCCAGGAGATCAATTTGCCCATAAGGGTAAACTTGATAGGACGGCTGAAATAATGTGGGAAGAAGTGCACTCAAGGTTAAAATACCTTAACCGTGTTGGTCTAGGTTATTTAACACTGGACCGTGCAGCAAGGTCACTGTCTGGGGGTGAAATGCAAAGAGTTCACCTAACAACTTGTTTGGGCGCCTCTTTGGTAAACACACTGTTTGTTCTCGATGAACCTAGTATTGGTCTTCACCCCAGAGATACGGATCAACTAATTAGTGTTATGCGTGATTTGAGGGATGCCGGCAACACTGTTTTAGTTGTAGAACATGAGGAGAGTGTCATAAGGGCATCCGATCAATTAGTGGATATTGGACCTGGAAGAGGAGAAGAAGGAGGGCAGTTGGTTTTTCAGGGTTCAGCTGAAACAAGTCATCGGACAGCAAAATCTTTGACACTAGAATACCTTTCAGGAGCCAAGGAAATACAGGCACCAAAAAAGAGAAGAAAAATTCTAAAATCTAAAAGTTTAAAAATTAGGGGAGCCAAAGAAAACAATCTAAAAGATTTGGATGTTGATATTCCACTTAAGGTATTTGTATGTGTGACAGGGGTATCCGGCTCTGGTAAATCGACACTCGTTCATGATGTCCTTTACAGGAATTTAATGCGAATGAGGGGGGAAGTGACAGAGGAACCTCCAGGCAAAGTTAAGTCGATTAGCGGTCACAAAGAGATCAATGAAGTGATATTAGTGGACCAGTCTCCTCTTTCGAGAAACCCAAGATCAACACCTGTTGTGTATGTCGGAGCTTTCGAATTCATAAGAAAACTCTTTGCAGAAATCCCTGAGGCTAAAGAGGCAGGTCATATGCCAGGATTTTTTAGTTTTAATTCAGGTGTAGGAAGGTGTGGACGGTGTTGGGGAAATGGTTATGAAAAAGTAGAGATGCAGTTCTTATCAGATATCTTTGTTAAGTGCGCAGAATGTGAGGGGAAAAGATACACGCCTCAGGTTCTTGATTTCAAACTTGAAGGTAAGTCTATCCATGAAATTCTCGAGTTAACGGTGGATTCTGCGATTTCATTCTTTGGTTTGATGAATGATAAAAAAGCTCAGAAGGTAGTGATTTTTTTGAATTACTTAACTGAGGTAGGGTTAGGATATCTGAGATTAGGTCAACCCCTAAACACATTGAGTGGCGGAGAGAGCCAGCGAATTAAACTAGTTGGACACTTATTAAAAAAGAAAAAGAAAAAAAATAAAGACGAGAAGGGAGACTTACTTTTATTTGATGAACCAACTACAGGTCTTCACTTTGATGACATCAATATACTTTTAAAAGTTTTTCAAAAACTGGTTGATAATGGTCATTCAGTATTAGTTATAGAACATAATTCTGATGTCATTAAATGCGCTGACCATATTATAGATTTAGGACCTGAGGGAGGTGATGAAGGCGGTCAAATTGTCGCCCATGGTTCACCAAATGAGATTTGTGAAAATAAAGCAAGTTACACTGGTCATTTTTTGGGAGAAAAAATAATTAAAAGTAAAAATAAAAGATCGAAGCGAAAAAAAATAAATAATAAAATTAGTAACGAAATTAGTATTCGTGGCGCTCGTGAAAATAATCTTAAAGACCTTAATCTTAATATTCCTCACGAAAAGTTTACTGTTATAACAGGGCTCTCGGGATCTGGCAAATCGACGCTTGCCTTCGATGTACTTTTTGCAGAAGGGCAAAGACGATTTTTAGACAGCATGTCTGCTTATGCACGGCAATTCGTTCAACAGATGGAACGCCCAGACGTTGACCAAGTTGATGGATTACCTCCAACCGTTGCCATTGAACAGAGAGTAAGTAGGGGAGGAGGGAAGTCAACGGTCTCAACAGTAACCGAAATATATCACTTTCTTCGGCTTTTATATTCAAAAGTAGGCACTCAATTTTGCACAAAATGTGATATTCCAGTTGAAAAAAAGAGTATTAGTTCAATATCAACTTTAGTACACAGTGAACTCAAAAAGGGCAAGGCCACACTGTTAGCTCCAATTGTAAGAGGGCGTAAAGGATTTCACACTGACACAGCAGAGAGAGCGTTAAGGCAAGGAATCTCCCATCTGTATGTCAATGGTTCATTAGTGGAGACGGATGGTTTTCAAAAACTTGAAAGATATCAAGAACACCACATAGACGCAGTAATAGCCCAACTTGATAAAAATTCTAGTTCAAATGAGGTCTCTAAATCAATAGATGAAGCTTTAAAGTTTGGTAAAGGCACCGCAAAGCTTTTAAAGCCTAGTGGCCAATCAATGGTTTTAAGTTCAGAGATGTCGTGCCCCAATTGTGGTGAAGCTTATGAGGAGTTGGATCCTAGGCTTTTTTCATATAACAGTCCACATGGGTGGTGCTCAGATTGCAGAGGATATGGATACATAGCCACAATTAAACCTGACTATGGTAAGCATGATTCAATCATTTCAGCTGAACTTGATGAGGAACGAAGAATTACTAAATCCAAACAAGTAGAAAAAGAGGTTTGTTCAACATGTAATGGCGCACGGATTAATGAAATTGCTCGAAACGTAAGAATTGGAGGAAAATCAATAAATTATCTATGTAGTCTTTCAGTGATTAAGGCCATCGAAGAAATCAATAAAATGAATTTTGATGGAGTAGATAGAGTCATTGCGAGAGACATCGTCAAGGAGATCCACCAAAGAATGACGTTTCTAGATGAAGTAGGGCTAGGTTATCTTGGGCTTGATAGAAGTGCCACTACATTGAGTGGAGGCGAAAGTCAGCGCATACGTTTAGCTTCTCAACTAGGCTCTAATCTCAGAGGTGTGCTTTATGTTTTAGACGAGCCAACAATTGGTTTGCATCCGAGAGATAATGACAAATTACTAGAGACCCTTTTAAAATTAAGAGATTTGGGTAATAGTTTAGTAGTAGTTGAGCATGACGACGCAACCATTAGCCGTTCTGATCATCTAATAGATTTGGGTCCAGGCGCTGGTAAGGAGGGAGGAGAAGTTGTGTACGAGGGGGCGTTAGGTTTTACCAAAAAGAGACCAACAAAAAGGATTCAATCAGCCACAGTCAGGTCAATAACTGAAAAAATCACTCATCCTATCAATGGTTCTAGGCGCAAGCTTCCCAAAAAAGACTCTAAAGATTGGATAAGTATTAAAGGAGCTAGTGCGAACAATCTGAATGATTTGGAGGTCAATATTCCTATCGGTAGACTAACTGTGCTTACTGGCGTTTCAGGAAGTGGCAAGAGTTCTTTAATGCGAGGAGTTTTGAAACCCGCATTTGATTCAAAACTTAACCAGAACAATAAAAAAAATACTAACGAGAAATGGAAAAGCATCAAAGGAACAGAAAACTTTGCTGCTGTTTATGAAGTAGACCAGAGCCCTATTGGTAAAACTAGTCGCTCGACACCAGCGACCTATGTAAAAGTATTTGATGAAATAAGAAAACTTTTTTCAATGGTTCCTGAATCCAGAGTTAGGGGATATGAACCTGGGCACTTTTCATTCAATACAGCTGGTGGGCGTTGTGAGGAATGTGGAGGTAATGGTCAGATAAAACTCGAAATGAATTTTTTACCGACGACTTGGGTTCAATGTGAGGAGTGCAAAGGTGATCGTTATAATACCGCGACATTAGAAATTTTTCTAAATGGTAAAAATATAGCCGACGTTATGAATATGAGTGTTTCAGATGCGTGTGAATTCTTTAAAGCTCACCCAAAGATAAATACTACACTTGAGTTATTAAGGGACACTGGCTTGGGATATTTAAGTTTAGGTCAACCAAGCACAACATTAAGTGGCGGTGAGGCTCAAAGAATAAAATTAGTGGCGGAAATTCGAAAGGGCCAAGGGCGCACTCGAAATGCAATCATGAAGGGTAAGACAGGAAAAAATGCTAATCTTTATTTAATTGAGGAGCCCACAATAGGCCTGCATCAGAGTGATGTTCTTAACCTGATAGGGGTACTTCACGCATTAGTTGAGGAAGGACATACCGTGGTTGTGATTGAGCATAATCTAAGTGTTATGGCCGAGGCAGACTTTATGATTGATATGGGCCCTGAGGCAGGCCCTCGAGGGGGTAAAATTATTGCTAAGGGTTCACCTGAAATAATAGCTAAGTCAAAAAAGAGCGAAACCGCTAAATTTCTTAAAGAAACCTTAAAGTTCTAAAATTTTTTCATGATTGGCAGCTTTTTTGCTGATTTATTTCCCTAAAATTAAACAAATTTTAGTGATATTCGTGAATAAAACTTTGATTTTACGCAAAAAACAAGCAAAATTCGATTATTTTAGGTTTCCGTAATAATTTTTAAATCTTTTCTTAAAAATGTGACTTTTTTATTTTCACAAGCATCTAATTAGTAAATCATGACTTCTGGAACATTGACTATATCAACCGACTTAATGAATTCTTGGCTGCTCAAAAGATTGCGGCCAACGTCCTCACCGCTAGCGCGGTCCAGTGAGGTCGTTGCATCTGAATCTTTGTCTAAAGATCAAAAAGAAGTCGTTGAAACGAGCCTTACAATCGAGCAAGAAATACAAGTTCTTGCTCATGCAGCTAATGAGCTACGCGAAGCTTACGACGAAGTCATTGGCAATTTAAATAATATTCACGGTCGAAAGTTAGAGGAACTGAATGAACCGTTCTTTCAAAGATTAGGCGCTCTCGTCGAAGCTCTTCAGGTTAGTGATATGGAAACTGCTAGAGATTCAGCAAAGCGTCTCATGTTATTAATTAATGAAATGCAATCAAATATTCCAGCATGGGACTTTGTTCGTGCACTTCAGATTTTAGCAGATCGTTGCCAGACTCTCGATAAGTAATCGTTTACATAAAAACCTCTCGCATTAATAAAAATACGAGAGGTTTTAACAATTGATAAATCCTCGTACTATTCGGTTACCTTCATTACGCCATTCATGACTGTCCAGTGACCAGGGAACGTACAAACAAATTCGTAGTCTCCAGGTTTTGTTGGAGCAGTGAACTCGATAACTTCTTTTTGTCCTGCATCAATCATTTTTGTTCCATGCAGAATTTTTGAGTTTTCAGGCGCTTTCTTGACAGCATCAGCTCCCATGGCAATAGCTTGGTTTCCTATTTCGGCTTTAGACCCTGGCTCAACAATCAATAAATTGTGAGGAATGACGTCAGGGTTAAAGAATGTGAGGTTAACTTTACTACCTGCTTTGACAGAAAAATTCGTTAGGTTGAATTTTAGTTGGTGAGGTACTGCAGCTATTTCTACAGAGGTCATATCACCATTAACAACAACTTTAGGTTCAGGTGCTTTTTCTTCTTTGACCTTAGCTAACTCACCACCACCTCTAGTGAAATCGACATTATAGAGATAATGCTGAACTGTTAATGCAGCTCTTCTCACGTTTAATTCACTACTCGTCTGTAAGGTGCCCATGAGTTTGTCATTCTGCACATTGTGGGCCTGAAGAACCCAAAGGCCTTCAAGCATATGGTGCGCTTCATTTGCATTATTTGCATCAAAATTAGAAACCCACTTGTTAACCGCCTTAACAACTTGATCAGTTGGGTGTTCGCTAAGTTCGATCCTGGTTCTATATCTGACTCCGTCTATAGGATGCTTAAGATTTTCAAGTAGAACGTTGATGGGTTCACCATCAATTGATACAGGCTCTTGGAGAGGCTTCTTAGTGTAGATCATACGGTAAACTCGACCGTGTCTATGGTCACGCTTTGGGTCACGAATGTTGTGTTGCATATGTCCAATAATGACGTTATGCCAATCAGAAATATAAAGAGCACCATCCGAACCAAAGTCAGCGTCCGAAGGTCTAACGTTACGATCATTTGAAACAAAAAGGTCTCCAAGAGGTTGACCGTTAACTTCTCCATTATCTGGATTTCTTGCTAGCTTGTAATGCTTCAGCCCAAGGAATCCAATTGTATTACACAGCATGAAGGCTTGTTGTTTCTCGTCGGGAAAGTTTGCACTTGATATGATTCCACTTGAAGCAACAGGTCTAACTTCCTTTTTCAGTAATCCTCTCATTGCAAAACCATTACCCTTTGGTACGACTTGGTAAGACCTACCACCAGTTCCATCAGTGGCGTAATGGTATCCCCATCTATCAAAAGCAATTCCGTGCGGATTAGGGCTATTACCAGCATGTTGGCTAAATGTGAAAGTTCTTGGGTTAAATCTATACATTGCCGAAGCACCAGATTTATGAGGCGTTGTCCATGGTGTTTCAACGTTACTAACGTGGAAAACTCCTCTTTGATAATAGAGGCCACCGTCCGGGCCGTATTGAAAGTTATTCATGGCATGGTGTGTATCTGCAGAATCAATGCCGCCAAGCATTTTTATTCTTACGTCTGCAACATCATCACCGTCAGTATCCTTAAGAAACCAGATGTCTGGTGCTGAGCCTACGAGGACTCCACCGTTCCAGAATTCAAAGCCTGTAGGATTGTGTATTTTTGCAAATGTAATGGCTTTGTCAGCAACCCCATCTCTATTTTCATCTGGAAGTATGATGAGGCGGTCTTCCATTTCCTTTAGTGGCTCCCATTTTGGATAGGTTTCCCATGCTGCAACCCAGAGTCGTCCTTTTGTATCTACCGACATTTGGACTGGATTTACCATTTCTGGGAACATTGTTTCGTCAGCAAAAATGTTGACTTTAAAGTCTTCGGGAACAGTAAGTTTCTTAAGTGTCTCTTCAGGGCTCAGGTAATCAGGGTCTCCTTCTTTATTTTTATTGGAGCTGCGACTCTTCCCACCAATATTAGATTTAACTGCTACCGGCGCAGGGACATTTGAATCATCCACTTTGAAATTAGAACCTAAAGCAGTTGCCCAAATTTTAGGGTCACGGTTTGCGGTCATGACGTCCAACATTTTTAGCTCGTGGCGTAAAACATCTGCATTACTTTGTCCGTCTACGAACCTTAGTCCAGAACGACCACCCCATACATCATTTCCATCAGTGGCTCTGTACCTGTTGTACCAATGCCAGTTTTTATCTACAACGTCACTACGAAGCTTTTCAAGTTCCTTGTCTGCTTTTACTTCCTTCCCTAAAAGAGCTTTAGTTGCTATCTGCGCAACGTGCCGATTACCAAGCTCATTTAGGTGAACTCCATTAAGCGTAAGGTCGTCTGTTGATTCTGCGTATGCAGCCTTTGTTGTATTAAATAGATCAACAAACCCAGCACTATTTTTTTCTGCTACCGCTTGTATAGCTTTAGTGTATTGAGCCAAGCGAACATTATTTGCCTCACCGTCAGGTAGGTTTGGGCTATTTAAGTTTTCATGAGCAATTGGGGAAAACAAAACGAAACGTGGTTCTGACTTACCATTGGGCTTGAGTTTCTTATAATTATCAATCATGCCTGAAAGGTCATTCATGAAAGATTCTAGTCCTTGCTCGCCTTTGAATGATTCGTTGTATCCAAAGAAGACAAAGATAGCATCTGCTTCACAAAGTTTGAGATAGGTTTCAGGGGATGGAAAGCCTTGGTTCCTTGGTCTTTCTTTTACCGTATCACCCGTGAAACCGAGATTACGAAAAAGGATCTCTTGACCCTTCAATTCACTTTGTAAAACTGTTTCGAACCAACCATCGTGATTGAAGCGGTCAGGTAAACTATTACCAATAAGGCAAACCTTGTCACCTTTTTCGAATTTGAAAGCTGCATCTGCTGCAGCTGAACTAATTATGAGTGAGATGGCTGTAAAAAAGCCCAAAGATATTTTTAGCATGGTGTTTTTATACTACCAAAGATGGGTCAGTGTTAACTAAAACTATTTAAAAAAGTGATTTTTTTTAAATATCCCCTGTAAAATTAATATTTTCTAAATAGCAAATAACTGTTTAAAGGGGTAAAAAATAAGAAATGCGTGATTTTTTATTTATTTTTAGGGTCTTATTTTTTGCCTCTATTTGTCTGAATTACACAAACGGGAAGCCCAACATTGTTTTTCTTTTGGCTGATGACCAAGCACTAATCTCGATGGGGTGTTACGGGAATAATGATGCATTAACTCCAAATCTAGATCGCTTATCAAAAAAGGGAGTTACCTTCGATAATCATTATGTCACTACGGCAATCTGTATGGCCAGCCGTGCCAGCATTCTAACTGGTAAATATGAGTATCAGCATGGTTGCAATTTTTCGAAGGGAAAGCTCAGCCAAGAAGATATAAAGAATAGTTATCCAAACATCTTAAAAAGAGCAGGATATGTAACCGCATTCGCAGGGAAGTATGGAGTGGATCTGAAATCGGAGTCACCTCAAAATCTCTTTGATAAGTGGGGTGGGGGGCCAGGCCAAACTAGTTATGTAACGGCAAAGAATAAATCGATGAAAAAATATGCAGATAAATATCCTCATTCCACTATGTCGTACGGGGCTTTTGGAAGTGAATTTATTAAGGAGGCCTCTAAATTGGGAAAGCCATTTTGCCTTTCAATAAGTTTCAAAGCACCCCACATGCCTGATACTCCAGACCCTAGATTTAATAAAGTTTACGAAAATAAATTTTTTAGAAAGCCTGCTAATTTTGGTAGAGAGTACTCAAAGCATCTGAGCGAACAAAGTAAACAGGGTCGCCAGTGGGAACGTTGGGAATCATGGGGATATAAGAATAATTATGATGAGGTAATGCGAAAATATCACCAACTTGTATATGGGATAGATCAAGCGGTTGGAATGGTTGTTGAGTCTTTAAAAGAAAATGGAGTAGCGGATAATACAGTTATTATTTACACATCAGACAATGGATTTCTTTGTGGTTCTCATGGCTATGGTTCCAAGGTCCTGCCTTACGAGGAGTCAGTCCGAGTTCCCATGATTATTTATGATCCAAGTATAAAAGCTCAAAAAAATGGTCGAAGAATAAACGCATTAACAGCTAACATTGATATTGCACCGACAATATTAGAGTTAGCTGGAATTAAAGCATCTTCTCAAATGAATGGATTGAGCTTAATGCCACTTGTAGAGGAATCTAAAAGTGATTTACGCGAATCAATCGCGTTAATGAATTGTTGGGGTCCAATACAATCTCAATATTTGGGAGTCGTTACTAAAAAATGGAAGTATATTTACTGGTTTTATGGTGAGGGAATGAAGCCCAAAGAAGAGCTATTTAATCTTGATGAGGATAAATTGGAACTGATAAACGCAGCAAAAGATCCAAAAAATAATAAATCTTTAGAAGAGATACGCTTACTTTATGATCAAGAAATTATTACAATTAAGGGACAATCAGCAGTTTCGCATAAAATGTATGAAACCCTTTTTGACCGAAGCGTCGAATGGCCTAAGAAGAAAAAGATAATAAAGAAACAATAGTAGATAGATTGTAAAAATGCTTAGGCTTAATTTATTTAGCGAGGTATAACTTATATTACCAATGACTCGCACGGCTTTCATTATATTAAATATAAAAAATTTATTATTTGTTTCGGTTGTGTTGTTAAGTGTTTCGAATTGCACTACGACGAGCAATAATACAATCAACAAAAATAGTCGCGTGGCGATCACGGGATCAGTGAATGGGCCTGTTGACCCTGATCAAATGTTTCGAGAGATCAGAGTAATCAAGCGCTATATACCTAAAGGCCGATACGGAAGAAAGTATAAGAGACCAATGAAGCCGAGGTTTATCACTGTGCATTCGACTCAGAATTATGATGGTGATGCTTGGGATCACGCTCGAGCCCTTGAAAGAGGTAAACTAAGAGCCCCTAAAAGAAGAAATGGAAACAGAATAGGCTATCTAACTTGGCATTTTACAACCCAAGATGACGTTGTTCTTCAGCATTTACCTACTAATGAACAAGGGGAACATGCCGACTTTAATGGACCTGGAAATAATTATTCTATTGGTATTGAGATGTGTGAACATCGCGGAAACAGCAGACAAGAGACCCTTGCAAGGACAGCGAAACTATGTGCTTCTCTAATGCAACAATATGACATTCCACTCAAAAATGTAGTGCCTCATTATCATTGGCCAAGGAAAGGCTTAAAGCCGGAACATAAAAATTGCCCTCATTTTTTGATGACTAATGGCAAGCCGGGAAGAAAGTGGAATCAATTTTTAAGATCTATTAAGAAACAATATAATCGCATTCAAATTCCTCAGGAAATCGCTGAGAAATCTAGATAATAACGCTAAGATTATAATATGAAAAATGTCCTCTCAGCATGGTTAATAATTTTGGTTTTCTTTTTTTCTCTCACCAGAAATATTTTGGCTGAGGATCCTTTATGTGAAATTTGGGATGAAGAAATACCAATCATGGCGCATTTGGCAGTGGCCATGGATGGAACAGTTCTATTATTCAAAGAAGAAAGAGAAAATAAGCGAATCGAGGTTAAGCGAAGTGAAGACGGTGGCGTTACTTGGAGCGAACCAATTGTTGTTGGTGAAAGAGTAAAGATTGATGATGATATGTCCGACGATGGTAGGTATAAGGGTGAACACGTCGGCTGGAGTGAATTAGCGAATGTAACGGTTGATGAAAATAATGGTCACATAATGGTCTTTGCTGGCGGCCTCAAGCCTGTACAAATTCTTTATAGGAGTAAGAATCATGGCAAGACTTGGGTAAACGAAAAAATAATTATAGAGCCAGATAAAAATGGGTGGTTAGCCACAACTTATTGTTGCGATCCAGGAATTACGATAAGGCATGGAAAACATAAGGGACGTTTATTAATGCCGGCACAAGTTTTCGTTGGCCCTATCAATAAAGATGGCTCAAGAACGTATCTCAATAAAGGTATGGGAAGAAAATATTTTGGTAAAAGATACAGCAATGCCTTGTATAGTGATGATGGTGGAAAAACATGGATTCATAGTGAACCTTTTCCGATCTTGGGCACATCTGAACCTTCGCTTTGCGAGCTTAACGATGGAACTATTTATTACAATGCGAGGACCCATATCCGAAAAGGAAATAAGCAAATTGGTTTGAGTCGTGATAGTGGCGAATCTTGGGTTCAAGCCAAAGAAGATGACGTGTTGTTTGATGGCCCCCCTGATGAATATGGTTGCAAAGGGGCTTTAGTTAGATTGTATCACAAAGAGGGGAACTTAATGCTTTTTAGCTCTCCTGGAAGAAGAGACAAACGTGATGATATTACAATTCAATTAAGTATGGATGGAGGTAAATCTTGGCCCCAGAAAAGAATTCTTAAAGTTGGCCCTGGAAATTATACATGGATGGCTGTCGGAAGGGACGGAACAGCTAGTCAGGGAATGATTTATTTGGTTTCAAATAAAGACTGGATGGCTCGGTTCAACTTAGCTTGGGTACAAGGAAAAGATTAAGGATTTAAAAAATGCTTAGATTTTGCAAGTGAGCATCAAAGAATTCGCATACTAGCATTACCATACAAGAGGTCATCAAAAAATTGGCAACTAAGCGTTAGCTGCTAATTGATAAGTCCCAATATTAACATCCAGCGGAAACTGTGAAAATGGTGCTCGCTTGTTTGTGGGGTTCTTCCAGTGGGAGGTAACAAGCGAGTACCTGTTTTCAACTGCTTACAAGCTATGAATGAGAGAATAGGTGAGTTGAAAATAAAAGCGCAGAACGGTGATGTTCATGCACAAACCTATTTAGGGTATATCTATGAAATGGGTAGAGGCGTTAATAAGCATTTACGCGAATCTTCTCAGTGGTATTTAATGGCAGCTAAGAGTGGAAATCGATATGCTATTGAAGCTCTTGAAGAAATTCGAAGAGCATCAAAAAGTATCTAGAACTGTGTCTTGTAAAATTATTTGATCTCTACAGGGGCTTATGACCGTTAGAACACAAGTGAAAGCGCTCATTGTTATATCACATCCAGACCAAAGTTCCTTTTGTTACAATGGAATTTTTAAAGAAATATTAAAGACTCTCGGAGAAGATGCAGAAGTCAAAATTGCTGATTTATACGCTGAAAAATTTGCCAGACCTAATGATGCACTCATGGCCCGTTACAAGGAATGGGTAACTTGGTGTACTCATATTTATTTTATTTCACCAGTTTGGTGGTTTAGGTGCACACCAAGACTAGAGATGTTTTTTGATGAAGTTTTCACTCCTGGCTTTGCCTATGAGTTCAAATCTATTTCCAAACTTTATGGGTTCCCAGTCCCTAAACTAAAAGATAAAAAAGTTAGAACTTACGTTACCCATGGTGCTCCTGCTCTACCAGTTTTAACAATTTACGCAAACTCGGTTAAGTTGCGTTTGGTTATGGGCGTTTATACATTTGTTTTTGGTTGGAAGTATTCTATTTGGAAAAGAACAAAACAGTTTTGGTCCGTGCCTTTCGTAAGTCATGAAAAACGATTAAAATATCTAAAGACGGTTAGGAAGGATATTATTAAGGATTTAAAAAAAGCCTAAAATATTTAGATTAACTCTTTTCCTCAGCAGTGATCTTACCGTCCTTGATTTCTTTGAAGTCCACGCTTGGTGTGTCCATTTCTTCAAGACCCTTAATAGAAATTAAATTTTCAGTGCCATCTTTAAGTAATACTTTAAGCTCGGTCGAAGACACTGCATTGACGCTTTGGATCATCGAAGAACTCTCTTTATCAAATGGCTCAATTAAAGTAAGGAAGTGAGCTGATTTTCCATGACTTCTTGTACTAAAAGAATTGCGCTGGTATTTAGTAACTTTGCCAGGTGGATAGTCCGCACCCAGTGAGATTTTAAAGCGTTCTACATTCAATCCTGTCAGGTCAATATGGATCTCACCATTGCCATTGGGTTGGGCGGGGAGAGTTTCTTGAAATGGTTTACCAGCGATGACAACCGGTCCACCGTAGTAGTCCTCACCGGGTTTTATTTTTTCTGTGGTAGGTCGGCCATGGACCTGAGTTCGAACACCTTTGAGAGTGATCTTATTTTGCTTTTGGAGTTCTGATAAACTGAGCATTGTTCCATTGGCAAGAACGAGCTGGCCTCCTCCCCAGAAAAGACATTCACCTTTGCCTAAAATAAAGCCTCCACCTTTACGTCGGTCTTCATTTTGGGTTCTGAGAGTTATTTTTTTTGCAGTCTTTGAGATTTCTAGGTCGATGTCTTCACGACCAAGAATCCAAGGTGAGAACTCATCTTCTGAGACGATTTTGTTATCTACTTCAATTGAATATTTTGTCCATCCAGCACGATGTCGGACCTCTGGCGCGGCCCCAACCATGATCTCTGCCTTCTTAGGCCAAGCTGAATAGACATCGGTATAAAGATCACCTGCTTTACCTTTTAATGTACGCCAGTTCAGATGGGCCTTGTCGTCGTAGATAGTTCTGAACCGAGTTCTGGATGTTCCATCCTTACTCCACCACTGGCAGTTGGTGATTAGCTGATCAGCTAAGCGCGGATCGGTATTCATCTGGTCGGTATGACGAAGTTTTTTTACGCTCTTTCCTTTAATGTTTTGGAAACCTCGGATTTGAAGAAAGTTGTCAAATGTATGTTGCTCTTCTCCCTTGAGGTAGTCTGCGAGAACGATGTAATGGTCTGTGACTACTGCCAGTCTGCGCTGGAGAATGCGTTCGGTCCAATCGCTGATATCAGCGACCTCAAGTTCTTTCCCGTTTGAGCCAATAGCAATTGGCATAAAAACATCCTCCGCAGCCAAACGTTCACGTCCTGAAAGGATAGCGCTTTCACCTTCTTTACGGTTTGGGCGCTGCATTTGTAGCCCTAAATATGGTGGGCATGACCACCTTGCATTAGTCTCGACGGCTGCGGCCTGCATCTTTGAACCGGAGTGAAACATTAGGCGCCGTGATTCGACTGATTCTTGGTTTCTTCCGTCTACAACTACCATATTGTGATTCACTGATGATTGTACAAACATGCCGTACATGAAGCTGGCATAAGAGTACCAAAGACCATGTCCACTTGAGTAAAAACTACGATCATAACGTCGCATGGAGTTAAAGTTAGTACGGTCAAAGTGGCCATGATACGCCCCATGAGTTCCATACTTGAGGCTCATTTCGATTTGTTCACTAGGGTGTCGGTTTGGTGTTTGGGAACGTAGGGTTATGAAACCGATACCATCAGAGAATGCGGAGCGCGTCCCAATTTTGGGAGTGTCTTCTGGTAATTCAGGAACACCATAAAGTAAGCTTCGCCCACCCTCACCGCGTCGTTTAACTAGCGCAGCAAAAGTGGGTTTACGCCACATCATATAAGCGATTTCGAAACCTTCGTCGGAGGTGAGGCTCCATTCGCCACCATCGTTTGCTGCGTAGATTTGTCCATCATGAGAG
>MDTB01113939.1_pt1 | contig 21379 bp, 15 predicted proteins | sample 811161 | NCBI WGS metagenome assembly MDTB01 (sample SAMN05326650, study PRJNA326480) | marine metagenome | isolation source: seawater | place: Mediterranean Sea | collected 2009
AGAAGGCGTAGAAACCGCACTTGCGGCTACAGTTCACGACAAAGAAGAGCTTAAAAACGAAGCCGCTGACTTGTTGTACCACTTAACCGTATTGCTTCAAGCCAGCGATATGTCGCTAAACGATGCACTTAATGTGTTGCGCGAGCGTCATAGATAAATCGCTAAATGAGTAAGCCGTGTTAGAAAATGCCCTTATTACTTCTTTGTGTAAGGGCATTTTTCATTTACCGCTCTGTTTTATCGTTCTACTTACCGCTCTATTTACCGTTCTATCTCTCGCACAACTTGCCCGTAGGCTAATAACGCGAATAACCCTGTTCCGCCTACAATATTACCCATCAAGGTTGCACCAATTAAAGCGACAGTTTCAGCAACACTAATATGCCCTTGAAGCACGAGTAAAAAGAGCTCTGTTGAACCGGCAATTACGTGGGTAAAATTACCGATGGCGATAAGGTATGTGAAAATGACAATCATCAACACTTGAGAATGTTTCACCGATGGCTTCATCCACACAATAGCGGCAATAATAAAACCTGAGGTTATGCCATAAGAAAACGCTTCTGAAACGCTGAATTCGGCGTAGTGTTTAGAAATGGCCGTCATTCCCACCACCAGCTCGGGAGGTACGGCCCGCATGGTATAACTGAATACCGCAGCCAAAAATGTACCTACCATGTTAGCGGCAAACACAATCAGCCATAATCTTGCTATACAAAACGACATATTCACGGAAGGCTTGCTAAGAAGCGGTAAGATGACCGATAAGGTATTTTCAGTAAATAGCTGAAGCCGCCCCACTATTACTAAAACGAAACCTACGGTATAGCCCAAATTTTCTATTACGAACTGGTATTGGGAGTCTTTAAATAAGTGATGCAAGATCCCTTCAGCTAAAATGGAAAGCGATATGCCGATACCTGCCGCTACGCCTGACCACCATAAAGACATCATGGGTCGCTGAAGCTCTTCTAATCCCTCGCGATGCACAATGGCATAAAGAGAAACTGAATTTAAGCTTTGGTTGTCCCTTACATCTTGTTCTTCGGTATGGCTCAATGCCACGTCCTTTTCTCTTTTTTTTGATTGCTGCGATTTTTCAGCCATCAATGCCTCCAGCATAGTCCAGTAGGCTCACGCCCTACATTAAATCAGTAATAAACTGGTACGTGTGGCGCCCTACATTTCGGTCACATTCACCTGCATTGCCTTTGCGTATTAAAATCAATACCAAGGTACAAGGCACGAAACCTTAAATTAAAAAACAATGCGTTTTTGCTCGTGTATCATCCGCGGTCGTAATTATCAGGATTTGTTTTTTACTTATCCGATTACAACTTTGGTAAACATCGAACGCTTTACCATTTTAAGTATTAGCGGTAAGCGCACTTTCTTACATCACTTGTCCACTCACAAACCACGTTGTTTCTGTATGAAAAAAAGCCACTCACTATCTTCTAAGCTTATGTCTGTTGTCGGCATGCTTTTTGTTTTAATCGCTCTGGTATTTATTGGTGTCAGCTATGCTTTGCTTGACCGCACAGAAAGCGAAATAGGACAGCATGTTAATACCGAAGTCGTCAGTCAAATACAGAAAACAGTATCTGCCAAAGCGTCTCAATATGCGGCGCAAACGGAAGCCTTAATAAACAGTGCCCATTTTCTACCTTACACGTTGGCGAGCCAGTTAAGCGCGAGCATTGAAGCGAGCGACGCTCTATCGCTAAGTCGCGAACAAACGCAACGTTTAGTGAAAAGTGTATTGAATACCGGCACAACGTCTAGCATGTACGCTCAATTCGAAACTAACTTATTTGATGGAAAGGCTGAAGCCAACAAAACCGGTAAGATACATTCAACGCCCGGGACAGGAAGCTTTGAAGTTTATTTTATTCGCAGTAATAACGGCTTGGCAGAGCAGGTCCCGATTACTGACCCAGAGTTAAAACACGACACAAGGTTAGATGAGTTTGGGTTTCGAGCAGCAGAATGGTATTTGTGCAACAAGGAAACCCGTAAGCCGTGCGTATCTAACCCCTATCAATACTAAATTCGCGAGGGCTATACGGAATTAATGACCAGCTTGACCGTACCGGTTATAGCCAATAATCAATTTCGTGGCGTGGTAGGTACTGACCTTAACCTGCCAATCATTCAAAAGCGTGCAGAAAACCTTAAAGCGTCGCTTTACAACGGTAATGCAGAAGTTTATGTAATAAGCCAAAATGGCTTAGTGGTTGCCGCTACTAACGCGACAAGCAAACTCGCTCGTCCTTTTTCCGAGGTATTTGCTGACAAAGCCAAGTCTGAAACATTGCTAAGCGCTAATAAACAAGCAGGGCTTCTTGAAAACGACGGGATGCTCTATGTATCAGAAGATATTGATTTAGACTTAGCTGGTGTGAAGTGGAAAATGATTGTCGGTGTCAGTAAAGCCCATGCCATGGCCCCTGTCACATCTCTTGAAACCATGATTTCGACTGCCGTGACTTCGCTATTAACGACCCAATTTATTGTTGCTGTGGTGTGCACGGTAATAGCGCTTGTTTTGGTCTTTTTATTTACGAAAAGTATTATTCAACCTGTGCGACAGGTGGCAGCGCGAATGGAAGAACTCGCTGGCCAAGGTGGTGATCTTACTCAAGATATTCACGTTCATTCTCACGCAGAGCTCATTCAATTAAGCGAAGCGTTTAATCACTTCAAAGAAAGCGTGCGTGAAATGTTAGATCAAGCCAAGCAATCGTGTTCACACGTCATTGAGCAAAGCGGAGAAACACAGGCGCACACGCAGAGCACTAATGAACTAATACAAGTTCAACAAGCGGAAATAGACAGCGTGGTGACCGCCATAACGGAAATGTCGCAAACTGCACAGGAAGTGGCAAGGACGGCTGCAGATGCGGCCAATAATGCAGACAACGCTACCGATTCGGTCAAACAGACAGAAACGGAAATCTCTGAAGCAACACGCTCGGTGGTTGACCTATCGCAAGAAATGCAAAAAGCGTCAACAGCAGTGCAAGCCGTTTCTCAGCGTAGTGCAGATATTAAAAAGATACTCGACGTTATTGGTGCTATTGCGGATCAAACCAACCTATTGGCACTCAACGCGGCCATTGAGGCGGCTCGGGCAGGAGACAACGGTCGCGGATTTAGTGTGGTTGCTGACGAAGTACGCTCTCTAGCCTCTAAAACGGCAGAGTCTGTAGAGGAAATTGGCAATGTAATAACGGCCCTTCAAGGCGAAGTTGACCATACGGTAGAGACTATCTACTCAGGTAGCCAAAAAGCCAATGATGCATCTCATCGCTCGCAGTCTGCACTCGATAAAATGCAAACTACCGTACTTCAAATCGGTGAAATTAGCGAACGCATGACACAAATGGCTGCAGCTGCAGAAGAGCAAAGCCAGGTTAGCGAGGAGTTAAACAGAAACATGGTGGTGATTGGTAACGCCACGTCTGAAGTTGCAACCAACTCAGAAGCATCAGCGGCTAGCTCAAAGGCTATAAACAACGCAGTCAGTAAATTAGCAGCGCTTCTTGCAAAACTCAAAACGCATCAATAGCACACAACATTGCTACTAAGGCCCGTATGAACACTTTTCATACGGGCCTTTTTATTAATAGCAGCCTTGTTTTAGTCAGTTCAGTTGGTACTACGGGTTAAGCAATACTGGCGTGCCAAGGCCCAGCGCTTCTAAGCGTTTAAACTGTGTCGCTTTATCCCCTACAACTAGGTAAATCATTTTATCTGGGTGTACGTAAGCGTTGTACAGGCGCTTTACGTCGTCTACCGTTAGCGATTTTACTTCTGCCTGCTGCTGTAGTACGTAGTCGTTAGGTAACCCAATATCACTTATTTCATCTACCATATTCAACTTTGCCCCGAGTGTCTCAAAGGCACGCGCACCAGATTTCAATGTGAATCCTTTCGTAACCTCAAGATCTTCACTTGAATACCCGTTGCCGTATGAAAGCAAAATATCTTGTATAGCCTGTGTCGCTTCTAAAGTTACATTCGAACGCACTGCACTTTTTATAATAAATTCACCGGTATACTGGTCGCTTGAAAACGATGAACGAATACCATAGGTGTAGCCCTTGTTCTCACGCAGTTCTTGCATCAGTTGTGAAGCGAAGCCACCGCCTCCTAAACGGTAATTCATCACGCTGGCCACATAGGCATCACTGTGCGTCGCTTTAAGGCCGGCATGGCCAAAATACAAAACAGACTGCTTGGCATCCGGTACGTCATAGAAAAATAATTGAGACGTTTCAGGTAAAGATGGCTCTGAAACGTTCGGAAGCGATACCTTTTTCGGTACCCAAGCACTATTTAGCGTAACTAATGCCTGTTTAACGGCTGACGGCTCGATATCGCCCACCACATGAAACTTAGCTAAAGATGGGGAAATATTGTTCCTGTAAAAAGCCTTAACGTCATCCAGTCTGATGGCCGTGACACTTTCCTTTTCACCCAGCGGGGTCTGCGCGAACGGATGTGCGTTACCGTAAAGCAGCGCTTTGAATTCTGCCGTAGCAATGGCATTTGGGTTGGCCTTAATTTGCTCAATTTGATTAATTACATCGTCTTTGGCAAGTGCAAACTCTGCTTCATCAAAGCGAGGCGAGAGCAATACTTCAGTAACAAGCGCCATTAGCGCATCGTAATGCTTAGACAGTACCGAGCCGCTAATTGTTACTGCCGTTTCCGATGCATTCGTTTGAAGAGTGGCGCCTAAAAGCTGTATTTCCTGTTCTAACTGCTTTGGTGTTTTCGTTGCCGTTCCCTTAAGTAAAAGTTCTGCTAATAAGTTAGCTGTGCCTGCTTTTCCTGCTGGGTCGAGCAGCATTCCACCATCGAGTTTTATTTCAAAAGCCACTAACGGCACTTCGTCATTTGAAATACCGGCTATATCAATGCCAGATGACAAGGTGCTTTGCCATACTTGTGGCGGCGTAACCTCTATACTCGCTCCATAAGCAGGCTCTTTTGCTCTATCAAAGGAGGAAGGCGTACGCTCATAGTCAGCAGCAATTGATGCATCAAACGCCTCTTCTGCACCTTCAACGATTAATTCTTCAACCACGTTAGCTTTTGTTGACCCGGCAAGAACAAGTTCCTTATTGCCTTTAGGTACAAAACTAGAGGCGACATAAGGCTTGTCTTTAAGATAAGTGCGATATACACGCATTACATCGTCTTGTGAAACACCTAGAATTTTTTTGACGTCTTGGCTGATAAAAGCCGCGTTTCCCGCAAAGATTTCGTACTGTGCAAGCTGAAAGCCTTTCCCTAACACACTAGAAAGCCCTTGATAGAATTCGGTTTCCTGCCCCGCTTTAATGCGCGCAAGGTCTTCAGGTGCAATACCCTCTTTCTCAAAACGCGCAAATGCTTCTTCAATGCCTGCATATACTACATTTAAATCAACGCCATTAAATGCCATGACCTGAAGCTGTAGCTGCCCCGCTAATTCTGCATCGTAACCATAAAGATAAAGGTTACTGGTGAGTTTTTTCTCATCAATAAGTACTTTGTTTAACGGCGCGTTTTTACCTTCGCTTAGATATTGAGAAAGCACCTGAAGCGCGTAGTAGTCATCGTGGTACTGGGGAACCGTGGGCCAAACCATGGTAAGCAAAGGTGCTTGAGCAAAGTTATCGATATGGAAGCGTTTGACTGTTTCATCTAACTTTGCTGGCTGGGTTGCAAGTTTAGGAATTGTTTCTCCCGCCGGTATTTCAGCGAAATACTTTTTAACCCAAGACTTTGTTTGTGCAACATCGATATCCCCCGCGATGGTTAACACCACATTATTTGGTACATACCATGTATTGAAAAACGCTTTAACATCGGCAAGCGTTGCATTTTGAAGGTCGTCTAACGACCCTATTACCTGCCAACTGTATGGATGCCCGGCTGGGTACAAGTTTTTGTCGATGACATACTGGTTGTGTCCGTAGGCGCGATTATCTACGCGTTGACGTTTTTCGTTTTTCACCACCTGCTTTTCTTTCGCAAGCACGGGGTCTGTTACCGTATTAATAAAGAAGCCTAATTTGTCAGCTTCAGCCCAAATCATTTTTTCCAACGCATCGATAGGTACAGTTTGATAATAATTAGTGCTGTCTCGGCTTGTTGAGCCATTCGCCCCTGAACCTCCAATACGGGCACTGAGCTTATCAAGCCCGCCTTTACCTAAGTTTTCAGATTCTAAGAAAAGGAGATGTTCAAACAGATGCGCAAACCCCGTGCGGCCCTCTTTCTCCCTTGCTGAGCCCACGTGTGCAGTCAGTGCCACCGCGGCGACAGGGTCAGACCTATCTACGTGTAGCAACACGGTTAGCCCGTTTTCTAGCGTAAAGCGTTCATACTCTACATTGAACGAGGACGCGCCCTTGTTAACGGTTTGAGACGCTGATAGTGAGGCTGCTTGTGTGTTGAGGGCAGGCTTGCCGCTGTTAGTGCAACCTATCGAGATTGCACTTAACGCCATAACAGCAACGGCATTACACATTCGCGTTCGTTTGAATGTTTTGAGCATGGTTCTTAATCTTCGCTAATTAAAAGACGTAACAAGTACCACAAGCGCACAGTGAGCGCTACGGCATTCCCTATCCCTCATCATTTGTTTTGCACTAATAGCATTTGAAGCGTTGGCAGAAACCTCTCAAATTAGCAATTTAAGCACATGATTTTTAATATATTTATAAGTAAGTACAACAAGCGAAAACGAAACTTTTTGTAGTGGACCCGACCACTTTTCGACACAGTTAGTTACATTTTCCCCATCGCAATGTTGAACGAACTGATTAGATTTATATCTGCTCCTGTTACAAGAGATTGTCAAAGGGCACTGGCGACCTTTACATGCGTTCATTTTCCCGGCAGTGAAACGCTGGTCAGATCTGTAAAAATAGCCGCTGTTGAGCGGCGGATAAAAATGTAGAGGTACTACACGATAACTTAAATATTACAATTCATACGACTGTACAAGCGTGTATATCCCACACTCCCTTCTATCCATAACACCCACCAAAATACACTAAGCCATTGATTATATGAAATTTTAACTTCTTATTAATTACTCAAACAAAAAGAATATCATACGATTAAGTAAGAGACGGTTTACACACTTTGTAACCAAGTGTCACATATTTCGCATATTCCCCTATTGCAACTTTAGTATGAGGAGTGCTATTGATAAATCTGCAACAAATAGTGTTGCCGAAACACACAACAAGTAAAATGGATAATAAGGAAATGACAATGAAACAAGGTCGTAAAGTAAGTGCTATAGCAGTGGGATTAGCGCTTGCAGGAATTACCTCACTAAGCCCAGTGCATGCACAACAAGCTGACGAAGAAGCAGCGAACCTTGAACGAATTGCAGTAACGGGCTCTCGCATTAAACGCACAGATATGGAAGGTCCCTCTCCTATTCAGTCAATTGACGCCACAATGATTGAAGGCATGGGCTATGAAAACCTTCAGCAACTACTAGAAAGAATGCCCGCTACCGGGGCAGGTACTTTCTCAACACGTAACAATAGCCAAGACTCAACCGCTAACGGCGCAGCAGCCGTATCGCTTCGAGGTATGGGGCCAGATGCAACGCTAGTGCTTATTAACGGTCGCCGAGTAGCAATCAGCGCGTTTGCAGAAAGTATCACTAACTCATTCGTTGATATTAACTCTATCCCGGTATCAGCCATTGAGCGCATTGATATTCTAAAGGACGGCGCCTCGGCTATTTATGGCTCAGATGCGGTTGCGGGTGTAGTAAACGTAGTACTTAAAAAAGACTATGAAGGTCTAGAGATCAATGCAGGCTACGGCGGCACAACAGGCCCTAGTTACGATGAAACCACAGCAAGCATTTTGTGGGGTTCGCAAAGCGAGAAAAGCAGTGCCACTGTTATTATCGACTATTTCAATAACAGCACCCTAGGAGCTGACGAAATGGGTCGCTTCGGTACAGCAAACCAATCGCCTTACGGCGGCATGGATTTTCGTTCATCACGTGGGTACCCGGGTTATTTTTATGTTGATGGCGTTAAAACTATCGACCCAGACTGCCCGGAAGATAGCGCCACAGCGTCTGGTAGTTGTTTATTCGACTACGGCCCGTTTGGTTTAACGATTCCAGCCTCTGAGCGCGTAGGCTTTATCGGTCAATTCGACTATAAAATTGGCGATGAAACTACCGCGTTTATGGAAGTTGCTATGCAGCACAATACGTCTGAAGCAGGCGGTGCAGCAACGCCGCTTGACGAAGACGCAGGCTTGACAGTTCCAGGCACTCACCCTGATAACCCTTTCGGACAAGACATTGAAATAGGTCGCTATCGTCCTGTGGATGCTGGCGCTCGCCGTTGGGATATCGAGTCAGACACCCTTCGATTAGTCGCAGGTTTACGCGGTACGTTTAACGACTACGACTGGGAAGCGTCGGTTCAAAAAGGTCGCAGCCGTTCAGAGCAAAGCGGTGACCAATCGCAAGGTTGGGTTCGCGTTGATTGGCTACAAGAGCAAATTGATCTTGGCAACTACAACCCCTTTGGCGGCGTAACTAACCCTCAAAGCGTAATTGACGAAATTACGACCAGCCTAGTGCGTCGTGGTGAATCGCGCATGACCAGTGTTGATGCACATATCACTGGCGAAGCGTTTGACTTTGGCGATGATGTCGTCATGATGGCGGCGGGTGTTGAATACCGTGAAGAGCAAGTGTCTGACGTTCCAGATGTTCAGTTTCAACGCGGTCTGATCTTTGGTACTGAGTCAGTATCAGCTTCAGCAGAACGCGATCAATACGCAGCATATTTAGAGCTTTCAATTCCTTTGGCTGAAGAGCTAGAGCTACAGCTTGCAGGCCGTTACGACCACTACAGCGACTTTGGCAGCACGACTAATCCTAAAATTGCGTTACGTTGGGCACCAAGCGATGAAGTTACGGTTCGCGGTTCATGGGCCCAAGGCTTTAGAGCGCCTTCGCTTGCACAAGTGGGTTTAGGCCCATCACAGAAAAGCGTATTCTTTGTTGATCAATACCGCTGTCAAGCAACAGGTCAAGACTGTGAATCATTGGATTACAACATCGAGTTTGCGGGTAACCCTAATCTAGATGCAGAAGAATCAGAGTCATGGAACGTGGGCGTAATCTATGCGCCTATTCAAGAACTGGGCCTAAGCATCGACGTGTGGAGTATTACTCAAGATAACAAAATTGACGAACAGCAATTTGGTTTGGTTTGGTTTACGACGCTGAGTGTAATAACCAGGACAGCACAATCTGTGTACGTCTAGACCCACAACAGGGTGAGTCGCTAGGTGTTATCCAGAAGATATTTAACACTTACCAAAACGTATCGTCACAAAAAGCCTCAGGTGTTGATTTCAGCGCTAATTACAGCATGGAACTACAAGAGTACGGCAACGTACGCTTCAACCTAGATTGGTCTTACATGAACGAGTTTGAAAAAGACGGTCTAGAGTATACGGGCGAATACGGTTACCCAGAGCACCGCTGGTTGTTTGGTACAACGTGGTCGAAAGGCGCGTTTGATGCCAATTTAAACATCAGCTTTATTGGGGAGTTTGAAGACACCCCTGATATCGACTTCGACGGTGTATTAGATTTTGAAGAAAATACCTCTAGAACCGTGGATTCTCAAATGCTGGTAGACCTTCAGTTTGGTTACAACTATAGCGATAACCTTCGCCTAGTGATTGGTTCTAACAACTTGCTAGATGAAGAGCCGCCGTTTGCAATCGGTAACGGCGATAGCGACCTTTATGGTTATGTTGGCAGCGTACACAACCCGCGTGGCCGCTTTGTTTACTCTAAACTAACTTACCGCTTCTAAAAGTAGCTAAAACGACAAAGCCCTCGATGCAATTAATATGCATCGAGGGCTTTTTATTTGTGTTGTTGAATGAATGTTTAAAAAAACAGATATTCAAAGAGAGCCGTTGTGAGCCATGCAAGAACAACGGGTAGCGCTATCATCACATATACTAGTACCTCGGAGCCTAATGTTTCGGCTTGCCAAGCATCCATCATCTTCACGTTGAATTTTCGCTTTAGTAAAAAAGTGTAGAAAATTATTAGTATTAATAAAATTAAAGCTTTTAGCATTCTTCTTTACCACCCCATTCTCTAGTACTGACCCTACCTAGAAAACATCAGTCGCTGTAAACCTCTGTCTCCCTATAAGGATTACTCGTCTGTAGTTTCCTCGTACTGAGAATCAACGGCGTTACCTATCGCACCACCGCCTAACCCTAAGCCTACAGATCCAGCTAAACGACCAACACTACCTACCGGATTAAAAAAGCCAGTACCTGCACCAACTAAACCTGCTGACCATAGTGATTTAGAACTAGCGCCACCACCGCCTGCTATAGCCGCTCCATAAACGCCTCCAACGGCTCCCGCAAAAGCACCTATAATATTAGCGATCCATGCTCCGCTGACCTGTTCAAGCTCTTCTTGTGAAAGAACGTAACTATCTAAATTTATGTCTCTTTCCATGATATTTCCTTACAGTTGTTATGTTAAAGCTCTACCAACACAGCAATTCTCTTGAAATGCAAATGCGTTGACTAAAACACTATATCTATAAAAATTAGAAAAAAGACCTGTTCTTTATACCTGATTATCGAATATTGCTAACTATGCGTTTGTATGAAAAATAACTCGAACCACTGACTATTTAGCGTTAACCATAAAAAATGCCAGCTAAGCTGGCATTTTCTCTTTATAAGCTTTCGCTTCAACGACCTTGGGTTTACATGCCAAAGTGGATAAGTATTAAATTCCCGACCGCAGCACAAAGCATTGCCAAAAAGGTAAGAATCATGCCCGTAAAGCGCTGCCAGCTAACGCCAGAGTGGCGACCTAGCCCGTAAGCATGCAAAGCACGTCCAAACAGCAACGCGCTGCCGAGGGCATGTACGGCCCAGATTTGGCCGGTGTTTGCTTCGAAACACGCGATCATAATAAGCGTAATAGGTACGTATTCGCTAAAATTGCCATGGGCTCTAGCTAAGCGACTGAGATCTTCATGACCACCATCGCCAATGCCCACTTGGTGTCGACGTCTGGCACCAATGACTAAAAACGATAAATACAGGTAGCAAATACCCAGTAAGCTGGCGTAAAACGCCGTGATTGGCAAAACCATGGTCTACTCCACATGTTATAGTTATATCGCGTTGCGTTAATCTGCGCATGTCTTCTCATAGCATCAAAAGACATTAAACGTTATCCGCTAATAAGTTACAAGCAACAAAAAAGGCCGCACAAGCGACCTTTTATAAACGTTGTTAGTGATTAACCTAAACGCTCTGCAAGTTCAGCACTTACTTCTTCAACTGGGCGAGTACCATCTAGCTTGTGGTATTCACAGTTTCCGGCTTCGGCTTCAGCACTGTAATAATTTACTAACGGCTTTGTTTGCTCGTGATAAATCGCTAAGCGCTTGCGTACCGTTTCTTCTTTGTCGTCATCACGCACGATGAGGTCGTCACCCGTCTCGTTGTCTTTACCTTCCACTTTCGGCGGGTTGTAAACCACATGATATACGCGACCAGAGGCGGGGTGTACGCGACGGCCACCCATACGCTCAACAATAACGTCATCCGGCACATCGAACTCAATACAATGATCAACAGAAACACCTGCTTCTTTCATTGCATCAGCTTGTGGGATAGTACGAGGGAAGCCATCTAGCAAGAAACCGTCTTTACAGTCGTCTTGTGCGATACGCTCTTTCACTAGGCCAATTATGATTTCATCAGACACTAGCTTGCCTTCGTCCATTACACGCTTAGCTTCAAGACCTAACTCTGTGCCTGCTTTAATTGCAGCACGAAGCATATCGCCCGTTGAAATTTGTGGAATGCCATATTTGCCCATTAAGAACTGAGCTTGTGTGCCCTTACCCGCGCCAGGAGCGCCGAGAAGAATGATTCGCATGAGTGCGTTCTCCGCTTATGATTTTTGAACTTTTTACTTCGGGCACTTTACACATTCAGCACTAGAGTGACAAGTGTAAGGCGTACCCAAAAGTTAATCTTAAGACTAATGGCGAATATATGTTCAGCTTATAGGCGCTTTTGCTTTTTTATACCTATAGCTTAATGTTCACCCCTTACTTATTCATCGTCGCTCAGAATAAAAGAACGCGCCTGAATTTGATTAACTCGAATGATTAAACCACTAAAATATAGCATAACGAAAACAGTAAACTTACTTTTGTTAGCCTTATAAATAGAAAAACGGGCATTACGCCCGTTTTTATTGATTAAACTGTGGGTTTAACCGGTTATTTTGCCAACTTCATTAACAATGTGTTCAAGTTCTGAACAAAGGTAGAAGGGTCTTTCAGACTGCCTTGTTCTGACAGTGATGCCTGGTCAAATAACACGCCAACCCACTGATTGAACAACTCTTCATCTTGGGTATCTGCTAGCAATTTAACTAAGCTGTGCTCAGGGTTAAGTTCAAAGTGATACTTCACGTCTGGCACAGTCTGACCCGCAGCTTGCATAAGCTTCATCATCTGCGTTGTCATGCCGTTATCATCGGCAACAATAACCGCCGGAGAATCTGTTAGGCGGTGCGTGAACTTCACGTCAACTACCTTATCACCTAGCGCAGCTTTCGCTCTTTCAAGTACGCCTTCTACTTCTTTTTCTGCTTCTTCTTGCGCTTTCTTAGACTCTTCGTCCTCTAAGTCGCCTAAATCTAGGTTTCCTTTCGCAATTGAAACAAATTGCTTCTCGTTAAATTCAGTAAGGTGAGACATTAACCACTCGTCAATGCGCTCGCCCATTAGCAGTACTTCAATTCCTTTCTTGCGGAAAATTTCAAGGTGCGGGCTAGATTTAGCGGCCTGCAGACTGTCTGCAGTTACATAGTAAATCTTGTCCTGACCCTCTTTCATCCGCTCGATGTAATCGGCGAGTGAAACGGTTTGAGCGTCAGACTCATCGTGGGTCGATGAGAAGCGCAGTAGGCCCGCAATTTTTTCGCGATTACTAAAGTCTTCTGCTGGACCTTCCTTAAGCACGTTACCAAACTCGTTCCAGAACGACTGATACTTGTCGCTGTCGTTCTTCGCCATTTTCTCAAGCATTTGTAGCACACGCTTAGTGCAACCTTGACGCAGCGCTTGCGTGATCTTGTTATCTTGAAGAATTTCACGAGACACGTTAAGTGGAAGGTCGTTGCTGTCTAGTAAACCTTTTACAAAGCGCAGGTAGGTTGGCATGAACTGCTCTGCGTCATCCATAATGAAAACGCGCTGAACGTAAAGCTTAAGACCGTGGTTTTGATCGCGGTTCCACATGTCAAATGGCGCTTTAGAAGGGATATACAATAAGCTCGTGTACTCGGTTTTACCTTCTACTTTATTATGTGCCCATGCTAGCGGGTCTGCAAAGTCGTGAGAAATATGCTTGTAAAACTCATTGTACTCTTCATCAGTAATCTCTGACTTCTCACGAGTCCATAGTGCGGTAGCCTTGTTAACCACTTCCCACTCGCCAGGCTGCGCTTCAATTTTCTCGCCATCTGGGCCTTCACTTTCAGGCACCTCATCTTTCCACATTTGTACAGGAATGCTGATGTGGTCTGAGTACTTGCTTACAATAGAGCGCAGACGCCATGTATCGGCAAATTCTTTTTCATCCTCGCGTAGATGAAGCGTAATCTCGGTACCGCGAGTAGGCTTGTTGATCTCAGCAATAGTGAATTCACCTTCACCGTCTGAAATCCATTCTACGCCAGCCGCTGCGTCAGCGCCCGCCGCACGGGTGCGCACGGTCACTTTATCTGCAACGATAAACGCTGAGTAGAAACCTACACCGAACTGACCGATAAGCTGCGAGTCTTTCGCACTATCGCCAGAAAGTTTGCTAAAGAAGTCTTTAGTGCCCGATTTTGCAATGGTACCAAGGTTGGCAATGACTTCATCGCGAGTCATACCAATACCGTTGTCTGTAATGGTCACTGTGTTAGCTTCTTTATCTACGCTTAACTTAACGCATAGGTCGCCATCATTTTCGTACAGGCTATCGTTTTCTAGCGCGCGAAAGCGAAGCTTATCTGCTGCATCTGCCGCATTTGACACGAGTTCACGTAGAAAAATTTCTTTGTTTGAATACAAAGAGTGAATCATCAGATGAAGAAGCTGTTTTACTTCTGTTTGAAAACCGTGAGTTTCTTTGTGGGCTGCTTCAGCCATAATCCAATATCTCCTCGTTGAATGGATCACGTTAACTGATAAACAGGTAAGGACGCTCAGCGCATTTTTCAACGTTTAGAACGAAAATTTATTTTATATGAGAGCGTTTTTTTGAAGGTAACGAGGCGGCGCAGAAATAATACACCGCAATTAAGGGCTTGATACGTTACTGTTACTGAGGTGCTAATTACGCGAAAACCATGCGCAACAAATTATAATTTGCGACGTCCTGAAAATGCATGAGTAAGGGTGTTGCCATCGATATACTCTAACTCCCCCCCAACAGGCACACCGTGGGCTATACGAGAGGCATCCACGTTGTGACTGGCGCACAACTGGGCAATATAATGCGCCGTGGCTTCTCCCTCAACCGTTGGGTTTGTAGCAAGAATGACCTCGTTAATGCCACCCGCGCTAAGGCGCGCTTCAAGTTCAGTTAATCCTATTTCTTCAGGCCCCACGCCATCGATAGGCGATAGATGCCCCATCAGCACGAAATACTGGCCTTTGTAGCTCAACGTTTGCTCGATAGCTAACACATCTTGAGGGCTTTCCACGATACACAGTAAGCCACTAGCCTCTCTCTCTGGGTGACGGCATATTCCGCAAAGCTCATCTTCGGTAAACGTTCTACAGCGCTTACAGTGATGTATGTGCTCCATGGCATTGTGCAAAACGTTACTGAGATCGATAGCACCTGTACGGTTTCGTTCCAAAAGGTGGAACGCCATTCTTTGGGCGCTTTTATTCCCAACGCCAGGGAGGCAGGTTAGTGCCTGGATTAATTCTGATAGTAACGGGCTAAACTTCATATTTTCTACTGCTTAGGTGCTTCTTTGACGCTTTGTGGGCTTTCGCGGTATTTAATCACGTTCCGCTTTGCTTGGTCGAGTTTAACTTCGTAAATATTACCACCAAATAACCCTTTGTACTCTTCATCGGTGAACACCAGAGTATTGTCATCATAGAATGTTACTGCTTCTTTTTGCGTCACCACACCAAGGTCTATGCGTGATACATCGCCACTGAAGAAATTATCACCCTCAAAGTTCTCAAATAACCATAAACTGGTTGAGTCAAGAAGTACCAGCTTAGTTCTATCTGGGCTTATTGCCGCTGAGGTTATCCAACATAACTTTTCTAGTGTGGTACAGGTTTTGAATTCCCCGATGAGCTGGGCATCGAAATTAGCGGCGTGATCACCAACTTTATAAAGCTTGGTAATGCCGTCAAAGGGCTGTGTTCTGTTTTTCGTGAACAAATAAAGGTTGCGTTTATATTCAACAAACGCCTCTAAATCGTAATTTTTATCTTCAGGTTTAACTTTCCCATCACCCATTTTGGGGTAAGTAAACTTAATAATCTCCGCTTCCGTGGTGTCGGTTTTAATATCGATTGGGTTTTCTATTTTGTAAATAGTAAGCCAGCGGCGCTTGTTGTCGTTATTACCAAAATCACCGAGAAAAAAGTGGCCAAAACTATTTTGCGTCATGTCCTCCCAATCCACATTTTTAGCATTTGTCACAGTCACTTCTCTTTCAATCGTGCCGTCTTTGTTAAGCATGTATAAGACGGGGCCGTCGCCACTGTCGTTTATTGCCCAAAGTCTTTTGTATTTGTCGAATTCAATACCGGAAATCTCTTTAAGTTTTGGGTCGACCGTCACTGTTTTCATTCTGAACAGTTCGTGAATACTCATGAAAAATAGCACGGCGGCAACGGGAAGTAGTATAACCGTGGTGATAACTAAGCCTTTCCTTAGCACTACAAAAGCCTCTAGATAATAATTGAGTTAACGTTTTCCCTTCGCTCAAAAATAATGTTAGTTGAAAAGTAAGCTAGGGATAGGGAGTAAATAATATAACGAACCATGTGATAATAAAGACCATTTTCACACGAAGCGCATTTTAGTGCGATAGGTATCGTTGCGTCGATACAATTATTGAACATAATGAAAGCGTGTAATATTTAAACACCTACAATAGTGCTAGGCGCCCTCCCCGAAAGCTAAATCTACGCATACTATTTGGGCTCACCGGCCCCATACATTACCTTAAACCTTAAAGCCAAAAGACGGAATAGACTGCTTAAGTAGTTTCGTATCGACGGGCTTGGTTAGAATATCAACATGAAGGAGCTCTTCAGGTAGCTCAATTGCCGCGCCGTAGCCGGTGATAAAAACAAAAGGAATCGACTGTTTTTCGATTTCAACGCCGAGCTGAAAGGTATTTTCATGACCAAGATGCACGTCCAAAAACATCATGGAAGGCTTATTTTTTGCCAGTGCCGCCCTAGCCGAACTGACGTCGCCAAATATTTCAATTCCCTCAATGCCCAGTTGCTGTAAATGCTTTTTAATATCTAAAGAGATAAGCAAGTTATCTTCAACAATGTAGGCCGTAGTGAGCGGCACATTTTCTTTAACAGTACTCCCCTCCTGCAAGATTCTCTTGTTGCTAAGCGTTTGCTTAGGATCACTAGCAGCCCCTATTTCGATATACTGTCGAGGGATCACAAACTCTGCTGTCAGCCCCGTAATTTCAGGTTTTAACTCCGCTTGGCCGTTGAGTTCATGAGGAATAACAGATCTAATTACCGTCATGCCGAAACTGTCGTCCCCGAGCCATTGCAATGGCGGCCCGCCACGTTCTTTCCATGAGATGGTACATCCCTTATCATCGAGTTCCCACGTTATTGATACACATCCATCGTTATTTGTCGCACTCAGTGCACCGTATTTCGCGGCGTTAGTAATCATTTCATGAGTGGCTGAATCATTTAGATAATGAGAAGCATTTTTAGACAGATAGGTAACCACGCCAGCGCTATTTAGTATAACCATAAAGCCATGATTTTGGATTTTCCCCAATAGGTGGATTGGCTCTTTATCACACTCGGTGACCAATGAAGATAGTTCGTCGGGATCGCTACTCATAATTACTCAACTGTTTTGAATACTTGTGAAATTATTTGTCTAGGTTTAACAATACCTCAGCATACCTAAATCCTATGGCGAAAATAAACCTTGAAGTAAAGTGCGTGTAAACCTCGCAAAAATACCTACTATTTAAAACATAGACTATTTTTAAGCGTAATAATACGGCTTATGCGATTTTATCTATATGCTTTTGTAAAGCTTGTTTACTTACGTAGACACACCTCAGGTATGGCTTGAAATTTAGGCTTCTGCAATGAGGTGAAGTGGTATTGAATTAAAATAATTTAAGCTAAAAAGGCTCATTAAAATGAAGCGGCGCATGCCTAAAAATTAAAAAGCCCTGGTAAAAACCAGAGCTTTTTAGCGGGAGTTAGGCCCTATTTGGCCCCATCACTTTGTATGTGACTAAAAGCCAACAAAACGGCGGCTTTTAGCCTAAAACGGCATTTTGAAGCCAGGAGGAAGTGGCATTCCGCCAGTGACATCACCCATCTTCTCTTTGCTGGTCTCTTGAACACGACGAACAGCATCGTTGAACGCTGCCGCAACCAAGTCTTCAACCATATCTTTATCGTCGTCCATCAACGACTCGTCGATATTAACGCGACGAACATTGTGGTTACACGTCATCGTTACTTTAACCATGCCCGCGCCAGCTTCACCAGTAACTTCTAGATTAGCTAAGTCGTCTTGTACTTTCTGCATGCGCTCTTGCATTTGCTGCGCCTGCTTCATGATATTGCCCATTCCACCTTTAAACATAATGTTTGTCTCGCTTCGTTTTGGTGTTAATAATTATGCTATCGCGCTTTAACCGTATCGGTTAGCACTGACCCATCGAAAGTCGATAGCAATGCTTGAATCGTCTCATCGGTTTTAATAACCGAGTGCGCATGCGCGTGTCGCATGGCATGAATTTCTTGCTGTAATGCAAACGGCGTGGATGACGGTTCACCCAACGTAATACTAACTTCTACGTTTTCACCCAGGCCGTGATGAATTGCATCAATTAACTGCTTTTTAGCACTGTCTTTTAATAAATGCGTCTGACTATGGTGAATTTCAAGGGACACGTGATTGCCATTTCGCGAAAATGCCGCATGTAATACCAACTGCTTAAGCAAGCCTGCTACCGGCATTTGCTCAACCAAGTTGCTCCAGTCATCAATTTGACTGGCGTGAGTCAGCTTACTTCCATCGGAAAGATAAGCGTGTAAACTACCCTCATAAGTTGTACTTAAGGGCGTATCAAAATCTAATGCGTCCCTAGTAAATGAACGTTCACCGGCATTTTCACCACGCTCATAAAAGCCGTGTTCCTTGCTCTCGAGTTCATTGGCGCGAGGAACAGGCGTAAGTGACGGCTCAACTGAATGCCCGTCTTGAACTGACTTCCCTGTATCCCAAGGCGGAGCATCTTCTACCTGCGGGTTAGGGTTATAATTTGCGTCACTCTCATCATTTGAAAAAGGCATATCCTCTTCAAAATCATCTAGGGCAAAGGCATCATGACCGGAATCATTGTTATCTGCAAAGTCAGCATTTGTGCTTGTCTGTTCACTACCACCAAGTAATTGTGTATCGCTACCGTCGTTAAGCGCATTGGCACTCTGATGGGCAGTTATACTGTCTTGGCTTTGTTCGGACTCTGGAGCGGCTTCAAGCGCTGGACTGTTAATGGGTTCAGGACTGTTACTTAGCTCAGGGCTGTTACTTAGCTCAGGGCTGTTACTTAGCTCAGGGCTGTTACTTAGCTCAGGGCTGTTGATCGGCTCAGGGCTGTTCTTTTCATCAGCCACTGTGCTAGCAGCGTCCGTTTTACTTCTAGTAAACCGCGCTTGTATTTCACTAGCGCTTTGCGTTTTAGCATTAGCCGCACTACTACTTTTTGCGTCAGCATCTTGCGCTTTTTTTTGTTTGAGTTTTTGGCGCAATGCCAGCATATCGGCGGTAGAGGTTAACTGTTCTTCTGCTGACGGCGATGGCTCAACTATACGCTCGCTTTCGGGCGTGTCCAATTCGTAATGGCCACTCTCATCCTGTAGAGGTGGCATGTCATCCATATAAGCGTCTAGCGGTGGTTCATCAAAATATTGAGCAACAGGGCTTGCTTCTTCGTCTTCAACTGATGCATTGCTCTGAGGCTCTTGTGCCTCAGATGCACTGGAAAGATTCGCTTCAAACGCTATATCAGTTTCAGCGGCCGTATTTGTTTGCGTATTAGAAACCGCGGTGGGCTCTTCTTCGTTCGCTACGGTTTCAGCGGGAGCTGATGACGGAAGATCCGTCGACGCATCAGCTATAGGACTCTGTGGCGGTGTCTTAGGTGAAGTAGGTTTATGCTCTGGCTGCGCTTCAATTTGCGCTTCGCCTTGGTCTATCGTTGCAGAAGTTTCGCTTAAAGGCGGTTCCTCCTGCTTACTAACGTTTCCCGGGCCACCACTGGGAGAAGCATGGTTTACAGGTAAATTATGCTCACTCCTCCCGTTTTCTATCTCGTCTACGGTTTCAGCTATTGGCGCGTTTGGTGCAAAGGCCATCATACGCATTAGCGTCATTTCAAACGCGCTTTTACCATCGGCAGCAAAAGGTAAATCTTTTCTGCCTTGCAATGCAATTTGATAAAGTAGCTGTACTTGTTCTGCAGAAATAGTTTTGGCTAATTGAAATATCGCTTTTGCCGACGTGGTTTCAAGCTTGCAGGCTTCTGGCACCCATTGCGTCAACGCAATTTGGTGAAGCAAGCTCGCCAACTCACTATGCACATTGTCATAATCAGGTGCTTGTTCAGCAATGTCGTTAACCAACTGCAAAACCTCGGCAGGGCTTTTATTCACCACCGCATGAATTACTTTCAAAAGCTGGTTTTTGTCCATCAGGCCAAGCATGTCGGTAACAACCGACGCCATTACTTGATTCCCACCCTGAGCAATTGCTTGGTCGGTTAAACTCAGCGCATCACGCATACTGCCCTGTGCCGCCCTAGCCAGCAAAGCCAAAGCAGGCGCCTCAAAAGCAAGCTGCTCTTGCTGAAGTATATGAGTAAGCTGACCGACTATTTGCTCTCGCGACATCGCTTTCAGGTTAAACTGCAAGCATCGCGATAAAATGGTGATGGGGAGTTTTTGTGGATCTGTTGTCGCCAACAAGAACTTTACATGCGGAGGCGGCTCTTCTAGCGTTTTTAACAGCGCATTAAAGCTATGTTTAGAAAGCATGTGTACCTCATCGATAAGGTACACTTTGTAGCGCCCGCGGGTTGGCTTGTATTGTACGTTATCAAGAAGCTCTCGAGTGTCTTCCACTTTGGTTCTTGATGCCGCGTCAATTTCAAGCAAGTCAACGTAATTACCCTGCTCTATTTCTTTACAGGTATTGCATTGACCGCAAGGGTTTGCCCCTTGCCCTTCCTCACAGTTAAGGCTTTTTGAAAAAATACGAGCAATGGTCGTTTTACCAACACCACGCGTACCTGTAAAAAGATAAGCATGGTGTAAACGGTCGTTATCGAGCGCATTTGAAATAGCAGACACTACGTGCTCTTGACCTACAAGTTCACTGAACTTGCCTGGTCGCCACTTCCTTGCCAGTACCTGATAACTCATTATTACGTATTTCGCCCTTGTTGCTGTTTTTGCTTATTGACGTTTATTCGCCTTCAAACTCGCAAATAGAATAACTTTCTATATCAAGCGCTGAAAGCTTTTGTTTACCGCCTAAATCAGGAAGGTTAATAACAAAACCTGCATGATTGATCTCGCCACCTAACGAGCGAATTAACTTGGCAGAGGCAGCGATAGTTCCGCCCGTTGCAAGCAAGTCGTCGATAAGAAGTACTTTATCACCCGGTTCTATGGCGTCTTTATGGATTTCCAATGTATCCATACCATATTCCAGTTCGTAGCTTTCGCTTACTACTTCACGTGGAAGTTTATTGGGTTTCCTTACTGGTACAAAACCAATGCCCATTTCGATGGCCAATGGCGCACCAAAAAGGAACCCGCGTGCTTCGGTACCTGCGATCTTGGTAAAACCCATGCCCTGATACTTTTCTACAAGTAAGGAGATACAGCTACTGAATGCTTTGTGATCTTCTAAAACGCTGGTCACATCTCTAAATAAAATACCTGGCTTTGGATAGTCAGGTACGGTTTTCACTACTGATTTAATATATTCT
>MDTB01055233.1_pt1 | contig 21369 bp, 24 predicted proteins | sample 811161 | NCBI WGS metagenome assembly MDTB01 (sample SAMN05326650, study PRJNA326480) | marine metagenome | isolation source: seawater | place: Mediterranean Sea | collected 2009
AAAGGTTCAATTACATCTGTTCAGGCAATTTATGTGCCAGCAGATGACTTAACAGACCCTGCGCCAGCTACATCTTTTGCTCACTTAGATGCGACAACTGTATTGTCAAGACAGATAGCTGAAATTGGAATTTATCCAGCAGTAGATCCATTAGACTCTACTTCGAGAATTCTTGATCCAAGAATAGTTGGTGATGAGCATTACAGAGTGGCTCGTGAAGTGCAAAAAGTTTTACAGACATACAAATCTCTTCAAGATATTATTGCTATTTTAGGTATGGATGAATTATCTGAAGAAGATAAATTAATTGTAGCAAGAGCTAGAAAAATTCAAAGATTTTTATCTCAACCATTTTTTGTGGCAGAAGTATTTACTGGATCTCCAGGAAAATTAGTTGACTTAGACTCAACAATTAAAGGATTTGCTGCAATTTGTAGTGGAGAATATGACCATCTTCCTGAGGCTGCGTTTTATATGGTAGGGACTATTGAAGAAGCTATAGAAAAAGCTGAAAAAATGGCTAAAGACGCTGCTGCGTAATGAGTGAAGAGTTTAAAATAGAAATTATTAATCCTGAAAAATCTTTTTTATCAAAAGAAGATGTTATTGAAGTTATTATCCCAGCTTTTGAAGGTGAAATGGGAATACTCAAAGATCATATTTCTATAATTTCATTTTTAAAACCTGGTATAATCACAATTCACTCAAAATCTAATGAAGAAAAATACTATGTTGAGGATGGAATAGTTGAATTTAAAAATAATAATCTATCAATTTTAACCAGCTCTATTTTTAATATTAAAGACATAGAAAAAAGTAAATTACAAGATTTACTAAAAACTGCAGAAGATCAAACTAATAAGCCTGAAATTGATGATCAGACAAAGTATTTAGCTGATCAAAAAATTGAAGTTTTAAAATCTCTTAGTTAATTATTACTTTAATTTTTTCTTTAAGTTCTTTGTAAACTTGTAGTTTAAAATCTACAACATTATCAGTGATATTTTCGAGATCAATCCACTTCCATTCTAAAAATTCTGGATTTTTAGTTTTAATATCTATTTCATTATCATTTCCTAAAAAACGCATTAAGAACCATTTTTGTTTTTGTCCTTTATACCTACCTTTCCAAATAATTCCTTGTAAGTGTTTTGGAAGTTCATAGGTAATTAATCCATCAAATTCTTTTATTAACTCAACATTTTTAATACTTGTTTCTTCCTCTAGCTCACGATAAGCAGCTGTAAGATAGTCTTCTCTGATATCAACACCACCCTGGGGCATTTGCCAGAAATTTTTTGGATTATCTAATCTTTTTGCAACAAAAATTTTATTTTTTTTATTTAAAACAACAATACCAACTCCGTTTCTTAGTGGTAAATTTTTATTTTTCATTTACCCATTTAGAAGTTTTAAAGCGAAGTTTAACTGATTATCTGTTTTAGTATTGATCCTAAATTCTTCAGATTTTTCCTCTATTTCTATGTCAGGAGTTACACCAACTTCAGATATAGATTTACCTGAAGGAAGATAATATTTAGAAATTGTAAGTCTGATAGCACCTTTATTTTTTAATGGGATTATAGATTGAACTGAGCCTTTTCCATAACTGTTTTCTCCTAAAATGATTGCTCTTTTATGATCTTTTAAAGCCCCAGCTACAATTTCTGAAGCTGACGCCGATCCATAATTAATTAGAACAACTAGCGTCTTTCCATTAATTATATCTCCTTTTTTTGCAAACCATTTTCTATTTTCTGAAACTTTTCTACTTTTAGTAGAGACAATTTCTCCGTTTTCTAAAAAATAATCTGAAATTCTTATTGCTTGTGAGAGTAAACCTCCAGGGTTATTTCTTAAATCTAAAATATAACCTTTTAAATTTTTATTTTTATCTAAAATTTTTATTTTTTCTTTTATTTGCTCACTACTGTTTTCATTAAAAGATGTGAGTCTAATATAACCAATTGTATTATCTAATAATTCGGACTTTACTGATTGAATTTCTATAACCTCTCTTGTTATATTAAATATTAAAGCTTTCTTTACCCCTTTCCTTCTAACAGTTATTTCAATGCTAGAGCCCACAGGCCCCCTCATTAACTCAACTGCTTCCATTAATGTTTTGCCTTGAACTTGTATGTTGTTAATTTTTACAATGTAATCTCCCGCTTTTAAGCCAGCTTTATCAGCCGGAGTGTTATCAATTGGAGAGATTACTTTTACCACACCTGCCTCCATACCAACTTCAATTCCAAGTCCACCAAATTCTCCACTTGTTTCTGTTTGCATGCTCTCAAAGTTTTCTGGAGATAAATAGGCCGAGTAAGGATCCAAAGATTGCAATAAACCATTTATTGCAGAATCCATACTTTCAGATTGATCTATTTCATCAACATATTCTTTATTAATTTTTTCTAAGACTTCCCCAAATAAATCAATTTTTTTATAGAGTTCAGTATTTTCTCCAAAGATTTTTTGAAAAAAAAGAAAAGTTAAAAAGATTACTATAAATATTTTTTTTAGTTTAATCATATAATAAGTTTTTCCTTAGGAATTAATTCAGACCACATCTTTTCAAGTTCATAAAATTTTCTTTTCTCAGGATTAAAAATATGAACAACTAAGTCAATACCATCAACAAGTTTCCAATCATTACTCTCCTTACCTTCTATTTTTGGATTTGCAACTCCATTATCTTTTAATTTTTCTAAAACCTGTTCAGATAAGGCTTGAATATGTCTAGATGAAGTACCACTTGCTATAATCATATAATCAGCCATAGAGCTTTTATTTTCTAAATCAATGGAAATTATGTCTAATGCTTTATTTGAGTCTAGAGTGTCTAAAATTATTTTTTTTAGATTAGTATTTTTTGACATTAATTGTATTTACCTTATCAAATTTTTCTTAATTGAGAAGATGAAATATTGATCTTTTTAAATTGGATAAATGTAATGTGTTTTCTATTAAGTCTTTTAAAACTAATCGATTTAAGGGATTTAGCCTTAAAACCTTGTCGGTCAAATACTAAAATATTACAAATTTGTGAAATAGATTTCCATTTATACCATTTATGGAAGTTAATAAGATTATCTGCACCCATTATAAAATATATCTCAAATTTTTTATTTTTTATTAGATAATTTATTAAATCAAATGCTTTATTTGAACCAATCTTATTTTCAAAAAATTTTACATTTATAAATTTTTTTTTATTTGATATTTTTTTTGCAAATTTTATTCTATCTTTTAAGGAAGATTTACTTTCTTTCTTAAATGGATTTCTTTTTGTAATAGCCCAAATAATTTTTTTTAAATTAAATTTCTTTTTTGCTTGATTTGATATTTCTAAATGGCCTTTATGTGCTGGATCAAAAGTTCCACCTAATAGTCCAATTTTCATTTTAATTGATTTCAATTTATTTCCTAATTTTACCTTTGCTACTTACTTCATACTTGTAAGAAATTAGTTGTTTTAGTCCAACAGGACCTCGCGGTGGCAGAGTATTAGTTGAAATACCTACTTCTCCACCAAAACCAAATTCTCCCCCATCAGCAAACTGAGTTGATGTATTGTGCATAGCAATAGAGCTTTTTACACCTTTTAAAAACTTTTTTGCTGTTACTTTGTTTTTTGTAATTATCGAGTCTGTATGCATTGTTCCATATTTATTGATATGGTTAATTGCATCTGTACAGCTCTTAACACATTTTACCGAAATGATAGGTGATAAATACTCAGTTGACCAGTCTTTCTTTTTTGCAGTATAAACTCTGCCATTATAATATTTTTTTGAAATACTATCTGCATAAATTTTACAATTATTCAATGCAAGTTTTCTTAAAATTGGGCTACAAAATTTTTTAATAATTTTTTTGTGTATTAAAATTGTTTCTGTCGCTCCGCAGATGCTAGTATTTCTTAATTTGGCATTATGTATCACATTTATGGCCATATTTAATTCCGCATCTTTATCAACAAAAGTATGACATAAACCTTCTAAGTGACCAATTACAGGGATACGAGATAAATGATTTACTCTTTTGACTAAATTTTTTCCTCCACGGGGTATAATTACATCTATGAATTCTTTCATTTCAGAAAGAATATAATCTACAGTTTTTCTATTTTTAGAGTCTACAAAACTAACAAAATTTTTATTAACTTTATTTAAAATAAGAGCTTTTTGGAATAATTTTGCTAAGATCTTATTGGTATATATTGCTTCTGAGCCGCCCTTTAATATTACAGCATTGCCAGATTTAAAGCATAAGCTAGCCACATCCGAAGTAACATTTGGCCTACTTTCATAAATTACACCAATTACACCAATAGGTATTGATACTTTGTTTATTTTAAGTCCATTAGGTTGTTTCCATTTTTCTAAAATAATATTGATAGGGTCTTTTAATTTAATTATTTTCTTTATGGATTTTTTAATTAAATTCAATTTTTTTTGATCTAAGATAAGTCTATCAATCAAATTTTTTTTTAATTTTTTGTTTATTGCAAATTTAACATCTTTGGCATTTTCTTTTAAAATTAATTTTTTTTCTTGTTCTATTAATGAAATGTATTTTGTTAAAACCTTATTTTTAGCAATTGAACTAATTCTTTCAAGAGATGCTGTCCTAGCTTTTTTTCCTATAAATTTCATATCTAAGTTCATATTATACCTTTACCATATCATCTTTATGAACAACTTCAGACTTTGAAATATACCCTAATAATTTTTCAATTTCTTTTGAATGATGTCCCATAATTTTTAAAATTTCATCTGAAGAAAAAGAACTCAAACCTCTCGCAAATTCGTTATTCTGTTTATCCAAGATTTTGATATGATCGCCTTTTTTAAATTTGCCTGAAATTTTTTTTATCCCAGCTGCTAATAAGCTTTTACCACTCTCTAAAGCTAGCTTTGCTCCATCATCTATAATTAATTCTCCTTTAGGAGATATTGAACTTATTATCCATTTTTTTCTTGCGTCCAATTTAGAAATTTTTGGTAAAAACCAAGTACAATTATTATTATCATTTATATTTTTTATTGGTCTCATTTTTAAACCATTTGCTATTACCATTTTGCATCCAGATAATTGACAAATTTTTGCTGCATCGACTTTTGTTTTCATGCCTCCAGTACCATGTTCACTAACACTCTTAGTTGCAATTTTTTCTATATCTTTATTTATATCTTTAATTTCTTTTAATAACTTTGCATTTTTGAAAATTTTTGGATTTTGAGTATAAAGACCATCTACATCTGAAAGCAATACAAGGGAGTCTGCACCTGAAATTTGAGCAACTCTAGAAGCAAGCCTATCATTATCACCATATTTTATTTCTGTTGTGGCTATGCTATCATTTTCATTCACTATTGGTACAAAACCAAGTTCAAAAAGATTATCAAAAGTTCTTTTAGCATTTAATGCTCTTCTTCTTTGTTCTGTATCTTCCAAGGTTATTAAAATTTGAGATATATTTATTTTGAATTTAAAAAAAATTTCGGAAAATAAGTTCATAAGTTCAATTTGTCCAATTGATGCTACAGCCTGACTTTTATCGAGCTTAAGATTTTTTTTACTTAAATTCAATTTTTTACAACCTATTGCTATTGCTCCTGAACTTACAATAATGATCTTCTTATTTTTAATAAGTAATTCTTTAATATCTTTAGAAAATTCAGTAAGCCACTTTTTTCTGATTTTTTTATTTTTATCTATTAGTAAGGATGATCCTATTTTAATTACAATTATTTTTGAGTTTTTAAGATACATAGGAAAGTAATTTTGCTTTTATCTTTGATATAGATTTTTTTTCTTTTGTAGAAAGAGTCATTATTTCTATATTTTTTTTATTTTTTGAAAAATTATTTACTATTTTTTTTACATCATTTTTATCTAATAAATCAATTTTATTTAATACAATGATTTCTTTTTTGTTAAAAATTTCTTTACTATAACTTTTAAGCTCTTTTTTAACTTGTTGATATTCATTTTCCAAATTTTCATTAGTAATATCTAATAAGTGTAAGAGAGCTTTACATCTTTCAATATGTTTCAAAAATTGAATTCCAAGCCCTACACCTTCATGAGCCCCTTCAACTAATCCAGGGATATCTGCTAGAGTAATTTCTTTATCATCATATGTTGCTACACCTAAATTTGGGTTTAAGGTTGTAAATTTATAGTTAGCTATTTTTGGAGTTGCATTAGTTATTGCAGCCAATAAACTGGATTTACCCGCATTAGGCAAACCGATTATACCAATATCAGCAATTGTTTTTAGTTGTAACCAAATAACATATTCCTCCCCTACAATTCCTTTAGTATATTTTCTTGGAGCTCGATTAGTTGAACTTTTAAATCTAGTATTTCCAAGTCCCCCCTTGCCTCCAACCGCTGCAACAAATTCTTCACCTTCTTTTTTAAAATCATAAATTAAAGTTTTATTATCTTCTTCAAAAACTTGAGTACCAATTGGAACTTTTAAAAACAAATTATCACCACCTCTTCCAGAACGATTTTGACCTGAACCATTTTCGCCTCTTTTAGCTTTATGATGTTGTTGAAATCTATAATCAATTAGAGTATTTAAATTTCTTTCTGATCTTAAGATTATTGATCCTCCCTTACCACCATCACCTCCGTCTGGTCCACCATACTCAATAAATTTTTCTCTACGAAAACTTGGAGAGCCATCTCCTCCATTGCCTGCTTTTATATAAATTTTAACCTGATCTAAAAACTTCATGATACAACTCTTTTTTAGTTGTAATACTAATTGGGTTTTACTGAGACGAATGTTCTGTCTAATTTACCTTTTTTAAACACTACTTTACCTTCAACAACAGAAAAAATTGAATGATCTTTCCCCATTTCTACATTTTCACCAGGAAAAATTTTCGTTCCTCTTTGTCTCACAATAATGTTGCCTGGTATAACCATCTCACCACCATACTTTTTTACTCCAAGTCTTCGTCCAGCACTATCTCGACCGTTTCTTGATGATCCACCTGCTTTTTTTGTTGCCATAATCTATCTACTTATTTACTAGCTAATTTACCCTCAATTTTAACTTTTTTAGTTTCAACTTTTTTACTAGGTTTAACAATTTTTTCTGCTTCTGATAAAACTTTACCATCTTTTGAATAAATTTTGATTATTCTAATTAAAGAATATTGTTGTCTGTGACCATTTTTTCTTCTCGAATTTTGTCTTCTTCTTTTTTTAAAAATTAGAATTGTTCTATTTTTATTATTCGAAATTAAGTTTGCTTCTACTTTAGCGCCTTTAACTAATGGAGATCCTACTTCAATAGTTTTATCGTCTCCGTATGCTAAAATTTCTTTAAATTCTACTGTAGTTTCCGCTTTTGAATCTACTAATCTTTCGATTTTAAGTATTTCTCCAGCTTTAACTTTGTACTGTTTTCCACCTGTTTGTATAATTGCGTAAGACATTGTTTTAATAAATTTTATTATCAGCAATATAGTTAGACACTTACTATAGTCAAGTCGAATAAGTTAGAAATTATCCTTTAAATCCCTCAATTTTGAAAAGGTTTCAAGATTTTTTGATTTTAAAAAAATATTACATTCCATCTCGTCTTTGATAGTGGAAGGAATTGTAGGTATTTTTCTTTTAAGTTTTTCACTTATTTCTTTAATCTTATCTTTAAGTTTTTGATTATTTTGATCATGTAAAAGACAAAACTTTGAGTTTTGATCTGTATATTCATGACCACAATAGATTTTTGTATTTAAAGGAAGTTTTTTTATTCTATTTATAGAATTAAACATTTGAGAATATGTCCCTTCAAAAATTTTTCCACAACCTAAAGAAAATAGTGTGTCCCCTGTAAATATTGATTTTTCTTTATGGAAATAAAAGCCAATATGCCCAAGAGTATGCCCAGGTATATGTATTATCTTTGATTCAAAGTTTTCAAATTTCCAAATTTCATTATCTTTAAGACAAATATCAATTTCAGGAATTCTATTTTTATCTCCTTCAAATCCTAAAACTTTTGCTTTATATAAATTTTTTAATTTTTTATTTCCTCCCACATGATCATAATGATGATGAGTATTTAATATAAACTTCAATTTAATCTCGTTTTTTTCTAAATATTCAATAATCGGCTTTGACTCACTAGGGTCTATTACACAAGCAATTTTTTTTTTATTATCAATTATTAAATAAGAATAATTATCTTGTAGACAGGGAATAATCTCAATTTTCATTTATTTTTCTATTAAAAATATTCCTAATTCGGCAGATAAGTTTTTTAAGTTTAAATTATTACTATTAATAGCTGATGTCCTTTTATCATGAAAAGCTAAAGATTTATCCAATTTTATGTTTCTATGTTTACAAAAATTAAAAAAATCTTTTATTGTACACATATGTATATTTGGCGTATTATACCACTCATCTGGAAGGTTTTTGGTCACTGGCATAGTTCCCTTAATTAAAAGATCTAATCTTACTTTCCAATAACCAAAGTTGGGGATTGTAACAATAGCTTTTTTTCCAATTCTTAATAATTCATTAATTACAATTTCTGGATTTACAAAAGCCTGGAGAGTTTGACTTAAAATCACATAATCAAAAGACTTATCAGGAAATTGAAAAAGTTCTTTTTCAGCGTCTCCTTCAATAACAATTAGACCTTTACTAATAGACTTTTGAACATTGTTTTTTAAAATTTCAATTCCTCTAGCATCAACTTCTTTATTTTGTTTTAAAAATTCTATTAATGTTCCATCTCCACAACCTACATCTAAAACTCTTTTATTTTTTTCTATTAAATCTGCTATTATCTTAAATTCTTGTTTCATTATTAATCTTTTATATATGATGCATTAATATAATTTTTCATTGTTTCTAAAAATTTAGGAACATTTAAAAGAAAAGAGTCATGACCTTTATCAGACTCAATTTCAACAAATCCAACATCAGCTCCGATAGCATTCAAAGCTATTACAATATCTTTATTTTCAGAAGTTGGATATAGCCAGTCAGAGGTAAACGAAATGATAAAAAATTTTGTTTTTGTATTTGTGAATGCTTTGGATAAATTTCCACCATATTGTTTAATAAGATCAAAATAATCCATTGCTCTAGTAATATATAAATAACTATTAGCATCAAATCTATCTACAAAAACAGATCCTTGATATCTAAGGTAACTTTCAATTTGAAAATCAGCATCAAAACTAAATTTTAAATCATCTCTTTCTTGTAACTTTCTTCCAAATTTTTCTTGTAATCCATTTTTGGAAAGGTAAGTAATATGAGCAGCCATTCTCGCTACAGATAGTCCTTTGTCAGGGTTTGACTTTTCATTTGAATAGTTTCCATTTGACCAATTTGTATCAGCCATTATTGATTGTCTGCCTAATTCATTAAATGCAATATTTTGAGCAGAATGACTAGCAGTGCAAGCAATAGGGATTGCAATTTTAGCTTTATCTGGAAAGTTAGCAACAAATTGTAAAACTTGCATACCGCCCATTGAACCACCTGTAACACAAAAAAGTTTTTTTATTTTAAAAAAATCTAAAAGGTTATATTGAGCGTTGACCATATCATTAATTGTAATTACCGGAAAATTGGTTCCTAAAATTTTATTTGATTTAGGGTCTATGTCACTAGGCCCATATGACCCCATACATCCACCTATTACATTAGCACAAATTATAAAATATTTATTTGTATCAATTGCTTTGTTTGGCCCAACCGCATACGACCACCAGCCATCCTTTTTAGTGATTGGATTAATACCTGAAACAAATTGATCTCCAGTTAATGCATGAAAAATTAAAATTGCATTATCTTTTTTATCATTTAGCGATCCATAGGTTTCGTAAGCTATTGGAAAATTATTGATAATTTTGCCACAATCTAGCTTAAGTGGTTTGTCCACTATTATTTTTTTTATATTGTTTGTATTGTTCATAAATCTTAGCCAAAGATGAATTGTGAGGTAAAAAAACTTATTTAGCGGTTTTTTTAAAGCGCTCGCAATTCAGTTAAATCAGCGCATATTTTTTGTACTAGATGTTATTTCTTATGTCAATTTTTTTTATTAATTCACTTATTCAGTGTAAAAGTTTAATAATTTATTTATAAAATAAAAAACAATAAAATGAGTATACCTAAATTCAAAAATATTAAAATTAGACCTTACAAACCAGGTAAATCTAGAATTGGTAAATTTAAGAATATTATTAAATTATCAGCAAATGAGTCGGCTTTAGGAGTAAGCCCAAAAGTCAAAAAGTTGTTGCTTTCCAAAAATTTAGATTTTTCAAAATATCCAGATAGTAAATCTAAAGAATTACGAAAAGAAATCTCAAAGTTCTATCGATGTGATTTTAATAAAATAATTTGTGGAGCAGGTTCAGATGAATTAATTCAAATTATATGCCAATTATATTTAAACTCTAAGGATGAAGTTGTTGTTCCTCAATATAGTTTTTTAATGTACAGGATTTATGCAAAAATTATAGGCGCCAAGGTATTATTTGCTAAGGAAAATAATTTTAAAGTCTCCATTGATGAGATTATTAAAAAAGTTTCAAAGAAGACTAAGATTGTTTTTTTAGCAAATCCAAATAATCCTACAGGTACATATTTAAATAAAACTGAATTAATTAGATTAAGAAAAAAACTTAATAAAAGAATATTACTCGTATTAGATGATGCATACTTTGAGTATATGGAAAATAAAGATTATATATCAGGATTAGACATTTTTAAAAAAAAAAATAATGTGATCATATTAAGAACTTTTTCAAAAATTTATGGGCTTGCATCATTAAGAATTGGATGGGGTTATGGACCAAAAAAAATTATAGATGCAATGTATCAAATTAAACCACCATTTAATGTAAATAAGATGGCGCAATTAGCAGCTATAGAGTCATTAAAAGATAAAAATTTTATTAGACATTCGATAAAACATAATAATTTTTGGGCAAAAAAGATTCATTTTTTTCTTAAAGATTTTGGAATAAAAACTAATAAAGTTTCAGCAAATTTTTTCTTATTGAATTTTGATAATTGTAGGTTTTCTGCCAATTATGTATTAAAAAAACTTCAATCAAAAGGAATTATTTTAAGATCAACAAAAGATGGCTATAATATCAAAAATAAATTGAGACTAACAATTGGTTCAACTAAAGAAAACTTAAAATTTATAAAAGTAATAAAAATTATATTCGGGAAAAAATGAAAAATATTTTAATTATAGGATGTGGTTTAATTGGCTCTTCTTTATTAAGGGCAATAAACAACAAAAGAATAGCAAAAAAAATATTTGTTTTTGAAAAATCAAAAAAAAATATTATTAAGATAAAAAAATTAAAACTTAAATGTAAAATTATAAATAATTTTAAAAATACAATTCCTAAATTAGATTTAATAATATTTTGTACACCAACAAGTGAATACGAAAAAATAATTTCAAAAATAAACAAATATTTATCTCCTAAAACTATTATTACTGATGTCGGATCATCCAAAAAAAAAATTTTTACAATTATTAATAAAAAATTAAAAAAAGGAGTTTATTGGACCTCAAGTCACCCAATCGCTGGTTCGGAAGTAAGTGGACCTGAAAACGGAACTAAAAATTTATTTTTTAAAAAATGGTGTATTTTGATAAAAGAAAAAAATACAAATTGGAAACATATTTTTATTTTAAAACAATTCTGGTCTAAAATTGGAAGTAAAGTTTCAATTATGAGTGCCAAAAAACATGATGAAATTTTTTCTATGACTAGTCATTTACCTCATTTAATTGCATATAACTTAGTTAAAACGGCAACTGATTTTGAAAAACAAAAAAAATATGATTTAATCAAGTATAGTGCAGGTGGTTTAAGAGATTTTTCAAGAATCGCAGCATCTAATGAAATCATGTGGAGAGATATTTTTTTTGATAATAAATTTAATATCTTAAAAACTATAGACTTGTTTATCAAAAATTTAAGATCTTTTAGAATTAATATTAAATCTCAAAATAATGAATTACTAATAAAGAAATTAATTCAAACAAAAAAAGTTAGAAAGAAAATAATCCAATTAAAACAAGATATAGACAAACCAGATTTTGGACGATCTTAATTTTAATCTTCTAATGATTTTTTTAGTTCACCTAAAAAATTATCATATAGGGAAACATTTTTGATTTTATCTTTATAAATAGGTTTCCGTGCTTGGATAAAACTTACGGTTTTGATTACTCTTTTATTTTCATGATGTTTTAAGCAGTTTTCATCCCATTTTAATCCACAAAAATTTATTAAATTTTTAATAGAACTTTCAGAATCATCTATAAGATTTTCATAATTTAAATTGTAAATTTGATTCGGAAATTTTTCTTTCCAAAAAGACATTAAATCTTCATAAATTTTATAATATTCACCCAAGTCTTTAAAATTATTTGAAAAATATAACGAGCCTTCAAATTGATTTTTATAATTAGACCAACAAACATCTAGTTTATCTCTATTACAATGAATAATTTTTGAATTAGGTAACATATTTAAAATGTATCCTATAAACCTAAAGTTAAGAGGCGTCTTGTCAGTAAAATTTAAAATATTTTCGTTATTATATGAAATTTTTGAAATATAATCATCTTGAGCTTCATCAAAAACTTTGTTCAAATCTTCTAAGTTTTTATCATTTTCTAAAAACTTATCTTTGATAATTTGATTTAAATATACAAGCTCACCACCTCCAAATACTTCATTATGAGCTGAAATAATTTGCTCTACTAATGAAGTGCCAGATCTAGGCATGCCAAGAATGAAAATAATTTTAATTTTATTTTGTTTTGCCGAATTAATATTATTTTTAATAAAAAAATTTTTAATTTTTTTAAATAAATTTTTATCTTTTTCAATATTATACTTTGTGATTGAATTCATTAAAGTATTAGCTTTTTCTAAATTTTCAAATGAATTTTTATAATCTTTTAAATCTTCATAAGCTTTTCCAAGTGCAAAATAAACTTCAATTTTTTGACTTTTGTTTAGTTTATTTTCTAAAATTTTTTCTTTCATGTTCAAAAAGTGTCTATTATCTTTAGTATAACTTATCATTGAAGAAAGATTTCGGTCTGATTTTGTGAAATTTGGATTTATCTTTAATGCTTTTTCAAAATATTTAATAGCATTCTTAAATTCACCTATTCCTTGATACGCAACAGCAAGATTGAAATTTACTTCTAAACTATTTTCATCTAGAGCTAAAGCTCTATTGAAATATTCAATAGCTTCATCAACTAGATTTAATTCTTTTTTTAAATTTCCATAGTTGTTTAAAATGTTTACATAATTTGAATTAATTTCAATTGCTCTAGTAAAATAATATTCAGCATTTTTTAGGTCATTTTTTTTAAAAAAACTTAAACCAATATTATTTAAAAAAAATATGTTATTTGGCTGATTTTTTAGAGCTTTTTTTAACAAATTAATTGAACTATCGAAATCACCTTTTGCCTGGTAGGCAATAGATAAAATATTATAAATTATTTGATTATTGTCTTTTTTTAATAATCTTTTTGCATCCATAATGACTTCATCAAATAAACCAACTTTGAGTTTATTTGTGAGAACTTGGATTTTTTTTTGTAATTCTTCGCTAGTAATCATTTATATTTTTTTTCACTATTACATTAATTTTTGAATTATTTTTAATCTCAAGTATCGTTTTTTTAATATTCATTATAACTACTTTTTTTCTAGGTCCAAAGGCGTGAATTAATTGTTTATTATTTATACATATAGCTACATGACCTTTCCAAAAAATAATATCTCCTCTTTTAAAAATTTTTCTTTTTATATTATCTTTTAAAAATTTTATTTGGTCTTTTGTATCCCTAGGATAAAATATACCATTATAAAAAAAGAATAACTGAAGAAGTGCAGAACAATCTATTCCATTAAAACTTTTGCCTCCCCAAATATATTTAGTTTTTAAAAAAATTTTGAATATTTTCAAATAATTTTTTTCTTTATGTTTTATTTGTTTGATATCTTTTTTTTTAATCCATTTATTTTTTTCATATTCTATAAAATTTTTATTTTTTTTTATAATAGAAATTTTTGAACCAAAAGGTAAGAAGAATTTGGTTTCATAAATTTTTTTATTAACTTTTTTTTTATATATTTTTGTTTTTAATTTAAATATTTTATGAGTAGGATTATAATATTCACTATAATATTCGTTTTTTATGTAGCCAACATATTTATCGAAAGAAGTTTTTATTTTTATCCATTTTTTTTGTTTTGACAAAATTTTAAATTTTTCTCCATATAAAATTTGAGAAACAACTTCAGATTTTTTAGAAGAGTTTTTAAACATATAAACAAAGGGATGTTTTAAAGAAAAGTTTTTACTCATGAAGTTTTAGTTTATCTTTTATGAGCCATAAACATACCAAAGATGGAATTACCATAATTGCTGTTAAAATAAAAAAAATTCCCCAATCACCGTTTAACCAATCAACTAACGCACCCGAAGAAGAAGCAAGAGTAGTTCTTCCTGCGGTCCCTATTGAAGCAAGTAAAGCGTATTGAGTAGCAGTATATGTTCTGTCTACTAATAGAGAAATAAATGCCACGAATGCTACTGTAGCAAAAGCAGCAGCGATATCATCAAATATTACTGCGATAGCAAATAATAATTCTGACTTTCCACTCCATGCCAATAAAGTGAATAATAAATTAGTTCCTGCCATTAATGCTCCAGCGAGAAACATAGCTTTTAATACACCTGATCTTATTACAAAAAGTCCACCCAACAAAGTAAAAGTCACAGTGGTAACCCAACCTAAAGTTTTTGAATAAATAGCAATATCACTTTTTGAAAAACCTATCTCTTTATAAAATATTATTGACATTCGACCCAAGAATGCTTCACCTATCTTAAATAAAAAAACAAATGTTAAAATTCCTATAGCAATTGAAAATCCATTTTTTTTGAAAAAACTTAAAATTGGACCACTTATAGTACTGCTAACCCAAATAATCGAATTAGTTATAAAATTTCGTTTTATTTTATTTGCTATCAATTCATCCATCGCGTTTTGTTTTAATTTTCGTTCTTTTTCCTTATTATTTTTTTCTTCAACAAACATTAGACCTATATTCATTAAAATTACTAACCCCCCCCAATAATAAAAATGTTATTTGCCAATAATTTTCAATTCCAATATTTTCTAAATATTCAGCAGAAAATAGAGATAGGACACCTCCTAATTTATATCCACTCCACCAACCAACCACCACCATTGCTGCTCCGGCTGCCATAGATTTTGTTTCTTTTTCATCTATTTGTTCAATTCTTAATGCATCTACTGTAATATCCTGAGTAGCTGAGGCAATAGCAATAATCAATCCAATTGAAATAACCAGAGATAAGTCTTTCATAGGATTTAAAAAACTCCAAAAGCATAAAGATATTAATATTGTAACTTGCATTAAAACTATCCAAGCTTTTCTGTGACCTAATTTTTTTGTGAGAATAGGTATTCGAATTCTGTCTATAAGTGGTGCCCATAAATAATTAAAAGCATATACTGCAAATATTAAGCCTGCCCATCCAATAGTAGATCTGCTTAATCCATCTTCTTTAAGCCATAAACTCAAACTACTTCCAATTAAAACCCAAGGAAATCCCGATATAGCCCCGAGCAATAAAATTTTAATCATTCGTTTATCGAAATAAACTGAAAAAGTTTCTGAAAGTGTTTTTTTTTTAATTTCAATCATGATTAGTTTCTCCAAAATGAAGGTAAAAATAGAACCAAAATAGCAAATAATTCTAGTCTGCCTAAAATCATTCCTAAACTCAAAATCCATTTTGAAATTTCTGGTAAATTTGAAAAATTTCCACTTGGACCTATACTAGCTCCCAACCCGGGACCAACATTTGAAATTGATGTAGCTGCAGCTGAAATAGCAGTTATAAAGTCAAGACCACTTAATGATAAAAAAGCTGATAAAAGAAAAAATATAACTAAATATAAAAAAATGAAAGAAATTATAGATGCCATAAACTTATCATCAACATTATTTTTATCATATTTGATTATAAAAATTCCTTTAGGATAGATAATCTTTTTTAATTGATTAACTATAAATAGATATAAGATTTGAATCCTAAAAATTTTAATACCACAAGTCGTAGATCCCGCACAACCACCAATAAACATCAGAACTAAGAAAAAAATTAAAGGAAAACTTCCCCAACCATCAAATTCTCCAGTTACATAACCGGTCCCAGTTAAAATAGATATTACATTAAAAAATATAGCTCTTACATTGACTTGTGAAATATCTTTATTTTCAATTATTAAATAGATAAACAGAATAATTATTGAAATTAATATAATTTTTAAAAATGATATTATTTGAACATCAGAAAAAAAAATTTTTTTGTTCCCATTTAAAAATTTTATATAAGCTATAAAAGGTAAGCTACCCAAAATAATAAAAATCATGGATGAAATTTCAATGGAAACACTATCGAAATATCCTATTGACTCATTATAATTTGAAAAACCACCAGTGGCTATTGTGGTCATTGAATGAGTAACACTATCAAAAAAGTTCATACCAAAACTTTTGTAAGTTATTGTACAAAGAGTGGTAAGTCCTAAATAAACATAAATTAGTCTCAGAGCAATTTCTTTCGATTTTGGTAGTATTTTTTCAGAAGAGTCATTACTAGAAATTTTAAATAACTGCATTCCTCCAACATTCATTATTGGCATTAAAGTTATTGCCATTACAATTATACCGATTCCACCTAACCACTGAAGCATAGCTCTCCACAAAAGAATAGATTTAGGAGATATCTCTAAATTAGAAATTATAGTAGAACCCGTAGTAGTAATACCCGACATACTTTCAAAGAAAGCATCCGTCACAGTTAGCTCAAGTGAAGAAAAAATAAATGGCAAGGATCCAAATATTGCAATACTAGTCCATGATAAGGCAGTAAGCAAAAATGCTTGTTGAAGGTTTAGTTTTCTATTGTGATTCAAGTTTGATAAAAAAAATAGCACTCCAAATACTATTGAAATTATAGATGCACTAATAAATGAAGAGTCCATCTCAGAGTATGCAATTTGAGCAAATATTGGAATGATCATAGATATTCCAAGAATAATTTGCAAAATACCCAAGGTAAAAAAAACAGTTTTGTAATTAGACATTTTGAAAGAACATTATTTTATGGTAAATAAATTTCAACTCTATAAGAATTAATAAATGCCACAAATATAAGATATTTGTTATTATAACTGTGATTGAAAAAGATAATCTAAATAAAACTAGCGCCTGGCCCTTTGTTGAGGCAAAAAAATTGCTCAAAGAGAGAAAATCTTTCATTGAAAAAAAAGGTAAGATTACTTTGCAAACTGGTTATGGTCCAAGTGGACTTCCGCATATCGGTACATTCGGTGAAGTTGCAAGAACCTCAATGATGGTTAATGCACTGAGGCATTTAACAGATTTGCCTACAGAAATAATTACTTTTTCAGATGATATGGATGGACTTAGAAAAATTCCAGAGAATGTTCCTAATAAAGATTTACTTAATAATAATTTACATAAACCACTGACAAAAGTTCCAGATCCTTTTAAAAAATTTAATAGTTTTGGAGAGCATAATAATGAAATGTTAAAGAATTTTCTGGATAAATTTAATTTTAAATATAAATTTAAAAGTTCAACATTTTTATATAGTTCAGGTTTTTTTAATTCGACATTACAAATTATACTCGAAAACTATCAGGGAATAATGGATATAATTATTCCAACATTAGGTAAAGACCGTCAAAAAACTTATAGTCCTTTTTTACCAATTTGTCCTGAGACTGGGATAGTTTTAGAAATACCAGTCATTGAAATAATTAAAGAAAAGTCAAAAATAATTTTTGACAATAATGGAAAAAAGCTTGAAGCAAGTATTCTCGATGGAAAGTGTAAACTACAATGGAAAGTAGATTGGGCAATGAGATGGTATGCTCTTGATGTAGACTTTGAAATGTACGGAAAGGATTTAATTGAAAGTGCGATTTTATCAAAAAAAATTATTAAATTAATAGGAAAAAATAATCCTTCAGGTTTTGCGTATGAACTCTTTCTAGATGAAAAAGGTGAGAAAATTTCAAAATCAAAAGGAAATGGAATTACTATTGATCAATGGTTAGAGTACGCATCGCCAGAAAGCTTATCTTTATATATGTATCAAAATCCAAAGAGAGCAAAAAAACTTTATAATGAAATAGTTTTAAAGACTGTTGATGAATATTTAGAATTTATAGAAAAAGGCAAAACACAAAATGAACAGCAGCTTCTTATGAATCCTGTATGGCACGTTCATAATGGAAAAATGCCAAAAGAAGAAATTATAATGAAATTTTCAATGTTATTAAACTTAGTAGAGGCAAGTAACGCAGAAAATAAAGAACTTTTATGGAAATTTGTAAAAAAATATAAAAAAGGAATTTTAGAAAAAAACTACCCAATTTTTGATAATCTAATTAGCTATGCTATAAAATATTTTAACGAAGTAATAAAGATTAAAAAAAAATATAAAAAGCCAAATCATGAAGAAAAAAAAGCTCTTCAATCTTTAGTTAACACATTAAATAACTGCAATAACGAAATGTCCCCAGAGGATATTCAAACATTGATCTACTCAACAGGAAAAGATAATGGTTATTCAGAAAATCTGAGAGATTGGTTTAAATTAATCTATGAGGTAGTTTTTGGCGATGAAAACGGTCCAAGAATGGGATTTTTTATAAGTTTTTTTGGAGTAAAAGAAACACAGCAATTGATTATAGAAAAGATAAAATAATGTTCTCAAAACTAAGACCTTTAATTTTTAAGATTGATCCAGAAATTGCTCATAATTTAGCAATAAAATCTTTGAAATTAAATTTAGTTAAAAATTTTTTTGATGAAAATAAAGAAGATCCAATGTTTAAATCTACTTTATTTGGTAAAAAAATTAATAATCCAATTGGTATAGCAGCTGGATTTGATAAAAATGCAGAAGTCTATAACCCCTTATTTAAAATTGGATTTGGATTTGTGGAAGTTGGCACTATCACTCCTAAAGAGCAATATGGTAATCCAAAACCAAGAGTGTTTAGACTGGTTGAAGATCAAGCTCTTATAAATAGACTTGGTTTTAATAATCAGGGCTCTAAATATATTAGTAATAGAATTCGTTCTAATATACCAAAAGGACCTTTAGGAATAAATATTGGACCAAACAAAGATTCACCAGATAGATTGAAAGATTATTTAGAGTGCTTGAGAATTTTTTATGATATTGCTGATTATATAACAGTAAATATTTCATCACCTAATACAGAAAATTTAAGAAATTTTCATGATAAAGCAAAATTTGAAGAATTAATTAAGTTAATTGAACAAGAAAAAAAACAATTAAAAACTTCAATACCTATAGTGGTAAAAATTTCTCCAGATTTAAATGACAATCAAATTGAATTTACTAGCGAAATATTGTTAAAATATAAAGTAAGTGCTGTTATTATTTCAAATACAACTGAAAATAATAGAGAAAATTTAAAGAATATAATGAAACATCAAAAAGGTGGACTTTCTGGAAAACCTCTAGAAAAAAGATCAAACGAATTAATTTCTAAATTTTATAATTTATTGAAAGGAAAAATTGAGATTATAGGAGTAGGTGGAGTTGACTCTGGTAAAAGTGCTTATGATAAATTTAAAGCAGGAGCAAACTATATTCAATTATATACAGGAATGGTTTTTCAAGGTCCAAATGTAGTTTTAAAAATAAAAAAAGAGCTTAAAGAATTACTTATTAATGAGGATGTTAAGAATTTTAAAGAAATAGTGGGCAAGAAGGATAATTAATTATTTTAATAAACTTGACGAGCTTCATCTCACATCTTATATAGTCAGGGAATAATATGTCTAAAAAATGTGAATTGACTGGAAAAATTCCTATGAAGGGTCACAATGTTAGCCATGCTAACAATAAGACTAAGAGAAGATTTATCCCTAATCTTAAAAAAGTTAAATTTACAAGTGAGTTATTAAAAAGAAGTTTAAAACTTACAGTAAGTAATGCTGGAGTAAGATCAGTCGATAAAAGAGGAAGTTTTGACCAGTTTTTGAAAAATGTTAAAAATAAAAATTTGTCCCCAAGATTAAAAAAATTAAAAAAAAGTATTCTTATAAAATCACCATTTCAAAAGTCTCCAGCTAGAAAATCTGTTTAATGAATTTACTATTTTTGACACTCTCATTTTTTATGGGTGTTGTTGTTTTAGCATCTAATTATTTAGTTCAGTTTCCAATTAAATATTATGGATTAGAAGAAATATTAACTTACGGAGCTTTTAGTTATCCTATTGCTTTTCTGATTACTGATTTAGCTAATAGATCGTATGGAAAAGTTGCTGCAAGAAAGATAGTTTATTTTGGTTTTTTTATAGGTATTTCTTTTACTCTTTTATTCTCAACTAACTTTGCAGACTTGATTTCGATTAGAATAGCTATAGGCTCAGCATTTGCATTTGTGGTCGCTCAATTGTTGGATGTTCAAATTTTTGACTATTTGAGAAAAAGAAAATGGTTTGTTGCACCATTAACTTCATCATTAATTGGCTCTACAGTTGATACTTTTTTATTTTTTTCAATAGCATTTTATGCAACTGGAATTTCTTGGGTTACTCTTTCGCTTGGAGATCTAACAGTTAAAATATTTGTTGCTTTGATAATGTTAATACCATTTAGATTATTATTAGGAACATTTAAAACAGTTTAATTATTTATATAAAAATTTATAAGATAGGATTTTATAAGCTAATTTAGCCACTAGAAAATTATAAGAATTAAATCCTTTTATGGGTGCAAGTTCATTTATATCTGCACCAACAATATTAGAATTCTTTGCAGCAATTCTTATTATTTCTAAAGTTTCGTCCCATAATAATCCTCCTGGTTCTGGTGTACCTGTTGCGGGCATGATGCTTGAGTCTAGTCCATCTACATCAAACGTTAAATAAACAGTTTTATTTTTTATCATCTTTTCAAATTTTTTTAAGTCCCATTTAGATTTATCTTTAGCCCAGAAAATATTGATTCTAGAAGTATTTTTTTTTAAAAAGGGTATTTCACTTTTTGAAATATTCCTTATTCCAAATGAAATAACTGATACATTTTTATAATCTAAGCATCTTTTAATTGCAGAGGCGTGTGAAAATTTTTCACCATTATAGCTTTCTCTTAAATCAGCATGTGCATCAAAATGTAATAAACATATTTTTTTATATTT
>MDTB01195201.1_pt1 | contig 21367 bp, 4 predicted proteins | sample 811161 | NCBI WGS metagenome assembly MDTB01 (sample SAMN05326650, study PRJNA326480) | marine metagenome | isolation source: seawater | place: Mediterranean Sea | collected 2009
ATTCAAATGGTAACACAGTCAGCAACGCCTACTGTAATTGGTACCCATCGCCATGATACTATTTCAACCAGTGGTGACGAAGAACACCTGTGGAACAAGGCATATCACGAACAGACCGCACCCGGTGCTGATAGGACAATCATCGGTAACTACCGACACAACTACGAAGTTGTCCACACGGTTGGCCGCTCAAGCCAGAAGCCATTCTTGAGAGATAACCAGTCTGTTCGTAATATTTTGCAGACAGGCTCGTTCGCAGAAGGTTCAAGTCTTTATCACTTTAACCCACCCGGCGAAGTCGGACATGCGTACCCTAATGGTGTTGTGGTTCGCAACTATACCCGCCACGGACACGGGTACAGTCAGCGTAAATTGAACCGATCAGGTATTTATGCCACTCGAAGAACCATTTCGCTAGTGATGGATTGGACCACTTATCCCAAACCCGGCCTCAATGATACCTTTATTTTACAAAAACAAGGTGGAACTCTAGTACACTATAAATGGACAAACGATGCCGATGATTTTACAAAAGCTGGTACCAGCACTGATCCACATATTATTCAGAGGCACACCACCGCTAGTTTAGGCGATGACGGTGAAGCAACTACCGAGAACGCTTACGCAAATCTGTTCTCCGTCCGCGATGCCCTCAGAGCAACAACTGACTTCATTGTTTCAGATCCATTTCCATCTGAGCGCAACGGGGATGGCACAATCCCCGCAGACAGCAAGCTTTGTTTAGACATTACATACCCGGCAGATCCAGCGGTAAGCCCGGCTGTTGCATTAGAAAACAATAACTATCCCGATTTTACAATCACAAGCGCTACATGGGCCGGCAAAGTTAGCGGATATTCAGAAGCTATCGAATTAACCACAACCGGTGAAGCCTTCGACGTGGCGCCGTGTGGTACATGGTTTATGTCGGCAGGAAGTCAGTACGATGAATCGAAGCTATTCATTTACGACGCCCCAACCCCTAAATCACCAAATGCTAATTGGGCTTCAGCCTATCACAAACCCGCTACGCTCCCGGCAACAACGCATGTCGAATCGATTCTAACACAAAAGTTTATGGCGACGGCCTCTTTAAATGTTAACAACTCAGGCGTTGATAGCACCTTGCGCCCCGGTGGTAGCTCGCATTCTGTGCCAACCGATATCAGATCGCACACGCCGTTTAGAGGCGGCAGAGTTATTATTTCGGCAGTTTCTGGTGGAATGGCTGGTACCAACGACATGCATATTAGTACGGATCACAGAGTACAAGACAGAGCAACAGGTAGCACTAACCTTAATACTATTATTGCAAATAGGTTCTCTGCTCCCGGTGGTCCGCGAAACCAGTCGAAGGGCTTCCTCGACTTGGCGGCAGAAGAATACTCTGTATACAATGCATACCCATGGCGTAACCTTGAGGTTCTTGGATCCGCAAGTGGGGAAGATTATCAAGTCCGAGCAGACATTCTTCCACAGTCCATAGACGGTTATCAACGCTTAGGGCTTCGCTCTCTCCGAGCACTACCTTCTGGTAGGCATGGTACACTAAGTCCATATGTGCAGGATACAGAGGCTACAAGCGACAGCACCCACAACAACGGAGGCATCCGTTCAGCCGATTATGATACGGCAACTTCTTGGCACAAGGTCAACAGAAATCCGACAACAATAGCAGTTGCAGAGATCGAACCCAAAACTGCTGTGGCAACAATCGAAATTCCACTCCGTACCGACTACACCGGCACCCACGACTCCGCACACTTCATCGAACTCACCGCCAACACGACCATTACAATCACGTCACTCAATTCAGATGCAACATTTACAACAAAAACTTACACAGCAGTAACTGGCGCACCAAGCAACGGCACCACCGAGTTCAGAAAAAACCACTCCGGTGGCGTTTCGCCCATTGAAGGACTTAAGACTGCGATAGAGAGCACCCAAGGCCACGACGGAAAGCTTACTGCTGTTCTCAGCACACGCAAAGCTTTTAGTGGAGTTAGAAGTGATGGATCCATTAATGCAGACCCAAACTACTACGCAGTTCTAACTCTATATCAAGGGAAGCAAGGCGAAGCTGGCAATACACAGATTGTTGCTAGCTTGTTCGGTAGCTACGATGATGGCGACACTATTCACCAAGTGCCTATACTCATAAACGACAAGCCAACGGCATCTGGGGTGAGCACCAACTTTACCTTCCTTCATGGTCGCGGTGATGTGGACAAGACAAAGGTTAGATACGATAACGATTATGTGACGACGCCCATCCCACAAGATGAAAACCAATACGCTTGGATTCGTGCTTCGGTGATGCCTTCTGCGTCAGGATTTTCGCTTCCAAACCTTGGTTATGGATACAACATGCAAGGACTCGACCAGCCGACACCTTCTGGTTCACGACCAGTAGATCCGATTATATTCATTAGCGCAAGTGAAATGGGAAGCTCGCATGGTACTGATCAAACTCACCCATTTACTGACGGTAATGACGCCGATGGCAATCCTGTATATCCTGATGCGCCTTACAGATATTGGGGAATTGGAAGTCATCTCGGAGGCGCACAGTTTATTCCCAATGTACACAGATTAAATCTGAATATTTATGATGATCAGAATACGTGGTTGACGGACGGTTCGGGCGCTCTTGCTCTGGGCTATTTCACCACAGGTGGGGTTTTGGCTGCTGATGATCCGTTCCCAATTGACCATGGCCATAAGCACGAATATACTCATGGTGGCGCTTACAGTTCGCATCTTGCAAACATTCACAATTATGTTAATGTGAACATGCAAAAAATGCCAAAGCCGCAACATCTATTCACGGCGATGACAGGCACAGGTCTTCTGACGGCGCCCGCTGGCAACATACCAGCACAGTCACTTATGTGGTTGAATAACCACGATACAAGTGCCGCCCTGTACGGCCATTATCTCGTTAACAATATGATGGCAAGCATCCTCGTCCCACAACGTGACTTGATGATGATTCAAGGTCCGATGATTGGTATTGACTTTACGGGTCGCGATAAAATTAACGAGCAGATCCGATTCAGAGAGTTACCACTTTATCACACAGGCTCCGAAACCAATGGTTCGACAACAGATTTCCGCGACGTTTATGCGATGAATCAGTCTATTGCTGGCATCTTTAATGCATTGATGTGGAAGCGCAATGGCCCATTCGGATACCCAACTTGGAAACAGATTCGCGGCGGCGAGCATATGTTGGCAACAGCCATGCGCAAAAACAACCGCTACGTTGTCGTAGATCCGCAATCAGATAGAATTGTTCCACCCAAACCCGGCACATGGGGTCCGGTGGCACAACGTAATATTATCGATACCGGTCGGGTGGTTCAAGCATTCAAGAAACTTGGTCACATTAATACGGCTGAGAGAAAACACAACCATTATTACATACCCGTATTTGATACAAGCGCCAAGACAATGTTGGCGGCAATCCAGCGCGGTCGATTCAATCAAGTTGCCACTGGCCCCGGTGGTACCGGAATGTTCGATTATTCTATCGAGCCAGACAGAATGCTGTATGCCAACATAACACACCTTAATAACCTTAAAAACTTCCCGAAATGGAAGCTTAATGAAGATCTTGGTCTTCGCAACTATAAAAAGGAAAGGACGGCCTATCATGATTTACGCGAAATGTACACAGAAATGGTTGATCTTGAAGGTGATGATGCTTACACTTTGGCCGATTTAACATATCGCGAAACTATTTATCCAAAATCTAAATTTACCGGTAAACAAGAACACCGCCAACGCGCAAGCTTTAAAGCTTCTTATTGGGGCGACGACGCCAATAAAGAATATGTTGATCCTACCGATGAAACACAACAACAAGCGAGCTTTTCCCCAATTGGCAGAAGAACCTTCTTCGAGCATCCAGACCCGTATAATTCACGGTCTTCGTGGAGATTTTCCACTGGTCCAAATGCCAGCCAAAAATTCATTTCTTGGATCGGATCAGACGGCGACTGGAACGTGGACGGCTTAGACCGGAGCGTTTGGCGCAACTACAATAGCCGCAAAGAAGCCGGCGAGCATCACAATCTCAAGGTTGCTGATAAGTTTGTTATAAATTATTCTGGAAGTGTTTGGCCGATGGACGGAGGCGCACAACTTGGCGCTCTCGCTTCTTCTGCACAACATAGAGCCTCCGCGTCATTTGGTTTACCACACAGCAGAGTTAACAGAAACCAAAATTTGTCTCCGCTAAACCATCGCGGCGCCGATACTAAATACGACGGCTGGGGCCACAATGAGCCGTTTGCTATGCAATCATCTATCACTAATGTTAAGACTCATGGTGCTCCCGGTATTCTACAAAACCAACACACTTGGTTCCACAACGGAATGGCAATTGGGTTTGAACCGAATTTCATGGGCAAAGGCTTTTCAGCCGGCCATGAGTTCGTGCAGAGAAATCCAGTGGTATCATCCAGTACATTGTCACGTACCGAATTTGTAAATATTAGTCAAGTGATTGGTAAGGTCAATCACGATGTATTTGGTATTCATTTAAACGAAAGGTACGTTCAGTCACCCGCCGCAGGCATGGCATTTGGACCTTCCTACTCGCGCCCACACATGCTTGTTGGTCGCGACAGCTATTGTTCACCATCTGCTGGTAAGGCAGCGTACAGTCGCAGATTCTTGTTCGCCGAAGAGCAAACCATCGCCGAAACTGAGTCAGGCGCGTCCGACGAATTTAGCAGCATAACCATTTCCGATACTGATTTCGTACTGACTGGCGCACTTACATACGGAAAAGGCGCCGGTATTGAACCTATTTTCGCGGGACTTAACCACGACTACACGCCCGGCGGTTCAAATGCGACCAGCATCAGCGACGGCAAAAACTCCAATATGTTTGCCACAATCCCGTACACATCTTCTATTGCACCTCACGTCCATAATTTTGGAGACAAGATTGTGGCGCAGATGACAAGATCTATTGGTCATGAGGTAGAGGGTTTGTATGTTAGTGACTGGGAATGGAAAGCACCAAAACAATCAGGTAAGGCACCGTTCTATGAAGATTATGGCAAGTGGTTTGAAGAGCTTCGCGGCCAATCGCAAGATAGACAAGTAATTCCAGAGTATCGCATTAGCGACAGAATTCCGTATTTCGTGTTAGATAAGCAAGGCCGATTTACTTCAAGAGACACGGAGTGGCTGCAACTTGTTGGTAACCCTAGTTCATCACAAGGCGCGCTTACATCTTCTGCTAATACATTTAAGCATGGAAACCGTGTGACTGGCTCATTTATGAGCGATTATGCAGTTACTGCAACGCCGGGCATGCTTGACGCAATCAAGAAAGAAAACGCTGGCATCGCCGAGCCATACGAGTTAACGCTTACTTGTGATGCAATGTTGAAATTCCTTCCATACGAAGGTTTCTATCCGCAGCTACGCACCGTTGATCTGTGTAAGCAGTTTATTGAAAGTTACGATGAGCATGTCACATTTGAATCAGACATGGGTATTAACGACCTACCTTCTAGCTTCGTCCGTACAGATACATCTGGCTCTATCACCAAGCCGGGCGCCGCCGGCGCGAATTGGTATGGCTTCAGTCCGTTCAGAATGTCTGCAGTTACTGACAATCCCGGTGGCATGCATGGTGGCGTGTTGGGTGTTGTTGGTGATACTGGCCTTGCCATGAAGTTAGATTGGTTCACTTTCCGCACCCGCTACGGCGATGACGCCCTGTTTACTGACAAAACTGCATTCGTATTTTACGACGGCTCAAGCTGGGTCGAGGTTTTGTTGCGCAAACACGGAACTACCGATACTGCAGCCCCAGATGGTACGTCGTGGAAATATGGTGATCGAGTTTCAACCCACAGTCACGGCAGTGGAGACTACAGTGACGCCCCCGGCTACACCGGCAATGGGCCGGCGCTGGTTGCGGTTCCACCCGCGCCAGCCAGCCCCGAGCGAACGAACCGAATGACATTTGTTCCCACCTCTACTTATCGACCCGTGGCCGACAATGGCACAACCCAATCAACCATAGTCTCTCACCGTATCGAGATTGTTCCAAAACAGGCCGTATTTACCGTCACTTGGCGAGGTCGAGCCTATCAAAATGGCATGGCCGTGTATGAGGCTCTAAACGATATGTGGGCCAGTGGCTCCGTTGACATTCGTGGCCGCTACAACTTCACTTACAGCCCCTACCAGCATAAGATTGGTTTTATTTTCGACAATTCTCATAAAATTATTATAGACGAGCAAGGCTCCTTGAGTGCTGAAGGTACCCATACCGCTCCTATTGATTGGTATCCTGAAACACCATCCACCGCTTTGCAAGTTTTTAACCCACCCCGTGCCGATGGTGGCGGTGGGAACCGATCTGGCATCGGCTCCGATAATGGCTGGGCGCACCCCGAGGGAACACCGGGTCCGCAGGGTCAGCAGACTGATGGATCCGCCACGGGCGATGCAGCCAAAGCATTTTATTGGAGCACTGAACCTAAGCATGTGGACTACACCTCATTTCCCTTTACGTGGCTTGTTGATTGGTCTGTGGGCGGCAACGTACAAGATGGATCTGTTGACGGCACCGCCAACAAGACTACAGTGGCCACCGACCCGACCGCGTTCGGCGTCGGCGCCGGCGGCAATAGTAACGACGAGCCCTATTGGTATCAATTTCGGGCTGGAACTGATAGCACGGCTGGTCTTGAAGCTGCATTCTTTTATGGCGATCCTGATTATTCAAGTTACAACTTTGATTTGGATGAGATCCACGATCCAACCAACCAAAAGGTTGGAGGTTCTGGAAAACTGACAGAGAACGGATTTGAAACTCATGGTCGAAATGCTGCTGCTGCGAAACGTCCATTCTATGGTCCTTTCATGGCTCCCGGTATTCTTTTCAATACAATCAAGTCTGGTATCGCGGTCGATTATCCCGTGTTACACAGAAAGCTTGCAACTACCGCATCTGTTGATCGCGACGGAGGCAGAAACTATCAGATTTTAAATGAGTATTTTGACAACAGGCTTCCGTTCGAGACTTTGGTAGAGCCAGAAAAATACCTTACTAATGTTCCATTGATTGACATGGAGCCTCACCCCAGTGCGTCTATTAACGTAACGGCATCTTGGGATGGCCAAGGCGATCCGTTGTACAAGATGATGATGCACAACTTCTTGGCTGAGATTCCCAACTTCTATTTGGCAGATCAACAAATGCAGTCGTTCGTTTCATTGCCTGAATCAGACAACAACTTTGGTCAAGTTTCCGAAGTTATCCACAATGGAGAACAAGTCATTCCAGAGTACAGAATGATGGTCAAACTGTGGAAATCACAATCATCTATTAAGAAGGAAAGAGTTCCAAGTGGAAGTAACCATTGGCAGAATCACCGTGGTCCGTTTAAGGGATATAACAAAATTGCCCATGACGGAACGTTCAGCGGTGCGTTAGTATTTAACAGTGTTTATGAGCCGTGCTATGCTACAGACGAGTTGAAAATGTATGATCAGGGCGTCGGACCAGAAGGCGGCACTGGCATCGGCTATTATATTGACATGTATCAATCTCCATTCGGCGTTGATTATACTAAGCAGGAAAGCCTCTACCCACGCCCGCAGAGTGATGCCCCAGAAACAATTACTATGTACAGCCGTCCGAGCGCATTTGGCCCTCCTTGTGCCGGCGGGTACGCATTTGAGCCAGAGCTTGAGTATGTTTACACAGGCTCTCTGGCTGCTCCAATGTCTATGTCTATGGGTGGCACGTCGCCCCCCGCCGATAAAGGCAGCATTGGTGGCCACGTTCCCGGCAATGGCGATATCGGCAAAGTCATGGACACCACCAGTACTACTCACGGCATGAAGGACGGAACTACAGGATATAACGCGCCATTCACGCCGCCATATTATGACGGCCAAGCGTGGGCATTTTTAACCTTTAAACCCAAGCGTTCCGGTAAACATTATCTTGACGAGATTTGGGAAAACACAACCATTAACTTCTTGAGATATGAATTTGATTATATCTCTGGCGCATATGGCGATTGGGGAACCATTGGGCCTCAAGGTTATGCAATCAATGTTAACGCTATGCATCTAGATGCGGCAGTTAACATCAAGAGTAAGACTTCCATCAAGGAAGTGTCATATGATGCGACAACTGGTTTACCGCAATCAGTGCGAGACTCAAACCAAACCACAGCAAGAAACTCAGCGTGGGTTATTCAGACAAAACTTGAAACCCCTATTCTACACTTCGGTTATGGCTTAACAGACAACCAGTCTGCACCTACATTATCAGGTTCAGTGCAAACATCTTGCTTGCGCGAGTCTAACGGATACCATCATGGTTATCCCGGCCTTTGCGAGCCTATCGGAATGTGGCATCAGTACGGTGAAATCCCATCAGCATCTCAAGGAATCTATCTTGAGGTCGCTGACATTCCACTTAACTACTTGCAGAATGGTACAGAAATGACCATTGCAAATCCAAAATGGCTTCATATTACCGGCTCGCCTGACTGGAACGCAGGCTGCACAGCCGGCGTCAGCAAATTTTCTTTGGCTGTTGTCGATGGTGAAGGAAATGTTGAATCATATAACAAATTTAGTGGTTCAATTGATTGGGACGGTCACAGCCCCCATGCAACTGGTTCAGCCGCTTTCGTGGATTCATTAGTAATCAGCCCCCATCCTGAAGATCTCGGCGATTCCGACAATCCCATCACAGCCGATAGCGTCAAATATCTTAGAGGTTTCGGATACAGGTTCAGTGGTTCGTTCTCAGGTTCAGAAGATGCATATGTTGTGGGCAGAGACACAATTAGAGATCCTGATGGTGTCAGTAATGAAACATTAGAACGCGGCGGTCGTCAACAGTACATGCGCTGGCGCTTAATGTCTACAGGCTCATTAGCAGGTATCGTTGCTGATCATACACACTTGCAAATTATTTCAACTGACGATGGCACTATCCTTGACACTACATGGGGTTGTCCTTTACACCCTGTCGCTTCAACGCCCGGCCTTTCCGGTTCTAACACTATTGCGTACGAAAGAGGATTTTATATTACGACTGACGTTACTGGTTCAAATATTATATCCGGCTCATTGCACGCTGGAGGCGCCGGCGTTTACACCACAGATCCATTCCAACAGACCTTCCTTAACAGAGGTTATCCCGGCACTTCGTCCGCGCGCCAAGCACTGATGGGAATTGGAAAGCTGGACAGTGTATTCACAGAAGATCTCCCGCCTAACCAACTGGTTGGAAAGAGTATTCCGTTCCGAAACTACTATCGCCAGTGGCGCTACCCTGTGCCCAACAATCCGAATGCTGATAAGTGGAATCAAGCAAGATCATACCACAGCCCGCTTCATCGCAACAAGCGCGGTGTTATCCCTCCAGAACCACACTTCTCTAATAATATTAGCTCTGCATCATTTGGTGATGCTCTCGGTGCCACACTACTTTCGCAGCGTGTGGCTAACACTGAACCGGCACGAACCGGCCAACTCGGTTATAGTCTTACCGCCTTCACCACCACTGGTTCTGGCGGCGGCACCGGTGATCCTGTGATCGCACAATACGGTAGTTCTAACGCAAACGATCACCTTAACGGCTCTACGCACTACGGCCCGCTGGTCGGACAAGACATTCCAGCTAACGGCTTTGACAAGCGCGTACCAATCTCCAACTCGGTTGGTGTCGGTCGCGCAGAAATTATCTGTGGATATACTGGCTCTACTGGGCGCTACGGCATGCCTGCATATGCAGCAAAAAATGCATCCGGCGTTGATGTGACGCCTGCAGTAGCCTTGCCAGATTATGAAGAATGGGAAAAATCTATCAATGGGCCGCTTTCTGGCAGCGCCCCGCGATATGTAAACTCAAACCATGCAGCTAGCTTGAGAACACACGGAGAAACTTCCTACCAGCGATACGCTAGCGATTACTACTTCTCTGGATATCCGTCGCAACCTCAAATTGATTATACGAGACTTATGATAGCCGGCACTACAGGTCTAAACGATACCGACCAAACAGATGATGCTATGACAACAGGGCTTTCTGCTGGTGGTGCAACTATTCAATTCGGATACCCAATCGACGAGCTTACCTTAGCTGAAATCTCTGGCTCTGGCGACACTGTTGGGATTCCAGCAAACGTACAAGGTTTCCATGCGCGTACAAACAGCATGGCCGGCCTCTTACCGGCTGCAGCAAAGATAACTTTCTTAGGTAATCTTGTTGTCAATCAGACGATTACAATAACGGACGGAAACGGTAAGAGTGTGGCATATACTGCGAAAAATAAAGAAGACCTTACAACCAATCCACCACAATTTGCAACTCCCCCAACTCACGCATACACAAGCGCAGTCAGTCTGGGTACTCAATCAATAACATTAACATCAACCACAACCGGAGCCTCTAGAAATGCTGATACTTTCCAATTAGAAGTTGCAGCTAATGCGGCCAACCCAACTAACACTGTTCTGGTCGTATTTACAGGAACTGCAGCCGCAATCGTATGTACTGTCACAAATAACGACGGTACAAATAACAGCGCGACCACTGTAACGATTAACTCCACTGATTTAGTTGCTTTAATCAACGCTGCGCCTGCTGATGGCTCAACTACTACAATTAATGGCAAAGCTATTACACTAACAGACGGTTCAAGTCTAATAGGGTTGCAAACTGCAACAGGCGGCGGCTCAACAAATCTTGCTAACGGCGGCGAAGGCGATAGCAAAACATTTACTTTTACTGGCGCCACCTCGAAATTCTCCAAAACTACTTCTACCTCTCTCAAAGCTGCCATCGAGTCCGCAAATGGTCACAACGGTACAATCGGAGTAAGAGACAATGATGACGGATCATTATCCTTAATACAACAAGTTAAAGGCACAGTAGGAAATACTAAGATTATTGATAGCCTTGGTCAGCAATCGAATGCTTCGATTGTAAGCTTCAGTCTAGGCGTCGATTCGGAATTACCATCTGGCTATCACGACGGTCTGCAAGATATTTATCCGCTGGGCATGATGGGTGCAGGCCAAAGAGTTAAGTACAGAAATACAGAACTAATGAGAATGGATCCGATCAAGATGTGGTATTCTAACCCTGTGCATATTGCAAACGTACGCCATATGGATATGACGCACCGCGAAGAGCTTATGGAGTGGTGGGGTAAAGGTGGAAAGGGGGTTCGACCCGGCAACCATCGCGATGAGTTACAAGCTGCAGTTTGTTCGCCGAGAACAGTACCTTCTGGAAAGTTCCTTCCACGCTCTGGTGTTCCCGCGCTTACAAGATCTCTTGGTTCGCTGGTTGGGTTTGAATCCGGCGCCAAGAAGCTTGGACAGGTTGCGGAAACCAAAACCATTAGAGAGGCAGTCGTTGTAATGCCATATGTACTCAGACGTGGACGCCGTAGATTCGTGCAACTTGATAGGGCTCAAATTAATCGTTACTTTGGTCGCCGCAAGTTTAAAAACACAAGATATTGGGCTGCTGTAGAGAAGCAAGAAAACCAACGCGGCTTGTCAAAATCGCCAGTATCAGGATTGCAAGTTAACTTAGGTGATTCGGTGATGCGCCAGATTCGACTTATGGGCGATTACGTGTTCCCGCCGCATCTAGACTTTACCAAGTCAGGCAATGCAAGGCCATACGCAATGTACATTTTTGAGTATGAACACAACTTCTCTGCGCAAGACTTGGCAGATATGTGGCAAGGACTGTTCCCCGACTCTGGCAAGCAAATGAAGCAAGTAACTAAACAAGTAAGCCACAAGCTTAATATTGCAGAGTTGCTTGGTGCGACCGCAGAAGACGGTGATAACGTCCCAGACAAGATTAGGTTTATGGTATTCAAAGTTAAGCAGCGCGCAGAGATTAACTACTTCGCCAAAACCAAAGATTCTTTAGACGATGAAAGATTCAAGTTTAAATTCAAAGCCGGCCAACGCGAACAGGCTGCAAAATATAGTTATAACTGGCCATATGATTTCTTCTCGCTCGTTGAAACGGCCAAGATTGATATGTCTGTCACATTGCGCAACAAGAAGCTTGTAGAAGATATTGAATTGCAAGAGTTAAATGATAGGATCGCTTTGGAACCTAAGCCGCGCCCAATCTCGTTAATACGACCAATACGAAAACTTACTATCTCAGCAGCAGCGGTTAGAACTGCCGCCCGTGTTGCGACAAAGGCGGTCGCGAAAGCTGCAATAGCAGCAAAATACGGTCCCGTTAAAGCTGTCCGCGCCCCCGCGCCTCCAACAACAGGCATCAGCCCACAACCAAGAATGGCGCCAAGAATGGTTGGGCCAAAGAAAGGCGGGTTTAAGTAATGTCATTTTTCAATAAAAAAGAAGAAGTGATTGAGGTCATCCTAACATCTTATGGGAAGTACAAACTTTCCAGAGGTCAGTGGAAGCCTGCGTATTACGCTTTTTTCGATGAAGACATTGTTTATGATACTCGCTATGCAGGATACTCAGAAATCTCTGGAACAGCAGAAGCCCGTATTCAAGAAGAGACACCTTCAATGCGCGCCCAAACATCGCATTCGGATCTTGACAGACAGATTAAAAAGCTTACCCGAGCAGTGAAACGCAATACAGCCAGAAACGCTGAGTTTGGCGTTGGGGCTCAAGACGCATATGCGACCGCATTACACTCTAGTGTTACACGCGCTCCATATATGCTGCCTTTAGGTAACTCATCTGTAGTTTCGGAAAAGATGCGATACGCCCCAGCTTGGGAGATCAAAGCGTTAAAAAATGAGTTTACGTCTAGCATGTCTTACGCAAGTAGTTCATACGAAAATATTACTAAAATCCCGCAACTCGAAGTTCACATTGACTACACAACTGAGATACACAAGACAGAAGATGCAATGAGCAGCGAGGTATGGAATGAGGGGTTGACTCATCCCGAGACAGAGTTTGACGATGATGTCGCCGGGGAAGCTTTGCCCGGTTCAGGACAGCCACGCGAAATGTACCTGACAACATATTATCCAGATGGAACATTTATACTTGTAGATGACAACTACTTAGTATTAGAAGTGAATGAGTTGAACTCTGCAAAAGCAGTAGATCAATTCTATGCAGAAGTTTGGGAAGTCGAAGAGGATGAAAAAATGCAACCTAGAGATAGACAAGGACAGACTCTGACACGATTAAGCTTTGTAAAGTATGGAGAACAAATCGTGGACAACATTCTGTTAGATCCTTCTGAGATTCCACAATATAATTTGTCGCTACTCGATGACACCTATGTCCCGTACTTTATGGATATTCAGGCCGATGAAGAAATAGACGACTCAACAGTGTGTAACTATGTTGCGACTGACGAGAGAACGAGAAGAGAATGGACGCGAGTGCTGGACTGTTATGATGCAGTTGAAGATCCCGGCTCTGTACTATACGATACAGATGATATTGATCTGCTTGGTTCGCTGTGTGAGGAATGTGAATAATGGCTTCCAATGACATGAATTTCCTTAAGGATCTGATCCCCACATCAGTTATTAAAGTTATTACGATTGAAACTATCGGCGGCACTGTTTTACTTGAAACAAATCCGCACATCGTTGAGGAAACCGTACCAGTTTATAAACGCGCCGAGTTGCAAGCAACCATGGGCGCTGAAGGTGGTGCTCGATTTGAAAGGCTCATGAAAGAGTTTGGTGTTGACTTAGCCAGCACATCTTTCAGCGGCAAAGAGTTGGGCGAGATCGGTACTCGAATGGGAATGAATACCAGCAACAAGGAAACTACGATGGTTACCCTCGATGTTGCAATGAAAGACACTCTTGACCGCGAAGACGTTGCAGGTCAGTGGTTTATGAGTGGCGATATTACGAAATACTTATACATTGTTGCAGTGCAGTTTAAGACAAAGCGCGCTGTAGATGTATACAGACAACTAATCGGAAAGGCTTCTGGTCCTGTGATGCAGATTGTACATGGCTACTTGAACAATAAAATTACAGAAGACGAGTTGTTAGCCCAAGCAAGAAAACAGAATATTCCCAACGTTGGAACACTAATCAAAACAAAGAAAGAAATTTCATTTGATATAAGATCCGCTCAAGATATTGTTAATGCGATTGATAGCAGCACGTCAGGCGAAGCAATCACAGAACAAGATTTGATGCTGGCAGGCTACTCAAGTATTGATACAAATGGCGATACCATATACGAATTTCCAGCCAAGTTTCAGTTTGAGATTAAAAACTCTGAGCCGGATCATGCAGCGTATTACGTTTGCTCCTATATTGATATTGAAAAGCTTTTGGAAGACAATGGCCTGACAACAAACACGGTCAACATGAGTGCAAATCAGTATGCTAACAACGGTGAGTGGGTTACGATCTTAGCAGACGGTGAGCTTGGCAACGACAGTCGAATCTCAGATTTTAGAGATGTTAATAATGTTGTGCCGGCTTATTCAGTTGATTTATCGGCTATTAATATGCTTGACGAATTGGCATCGGGCACCGCACAGAACTTTACCACTCTACCGGGATTCAAGCCCAAATATTTCAGCGATATTCATTTGTCAATTATGCCCGGTCGTGCCTGCGGGTATGTGTTTGCATTCAGTCAGTTGGATTTCATGAAAGATAACTCTGTTTACGGTAGATTTTTCGACAACGTTGCAGACAACATTGCTGACGAAGTGCTTAAGCGCTGTACAATGGAAGAGATTAAGATCGTAAGAAGAAGAGTCAAACATTTTAAACAGGGCGCATATGCAAGAGGCTATCCAAACGTCTACGAGCCGTGGACTGCTGGAGAAGTGAAGCATGTCGTTGTAACCTCGCGAGCAAACAAAAACACAGGTAAACTACAATCTACGCGCCGTGTTGTACAGAAGCGAACCGGCGCACCAACAAATCTTGGGCGCACTAACAGTGGTGGAATACGCGAGATTCAGCTAAAAACAAATGCCACAAACGGCAAAGATTTCAAGATCAGACATTTCACCGGAAAGGATATCGGTGTAAAAAGACAAACCGATGGTATCTATCAGTACGGCGTAGAAATTACTATGAGAGATTATGTTCCAGTGTATATTGGAAACCACTTAAAAAGATTAAGAAAGCATGTAACAAGACTAAAAGAGTACGAAACATTTTCACAAATACCAGTTGTAAATCGATATCAGCAAACATATAAAGAGCCACACATCAGCAATACTAGGATTGATCAAGAAACAGGGAAGGCTGTCGCAGTTGTCAATATCGTCGGCGGTGAAGCAACTGCCAACACTAGCACATCAAAGCAAACACAGGTAGGGTTTTATGATCCGACAATCAATAGGTTCACCAGAGACTTTAGAAGATTTGCCGCCCGCCGCTATGCGCGCACCCGACCATGGCGCAGCGCTCCAAGAGCTTTTGTGCAACTATTAGATTTGATCGTTAACAACAAGATGAGTGATCGGGACAAGCTTAAAATACGCAGGAATATGACCAGCGTATGTAACCCGGCTTCTGGTACTCCACGCGGCATTAATGCTGTCATTGAAACATTAGAGATATACATTCAGATCGTCGAGAATTTGATTTCCTCCGAGCCGCCAACGTCCAACTCATCGGGTGCGGAGAACCCTAACACCCCCGGCGGCGGTTCTGGCGTGACAAATCGCACGGTTACACACCAAACTTGGTTCAATAACGATGCCTTTAACGCAGACGCCCCGCCAGCAACTGGCGCTTCTTTTCTAAACATGTCATCCGGTGGTTCTACAACCTCAGTTGGTATTGTGACCACGGGCGACTACCGCGCCAGAGCTAATGATGAAGTCATGAAATATTATACATCTCCAACCTCGCCACCAAACGTGGACTGCTCATACAAATATTTATCTGGGATGACTGCCAACATGCTACAGCCGGGTAACACCGTAGACCTGCGAGTAATCAAAGATTATAAAGCAGGAGGTATGCAGAAAAGCGAAATGCAAAAAGAGTTTAGAACAATTGTGCAGTGGATGGGATCAAACCGAAAAGCAGATCAGACTCGCATCTTGACAATAGACTCGCAACAGCGCGTCGGCCAAGCCATCGCCCCTGAGTTCGGGTTTTCATTGATGACTGGCGAAGAGTACGCCAACGAGATAAGATACAGAAAGAATACAGACAGCAATTCCAATCCGCTTTTAGAAATTGGTGCTGACGATGGCGGTGGCGCAGAGCCGGCACCGCTACCTCCCGGTATTCAACTCCTTGCTGATGATGATGAAGAGATTGATTACATTGATGTTTTTCCGTCTGCCATGGCAACATCTGAGTGGGCAGAGCAGCAGAGTGGTGGGGAACTTATTGAAGCGATTAGCAGCCTTGCGGCTGGATTTGAGAGAAACCATGAGACTGAATTTTTAACACAGATGATTATTAACACAAAAAGAGATTTCATGCATTCTACAAAAAACAATCCTGCGCGAGACACTGAGGCTAACTTTACTCCAGTGGCTCTTATAGAATACTTGATTGAGCAAGCGTCAGCCGCCGGCGGTTGGGGCACACCAGAGTTTGAAGAAGCGGCTAACAGAATTTTAAACATAATGCCAATCAGCATACAAGCTGCAGCACAAAGTCCATTTTCTTCCGCACCCGTACGATCCTCAATTAGCAAGAAAGTCGGGGCAGAATATTGGAATCACCCAGTCGTGAACGCACTTTATCAACTTTATTTTATGATGAATGTTCGTGTAGAATATTTGGTGGGCTACCGCGATTCAAACTTGCGGCCCAAATATGAAAAATCAATTGGGGCAGAAATCTGGTCACCGGTGACACAGCGTGTAGTAGACTCTCTACACAGGGCTGAAGGTCAGCAGATCTTGTGTCGCCTACGCCCATACAACCATGAGGACATGCGGATTGCATTTCCCAAAGCTTTACAAATGCCAATTTGGAATAACACATTTTTATTAGCCGGCAACAACGGAAAAGCGCTTTCTGGAATTAGGCGCAAGATTGGATTGACACGCCCGGCAATTCAAGTTATAAGAGAGGGACTTACTTACTAATGGCAAACGGAAAGAAACAATACGTGATCTCACCCAGCGCTTATGGATTTAACTTCATAGAAAGAAATCGAAAATTTAAGGCTCATTTTGAGAAAATGGCTGCACGCGAACCATCTAAACAGAAACAATCAGCGCGCGGAGCTACGCTTGATTCGTCTACTCGACAGAAAGAAACAGCAGAGTTTTTTAATTCTCTCCAACGCTCGGATAAGTTTTTAGAAGATCCGTCACTTGGGGAAGGAGTGTTGATGCCTGTGGATCCGATTCGTACGCTGAGTAATCGCATTTGGTCAGTTAGAGGAAGAGATCCTGACACCAAGCTTCAGTTTCTTTCCGGTGCAATGTCGCTTCAGGCAGAGGGCAGTGTGTATCAGTCACAGCCGTTCGATATCGTATTCTCAAACGAAGTCGCAAAAACAGGTGATGGCATTCTTCCAGATCCCGTCGAGGATCGAATGATCAGATGGAGGGACACTAAAAATGGAAACATCGTTGTATCAGGTCTGTTTCCAGTATACCAGCAGAATATTAAACTTTTACCGGTCGAGAGCACATTTAATCAATTTTATTTGACGCTCACTGGTCTTACTCCCGAGCAGATTGCCAAAGCAGATGAACTTGCAGAAGATCCAAAGTACGGCGAAAAACTTAAAGCTACGCAAGTTGGCTCTCAATATCAAAAAGAAGGCTCAATCTATGCTTGGAACATGATGAGAAATTTCATCGGAAAATCTGCTAAAGCAGTCAGGTCAAGCACTGCTGCGTATGAAGATTATTCGTCTTATGTGAATGTACCCTTTAATATGCTTGAGGCCAGAATCATGTCGTTTGATGGAACCAGTGCCTATGCTCATTGTAGATCTGAGTACAACTTTTATTCTGAGTTGTACGAAAAGTTTTCACACGCAGCACCAGAATTATTGCTTCCATGCATGCTAATGCAGGCAGCGGCAGATACGCAACTAGGAGATCCTGAAACTATCAAAATCGCAAACGATAATGTTTCATTGGGTGGTGCTATCAAGTCTGCAACCGCTGGAAACTTAATCGGAAGAAAGAAGAAGAGAGATGCTGATGCAGCCGAAGCTATGATTATTTCCAGTCTATACTGGCATGAGTTTGGTTCTGTGCTAGCCAGTGTTGCGAAAGTGGCAGCAAAAGGAAATAATAAGATTCCACAAAACCTTGATGCGCTTGCAAATTCTAATTCAACACGGCAGGTTCTTGGGCAGATTTTGCAAAAAAGCCCCGCCGCAGCATATGCGGCTGGAAAGATGAAGAACCTTGTGTTCAGCGGAGACTACCAGCGGATTATTGCAGATACAGAACTGCACCGCGAAAATTATCCAATGTACGCCGATATCAGTTTTACGGCAGATCATTTTGCAATGTTCTCTGACTTTATTGATTATGCTGGCCTTATGCCGGATCTGATTGATGCCCTCATTGCTAGCGAACCCGGCAACGAGCCATTGCTGCAAGATGTGCCAAGAAGAAAAAGGCCAAACCTAGCGGTCGGCAAGCCGATATTTGAGGCGCAACCAAAGATGCATGTTAAACACCGTGTTGACGACGGTATCACCATGGTACAGAAACAAAACATTACCCCGATGAAGCGAAATGTTCTAGATCTTGAGACTTGGCTTTATGAGTTGTTAAATGACCAGCAGGATACCCAAAAGATGACCGGACGCCTCCACGCACATGCATCTATTATTGCGGGCGACGGAATGGTAAACACGCTGGAGAAGCAGATTAAGACTATTATTGCACTTGGGAAAATCAAAGAGTTGGTTTCAGACTATGTTCGCAGTTACGAACAAATCTTAAAAGGCGAAACAGCCTATTCTGAAACAGTTGTGTATCAAGTTAGAAAAAGTGTCAAGCGCAAGGGCGAACGCCACGGAAGGTTCATTCAGAATTTTTGGTTCTCCAACTCAACAGACGTTACTAATATTAACTTTATGGATACGCAAGTACATTACGGTCAAGAATATGTTTATGAAGTATTTGCTTACACTCTTATTATTGGAACAAGGTACGACATTTCCAACAAGTCCTTGGACATGAGCCCGCTGATTAAATCAACTGACAAGCTTGAAGCTATGCTTAAGACAAACGATCAGGAATTGAAAACAATGACTTTCCAAGACGCCCCGTACTCGCAAGCAGTCTGGTACACGCCAGCTTTGAAGATTGTGAAAACACGCATCCATGCAGAAAGCATCATGATGTTTGACACAGCACCAATCGTTCCAGAAGTAGAGTTTGTGCCATACAAAGGTATTGCTCACAAACTACTGTGTGTGTTCAAGGGGAGCGTCGGTCGCACCCAGTTGCCAACCCTATTCATTAACTCAGACCGCAATGCTTACGGTCCAAACTTTGATCTGACCGAGCAGCAAGCAGTGGCGCTACAAAGAAAATATCAGAAGAATGAAATCCTCCCCGGCGAAAATCTTTTGTATGAATCGGATGACCGACCAGAGTTTTTCGAGATCTATAGATTAACCAAAGCGCCATATAGTTATTCTGATTTTGATGGTCAACTGTATGCAAGAGTGAACACAAGAATACCGAGCGAAAATGAAACCTTTCCGGCGAGTAATATACTGCCAAAATACGCAGACTCAGGCGCAATGGTGGATATCATCGCTCCTAACACAAAATACTATTATATGGTTCGTCAAGTCGATGTGCATGGCAACTTTTCAAACCCATCGCCAGTCTTTGAGGTTGAGATGGTTAAGCAGAAAGAAGTCATTTATCCGATAATCAAGGAATACATTTTCAAAGACCCGATTCCTAGAACGAACAAGAAATATTTCAACAAGTATATTAAAATTGCCCCAACAGTCCAGCAGGTACTAATTAATAATACAGAGATTGCGTCTGCTTTCGATGCAGCAGATGGAGCAATCCAGTTAGGCGCAGCAGATGTGAACATCTGGGGCAAGAAGTACAAGGTTCGAGTTACCTCTACCACAACAGGAAAGTCAGCAGATTTGAATATTCAGTTTAATCAAAAACACAAAAAGACGCTGACTGAAAAGGAAGGTGGGAATGCACTCAACAAAGAAACCGGCGTGAGGACAAAGACAAAGGACAATACAGCCGGTCACTCTAAACACAGGCGTTAACGCACGGAAAAGAATGTTTTAATAGAAAGCACTATTTACTGTATAATAAACTAATTAAGAAACGGAGACAAGAGTTTAATGGGATTCTTAGATAACTCGGGCGATATCATTCTCGACGCAGTTTTAACTGACACAGGCAGATATCGACTCGCGAAGGGCGACGGCTCCTTCAAAATCAGTAAGTTCGCACTTTGCGACGATGAGATTGATTACTCACTTTATAATAAAGATCACGCTAATGGTAGCGCATACTATGATTTGGAGATTCTACAATCACCGGTGATGGAGGCGTTTACGAATAACGGCTCTATGATGAAGAGCAAGCTGCTCTCTATCTCTCGCACCAACTTGTTGTACCTTCCAATTCTAAAGCTTAACAACAGCGCACCTGATGCGTCCATGACCACGTTGGACACTATTGCGACATTTGTTGTTGCGGTAGATGCCGATACGGAAGCAAATTCTGGCGCCGGCGGTGGCGCTGCCGGCGGCTTGAACGCATCACAAACCAATGGTGTGTTGGCTGGCGAATCACTTAACTCTCCATCACATATTCGCGTTGATCAGGGTCTGGACACTTCTGAAATCCCGCCTTCGTTTACTATTGATTCTGACTTGGCCGAGACTGCATACATTATTGAAATTGATAATCGTCTTGGCCGACTCGCTCACCCCACTAAAACATCACTTGCAGACCCATCCTTTATTGATGATGACAACATTGCAAGCTACTATTTGACTCTCAACGATAGTGGGTATGTGAGTTCTAACGAGAGCACATCAACTTCTACACAGGATAACACGCAGGTCATCACTGGTCCACGCGGCACCATCCTCAAGTTTAGAATCCAAGCAAGTCTGGAGTTGAATACCAGCACGTATTTGTTTGATCTTATCGGAGGCACAGGCACGGTTGATATTAATCGTCAAACCGATGACGGCCCGGTACCCTCAAGGTTTACAAACTACATTGACACTATTGTGCGCGTGACCGGTGCTACTACTGGATACAGCTTGGACATTCCAGTGAGATTTGTTAAGAAGGCATAAGGAATAAAACATGGCGACAACATATAAAACTTTTTCAAACAATGATATTGTTTCAACTAAGACGCTTCTGAACGAAGCTATCCCTCTCACCGGAACAGTG
>MDTB01193444.1_pt1 | contig 21365 bp, 19 predicted proteins | sample 811161 | NCBI WGS metagenome assembly MDTB01 (sample SAMN05326650, study PRJNA326480) | marine metagenome | isolation source: seawater | place: Mediterranean Sea | collected 2009
AAATACCTATACGAACATAAAATTGATTATGAAATTGATTATGAGAAATTTACTCTCGAAGCAAAAAATATTAAATTTATTGAAAAAGAATTAAAAAAAATTGATAGTAATTTTCAAATACCTCCAGTATTAAAACCATATTTAAGATATTGCGAAGTATCATATGAAAATTACTCTATAGCAAAAAATTACAATGGAATAATACAACTTCTATTTTCAGGCAGATCAGAAAATATCACAGATTATCAAAGGAAATATCTTAAAGAATATTGTTAACAAAAATTTCTTAAGAATCTGAATAAAAAAGGCAAAGTTCTAAATGTAAATCTTCAAAACTTGTATAGTCTTTTGGATTGAAAACTTTAACTTTTTCTATTTGCAGAACTAATTTATCAGAACATATCCTTTTTAAGATATATTGACCAATATTTCTATCGTATTCAATTTTCGCTTCATCATCGAAAATAAATTTCCAAGCTATAACTTTTAGATTATTAATCATTGATAACTTAGATACACTTTTTGATAATCTTTTGATAATTGATGTATAAATAGATCCACTTGGATAAATAAGCACATATTTATCTTTTTTACAGATTCTATCTAAATACAAATAAGCTGATTTTCTATCATTAAAATTCAAATGATCAAAACAATAATGACCATAATTTTTCAATGAGACCTCAAAAAATGGAAGAAAGTTTTTCAAATGTTTATCAACTGTTGTAATAGTTTTAATTTTAAAAAAGTGCTGCGCTACAAATATATCTAATGGATTATCATGATTCGATATGTGTATACCTTTTTTAAGGTATCTTTTTTTTAAATTTTCATCAATATCATAATTTATACCAAAAGAAAGTGAACAAAAGTAAGTTGCAGCATTAAATACATTTTTTGCTTCGTTCTTTAATTTAAAAAAAATAAAAATTAACTGAATTAAATATAGTAAGTATGAAAAAGTAAAAATATTTAATCTTAAAATTATATTTGATAATTTATTTATATTTAATTTTTTCACTTTTTAATGATAAAAACGTTCTTGAATGGGAAAAATCCATCAAAATTTCCATTTATCTGCGAATTTTCCAATACATATTTGTAAAATTTGTTGAATAATAATTTATCTACAGGGGATGGATTTTTAAAAAATGACGCTAAATCTTTTTGGTCTGAAAGACCTTTTATGTTGTAAGGAGTAATACCAAGTGATTTCACAGGGACAGAATGAAAAAGTGATTGATATCCAACCGTACTATTTATAAGAACTGTTCCTTTACAATTTGAGTTTTGGAATAACTTAGATAAATAATAGTCATGAATATAAAATACATTATTAAAAACACCAAACTCTTTTGCTATTTTTTCAATTTGATTATGGTAATTTGTATATCCTCTATCTCGAGGGTGATGTTTAAAAACAAGATTGATATCATTTCGGTTTGCTTCAGCAAAATCTTTAATTACTTTATAGATAAATTTTTTGTTATCTTTAAAATCAGATCCTTCCGTTATTTGACTGTCAGTAGAAACTTGTAAAATAACTACATAATAATTTTTACATGAAAAATAATTTTTTAATTTGTATTCGGTAAAAAAGAAAAAGTATTTTAAAAAGAAACCCTTTATTTGAAACCAAATATATATTGGTTTTGGTTGTAATTTATGTTGATATTCAACGATTCTATAATTTTTAAAACAATGGTTTATAAAAGATATTGACTTCCAAATCTTTCTTATCCGAAAACGGGCATGTTTACTGGCAATTGGGAAAACTTTATATGAATCTTGTCTCGAATAAAAATCTTTATTTTTAATAAATCCACTATTATAGTTAATTCCTTCTTTTTCTAAAGTCACAAAGTTGGGTCTCAAATATCCAAGTTCAAAAATGTGAGAATTGATATTATTACCTTCTTTTTTTAGTTCATTTATCAAATCTAAAGCCTGCTTATGAGGAATTAGTACATTACCGTACATAAAAATATGCTTTATTTCGTAATTAATAAGAATTTTCCTTAAGAATTTTTTAAAATAATTTATATCCTGACTATATTTTATTATTCTTGATTTAGAAAAACCAAATTCATGTAAAGGGAACAAAATTTTATAAGTTCTTACATTATTACTTTCTAAGTAGTTAGATAATCTGGCAAAAAAAGTTCCAATAGGACCTACTAGAAACAAACAATTTCCTTTAATTAAAACTTTTTTTACATAAAGTGGTCTTCTGTTATTAGTAATCATTTATTTAATTATTTTCAAAAAGTGGTCCTTTAAAATACCCCAATATTTAAATACAATTTGCTCCAAATTTCTCTTCCCACTACTTTCAAGTATCTCATGAAAAATATTCTCTATTTCAGTAAGGCAATTAAACTTCATGCTTGAGTAAAAAGGATATTTTATTAAAGTAACAAAAGTCAATTCTTCTAATGTTAATTGCCGAGTTCTTCTTTTTGCCCATTTATGGTTTTTCAAATAGTCTTCTGTTAATCCCCAACCCGCATAAAAAGGCAACCCGTAAGTTATTACTGATATTCCTCTTAATAAGGCTTCAAATCCCCCTAAGGAAGTAAATACTGCTATCCTATCAACTTTATTGAGGAAGTCCTCAAGTGAAGTTTTGTAAGCTATGAGGTCAGCATTCAAATTAATAAATTCATCTTCTTTACCTTTAGCTCTAAGACCGTATTCAGTATCTGGATGTGGCTTATAAACGATATATGAATCTGGGTAATCTTTCCTAACCTGCTCAACTAATGCAAAATTAGTTTTTGGGATAGTATGGTCAGGGACACCATAAATTATAGAATTATCACTTTCCACTTGACCAAGGACACCAATAATCTCTTTATTTTTAATATTTTTTGGAAAAGTAATTTTTTTAGTTAGCTTAAGGTTATATTTACTAATTTTTAATTTGATTATTAAATCTATAATTCTCCTCGCTCTAATTATTTCATTATTATTAACACTACTATTTTGTAATAGATCCTCTAGATCACTTGCCTTACTAGCATCATAATGTATACCCTTCTTATCAAATAAAAGGCTTAATGGGGGAGTTAGGTCACCACCAAGTCCCACAGATCTGATAAATCCATCTTCTACTGAAATAAAATTATCTAATTTAGAAATATTTTTTTCAATTGTTTTATTTTTACCCCATACAATAATATTTTTCATTTTACGATTGAATCTTTTGAAAAATTTAACTCTTTTGCCAGTAACCGGATAAACAAAACGGTTGATTTGTCTAGCTTTCCAAGGTGTTAAATTTATAGCTTCTAAATCTCTTGGGAAAAATTTAGAGACTTCTCTCGAAAGATTAATATATTGCATTATTTCTTCAATTTGACATTTCTTTTTGGTTCTTGGATCAATACAAATTTGATACTTTACTAAAGAAGAAAACACAAGCTGTTCAAGTGTAATATTAAAATCTACCTTTTCATTATTTATATTATGGTCAATAGTTAATCCAAGTCCTGAATAAAATGGTTTACCAAATACATGAACATCCTTTCCATAAATTAAAGCTTCAAATCCAACTTGGCTAGTAACTACGCATACTGCTGAACTAAACTCTATTAATCTATTTATTTGGCCAATATCTCCAATAACAATTGTGTTATCTTTTGGGTAATTAAATACATCAATACATCCTTTTTTTTTGTAATTTATTACATCAGGATGACTTTTAATAACAATTTTATGATCAGGCCAATTATTGGCTGCAAATTCAAACATTTGCTTAAATGCATTTTCATTCGCATCTCCATAATCTAAAGAAAGATCTCCAAAAGTTTGATCTACCAAAAGTATGTAAGGATATGAGGGTGGATCAATAAAAGATGAAAAATTATATTTGGAAATCGAATATTTTTTCCATAATTGAATAATATTTTTTGCCCTATAAATATTTTTTTTACTTAATTTTTCTTTTACGAACTTATTTAAATCATTTTTACTATTGCAATCATAATATATTCCATTATTGTCGTAACAAATACTCAAAGGAATTTTTTTCTTTTTAGTTCCAAATGAATGAATAAATCCATCTTCGATAAAAACAATTTTTTCATTTTTAAATTTATTTCTAAGAAATCTACCTGATCTCTTCATTCCCCATGAATAGAAAAACTTATTATTTAATTTAAATTCATTTATGATAATTCTGGTTCTTGACTTCATTAAAATAAACTTACCCAAAATCCCTGTTATCATATTTATATTTCTTTTCTTAAATTATAGCTTTTAATTTTGTTCCTTTTTCAAACAAATAGTACTTTCAAATAATGTGTTAATTTTAGTGCAATAATGTTAAGAAAAGAAGATGATAAAAAGAAAAGGTATTATTTTAGCGGGTGGTAACGGTAGCAGACTATATCCAATTACAAAAGCAACTAGTAAGCAATTAATACCGGTTTATGACAAGCCTATGATTTATTATCCCTTATCAACGCTTATGCTCGCTGGGATTAAGGATATCTTAATTATTACTACTCCTCATGATAAAGAATCTTTCATAAAGCTTTTAGGAAATGGTTCTCAGTTTGGCATAAATATAAGATATGAAATCCAGAAAAAACCTGATGGGATTGCACAAGCATTTCTTATAGCTGAAGAATTTATTGATAATTCAAGCGTCACATTAATATTGGGAGATAATTTGTTTCATGGAGATTCGTTTATTAAAAGATTACAAAAAAATTATCGTTTAAATGAAGGAGCTTCAATATTTGCTTATTCAGTTGTTGATCCAGAAAGGTATGGGGTTATCGAATTTGATCCCAATTGTATAGCTTATAATATCGAGGAGAAACCTAAAAAGCCAAAGAGTAAATTTGCAATAACGGGTTTGTATTTTTATGACAATTCTGTGGTTAATAAGGCAAAAAAAATTAAACCCTCAAATAGAGGTGAGCTAGAAATAACAGATATAAACAAAATGTATATGCAAGAGGGTAAATTAAGAGTAGAAAAGATGAATAGAGGCATGACCTGGCTAGATACAGGTACAACAGATTCTCTTCACGAAGCTTCATCATATATAAGATTGTTAGAAAAAAGGCAGGGTTTAAAAATTGGCTGTCCAGAAGAAGTCGCATGGAGAATGGGTTACATTAATGATGAGTGCCTTTATGCACTCTCAACCAATCTCATTCAAAGTGGATATGGAGAATATTTACGATCTATACTTTACGAGAATAAAAATACTTTAGGATCTAAAAAAAGTAGAAATTAAATAATGGATATTAAAAAATTATCTTCAAATAAGGGTAATATTATTCAAGGAGTTTATATAATCAAACCAAGAGTATTTGAAGATAGCAGAGGCTTCTTTTATGAAAGTTGGAATCAAAAAATATTCAATAATGCGATTGGTGAAGAAGTAACATTCCTACAGGATAACCACTCATCATCAAATGTTGGGGTACTTAGAGGCCTTCATTATCAAATTTCTCCTGAACCTCAAGGTAAACTAGTAAGATGTACTTCAGGATCAGTATTTGATGTAGCTGTAGATTTAAGAAAAAGTTCACCCACATTTGGCCAATGGTCAAGTATTGTTCTAAGCAAAGAAAATAAATTAATAATATGGATACCTACTGGTTTTGCTCATGGCTTTTTATCATTAAAAGATGAATCAGAGATAATGTACAAAGCGACAAATAACTATAGTAAAAATCACGAAAAATCAATTAGGTGGAACGATAACTTTCTAAATATAGAATGGCCCCTGAATAAGATAAACTATTTAGAACCAATTTTGTCTGAAAAAGATTCAAAAGCCCCCTATTTGAAAAACACTTGTATATTTGACTAAATTCCTGAAATGCGAGTTCTATTAACAGGTTCAACCGGGCAATTAGGTTATGAAATAATAAATTCAAAGCCAAATGACATCAAAATTTATCACCCAACAAGAAAAGAATTAGATTTATCAGATTATGAATCTTGTGAAAAATTTGTTCTAGAAAAAAGGCCAGAATGGATTATTAACGCTGGAGCTTATACTTTAGTTGATCAAGCAGAGAGAGAAAGAGATCTGGCAAAGAATATAAATAGCTTTGCACCTTGGGCTTTTGTAAAAGCCATTAACAAAATAGACTGCAACCTCTTACATCTGAGTACAGACTTTGTTTTTGATGGGAAACAAAATCAACCTTATCAAGAAAGCCAAGCTACATGTCCCATTAATTACTATGGATATACTAAAGCTTTAGGTGAAGAACTAATTGAAAAAGAAATCAATGACAAATCAAGAGCAACTATCTTAAGAACTAGTTGGGTCATAAGTCCAAGGGGAAGAAATTTTGTTAAAACGATTTTAAATGCTCATAAAGTAAAAAAAAATATAAATGTTGTATCAGATCAAGTTGGAGTATCAACTAGTGCTAAAGAACTAGCAAAAGTTTGTTGGAAAATTATTGAACTGAAAAAGGCAAAAAAATTACCTTTTATAATCCATTGGAGTGATTCAGGTGTATCTAACTGGTACAATTTAGCTTTAGAAGTTGGTGACATTGGAGTTCAATTGGGATTATTAAAAAACCCAGCCAATGTAAATGCAGTAAGTTCTGAAGAATATAAAACTAGTGCTAAAAGACCAAAATATTCTCTATTAAGTATAAATAAAAGTATCGAGTTGCTCGAAATAAAGCCCAAAAGTTGGAAGGAAAACCTTAGAGAAATACTAATTGATTATAAAAACATAAATACTAAAAGAATTTAAACTATGGGATCATTAAATAAACATTTTGATGGTGCCAGAATACTTATTACTGGCGGATGTGGTTTTATCGGAAGCACTTTAGTTAGAAAACTCCTCAGAGAAACGAACTGTTTAGTTTTAAATTTAGATAAAATGGGATATGCAAGTGACTTAAGTTTAATTGAAGAGACCATAAAGAATCTTGGAGGAAAAAACTTCAATAGGCACAAACTATTTAAAACTGACCTTAAAAATCACTCAGAAGTCAATTCAGCAATTAATGTAGCGAACCCTGATTATGTTATTCATCTTGCAGCAGAAAGTCATGTTGACAATTCCATCCAAAGTCCAAAACTATTTGTTGATAGTAATATTATAGGAACTTATAACATCTTAGAAGCTGTAAAAAATCACTACTTAGGTATGAATCCAAGGAGAAAAAAATCTTTTAAATTTTTACATATTAGTACCGATGAAGTATTTGGATCCCTAGGTGAATTTGGAAGTTTCAATGAGTCAACTCAATATGATCCAAGAAGTCCATATTCTGCGAGCAAAGCTGCAAGTGACCATCTTGTAAATGCGTGGCATCACACTTTTGGTATTCCCGTCATAACGACTAATTGTTGTAATAATTATGGTCCTGGACAATATCCTGAAAAACTTATCCCCAAAATTATCCTAAATGGTTTAAGGGGTATTCAAATACCTATATATGGGGATGGGGAAAATACTCGCGATTGGCTTTTCGTTGAAGATCATGTAAAGGGCATTCTTAAAGTTTTAGAAAAGGGTATAGTTGGAGAAAAATATTGTATTGGTGCAAATGAAGAAAAAACTAACAATGAAATAGCAAATATTATTTGCAAAATTTTAGATGAAATTAATCCAAAAGATTTTCCCTATAAGAAACTAGTAGAATTTGTGGAAGATAGATCGGGGCATGATAAGAGATATTCTATTGACTCTTCAAAAATACAGACAAAATTAAAATGGAAACCTAAATTCACATTTGAAGAAGGATTAAAAATAACTATTAATTGGTATCTAAATAAATTCAAATCTAATAATAAGAATTATCAAGATATTTAATGTATATTTTAGATATTAAATTTATAAATGAATCAAATCAAAACTAACTAAACTATTTGAATAATAAAAAGGATTTTAATAAATATACTGATAAATAATTATGAATCATAGAATCTAAACTAAAACAATTTTCTTTCGCAATATTATTATTAAACTTCATTAATACTATAATATAATTAATCATCTATTTTTTTCTATGAAAAAGTTCGGAGAAAGAATACTATTACTTTTTATCTTCTTATTTTTAATAGATATTAAAATTGCTAAATCTTCAGATTTACATAATAATAAACACGAAAAAGAAATTAATAAGAATTCGATATATACTGCCCCAATATATACATTAGGTCCCGGTGATAAAATATCAATAAAAGTTTTTAAGACAGAAGATTTCAACTCAACTGTAAGTGTCCTTCCAGATGGAAATATAAATTTGCCAAGAATAGGTCCCTTAAAAGTTTGGGGATTTACTTTGGATAAGGCCCAGAAGAAGATTCAAAATCAATATGCAAAAATTCTTAGAAATCCAATTATTTATGTTGATTTAATTGCAGCTAGGGATATAAGAGTCTTAGTTAGTGGAGAGGTGCAAAGACCAGGATTATATAGCTTAAGTTTAAATGCTAATACTAATATCTTATCAAATTCAGATGGTGGAGAAGCTATTGCGATATCATCAAGAGGTTGGCCAACTGTAGTTGAAGCTATTCAAAAATCAGGAGGAATTACATCTAGAGGCGACATCAGAAACATTGAAGTTAGAAGAGCAAATACCCCTGAAAAGAAAATTAAATTAAATTATTGGAATGCTTTAAAAACAGGCTCACCTACATATAATCCCTACATTTATGATGGAGACAGCATAAAAATATTAAAAGCGAAAAATAGAACTGCATCAGAATCATTAACAATAGCTGGTTCCAGCTTTACTCCTGCATCAATAACAGTAAATGTAATTGGAGAAGTCAAAAGGCCTGGACCCCAAAAAATAAAAGCTAATAGTCCATTAAATATTGCAATTTTCACAGCTGGAGGGTTAAACGAGTACTCAAATAAAAATAATATAAAGCTTGTTAGATTAATTAATGATGGATCTACAATAAAAAAAAGCTTTAAATACATTCCATCAGCTGATATAAATGAATCAATTAATCCTTCATTAAAAGATGGAGATGTTATTATTGTTTCAAAAAATTTATTAGCTAATGCCACTACAAAACTTAAGTTTGCAATGGAACCAGTGGGTCCTATAATTAATGCAGCTTCACTATATAAAATATTAAATAGAGATTAAATTAATTAATATAACTCTTTAATTATGAAATATATTCTTTTAATTGATTTATCTAATTTGATAGTATAATAAAAATTTGTTATTAATAATTCATAAATAAAAATATCTGTTATGAATATATTTTTAAAAATAATTAATAATAAAATATTAAAAGGATTTAAGAATCAATATAAAGTTATAAACGCATTAATTTATAGAGAACTTAGAACAAGAATAAGTCAAGTAAAGTTTGGATTTTTTGGGGTTTTACTTCAACCTTTAGGGGCTTTTATTCTTTTTTTACTAATATTTGGGTTTATACGCCAAAGAGGTGGGGGAGGAGTAGAGCCCGAATTTGTTCCAATTTTTCTTCTTAGTGGCATCATTCAATATACATTATTCACTGAAATAGTAATACGATCAGTTAATTCTATGCAAGCCAATGAGGCCCTTCTCTTTTACCGCCAAATAAAACCAGTTGATACAATTATTTCTAGGGTATACGTTGAGTGCATGCTTTTTGCACTTGTTTTTATTTCTTTGGTAGTAGGAGTATTCCTATTATTTGAAATTTTCACATTAGATAATCTTCCATTAATTGTTGGGAGTTATTTAACTTTAACTTTCACTGCTCTTGGTATAGGCATTTTTTTTATGGTTGCAGGTTTTAGGTATCCATTATTAAAAACAATTATTATTTTCATCCAGAGACCTTTATTCTTAACTTCAGGAGTTTTTTTCTCAATAAACAATATTCCACAATCAATAAGGCCCTGGTTAAGTTGGAATCCCATACTGCAATCTATAGAATTATCAAGAAAAGGCTTTAATGAAAAATACTTTATTGACCCAGAAGTTATTTCACTTCCTTATGCGATAACCTTCGCCCTAATTTCATGTACTATAGGTTTATGGGTTTACGGTAATAATCAAAAAATATTGCGAAGATTATGATAGAAGTTAAGAACCTTACAAAAAGCTATATTCATAAAGGCGAAAAAATAACAGTTTTCAAGAATTTATCTTTCACAATCGAAACAGGAGAATCTGTTGCGATTTTAGGAAGAAATGGTGCTGGTAAAAGTTCCCTACTCAGAATAATTGGTGGTATTGACTTACCAGATTATGGGACAGTTAAAACAGATCGATCAATGAGCTGGCCTGTTGGATTAAAAGGTGGTTTTCAAGGCAGCTTAACAGGAAGAGAGAATATAGTATTCATATCTAAAATGTTTTATGGTAATAATTCTAAAAAAATTAAGGAGATAGTTAGATTCGTAAAAGACTTTGCCGAAATTGGTTTGTACTTTGATAAACCTTTTAAAAGTTATTCTACTGGAATGAGAGCAAGATTAACTTTTGGAGCGTCAATGGCATTTGACTTTGATGTCTATTTAATAGATGAGGTTAGTGCAGCAGGAGATGTAGGGTTTAGAGAAAAATGCAAAGCCCAATTAGAAGAAAAACTTAATAAATCTGACTTTTTAATGGTAAATCACAACTTATGGAGTCTAAAACCAGTTTGTAATCGTGCTTTTGTTCTAGATCAAGGTGAATTATTTCAATACGACAATGTGCCAGATGCAATCCAATTTCATAAAGAAACATTAGGTAATAATTCATCAACGATTGGTAAAAATAAAAATGAATTAAATAGAAATAAAAAAGGAAGAAAAAAGGATTGGAAAAAATCTATTAATAATAAATCTAAATTCCTTAAAAATGAAAATTTACTTACTAAAAGGAGGGGGAATTTATGAGAGGAACATTTGGTTTAGATAAATTTATTAATCTTTTTATATCTAAAGGTAAAAACAAATCTGTAAGCAAATTCAAAAAAAGTTCCAAAAATAAATTTCTTCTTATTGCAGGAAGCTCAATTTTTATCGCAGCCATATATTTTTATGGTATCGGTAGAAATAGATTTTTCACAACATCTGATGTAGTAGTAAGAAAAGCTGGAAGTGAAACACTTTCTGGGATAGGTTTTACTTCTTTATTTAGTGTAGGAAATTCAGGTTCATTAGAAGATGCGAGGTATCTGAAATCATATTTACTTTCTCCCCAAGTTCTAGAAGATCTGGAAAAAGAAATAAAATTTAACGAAATATATAAGAAGAAATTTCCTGATTTTTTATCAGGTCTTCCACAGAATCCTACAAGGGAGATGAAATATAATTTTTTTCAGAATCAAATATCTGTAATTCTTGATGAAGTATCAGGTATATTAACGATTAACACGTTTGCATTTGATAGAGAAAATTCATATAAAATTAATAAATTTCTTATTAACCAGGCAGAATCTTTTGTAAATAAATTAAACCAAGATATTTTTAAAAAGCAATTAAGTTTCGCGAAGAAAGAAGTAGACTCAAACTTAGAAAAATTTAATAAAGCAAGCTCATCCTTAGAGAAATTTCAATTAGAGAATAAAAGTTTAGATATATCTTTTGATGCATCATCTTCAAGTGCTTTATTATCTACTTTAGAGAGCAATCTGGCTCAAAAAAAAGTTGAACTAGCTACTTTAAAAAGAAAATTTTTATCACCTAGTGCTCCTGAAATAATCGAAGTACAAGCCCTTGTAGATGAAATAGAAAACTTAATAGAAGTAGAGCGTCAATTATTAGTAAGTCCTACAGGTAAGAACTTGAATAAAAAAATAACATTATTAAATAAACTCAAGTCTGAATTAATTTTCGCAGAGGATATATACAAATCAGCACTAGCTACAGCAGAATCTACTCGAATAGATAGTTTACAGCAGCAAAGATTTATGGCCTCTCTTTCAAAACCGTTTCTTGCTGAAGAGCCTTGGGAATATTGGAGACATAAAGGTTTCCTAACTGTTGTCGTAGTAATTCTATTAATTTATACCTTATCTCAATTTGTCTTAGGCTTATCCGATGCACACGTTGACGATTAGTTAATGATAAAAAAAAATAATTCCCAAAGTATTTTATTTTTTTCAATTTTAAATAATTTAAGAAAAAGAATTGGATTATATTTTCTTTCTGATTGGGACTTGATGAACAATAAAAGTTGCAAAAAGAATTTTTTAAATAAAGATACTCCATTAATTATCTCACTTCCAAGAAACTACATTCATCTTAAACTTAGAGATAAAATTAAAAATTCTTGGTTTTTCTTAGGAATAAGACATGAAGAGAAGCAAAATAATATTTATGGTTATGTAACCATAAATAATTCCACCTTCAAACAAGGAAGGGTTATGCCACCAACAAGAATTAGATGGAGAATTATTCATGTTAGTAAAAACGGAAATTTAAATTTAATACTTGAAGAAATGACTAAACACGAAAACATAAAAAATATATACTTATTCAAAATACCTTTTTTTACTGCAATTAGAAAAATTCATAAGAAGGTTGCAGGAGAATCAAAAATACTAATAGAAAAAAAAACCAAGTCCAAAATAAAATGGAAAATATATAATCAATTATTCAGCAAAAAATATATTTATAAAAATTTTAAAAGCTACAGTTTTTGGTTAAATAAACTGGAAGCTAATTTGAAAAAAAATTTACATCAGAGCAAATTTCGAGATTTAAATTTTTCTATTCCAGAATACAAGAAATATTACTTTGAAGTTGCAAATGATTGGATAATTTTAAAAATGAATAATAATTTTGCACTTAGTAAAATTTCAAAAAGAGCGATTAGCTGGGCAATAGATAAAGAACCATTTACTTTACTTTTATATGGAGACGAGGATTACATTGACAAAGACAATAAAAGATCTCAACCTTTATTTAGACCATCTTGGAATCAAGAACTTTTTTTATCAGATCCATTGTATTGCTCAGTCTGGATTATTAATAAGCAATTATGGAATAAGATTATTAAAGAAATCTTTTCAAAAAAAAATACCTATGAAATCGACCCCTATGAAATCATTATTTCTTGTATAAATTACGTTGTTGAAAAAAAATTAGAAAAAAGAATAAAGCATTTATCTGTAATATTAGGCCACAAAACAATTAAAAAGGAAAATAATCAAGATAATAAAGAAATGCTTGCATCATATAAAAGTAATATAAAAAATTATTTTAGAAGATATAAAAATAATAAAATTGATATATTTGTAGACAATAAAAGCAACTCATTAAAATATTACTATCCAATTCCCAAGGACTTTCTCCTATCTTTAATTATCCCTACAAAAGATAATGTTAATATTCTTGAAAAATGTATAAATTCTTTACTATGTAAACCTCCAGGTTGTAGGGTTGAAATAATAATAGTTAATAATAATAGCTTAGAAAAATCAACTTACGAATATTTCAATTCAATTAAATCAGTAAAAAAACAAGGTGTAGATTTATCGGTAATAGATTATCCTAAAAAATTTAATTATTCAGCTATAAATAATTATGCATTTAATTTCACTAATGGAGATGTGATAGCTCTTATAAATAATGATGTTGAGGTACTCACTAATAATTGGGGCTATATTATTTCTTCTTATGCATTAAGACTAGATGTTGGATGTGTAGGTATAAAACTTATTTATCCTGATAATACTATTCAACACGCCGGAATAATTTTAGGAATTTATGGCTCTGCTGCATATAGTCACAAAAACTTTAATAGGTTTGATTTAGGTCATGCAGGAAGGCTTCAAAAGGCACAAGAAGTATCAGCAGTAACAGGTGCTTTTTTAGCCATTAAAAGAGAAAACTGGGAAAAATTACATGGATTAAACGAGGAGGCTTTTCCCATTAACTACAATGATGTAGATTTTTGCTTAAGAGCTAAAGAAATAGGCTTAAAAAATATTTATATTCCTTTTGTAGAAGCAATTCATTATGAATCAAAAAGTAGAGGTAAACCAAAAGGAAAAGATTTCAGATCATGGCAATTAGAATATAAAATATTCACAAAAAAATGGAAGAAATCATTAATATCCGATCCTGCCTATAGTCCCTCGCTTACAAAATATAAGGAGAATTGGAGCTTATCATTTTCTAATGAAACTTTGGAGTTGCGTTAATTAAGTTCAATTCTTCTAGTCTGTTCTTGTATCTCAAACCACATTTCTTAGCAGAAAAATAATTTTGGTAATTCTCGCTAATTTCTATTTCGGGAAGACCTTTTTCAATCCTTTTCTTAACAACTTTTTTTAAGATATTAGCTGCTTTAATCAAATCGGGTTGAGCCCAATATTGATTTTGCCAATAAGGATAATCAAAAGGCTTTACTGCTTCAATACTATATGGGACAGGATGATAAAGTGGTCCTCTGCAAAAATCAGTATTTCCACTCCAATTAGTGGCAACTAAATCTAAACCTAATTGTAATGCCTCTGCAAGACACCTCCCATATCCTTCAGCTCTATGAAGAGAGATGAAAATATCACAACATCCATAAAGATCTAATAGGTCAATTCTTGACATATTCTTTTCAAGAATAATTATCCTAGGATCTAGTTCAGAAATACTTTTAAGTTTTTCCCATTCATAAGAGGGGTTTGTACTGGGAAATGTTTTTATAAGCAGCTTGACTTGATCATTAGAATTTTCGTGCGACATTGGAGGGAAGGCCATCTGAAAAGCTCTCAAAGCGTCCCAAGGATTTTTTCTTTCCATATAGGAATTTTGATCAAAACTAAAGCATAAATATATAGATTTTTTATCTAAATCAAATCTTTTTCTATTAAAAATTCTTTGATTAAAGCTTTGTTGTTTGATTTTAAAACTTGGCTGATCAATACAAAGAGGCATTAATTTTACTGGTTTATTTGTTACTCCCTTTAGAGAGTCTTTTATATGTTGACTTGAAACCCAAATTTCATTTACATATTCAATAGCAGATACCCAGTTTTTCGGCCAAATTGGCAGTTCCCATGGCCAGTAACCAATAATATATCTATTTTCAAATTCTAGAGTACCTAGTTTCATAAAATATCTAAGACTTTCTTCAGCTGTTAGACATAAAATTGTAGTGTTATATAAGTGAATATTTTTAATTTTATTTCTTAATGTATTCTCTTCTCTCCCCTTAAAAGAACCCGGCGGGAAATTTATTATTGAAGTACTTATTTGTACTTGATCCAAAGCAAAAAAAGTACTTCTCAAGTCCTCTCCTATACCCAGAGCATGTTTTGCATAACCAATAAGATTTACCCCCTCCTTTGGATAATTTAAATTCCCTTTAGCAATTAAGGAATTAATACTTTTTATTTCTTTAAAAAAAAGAAATTTATTATCAAATCCATTATAAAAATTATATGAAGGTAGATTATATGGTAAAAAAGGCCACAAGAATCTAATAAAATTAATTCTAAGGTTTCTTGATTTTACTAATTTAAATACTTTGCGGAATATTTTATTTGAGTCAAAAATAGCTAAATACATTCTTGAAATAGCTTCTCCATCCCTTTTACTTCTTAACCAACAAAGTGCACTACCTACACAATTATTATCCCTTAGTGGCGGATATTCTCTCAAACCAAACTTTATAAGCCATTGGCAAAATTTACGCTCGTTTAAGGATGAGTTAAATCCTAGTTTCTGCAAATCAAGTCTGGACTCTAAAATAATTTTCAAATCATTTGGTAAAGTTCTCAAATATTCAGAATTATCTAAATCCTTTATAGAATTATTTAATTCTTCGCGTAAAAGATTTAATTTGTTAACTGTCAAATCAGAATAATTATTTTTATCAAATATTAATTTTATTTCGTTGTCATTTAATGAAATTAAAGAATTAATTATTCTCCTTGATATTGAATCAAGTTCAAGATTGTGAGATATGTATAGCTCTAAAAGTTCTATGTTACTCTCAAAATTGATAAATTTATTTGGATTAACTTCATAGACATATTTAATAATATTTACTTCTGAAGCATACCTAATTGATTTTAAATCATACTTGAACACTCTTATAATAAATTCTAGTACATAGTTTTTTTTTATATTTTTTGTTAAAAAAACCTATTTTCTTAAAAAGACTTTTCCTAATCAAAAAAGATCCTAAGGTTATTTCATTAATATGATTTACATTTTCTAAAAATCTATAAGGTAATAATGTTTCACAAAAACCTAAAAAGTTATCATTAGGGTCTTTAAAAATACTGTTAGTATAAATCAAATTAATTTCATCATTATTAAAGAATTTTTCAATCAAAAAGGATAAATTCTTTTGATAAAAAAATTCATCGTTACCTAAGATAATAAAAAATTCATTTTGTAACTCAAGTATCAATTTATTTAATATTTCAATTGTTGATAATTTTTCAGAAACAATGGTTATATTTAGACCAAAAAATTTTTCCTGCAAGTGTTTGTAATCAATTTTTTTATTTGTTTTATTAATTACAAAAATTTGATCAATATATTGAAAATTAACTAAATTCCCTAATCTTTTTTCTAAATAATCGGAATCCTGACCCTCTACCAAAAATACAGATAAGCCTTTATTTTTTTTTATCAAATTTCATTTTAGTATTTTTATAATTATATATATATTGGAGATTAATTTATATAGAAAAACTCTCAAAGTAAAAAATGCAAAAACTTTTCGTATATCTAAATTTACATTTGAGGTATAAATTCTAAAGCATTGATTTTTCTTAATTAAATAATTTATGAATTTTCATGCATTACTTTAGCTTCTCATAAATTTATGTAATTACTGATTATTATAAAAAAAATTAATTGTTTGAATTTTTTTACCTTATAGAGGATAATATTAAAAATTAATTAAATAATTGAATAAAGAATTCATATTTTTATTTTCACCTTTAAATAGTGGGACTACTGTTATGTCCCAGTATATTGCTTCATTAGTTAATAATTCTTATCTTCCCCCGTTTGGAAATAATGAAGGTCAAAATGCTCCGAAACTCAAAACATTCTTACCTCAAAATAGATGGAAAACCAAAGAAGAAATTGACTGGGAATATGTAAAAGAAGTATGGACTGAACTTTTGGAAGAATCTGGTAAATCAGTTTTTATTGAAGCAAGTCCACCAAATATGGTTCAAGTTAAAGAAATTTTTGAATGTTTTCGCCCTAAAAACTTTTTATTCTCTATTTCTTCACCATATTCATTTGTAGGTTCAACTTTATTTAACTACGGTAAAAATAAAATTACAAAAAATAGAATTGATAAAGCATGTCAAAGATGGATTCAATTTGCCAGGTTACAAATGGCAAATATAAATAAATATGGTTACTCAAAAGAAATAACAACCTATGAAAAATTTTGTGCTAGCCCTGATTCTTTAATTGATATGATTTTCAAAACTCAAGAAGAAAAAGATTTTTATCTCAATAAGATGAGTAATAAAAAAATAATGGGCAAAAATAACGATAAATTGACTGATATTGTTAATATGCAACCCAAACATTTAACTTTTCTAGGTATAAAAAAAATTAATTATATTTCCGAACAAATTGCACCTCATCAAGAAGTATTAGAATTCTTCAATTATAAAATTTTAACTATAGCTAATGTTAACAATATTATTAATGAGAACTTAATTATTGCATTAGATGGAATTGAAAGAAGAATAAATAATCCATTAAGAAAAAAAGAAGCAAAATTCCTTTAAAAAGAGTTTATTAATAATTTTAAAATTAATTCAAAAATTTCTTAATCAATAAATATGGTTACAAATAAAGAAAAATATAAATAATTTTCATAAAAAAATTTAATTAACATTAATTTTATTGATCCTGAGTTACTGGTATGCTTATGGTGAGATATTAAATTTGAAATGAATAAAAGAAGAAATATCCTAAAAAAAAATATTACAACCTACATTAAAAAGAAATAATCAATATTTTGGCTTCATAGAGTTCATTTCTTTTGGAGAAGTAAGTGGGTGGGCATACTCTAAAGAATCAAATATAAGTTTTATAGGTTTATTCATAGGAAATGAGCTAGTAACTTTTTCCCCATTTAATGTAGTAAGAGAAGACATAAAAGAAAAATTTAAAATAAATTATCCCACAGGTTTTAGAATTCTATTTGATTACAAAATGGGTAGGGGAATAAATAAAGGACTGCCTAAAATTTGTGCGTTAGATTCTAACAAAGAAATAATATTTAAATTAAAACCATTACCAACTATAGGTGGAGATAAATTAAGTGAGATCTTTTTCAGTCCATACTTTGGCTGTGCAGGGAGATTTGATGGAATTAACCAAGAAGGAACTTTATCAGGTTGGGCATCAAAAAGAAATTACCAAGGACAACTAAATATATGGCTTCAATCAGATAAAGGCATTAAACCAAAAGAAGTAGTATGTAATATTTGGCGACAAGATCTGTATTATTTCAAAGTAGAAGATTGTGGCTTCGAAATAAATCCAAATGAAATTACTCAGGAATTTAATAATGCAAATATATGGTTTTCTTTTGATAAAGAAGGAAAATACAATATAGATCCAACGAATAAAAGAATTTACTTTAGTTTTGAAGGTATGCAAACTCTAGAAAACTATGATTCAAAAAATCACAATAATAAATCAGATTTTCTTCAAGAACATAGGTTCTTATTAAATGAATTTAGAATGTTGCTAAACAAAATAGAAGGTAATAAATAGCTAAATAAATTATCAAATTATTTTATTTTATATAATTATTTATTAAAGTTATTGCTCTTTCAATTTCAATAGATTGTTCTTTACAAAGAGTTTCAAGATCAATTTTATTTTTTAGTACATAATCAATTTCTTTTAACAATGATGTATTTTTAAGTTTTAATATTTTCAATTCTTCTCCAATGTCTAAATAATATTCTTGTATTTGATGCAATTGTTTAGTTATATTAAATAAAGTCTCCTCTTTTTTATTATTATTTTTAATTTCATCTTCTAATTTTTTGTTTAAGATTTTAATTTCAATATTTAATTTTTCTAAAGATTCTTCCACTTTGAAAGATAAAATTAATTATATTAAATATACTATAATACTAATTCTTTCGAAAGAATTAATTACAAACTATGTCATGACAGCAATCATACCTGAACTAAAACTTATATTTGTATCTATTCCAAAATGTGCATGCACTTCACTTAAAAATTGTATGTTCTTCTTAGAAAATAAGTATGAATATAAACCAATAAAAAACAACGGGAAAATTCTGGATATTCACAGACTATATCCAAGTATGTATTTTGATAAACTTAAAAAAAAGTTAGAAAATACTAGTTATGACATCAGTGACTATACAAAAATTTGCTTAATTAGAGATCCGATAAAGAGATTTGTTTCTGCTTATACCAATAGAGTTAATCATCACAAAGAGTTATCAAAAAAAGTAATTGAGGAAAATGATTTAGATCCGAGTATGGCAAATCCAACATTTATTAAATTTGTTAAGCACTACTATCTTTATAAAAACGTCAGATCAATAAAACATCACACTGATCATATGTATAAATTTATAGGAGATAATCCCTCTTACTTTGATAAAGTCTTCAACATTAATAATATCAATGAAATTTCAGATTTCCTAAAAAAACAATATGGAATCGAATATAAAATACCTAGATTACAAACTGGCGGTGGGGGTAGTGAATCAATTGATCTTGAAGATATAAAAGAAAAAAGACCAAATATTTATAAAAGAATTGAACAAATCACTTCACAAGACTACAAAATATTCTCACAATATCTTAAATGATAATTCTTAATTATTATTCTGCAAGTAATTAAAAAGTATCTCTAAATATTCCTGCCTATTAATTTTAGATAACTTATTATCAGCTGAATCTATAAAAAGTCTTGTTAACGCACTTTTTAAACTCCTTTTAGGAATATATTCAAAATTACTCTTTTCAATGAATTTAAAAATTTCCGTTAGGTTCCACTGATCAGAAGAGCAACCTTTTAAGTAATTTAATAAGTAATTTAAAACTTCTTTTTCTAAGATTTTATTTGGGGAAATATTACTTACTTCTGAATTTAAACTATTAATTTGAAAGTATTGAATACTTAATATAAATGCTAAATCTAAAACACGTTTATCAAAAAACTCTTTTTGGCTAAATTTATTTAATTCACTTTTTTTAAAATTATTGTTAGTTAGAACAAACCCACTGTTTGATTTTATATTCCATTTATTTGATAAAGACACTCTAAAAAAATTACATTTTGTACTAAATTCAGATTCGTCAATATGAAGAACTTTAGATAATCTCTTTTCAATAGAAATATTTTGTGATTCTATTCTCTTATTTCTAGTATGTGGCAAATGCGAAATATATGATGGTTCTAAAAATTTTATTGAATTAGTAAAATTTTGTATTCTTTCAAATAAATCCGATTCATCCCAGCCATAAGTAACTATTCTTTCATCAAAAAAATTTGCTTTTTCAAGAACATCTCTACAACTTATAAAAGCCCCATTAGTTCCGGTCATATTATCTAAAAAGTTAAATCTATAAAAAGAACCTTTTTCTAGATTTAAATCTTCAAAAATCTTACTTTTACATTTATGATCAGAATCAAATTTTGCGATGAAATCTGTTTTAAGAGAAGATAATACTAAATTAAAAGCATGAGTTAATATCCACGGCTTATTATTATCAACTCTGAAAAACTTTATATTTTCTAAATTACCAAATTTTCTTCTTATTAATTTTTCCAAATCAATCCTTGAATTCCAGTCTAAAATATGAATAGTATCGGCTCCACTATCTAACCAAGTTGGTAAGCATTGAATTAAATTTTCTTCTCTATTCATAGAGACTGAAGCTATACCTACGCTAACCATTATTATTTAAAGATTTTTTCACCACTAATAGTAGTAAATCCCAAAGCCTCAGTAATAATTGATATATCTTCTTCTTTATTTGCAGTTAATTTATGAATAATTTTAAAATCTTTTAATTCTCTTCTTTTTCTAAGACCCATTCCAAGATAACCTTCATCCCAATGTGAAAATTCATTTTTATTGACATCTTTATATTCGATAAAAACATTTTTACCAGAAGAAATTTTTTCACTTTCTACTTTATTTTGAAACCTCTCCCATAAAACATCCTTTTCAAAAGTATTGGCACTGTAATTATTAAATATTCTTATTTCCTCCTCAAAACTATTTTTCCTATAGTAAAACTTACCATCTAATCCCTTAAAAACTGTTAAACCTCTTGGAATTCCTAAAAAAGGTTTCTTATTTTTAATTAATTTAGAAATATAATTCTTGAAATCATTCTTAAGGAAACTAGGAAGAAACATATCTCCGTCCCACTTCATCACATAACTAAAATTACATTTTGAGAGAGAATAATTATAAAAATA
>MDTB01005546.1_pt1 | contig 21363 bp, 24 predicted proteins | sample 811161 | NCBI WGS metagenome assembly MDTB01 (sample SAMN05326650, study PRJNA326480) | marine metagenome | isolation source: seawater | place: Mediterranean Sea | collected 2009
GATACAGAAGGATTTGCTTTCTCATCTTGGAATACTATGGAAGAAGCAGAAAATGCTGCAGAGCTACAAAGTGAGTTAATGGGTGGTATGAAAGAATGGCTTGCAGGTCCACCAGAAAGAATGGTTGGTAAAGTAATATGGAGTTGGTCTCCAGAAAAGTAGTAGTTTAAATAATTCTTTAATTGTTATTAATTTTTAAAATATTTTCTAAAACTAAACTTAATCATTTGAAATAAATTTTTCTTTTGCAAGTTTAAATCTTTTCTAGGGGAATAATTTTTTTCATAATGAATTGCATGATTATATTTGGTTAGATAAATTTTTAAATCTTCAATATTATTTCTCATAACTACATCCATAGATATTACGTTATCATAGGGTAAAATGATATCAAGAAGAGTTTGGACATTTTTAGTGTTAAGAAGATAACACCATGTACCAGCATTTACGCCCTTTCTCTTTATAGGGTCTGGTTTAACAATAGTTTCAGATATTGGTTTACCAATTAATCCTTTATATGATAGTTTTAAAATTGTCCAATCATCAGGTAAATGACTTTTTTTTATTTCCTTTATTTTTTCATTAAAATCGCTTTTCATTATTGCATCATCTTCAAATATTAAAGCAATATCACATTGCTGATCTTCAACACATTTTTTCCATAAACTGGCATGACTTAATAAACACCCTAAGCTACCAGCCATATTCAATTTAAAATCTGATGTTAAGAATTTTTTATCTTGATATTCAGCAATATTAACTTCTGTACCAATTATAGCAGGCCATAATTCAATATCTGTATTTTCAAGTAAATTTTTAGAAAAGAATTTTTTTAATCTATTTGCAGCTAAATCATGTGAACCAATTACATAAGCTTTATCATATTTCATTATTATTTACCTTTTTTATAATTTCATTCATTCTTTTAAATTGTTTTTGTCTTGAAAATTTTTTCCAATAATCTTCATATGCATTATCTGTTAAAGACTTGATATCAATTTTATTATTGTAAATTAAAGAAATAGCATCAATCATTTCATTAGAATTATTTAATGAAAACAATATACTATTATTTTTATTCAGCATTTCAGGTATACCATCAACATTGCTTGAAATAATTGGCGTTTTAATTACCATCGCCTCTAAAATTACTCTTGGAAGTGCCTCTGCTCTAGTAGGGAATAAAAATAAATCAGATAAAGCAATTAAATTTGCCACATCTTTTCTTTTGCCCCAAAAAATAATATCTTTTTGAAATTTTTTATAATTATCATGTTCTATTAAATTTAAATAAAATAAATCATTTTTTTTATAATTGCCAACAAAGTGAAATTTAGCATTTGGTACTTTTTGTTTAATTTTATTAACATGATTTAATATAATATCTTGGCCTTTTCTAAATTGTATACTAGCAACACATATAATATTGAATTTTTTTTCATTAAAATTTTTAGGTTTATTATCATTTGATTTTAGTTGATTAATTTGATTTTCATGAATACAGTTTGGTAGATAGAAACAATTTTTATCAAGATAAGGAAAAATACTTTGCCATTCATACATTACATTTGATGAAACAAAAATAAACTTTTTATAATTTTTCATTAAGTTTTTTGTTTGCTCTAAATCCTTTTTACCATCTTTTTTAAATGTAAAATGTCTCGGAGATTCTCTGATAACTAATATACTATTTTTATGATTGTAAAAGTTAGATTGTGCATATATATCATGCCCAGTAATTGTATTTACTATTACTAAATCTGTATCAAGATTACTTAATTTTTTATTTCTATATGAATCAAACAATTTACTATTAATAAACCTTTTAATTTTTTTTGTATTAATATCAGTGTTAATTGTAAAATTTTTAGGTGCTTTTAATACATTTATATTTTTTAGACTATGACCATCAATTTTGACAGGCAATTTAGATCCATATTTATGAATCAGTGTAACTTTGTGATTATTTTGATTACATGCTAGCACTAAATCTAGGCCTGATTGTGATGCACCATGAGGTGCACCAATTGTTTTAGATATTATAGTAATATTCACATCATAATTTAATATTTATTTTGAATGATAATTGTAGTATTTGGAATTATTTAATTTTATGTTACCTTTTAATGTGAGAATCTGTGTAATTATATTATTATCTTTAATTTTTTCTGAATCTAGATTAGAAAATTCAAGTGAAAGATTAAATGCTGTACTTTCTTCTTATGTTGATAGTCTGGGCAATGTTAACTACAAAGGTATAATAGATAACCCATTTGCATTAAATGATTATTTAAAATTTATAAAAGAAGTTAGCCCTAAATCCCACCCTTCATATTTTAATACAAATAATTCTAAAAAAGTTTATTGGATTAATGTATACAATGCTATTATTCTTAAGTTAATGGTAGATAACCCAGGCGAAAATATTTTAGATATTGGATATATTGGTCATGATGTTTTTCTAAAAAAATTTCAAATTGGAGGAGAGAAGCTATCTCCACATTACATTGAAAATAAAATACTGAGGAAAATGAATGATCCTAGAATTCATTTTGCAATCAATTGCGCATCTAAAAGTTGTCCGCCATTGGGTAATAGAATATTAGTTGAAAAAGATCTAGATTTTCAATTAAATGAAAAGGCATATTCATTTATTAATAATAGTCAAAATGTTTTTATTGATTATGATGAAAATATCATTTATTTAAATAGAATATTTAAATGGTTTAAAAAGGATTTTGGTAATCTTAAGATTTATATTTTTAAATATTTAAATAATCATAATTATGATGAAGTAAAAGATTTTAAAATTAAATTTTTTAAATATGATTGGAGTAAAAATTCAATAAATGAATAATCTTATCAAATTTAATATTGATACTTTATCCAAAATCTTAGTCTTAATCGAACCATTAGAAAATGTATGGTCTAAAAAAAATGTAAATTACAATAATGAGACAATTGGAAGGCATATTAGGCATATAATCGATTTTTATTTATGTTTTAAAGGTTATACTGATTCAGATTTAATTGATTATGATTCAAGAAAAAGAAATAATAAAATAGAGTCTGATATTAATTTTGCAAGAACACAATTAGATAAAATTATATATTTTCTTAAAAATAATAATTTTAAAGATCAAAGTATAAAAGTAAAGATGAATTCATCAGTTAGCAAACAAAGCTTATATTCATCATTGTTTCGTGAACTCATGCATGTAGCTGACCATGCCATCCATCATGCTAATTTAGTTCAGATTATTATCCAAAATGAGTTTCCAAATTTAGATAAGAAGTGTAATTTTTATTCTCCATCAACAATAGATTCAAAAAAATGTGTACTGTAACCTGTTTAATTAGGTCACATGATATAATATTAACATCTAATAGAGATATTCCTATAAAACGCCCTCATAGTAAACCACCAAAAATTTATAATTTTAACTCAAAAAATATATTATTACCATTAGATCCTTTTGGTAAAGGGTCTTGGATAGGAACTAATGGTTCTGAAATTATTTGCTTGCTTAATCATAAGGGTGAGCAGAAAGGCGTTCAAAGCCGAGGTCTTCTTATTAATGAAATATTATCAGGAGAGTTAGATATAAATGGTTTAAACACGAATTGTAAAAAGTACAATCCATTCAAATTAATTTATTTGAATAAGAGTAAAAATATTTTTTATGAAATTACTTGGAACACTAAAAAATTTACAATGGATAAAATTACAGGATCAGTTAAAATATGGTCTTCAACATCAATTTATAGCGATGAACAAATTAAAAATAAAGAGAATTACTTTAATATGAATTGCAATATTAAAAGTAGCTCAAATGATATACTTAAATTTCATTTAGATTCTAAAAATTTACTAAACGAAAATTATTCTCAAACTACTAGTATTACTCAGATCATTCATGGTGAGTTTATAAATATGCACTATAAAGATTTGATAAATCAAAAAGATTATGATATGAAATTTTCAGAATAGTATTTATTTATATTTTGGTATAATGAACGATAATAGTTCTCATAATCTAACCAATCATATATATTTGAAATTTTATTGTATAATTTTTTTTTATTATTATTAATATATTTTTTCATTTCATGATTACCAAAACCATCTCTACCTGCAGGCCCTCCCCACATAGGATTAAGTTCAATAAAACATGGTTTATTATTAATTAAAAAAAATTCAATCCCTCCAATGTTATTTCCAAGAACTTTTACAGCTCTTACAATATCATCTTTAATTGTTGGTAATATTTTTTTAAAGTTATGATTAACTTCTATAAATCGATCTAAATCATTAATATTCATATCTGCTTGATGAAACTGTTTTTTTTGACTAGTTGCCACATAATAGCTTAACACTTTATCAAATAAAACATGTACTCTATACAATTCATTATAATTTTCTTCAGATTTTAAATCAATATATTGGACACATATTATCTTACTATCTTTAAAAGATCTAATTTTTTCATTTACAATAGATACTAGATTATTAAAGATTTTAGGAATTTCATTTATGTTTTCAATTACAAACAGATTTTTACTACCAGTATCATTATTTGTTCTTAAAATAATTTTTTTATTTTTTTTGAAAAATAAATTAGTTTTTTCAATAGCTTTTTCAATAGAATTATTTATTTCATCATGTTCAAATGAAATAAAATCAGGGCAATAAAGTTTATTATCTTTCCAGATTTTAAAAGCTCTATCTTTTGAGTCATAGTTATAAAATGAATTGATATCATTTATAATAAGTTTATTTCTATGTTTTAAAATTCTTTTTTTTAAACGTTTTATTTGTAAATCAGAAGTTTTTTCTGGTTTATTTCTAAAAAATAAAATATTGGCATTATTTATAAAGTATGTTCTATTGATATTCTCTGCTAATCTTAAACCATTAGCTTCAAAGGGTCTTAAGTTTTCAATTTTAGATGGAATATATTTATGAATGGAATAACCTTGTCTTCTTCCTAGAAAGTAAACTTTATTATTATTCATTATGATTGATTGTTTTTATTTTTTCAATTATATCTTTACTTAAAATATTGTGCAATTTAATCCATAAATTTTTATTTGAAACTTGAAAGTGTTTCAATTCATTTTGATTCCATGAAATATATTTTATATTTTCATTTGAATAAATATCTGCTGTAGCAGGCTCATTTGTTATAAGACTCATTTCAGCTATAAATTTACCTCTTCCCAATTTATTCAAAATAGTTTCACCTCTTTTTACAGTAACTTCTCCATTAAGAATAAGTAATAAATTATTTTGTTTTTCACCTTCTTTAATAATTAATGAATTAGAACTGTTATTATAATTACCAAGACTCCAAAAATTCATAAACTCTTTAGATGTAAAATTACTAAAAATCTTTTCGTAAATATCTTTTATTTCATCAGGTATTAATACAATTTTTCTTTCATTTATTATTCTAATTATATGATAAACATTAACTATTGTAAAAATACCATTCCATAAAACAACATCATACCTACCTACTTGAGCTTGGTAGAGTCCTGATAAAATTTGAGCTATTGCAAGAATAATCCTTAATCTTAGCATATCTTTTACTGATAAGGCTAAAAAGGTAAATAAGTAACCCAGGTGCTGTATTATTATTTCATCAATTAAAATAAACATCTTAAAATTTAATCAATATATATTGTTTTAACATTAATAAATTCTTTGATACCATAAGCTCCAAGCTCTCTTCCAATACCTGATAAGCCAACGCCACCAAAGGGTAGTCTAGGATCAGATTTAGTCATTTCATTTATAAAAACTGCTCCAGTGTATATTTTTTTCGCTAATTTTTCAGCATTTTTTATATCATTACTCCAAATACTTCCCCCTAAACCATAAGGAGTATCATTTGCTAAATTAATAGCTTCACTTTCTTCTTTAAATGTATAAATACTGAAAAGTGGCCCAAAAGTTTCGCATTTATAAACTTGCATACTCGAATCAATATTTTCAATAATACTTGGTGTAAAAAAATATCCATTTTTTGGCATTTGTTTCATTTTATAAATGATTTTTGCACCTTTTGTAACCGCATCTTCAAATATTTGATTTAGTTGATCTAATAAGTCTTTTCTAGCCAATGGTCCTATTTGTGTATCTTTTGACATTGGATTGCCAACATTCATTAAATTGAGATGATTTATTAGACATTCTACAAATTTATCTTTAATACTATGATGCAAAATGAATCTTTTTGCTGCTATGCAACTTTGTCCAGTATTAAGCATTCTTGCCATTACTGCTTTTTTCGCTGACTTATCAATATCAGCATCCTTACAAACAATAAAAGCATCAGAGCCACCAAGCTCTAATAATGTCTTTTTAATATACTTTCCAGTTAATTTACCCACAGCGCTTCCCGCCTTATCACTACCAGTTAATGATACTCCTTTAATAAATGGGTTTTTAATTATATTTTCAACTTCATTAACATCAATAATCAAAGGTTGAAATATTTTATAATTAATATTTTTAGAAAAAATATTCTCTAGTCTTAAGCAACATCCAGTAACATTTGGAGCATGCTTGACTACTGTAACATTACCAGAAATTATAGTTGGAATAACAAATCTAAATACTTGCCAAAAAGGAAAATTCCAGGGCATAATTCCTAGAATTATACCAAGTGGTTCATATGAAACATAACTTTTGTTTGCTTCTGTTTCAATAAAATCAGATTTTAGCATATCTTCTGAATTATCAATATAATAATCACACAACCAAATACATTTATCAATTTCTAATTTAGATTCAGATAGAGGTTTTCCCATTTCGGATGTTATTTCTTTAGCCGATTCTATTCTATCATCTATAAGATTTTGTTTAATTTTTATAATTACATTAATTCTTTCTTTTAAAAGTAAATTTTTCCAATCATAAAATGTATTATTAGATACATTTATTAAATCAGTTACCTTGTCTGAACTAAATGTATTATATTTTTTTATTAAATTTTCTGAATATGGATTTATTGAGTTCATAAACTCCCTTTCAATATATCTTGTTACCTAGTTTAATAAATAGGTAAATTCATCCTTAAATATTACACTAAATTGTATTAAAACTTTAAGGAAAATTAAATGAAAAAAGCTGTCAATGAGCCAATAAAAGAATATCTTCCCGGATCACAAGAAAAAGAAAGTATAAAAAAACAATTAGAAAAAATGAGTAATGAATGCATAGATATTCCAATCATCATTGGAGGTAAAGAAATAAGGACTAATGATTTAGGTGAGTGTGTTATGCCTCATAATCATAAACATGTTTTAGCTCATTATCATAAAGCTTCATCGCTAGAAGTAGATATGGCTATTAATAATTTAATGGAAACATGGAAAATATGGTCAAAAACTTCGATTGAAGAAAGAATAGCAATATTTGAAAAAATGGCAAATTTATTAAAAGGTCCTTATAGAGATATTATAAATGCATCAACAATGCTTGGTCAAAGTAAAAATATTTACCAGGCTGAAATTGATTCTGCATGCGAATTGATTGATTTTTTTAATTTTAATTGTGAATATTTACGAGAAATTTTGGAACAACAACCAAAATATTCTCCGGAGGGTATGAAGAATACTATGGAATACAGAGCTTTGGAGGGTTTTGTTTTTGCTGTAACACCTTTTAATTTTACTTCTATAGCTGCTAATTTACCAAGTGCACCTGCTCTTTTTGGGAATGTATCTTTATGGAAACCTGCTTCATCATCTGTATATTCTGGCTACTATATTATGAAACTTTTTAAAGAGGCTGGATTGCCTGATGGTGTTATTAATTTTATACCAGGCAGTGGTAGCAAAATAGGGAATCAAGTAATTTTAAATAAGGATTTAGCTGGAGTTCACTTCACTGGTTCTACTCAAGTTTTTCAGAGCATGTGGAAATCAATAGGTGAAAATATTCAAAATTATAAATCTTATCCAAGAATTGTAGGCGAGACTGGAGGAAAAGATTTTATACTTGCCCATGAATCTAGCAATAGAAAAGCATTGGTAAGTTCAATGATAAGAGGAGCATTTGAGTATCAAGGACAAAAGTGTTCTGCAGCTTCAAGGTGTTATCTTCCGGAAAATGTTTGGAATGATATAAAAGATGATTACTTAAATGAAATTTCAACAATCAAAGTTGGAGATGTTAATGATTTTTCAAATTTTATGAATGCTGTTATTGATGAATACTCATTTGATAAAATTTCATCTTATATAAATCATGCTGAAAATTCTGATGATGCAGAAATTATATCTGGTGGAAATTGCAATAAAGAGGTAGGTTACTTTATTGAACCAACAACAATACTAACAACTAACCCAAACTTTAAGACTATGGAAGAAGAAATTTTTGGCCCAGTTCTTACTATATATGTTTACAATGATTCATGGGAAGAAGTTTGTAATCTTGTTGATAGCACTTCACCTTATGCTCTTACAGGAGCAGTTTTTGGTGATGATAAAAATGCAGTTTCTAAAGCAAAACAAATGTTAGAACATTCTGCTGGAAATTTTTATATAAATGATAAACCAACAGGTGCAGTTGTAGGTCAACAACCTTTTGGTGGTTCTAGAGCATCTGGAACAAATGATAAAGCAGGATCACTACTTAATTTGTTAAGATGGACATCTGTAAGAACAGTCAAAGAAACTTTTAATACCCCTGAAGACTACAGGTACCCATTTTTAGGTGAAAAATAAATGAAACCAGAAATTTTTTCAGAAATTGGCTCTATAGAAAGAGTTTTTGTTTATTCACCTGGTGAAGAACATAATTTGGTTTTACCTAAAGATATCAAACCTTATTTAGAAAATAATTCTTCAATTTTTCCTAATGAAGATTTTTTGCTGTTTGATGATTTAATTGATCTTAAGATAGCAAAAAAACAACATGAAACCTTTAGGGATGTAATTAATTTTTATAGAGAAGGTTCCTGTATAAACATTAGGTCTGAATTTCAAAAAATTTTAAATGATGAAAATATTAAAAATAACTATCCTCTTATAAATTTAATTTATCCTCGAGACATTGCAGTTATAATTGGAAAACAAATTTATCTTACATCGAGTAGTAGTAAAGTAAGAAAAGTAGAAAATAGTATTACAGAATCTTTTTTTAGAAATGGATCTAATTACAAGGATTGTGAAATAATAAATTTTAAAAATATTAATAATAAATTATCATTAGAAGGGGGTGATATCTTTGTTTTAAACAAAGATATTGTCATGATTGGTATTAGTGAAAGAACTTCCTTAGAAGCAATTAAGTTAATAGTTCCATACATTTTTGAACAAAAATTTCAAAAGGTTATAGCAATTAATCTTCCAAAAGAAAGAGCTATGATGCATTTGGATACAATCTTTACACAAACATCACACAAAGAAGCAATAATGTTTAATCATCAAGATTATAATATAGAAGATTTAGAGGTATTTATTGCAAGCAAGGGATCTAATTCTAATAAAATGGTTGAGAAAAACTTTAAATTTATAGATGTTTTAAAAGATTTTGATTTTAATTTGATTTCATGTGGAGGTACCAAAAATAATTTTAAATTAAGAGAGCAATTAACTGATGGAGCAAATTCATTTGTTTTAGAGCCTGGAAAAATAATTATGTACAATTGTAATTATAATACAATCAAAGAATTAGAAAAAAATGATTATAAACATCTTAGCTCTAAGTCATTATACAATGATCAGTTAACTTTTGATAAAATTCTAAGAAGTAATTCTAAAGTAGTCATCACAATTGATGGATCTGAACTTGTTAAAGGAAGGGGTGGTCCTAGATGTATGACACTTCCAATTAATAGGGGGTCTATATAAGTGTCTAGACAAAATCCAACTGTTATAATAGCATTAGGCGGAAATGCTTTAAGCCCTAAGAATGAATCAGGAAATATAGAAAAACAATTTGAACATACTAGAGAAAGTTTAAATGCAATGATGCATTTTGTAAAAGAAAGATATAACATATGCATTACACATGGAAATGGACCTCAAGTAGGTGCAGAGTTATTAAAAAATGAAATAACAAAAGATCAAATTCCTTCTTTACCATTAGGTGTTCTTGTTGCTAATACTCAAGGTGCAATAGGATATATGATTCAACAAACTTTACAAAATGCTTTACAAGAAAAAGATGTAGATAGGGAAGTGGTTACATTTATATCACAAGTAATTGTCGATAAAAATGATTCAACTATTAAAAATCCAACAAAATTCATTGGAAAAAGTTATTCAAAATATGAAGCGCTTAAGCTATCTAAAGAGTTTGGTTGGAGTATAAAAGAGCAAGAACCAGATATATGGAGAAGAGTTGTTGCCTCTCCTAAACCTTTATACATATTTAATGGAAATTCAGTTAAACATCTAGTTGATTTCGGGACTATTGTTGTTGCTGGAGGTGGAGGTGGTATCCCTGCTTATGAAGATAGTAAAAATATACTACATGGTTTAGATGCCGTTATAGATAAAGATATGTCTGCAGCATTGTTAGGCAGAGTTATTAAGGCTGAAGAATTATTTATAATTACAGATGTAGATAATGTTTATTTAAATTATGGCACTCAAAATCAAGCAAAAATTTCTGAAGCAAGCACAAATCAGCTTGCTAATTGGATAAAAGAGAAACAATTTGGACAAGGCACAATGTTACCTAAGATACTTGCGGCTATATATTTTTTAGAACATCATGGCCAAAAGGTTGTTATTACTTCTCTAAATAAAATAGAAGAAGCAATTAAAGGTAAAGCAGGCACTATTATAACAAAGGAAAAATAAATGAAAATTCATGAATTTCAAGCAAAAGCAATTTTAAAAAATTATAGCATTCCAATTCAGGATGGATATGTTATTGAAGATATAAATCAAGCTCAAGAGACAATAGATAAAGTTAAAAATGACTTTAATTCAAAAGATGTTGTAGTAAAAGCTCAAATACATGCAGGAGGACGAGGAAAAGGTGGTGGTGTTAAATTTTGCCCAAATGCTGATAATGCTTTAGAGTCATGTAAAAATATTTTAGGTATGAATTTAATAACGCATCAAACAGGTCCAGATGGACAAAAAGTTAAGAAAGTATTTATAACACAAGCTTTTGATATTGCTAAAGAATATTATGTAGGTATTACAATGGATAGAACTACAGGAAAAGATGTATTTATGGTGAGCACAGAAGGTGGTATGGAAATAGAAGAAGTTGCAAAAGATACTCCTGATAAAATTATAAAGGTTTGGATTGATCCCTTAGAAGGTTTTAGAAGCTTTCAATTAACCAAATTGGTAAGAGGTCTTAATCTTGAAAAAAATCAATACAAAGAAGCGATGGCTATATTAAAAAATATGTATAAGTGTTTTAAAGAAAAAGATATTTCATTACTTGAAATTAACCCACTAATTGAATCAGAAGATAAAAAAATTATAGCAGTTGATGCAAAAATGAATTTTGATTCAAATGCTATATATAGACATCCTGATATTCTAGATATGAGAGATATCAATGAAGAAGATGAATCTGAATATGAAGCAAGTAAGTTTGGTTTAAATTACATTAAGTTAGATGGTAATGTGGGATGCATGGTAAATGGTGCAGGACTTGCTATGGCAACTATGGATATTATTAAAATAAATGGCGGTGAACCTGCTAACTTTTTAGATGTTGGTGGAGCAGCTAGTTCAGAGACAGTTAAAAATGGATTTAAGATAATTTTAAGAGATGAAAATGTCAAATCTATTCTTATAAATATATTTGGTGGAATTGTAAGGTGTGATAGAGTAGCTGAAGGAGTGATTCAAGCAGTTAAAGAGCTTTCTTTAAGTGTTCCTGTAGTTGTTAGATTAGAAGGGACAAATTCAGAGTTAGCCAAACAAAAAATTTCAGATTCTGGTTTAGAAATTATTCCAGCTGATTCAATGCTTGATGCTGCAATTAAAGTTGTTAGCGCATCTAAAAATTAGGAGATAAAATGTCAATATTAGTAAATAAAAATTCAAGAGTTATAGTTCAAGGGATAACAGGTGCAGAAGGGACTTTTCATACTAATCAAATGATTGATTATGGAACTAAGGTTGTTGCTGGAGTTACACCAGGTAAAGGAGGAACTAAAGCAACTGATTATGATGTTCCAGTTTTCAATTCAGTTGAAGAGGCAAAAATCAATACTCAAGCCAATACTTCAATAATTTTTGTACCACCAAGGTTTGCAGCTGAAGCGATTATTGAATCAATTTATGCTGAAATAGAAGTAATAATTTGTATTTCAGAAGGTATCCCAGTAAATGATATGATGGTTGTTAAAAAAATTCTTGACGAAAGCAAATCAACATTAGTTGGCCCTAATTGCCCTGGTATTATTACAATCGATGAAGCTAAAATCGGAATAATGCCTGGATTTATATGTAAAAAGGGTAATATTGGTGTAGTTTCAAAATCTGGTACATTAACATATGAGGCTATAGATCAATTAGTTAAAAATGATTTAGGTCAAACTACAGCAATTGGAATTGGTGGTGACCCTATTATAGGAACAAATATGATTGATACATTAAAATTATTTGAGGCAGACTCTGAAACAGAGGGTATAGTAATGATTGGTGAAATAGGTGGTTTAATGGAAGTAGAAGCTGCAAGATGGGCAAAGGATAATGTAACTAAACCAATAGTAGGATTTATAGCTGGACAAACTGCGCCACCAGGAAGACGAATGGGACATGCAGGAGCCATAGTATCTGGAGGAGATGATACTGCAGAAGCAAAAATGAAAGCTTTAAAAGATTGTGGAATTTCTGTTTGTAAGTCTGTTTCTGATATTGGTGAAACCATGAAAAATTTATTAAAATAAAGGATTTAAATATGAATGATTTAACATTTGCAATTATAAAGCCAGATGCAGTAAGAAATAATTATACAGGTAAGATTTATGATAGAATTTTAAAAGCAGGATTTACAGTTGTAGCAGCTAAGCTTAAAAGAATGAGTAAAAATGAAGCCAATGAATTTTATTCAATTCATTCAGATAAGCCATTTTATAATGAGTTAACAGATTTTATGTCTTCTGGTAATTCTATGGTTTTAGCTTTAAAAAAAGATGATGCAGTTTCGGAATGGAGAAGAACAATTGGAGCTACAAACCCAGACGAAGCTGAAGAAGGTACCATAAGAAAAGATTTTGCTTCAAGTTTATCAGAAAATGCAGTACATGGTTCTGACTCAAATGAAAATGCAATTAAAGAAATAAATTTCTTTTTTTCAGGTACTGAATTAGTATAGAAAAATAATAAAAATATTGTTTTGGTTACTTCCAAAAATATTTATAATATAAGCGGTATTTACTTTAAGGAGAAACATGGCTGTACCTAAGAGAAAACAGTCCAAGACACGTGGTAGAAAAAGAAGAACGCATTGGAAAGCAAAAGATAATGCATGCGTTTCGGTGTGTTCCCAAACAGGACAGCCACACTTAAGGCATAGAGCATACTATGTTGATGGTGTATTATACTACAAAGGTAAAATTCTTCAAAACAATCAATAAACCTCAATGATTCAAATTGCATTAGATATAATGGGTGGAGATAACGCACCCTATTCTAATATAAATGGAGCAATTAAGTTTCTAAATTCTAATAGTGATGTAAAGCTTTATCTTGTTGGTGAAAAAAGTCTTATTGAATCTGAATTAAGTAAAAATGTTAATTTTACATCTAAAAATTATGAAATTATTCCTAGTACTGAAGTTGTACATCCAGATGATAAGCCATCTAAAATAGTTAAAACAAAGCCAGATTCATCTATGAATAAATCAATATGTCTATTAAAAGATAATAATGTTAATGCTGTAGTAAGTTCTGGAAATACTGGTTGTTTAGTTAGTTCAGCTTTTTTTAATCTAGGAACAATAAATAATATAAAAAGACCAGCCCTATTTGCTTTGATTCCATCTGAAAATGGAAATTTTTTAATATGTGATGTTGGTGCAAATACCTCACCAAAATCAGAACAATTGCTTCAATATGCTCAAATGTCTATAGTTTATACTAAATATGTACTTAATATTAAAAATCCAAGAGTAGCTCTTCTTAATATTGGCTCAGAGTCAAATAAAGGTACAGATCTGATTAAGGCATCTTTTGATTTAATGAATGAACAATTAGATAGCTTCATTGGAAATATTGAATCTAGATATATATTTGATGGAAAAGCTGATATAGTGGTATGTGATGGCTTTACTGGAAATGTAACATTAAAATTGATTGAAGGAATGATGACTTATAATTATAAACTAATTTCTAAAAAATTAAACCTTCAAGATGATAATAAAATTAATAAATTAAAATCAGTATATGATTACGAACAGGTGGGAGCAACTCCAATACTTGGAATTAATGGTTTAGTTTTAAAGTCACATGGTGCATCTAGTGGAACATCAATATATAACGCACTAAAATCTGCAAAACATTTAAGTGAAATTGACCTGCTAAATAAACTTTAATTTTATCTTTTCTGATATATAATGAATAAGAGATTTATTATGAATAAAATGAGTTATACAAATGAATAATACTGCTTTAGTTTTTCCAGGTCAAGGATCTCAATATATTGGAATGTGTCAAGATTTTGATTTGATTGAAGATAAAAAATTATTAGATCATTTTTATATCGCATCAGAAATTTTTGGCGAAGATTTTCTATCTATTTGCAAAGAGGGTCCAAATGAAAAATTAAGTAGCACTTATATAGCTCAACCTCTAATTTTTTTACATAGCATCTTGATAGATAAGTTATTAAAGCTAAATGATTTAAAAATAAATGCAGTTGCAGGTCATAGTTTAGGAGAATATACTGCATTGGTATCATCAGGAGTTGTAACTTTTAAAGACTGTTTGAAAATTTTAAAAGTAAGATGTTCTGAGATGGAAAAAGTAAATAAAAAATATAAAGGATCAATGCTTGCAATTTTGAATGATGATATTGATTTAATTGATAATATATGTAAAAAATTAAAAGATACAGTCATTGCAAATATTAATAGTCAAAATCAAATTATCATTTCTGGACCATATGATGAAATTGAAAAATCAACTAATATGTTTAGAGAAAATGGAATAAAAAAAATAATTAAATTAAATGTATCAGGAGCATTTCATTCACCATTAATGAAAGAAGCAAATCTTTCTTTAAACAAAGTTATAAATTCTGTAAATTTTAATAATAGTAATTTTGCTTTGTATCAAAATATATATCCGAATGAAATTTTTGATGGAAAAAAAATAAAAGAGAATTTAAAAAACCAATTATGCGGTTCAGTAAAATGGTATGATATTATTAAAAATATGCATAGAAACAATATAAATACAATTATTGAAGTTGGCCCAAAAAAAGTTTTAACTAAATTAATTCAAAAAATTGAACCTTCAATTAAATTGAAATCACTGGATAAGATAAATGATCTATTTAATAATGGTTTCAATAAGGGAATAAAAAAATAATGGATTTAAAAATAGAAAATAAAGTTGCAATTATAACTGGATCATCTAGAGGTATTGGTAAATCAATTGCTTCTAAATTGTTATCCTATGGATGTAAAGTAGTTTTAATAAGCAGAAAATTAGAAGATTTGTTAAAAGTTAAAAATGAATTAAAATCAGAAAATGTCATATGTTATGAATGTGATATAACTAGCCAATCAGATTTTAAAAAGATAACAAATAAAGTAATTAATTTATGGGGTTCTTTAGATATTTTAATAAATAATGCTGGTATAACTGCAGATAAATTATTGTTGAGAATGAATGAGTCTGACTGGGATAATGTAATTAATATCAATTTAAAAGGTTGTTATAATACCATAAAAGTTGCATCTAATTTTATGATAAGAAAAAAACAAGGTAAAATTATTAATATTAGTTCAGTTATTGGTCAAATAGGTAATAGTGGACAAGCAAACTATGCAGCATCAAAATCTGGAATTGAAGGATTAACAAGATCTTTAGCTGTTGAATTTGGAAGTAGAAATATAAATGTTAATTGTATTGCTCCTGGGTATATAAAAACTAATATGACAAATAATTTAGATATTAAAGTAATTGAAGATATGAAAAAAAATATTCCACTAAATAAATTAGGTTTACCATCTGATATTTCAGAAATGACATGCTTTCTAGCTTCAGACCTTAGTTCTTTTATTACTGGTCAAGTAATAAATGTTGATGGTGGAATGACAATTAAATAAATAAAGGAATAAAAATGGATAATACATTAGAAAAAGTTGTAGAAATAGTTGTAGATAAATTAGGTGTAGAAGGATCAAAAGTTACACCTGAAGCTAAATTTATTGATGATTTAGGTGCGGATTCTCTTGATACTGTTGAATTGATTATGCAATTTGAAGAAGAATTTGAAATAGAGATTCCTGATGAAGATGCAGAAAAAATTATGTCAGTAGGTAATGCAGTTGATTATATAAATAAATCAAAATAATTTTTTTATGTCAAAAAAAAGAGTAGTAATTACTGGGATGGGAATTGTCTCTCCCATTGGAAATAATATAAATCAATTTTGGAATAACTTAAAAGAAGGTTATAATGGAATTGATAATATTTCACTATTTGATACTACAAAATTTGATGTAAAAATTGCTGGTGAAGTAGATATAGATTTAAATGCTTATTTTGATAGGAAAGAGTTAAATAAATTAGATCGATTTTCAGCTTTTGCACTAATTGCTGCAGATCAAGCAATAAACCAGTCCAATATTCTAAATAAAAATATTTCTAATTCAAGAGTTGGTGTGATAGTAGGTTCAGGAATAGGTGGAATTGGAACATTTGAATCACAACATAAAAAACTTTTGAAAAATCCTCGTTATGTAAGTCCTTTTTTCATTCCATCTATGATATCTGATATTGCAGCTGGCCAAATATCAATAAAATACGGATTTAAGGGAATAAATTATTCTGTTTCTTCTGCTTGTGCAACTAGTAATCATGCTTTTGGTGATGCATTTAAAATGATACAATCTGATATGGCTGATGTAATTGTTTCAGGAGGTTCTGAGGCAGCAATAACTGAAATGTCTATTGCCGGATTTTCTAATATGAAAGCATTAAGTAAAAATTCTGATAAAAACTCTGCTTCTAGACCTTTTGATAGAGATAGAGATGGATTTGTTATGGGCGAAGGTGCAGGTATTTTAGTTTTAGAAAGTTATGATCATGCTAAATCAAGAAATGCTGAGATATTAGGTGAAATTGTTGGTTATGGTGCTACTGCTGATGCATACCATATAACAAGTCCAGATCTAAATGGTAAGGGTGGAAAAATGGCAATGTTAAATGCTTTGTCTGATGCTAATTTAGACATAGATGATATTAAATACATAAATGCACATGGTACTTCAACTCCATATAACGATAAAATCGAATCTAAAGCCATTAAAAGTGTATTTAAAGAAAATTCTAAAAAATTATATGTAACTTCAACTAAGTCAATGACAGGACATCTTTTAGGTGCAGCCGGTGCAATTGAGGCTATAGCATCAATTTTATCAATGAAAAACAGTTTTATTCCTCCTACAATCAATTACCAAAATAAAGATATTGATTGTGATTTGAATTACCTTCCAAACAAAGGTAAATCTATTGAATTTAATTACACTTTATCTAATAGTTTTGGATTTGGTGGGCATAATAGTGTAGTTATATTTAAAGGTGCTTAAAATTGATATAAAAAATATTGAAAAAATTTTATCTTATCAATTCAAAAATAAAACAATTCTTGAAATTTCCCTAACTCATTCTTCAATTGAGTCTAACCCTCAAAATTATGAACGGTATGAATTTTTAGGTGATAGTATTATTGATTTTGTTATAAGCGATTATCTTGTAAATAATACTAGCTATGATGAAGGACGTTCAACAATAATTAAAAGTAAATATGTGAGTAGAAAAAATTTAGCTAAAGTATCAAAAAGTTTAAATTTAATTAAATATATAAAGATTCATAGATCTATAAATCTTAAGCTCAATTCAACTCTAAATAGAATAAATGCAGATATTTATGAATCAATTGTTGGTGGTATATATTTAGATTCAAATATGAAAACAGTTAAAAAATTTATATATAATACACTTCTTAATGAAAAATATATTCCACTTAGTAATAATTATAAAGGTAAATTAAACGAATACTGCCATGAAAATGGTTATAATGAGCCTGTATATAAAGTTGTAAAAGAATCTGGTTTAGATCATTTGAAGAAATTTTCAGTAAAAGTATTTATTAATGGAAATAGTTATGAAGGTTCTGGATCTAAAATAAAGAACGCAGAAATCAAATCCGCTAAAAAAGCATTAATTGATTTGCTTGGTCTTTAAATTTTTAATTCTATCTCTAAGTTTTGCAGCTATTTCATAATTTTCATCATTGATTGCTTTTTCTAGAGCTGCTATTAAATCTTTAATAATATTATCAGTATTAATTTGGACTTTTTTTGAATCTTGTAACGAATTTTCAGGAAAATGTTGCTTTGAGATGATTTCTTTAGATTTAATAGATTCTAACACATTATCAGTTATATAGATAGGAATTTTATTTTTTAGAGCAATCGATATTGCATCACTTGGTCTCGAATCTATCTCAATTTTTTCATTTTGAATTAATGTTACAATACTTGCAAAAAATGTCCCATTAACATATTTTTTAATTAAGACATTCTGTATTTGAATATCTGCTTCATTTGAAAAATTTATAATTAAATCATGCGTAGTGGGTCTTGGTAAAATAATATCTTCAAATGCAAGTGATAAAGCTTGGGCTTCATTACTGCCAATAAGTATAGGTATCTTTATGTTACTATTTATTTTTTTCAATAAAAGTATGTAACCTTTACTTGATGGATGGTATTCAATTTTATCTATTTCTAATTGATGCATTACCAAAGTTAAAAAAAAAATGATTTTTTATAAAGATTTTTTTAATTCATTAATATTTGGAATGATACTTGGATCTATTTGTCTTAATATTGCAGCATGATATGATATCCAATCCATAAGATTAATATATATAAGATATTTTATTAAAGAACTTTTGATAGCATTTAAATCTAAATTAATTTCAAGCTGGTTATTTATTTTATTTGACCATATAGTTTTTACAATATCTATTCTTTTTTTATTTCTATGATGATATTCATCACTGTTAATCCATATTACTATAAAATTATTTTTAATATTCACATCTTTTGTATAAGCTTCAATTTCATTATGATTCATCTCTGGAATGAAATTGTTAAAAGCTAAAATTTTTGAATTTTCAACAAGCTGACATTTGAATCTATATCCAATGATTCCAAAAATACCTTCTTCAGCATATATTAAGGGATTTTTATTATGTATTTCTTTTGCAATCTTATAGGATATATTATTTTCTTTTTGAGATGAAAAAATATGATTATGTTTTGATAATTGATCTAAATTATTTTGAAAATCTTTAATAATACTATTATTAATAAATCCTAGTTTATTAAACATGATTAACATCAATGTAAATGAGTATCCAAGTGCAGCTCTAGGCTGTAATCCTTTGGGCATTAATACATAATCATCATCATTTTTTTTAATAAAATCATATAACTTACCACCAGTAGTAAAACCAATTATTTTAGTTTTTTTGGATTTACAATTTTCTAATCCAGCTAGAGTTTCTTCTGTATTACCTGAATATGAACATGCAATAACTAATGTACTCTTATTTACCCATTTTGGAATTGTGTATCCTTGATTTACATTAACAGGAATATCAAGTTTATCAGCTAATATTTCTTTAAATAAAAGTCCAGTTATAGCTGAACCACCCATACCAAGTATTAATACATTATTAATACTATTATTAATATTTTCACTGATAGATGAATTTTTATCAAAAAAATCGAATGAATTTTGAACATGGTTAGGAAATTCAGATATTGATTTATACATATTAGAAAGATCTATTTTAGGGTCGTACATTATTTTTGCCTTTTTTTAAGTAAATTAACAAAGTTTACTAAGTTATTATTTTTAAAATTTATATCAACTAGCATATTATTTGCATTTTCATAAAGATTATTTATAGTATTTTTTATTTCAATGTCTATTTTATTATTTTTAATAAAAATTCGCAAATCATTAATTATATCTTTAATATTATTGCTATTATTTCTTAAATCAGATACAAAATTTTTATCGATATTATTGCAAAGAATTATAGGATAAGTTTTTTTACCTAAAACTATATCACTATCAAGACTTTTTTGCATGATTTTTGAACTTGAAATTATTTCTAAATAATCATCATTTATTTGAAAAGCTTTTCCAATATTTATTCCATAATCAAATAAAGTATTACATATTTCATCAGGATGATCATATGATAAAGCTCCTATTTCTATTGGCATGGCTATTAAATTAGATGTTTTTTTTTCAATCATTTGAAAATAATCATTTTCTGAAATAGATTCTAATGATTCAAATTCTTTATCTAAAGCTTGACCTTCACAAACAGCTACTAAGGCTGAATTAAATGATTTAATTACTTTATGACTATAATTTGAATCTGATAAGATTTTTAAACTTTTTGCAAGCATTAAATCACCAGTTAATATAGCTGTCGAAATATCCCATTTTTTATGAACAGTTTCTTTACCATGTCTAATGGAGTCATCATCCATAATATCATCATGAACTAAAGTAAAATTATGTAAAATTTCAATAGCTAAAGCAGCCTTATATGATTTTTCAAAATCTTCAAATAAAGATTTAGAAGTCAAAATAGTTAGTAAAGGTCTGATTCTTTTACCTTGACCACTTATAACATAATTAAAAGTATCAACTAACGATTTAGGTCCAGAAGCATATATATGCTTAAGATCATCGTTGATTTTTAATCGAATTTTATTAATTTTTTCATCAAACATAATTTATGTTGCCAAACTTACTAAGTTGTTCTAGCACTAATTGTTTATATTCTTGAAGTTTTTCTTTTGTTTTTGCTTCAAATCTGCAAACAATTACTGGTTGAGTATTAGATGACCTTACAAGACCCCATCCGTCTTTAAATTTAATTCTAACTCCATCAATTGTTATACATTCATAATTTGATTTAAAAAACTCGACCGCCTTTGTTGTGATTTTAAATTTTTCTTCATCATTATCACAATCTATTCTCATTTCAGGGGTTGAAAAGTAATTTGGGATATCTTTAGTTAATTCAGATAACTTTTTATCTGTTTTAGATAAAATTTGAAGTAATCTTAATCCAACATAAAGTGCATCATCATAACCATAATA
>MDTB01034176.1_pt1 | contig 21363 bp, 18 predicted proteins | sample 811161 | NCBI WGS metagenome assembly MDTB01 (sample SAMN05326650, study PRJNA326480) | marine metagenome | isolation source: seawater | place: Mediterranean Sea | collected 2009
GATAAATCTAAACTTAAAAATATTCATAAATTTGTAAATCAAAGCTATTTAGACAAAATGGACTCTATTTTTGCAAAAACAATATCTGGATTTTCAGATTACGTAAGAGAAACAAAACCAGATATGATAGTAGTTCATGGTGACAGAGTTGAGGCCTTAGCCGCAGCGACGGTAGGAGCTTTGAATAACATTAAAGTAGCTCATATTGAGGGCGGAGAAGTATCAGGGACCGTTGATGAATTAATTAGACATGCAGTTACAAAAATGGCCAATATCCATTTTGTTGCAAATAATCAGGCACATCGCAGACTTGTTCAGCTTGGAGAGCAAAAGGATACTATACATACGATTGGGTCTCCGGACATTGACGTTATGCAGTCAGATAATATACCTGACATTAGAGAAGTTCGTCGAAGATATAGAATACCATTCAATAGATATGGAATTTTATGTTTCCATCCAGTGACATCAGAATTAGACCAACTACATATCCAGATTAAATGTGTAATTGACTCTTTATTGGAAAGTGAAAAAAATTATATAGTGATTTATCCTAATAATGACAATGGATCTGATGACATTTTCAGAGAATATAAAAGATTATATAAAAATCCTAAATTTAGAATTATTCCATCTATGAGATTTGAATATTTTTTGTCAGCTTTAAAAAAAGCTCAATTTATAATTGGTAATTCTAGTGCAGGAATTCGGGAAGCACCACATTACGGGATTCCCACAATTAACATTGGTAGCAGACAATTAAACCGTGCAAATTGTCATTCAATAATAAATGTTGATTTTAATTTTAAGAAAATTTTGTCTGCTGTGCACGCTTCTTTAAAAATTAAAAAAAAACCAGTAAAAATGTTTGGCTCAGGAGGAGCAACAAATAAATTTAAAAATATTTTAGAAAAAAAAAATATTTGGATCAAAAGTAACCAAAAACAATTTAAGGATAGATATATTAAATTTGGAAAATAGTCATTTTAATATAAGTAAATATTTTAAATTTAGTATTATTTTTTAAAAATAAATTTTAATTATTATGTTTTCGAATTCTTTGACATTAAAAGGCAAAATAAGAAAATTGTTATCACAATGCAAAACTATAATTTTTAATAGCCTTAATATAAATCGAAATATTTATTTATACAAAAAATGGAAAAATTTAGATTTTCCAAAACAAAAGAACGTAATAATTATTGCAAATGGACCTTCATTTAATAAAGAGTTAGCTGAGGCAATTTTATCCAAAAGAAAATTTTTTGATATTGCTGTTATGAACAATTATTTTTTAAATAATTATTCAAACAAAATTATTCCTAATTATTATGTATTGTCTGATCCCGAACATGTACAAACCCAAAGTGATAAGCAGACCAAATTAAATGAAACTCTTAAAAAATTTATACTAGATAACAATATAAAACTTTTTGCACCAAATGAAAAAAGATGGGAGCAATTTCAAAAGTCATTTATACCGTTTAATGATTTTCAAAATTTAAGTAGTAATAATATTGATCCTCGTAAACCAAGAGGATACACCTCAAATACAGGTTTTAAAACATTAGCTTTAATGCTGGCTCTTAATTATGAGAAAATTTATGTTGTAGGTTTAGACTTTGATTATCCAAGAAAAATTATGTTGGATGAAAGCAATCAAATATATCTTAAAAGAGAGCATAGCTACGGTGATGTAAAAGATAATTTAAGTCATGAATTCGACTCTGTAGGTCATGCATTGAACTGGTGGAGTGAAAATTATTGGCATTTAAGAAAGCTAAAATCAAAAAAAATTATTAATGTGACGGATAAGTCAATGATAGATGCTTTCAAAAGATTGTCTATAGATAACTTTATTAAAGATATGGAGGAGCTAAAATAATTTAGTACAAAAATTTTTGTGTTATTAAAAATTTTATTTATTATTTGACTGGCTACATAATCATATAGAATGTATATGTTAAACTTATAAAATTCTAATGATTGAAAATATTTCTAATAATAAACAAATCTTAGCAATAGTCTTAAGATCTAGTTTTAAACAGCAAGGAATTAAATTTTTTACACCTAAGGAATTTTCTCAACAACTTGGATATATGAACAGACCTAAGGGTTATGAAATCAAACCACATTTGCATAATAAAATTCAGAGAAAGGTTGAGTTTACAAATGAAACATTATTAATCAAATCTGGAAAAGTTAGAGTAGACTTTTATGACAACAAAAAAAATTATTTAAAAAGTAAAATTTTGCTTACAGGTGATGTTATTTTGTTAGTTTCTGGTGCACATGGGTTTGAAATGTTAGAAGAAAGTGAAATTATTGAAATAAAGCAGGGACCCTATCAAGATGATACTGATAAGACAAAGTTTAAAGGTATTGAAAAAGATAAGATTAAAACTGAGTAATTTTTTTAGTAAAGATTTATGACTGAATTGATAAAGAATTTTGAAAATTATAGTAGATATTACGATATTATTTACAAAAATAAAAAATATAAAGAAGAGGTTAATCATATTTTCAAGTTACTAGAAAAAATTAAATTCAATAAAAGAAATCTGTTAGAATTTGGATCTGGTACAGGGAAACACGCAGAGTTTTTAATTAAAAAAGGCTTTAAAGTTCATGGAATAGAGAAAAGTAAAAAGATGATTTCTATGTGTAAAAAATTAGAAGGATTTACTTTTCAGCAAGGAGATATTTGCAAGATAAAATTAAAGAAAAAATATGATATTATTTTGTCTCTTTTCCACGTAATTAGTTACCAGACAAATAATCAGAAACTTGAAAATTTTTTTAAAAATTCTAGATATCATTTAAATTCTAACGGTCTTTTAGGCTTTGACTTTTGGTATAGTCCAGCTGTTAAATTTATTAAACCAAAAACAAAATTAATTGAAATTAAAAAAAAAAATTTTAAATTAATTCGTCTTGCTGAACCGATATTATATAATAAAAAAAAAATTGTTAATGTAAAATATACTTTAATTATTGATGATTTTTTAAGAAAAAAAATTAATATTATTGAAGAGAGACATTTAATGAGGCATTTTAATTTTTCAGATTTATACAAGATGTTCAAAAAATATAAGTTTAAATGTCTGCATACATGTGAATTAATTACTAATAAAAAACCAGGCAAAAATACTTGGGGTATTTTTTGTTTATTGCAAAAATATTAAAAAATTATGATCTTTGTTAATAAACCATCATTTTCAGGAAATGAAAAAAAATATTTGTTAGATTGTATAAAAACTGGATGGATTTCATCAGAGGGAAAATACGTTAAAAGATTTGAAAAAAAATTTGCAAAATTTGTTAACAGAAAGTTTTCTACAACTGTAACAAACGGTTCAGTGGCCTTAGAAATCGCAATAAGGGCCCTAAATTTAAAAAAAGGATCTGAAGTTATATTACCAACATTTACGATTATTTCATGTTGTAATGCAGTAATAAATGCAGGTCTTAAACCTGTTTTAGTTGATTGCTACCTTAATACATACAATATGAATGTGAGCCAGGTTGAAGATAAAATTAATAAAAATACCTCAGCAATTCTTATGACTCATATTTATGGGATTACTGTAGATGTTGATAAAATTTTATATTTGGCCAAAAAATATAAATTAAAAGTGATTGAGGATGCAGCAGAAGTGCATGGACAAAAATATAAAAAAAAAAATTGTGGATCTTTTGGAGACATAAGCACTTTTAGTTTTTACGTCAATAAACATATTACTACTGGTGAAGGGGGAATGATATTAACAAACAATCAAAATGTTTATAAATATATACTAAAACTTAAAAATTTATATTTTGGTAAAGGATTAAATAGATTTCGCCATCAAGGCATTGGATGGAATCAGAGATTTACTAATATTCAAGCTGCAATAGGACTTGCACAATTAGAGAACATAAAAAAAACTGTTAAAAAAAAACATGCAATAGGAGAATATTATACAAAAAAACTATCTTTTTTATCAGAAAAAATCCAATTACCTTTGACGAGTATCGATTATTGTCAAAATATATATTGGGTTTATGGAATTCTTGTTAAAGACAATCAGAGGTTAGCTGCAAAAAAAGTAATTAAAATGTTAAAAAAAGAAGGTATAGAGTGTAGACCCTTTTTTTCCCCCATGCATGAACAACCTATTTATTTAAAGATGCAAATGTTTAAAAACAAATACTTTCCAATAAGTGAAAAAATTTCAAAAAAAGGTTTTTATATACCTAGTGGAATTGGTATTACTAGAAAAGAACAAGATATTGTAATTAAAAAAATTACCAAGGTTTTTGAAAATTAAACTTTTTGAATTAAGAATAAATGATCAAAGGACTATTTTTTGATGGAAAACGCCAGAACGGTGGCAGCTATCAAATGTCCATAAATAATTTGTTAAGTTTTGTACATCACTTCAAAAATAACAGTATAAAATATAAAATATTAACAAATAATAAAATTAAAGACTTAGATAAATTAAAAATTAAATATCAAATAATAAATTTGGAAATTTGGGATTATTTATTTATTTTTTTTAAAAATATAACCATATTAAGTTTAATTTTAGAAATATTAAAAATAAGCTCTAGTCTTGAAAAAAAATTAATTAATCAAAAAATTGATTTAATTGTCTTTTTTAAGGTTTCTTGGAAATCATTCTTGTTAGAAAAAATTAAGTTTACATCAACAGTTTTAGATACTTGTCATAAAGACTTTTATAAAAAAAAAAAATTTAAAGAAATAAATTTTTTTATTTATAACATAAGGGAATACTTATTTAAAAAAGTACTACCAAAGTCCTATAGAATAATTTCAGAGTCATCAGACTTAAAAGAAAAAATTATAAAATTTTATAAAATTGAGTCAAAACTAATTATTTCAATACCCAATTTACCGTCCTCACTTTTATTAAATAAAAATAAATTTAATAAATTAAATATTTTAAAAAAATATAATTTAGAAGGGAATTTTTATTTTTATCCTGCTCACTTTTGGGAGCATAAAAATCACCAAATAATACTTAAATCAATTAGAGAAATGAAATCTAAAAAAGAAAAAATTAACTTTGTATTTTGTGGTAAAGATCAAGGAAATCTCAGACATTTAAAATTGAAAATATCAAATTTTGATATTCAGAATAATATTAAAATTTTAGGATATGTAAGTGATAATGAATTATTTGCACTTTATAAATTATCTAAAGCAATGGTTATGCCCTCTTATTTTGGACCAACGAATATTCCACCCGTTGAGGCATGGCACTTAAAAGTTCCAGTCATTTATTCCTCGATGAATAGAAATCACGGTGGAAATGCAGCTTTATATTTTAATCCAGACTCTTATATTCAACTTGTAAAATGTCTTATTAAGGTTGAAAATCAAAAGCTTCGAAAAAAATTGATCTTAAATGGAAAAAAAAGGTTAATTAAAATAAAAACGCTTAATACTATAGGTCACAAAAAATTTAGCTCGGAAATTAAAAGAGTGAATTAGATCATTAAAAATAAAATTGCTTATTTTACTAATTATCAATTTATCATTTTACTAAAAAAATTTTCTTTACTTATAAAATTTATACCCTTGATTGATAAATGAAGTGTATCAGAAAACATGTCGCAATTTTTAAAAAAACTTTGATCAAGCTGTGTATTAAATTTAACTAAATTTTTAAATTTACTATTTAAAAGCTTTTTTTCCATTTTAAGAGCTGAATTTTCTTTCTGATAGATTGGGGATATGAAAAAAAAAATTTTTGTTTTATCATCAGCGTAAGTTTCTAATAATTTTTGGGAATTATTTCTAATCTTTATTTGTGAGTCTAAACTAAAAAAATATTTTATTAAAGGGGTGTCTTTTGGATCTAAACAAACTGTTTTTGGCATTATATAATTGTTTGTCCATTCCTGATCTTTTTTTGGAAAAAAATAATAATATAGAACTCTATAAAAAAGTTCATTATTAATTTTTGTTATGGGTATATATTTTTCAAAAAAACGTTTTCTCTTACAAGATTTTTCAATTTCATCTTTTTCAAGAAAAAATTTTAAGTCGAAGAATATTGAATATTGACATTGTACTTTATAATCAATTAAAGATGTTGCTTCTATATAAATTGTCTTTAAATTTTGATTTTTTTCTTTTAAAGATTTTAATATATTTTCAACCTGAAAAGAGTTCATAGAATTTTGTGATAAATTAAATATCTTTTTGTTTGAATTAAAGTTTTTTGAGTTGAAAGGAACGGATCTTGAGTTACCAATGAAAAAAATTGAATTATTAATATTTTGTGAACTATAGATTTTTGAAAGCCTATGACTTGAGTTTGCTATTATATAATTAACAAACAAAGAGGTTAAAAAAACAAAAATTAAACAAAGTGAAATGCCTAAAATTAAATTTTTAAAATTGAAAGTAGATAAAAGAGGTTTCATTAAAATTTGCAAAGCATAGTATTATAGTTAATAGCATTGTTACAGCAAAACCATAAAGAAAAGAACTGTTCATTATTTTTATAAAGTTCTTCTTATTAAGAAATATTTCAATTAAAATTAGGATTAAAATTAATAAAAAATTTCTTATAACATAAAACTTCTCAATTATTTGCGAAAAATTAAATATTTCAAAAATATTGATAATTTTACAAAAAATTAATAAATCTTCAAAAGAGGGTATTCCAAAAGGTATAAATATTATTACAACCAGTAAAAAGGTATATAATTTTTTAATTACTTTGATTTTGATATCAAATTGAAAATAAGAATTATTTATTTTTTCTATAATTAAAAATAATCCATGTAACGACCCCCAAATAATAAAATTAAAAGAAGCACCGTGCCATAATCCTCCTAAGAACATCACTAAAAAAATATTTAAAGATGTTCTTAATAAACCATTTCTATTTCCTCCTAAAGGTATGTAAAGGTAATCTCTCAAAAAACTTGATAAAGAGATATGCCATCTTCTCCAAAATTCAGTAAGATTCTGCGAAAAAAAAGGATTATTAAAATTTGCAGGAATATTTAACCCAATTAACTTCGCAATACCGATTGATATTAAAGAGTAGCCTGCAAAATCAGAATAAATTAAAAAAGTATAAAAAAAAGAACCCATCATTAAGGTCGGTGAATTAACTTCTGTCATATGATTATAAACATTGTCTACGTAGATATTAAGATTGTTTGAAATACAAAGTTTTAAAAAATATCCCCACAGAATTAGAATTATTGCTGTTCTAATGTTTTTCTTATTAAATATTATTCCTCGATTTATTTGTGGAATTAAAGAGTTAGGTCTAACTAAAGGTCCTGCAATCAAATTAGGAAAAAATAGAAAAAAAACTAGAAAATTTTCTAAATTAATTTTCGATAATTTAAATCGATAAATATCAACCAAATACATTATTGCTTGAAATGTATAAAAAGAAATTCCTATTGGTAAAATTATATCTGAAAGTACAGAGCTTTCCAAATTTATTTGCAGTATATCATCTACAAAAAAATTAAAATATTTGAAAATAAACAATATTATTAAGGGGAATATTATACCAATTATTAAAATTTTTTTTCTTAATAGTTTTTTTTTTTGAATTAATTCACCTATTTGCCAAATTAGTAAACCCTCAAATATTAATAATAAACAAAATAATAAATTCCAATAACCATAAAAAAAAATTGAGAAAATTATTGTTATTTTTTTCCAATAGTTTTTGAATAAAATTATAAAACTTATATAAAATGAAAAAAATATTAAAAAAGGAATGGAGTTGAATAACATTTAGTATTTTAATAAATAATTAAATAATTTGTTTCACTTAATCAGTATTGGAAGTATAATTAATTTTAACATTATTAAAATAAACTAAATTATTATTTTTAAGTTTTTTATAATTTGTTGTTAATCTAGATTTTGATATTTTTTTTTTATATTGTTTAAAAAAATTTGAAATCTCCTCTCTTTTAGTAAAATTAATGAATAAAAGCTTATTTTTATTAAAAAACTGAATCTTATTCATAAATTTTTCTTCATAAATAATTGTTGAATGATTATTAAATGCATCAATCGTGAAAATATTATATGGGTTCTCCCCTGAGTTAACGATAAATCTACTTCTCTTGAGTAAGTTGTTTATTTGGTTTCTACTTATGAAACCTAAGTTTTTAACCTTTTTCAGATCAAGATAATCTCCTACTACATAAATTTTTAGATTATAAAGTAATATATTTTTTAAAAATTTATCCCGTAAATAGTTATTTTTAACAGAATAATCTCTATTGTAGATTAATAAATCAATATTTTTTTTTTTAATTTTTTTTATTTTTACAAGATTTATTAAGTAATTATAATGTGCTTTATTTCTATAAGTTTTTTTCACAAATGGCTTTAGTAGATCTGTTGAAAAATATATTTTATTTTGTCTGAGATATAAAATTTTTAAGCTTAATTTAAATAAAGCATTGACAACATATTTTCTTAAAAAAGAATTTAAATTGGTAATTTTATTTTTAAAGATGAAACCTGTTATTGGACCTAGATGTGTTTTGGGTGGCAAAAGAGCAAATATTAAAAAATTCCATAACGGCAAAAAATTTAAATAACAAACACCTCTTCCTTTAATAAAATTTTTCCATAAATAAAGTATGCCAATTAATGGACTTATATAATTTTCAAAAAATGTAAGATTAAGTTTTGTTTCTGTTACAGATAATCTTTTTATTTTTTTTATTTTATTGTTGTAAACTCTATATAAACTATCTGGTGATCTAATTAAAAATCTTTTATTTTTTAGCATTGATAAATTTAAAATATAATCTCTTGCTAAAATTCCCTCGCCTCTTTTAGAGGAAAAATCACTTGCCCAACAGTATAAATCGAATTTTAAGTTTGACTCCATATGATAACTAAAAAAAAATTATTTAATCATGTAAATTTTTTTACTTTTGAAATTTCTATTTCTGTCATTTTTTTATATTTAAAAAAATAAATAATTTTATAGAATAAGTCTCTACTAAGCGTTTTGAACAATATAAATTTTATTATTTCTTTTAAAATCGATAAAAAACCAGTATTTGATTTCATTTTCAATGAGCGTATACTTGGTAAATTTGATACCCCACCTAAGTAAAAAATAGATAGGGGAAAGTATATTTTTTTTATACCATATTTTTTAATATTACTCTTCATCCACTCTCCATCTGCAGTAATTTTATTATTTATATTAAAGCCAAAATCCTTGACATCAGGTGGGCGTATAAATGAACTATGTATTAAATAATTATTTGAGAAAAATGTTTTTTCTGTAGGTATAAAATAATCGTTTCCATTTTTGAGTACAGATACAAGCATTATGCAAGAATTAAATTTTTTTTTATTAATATATCTCGATAATTTTTTAAGAGAAAATTTTGAAAAAAACTTATCACCTGAATTTAAAAAAATTACAAATTTATTTTTACTTTTTTTTAAACCAAAATTCATGGCTTCATAAATCGAACTATTTTTTTTATAAAAAAATTTTCTCTTTGGATTATTTAAATTATTATTTAGTAATTTAATTTTATTTTTAGAAATAATTATATTTTTATATTTCTTATATTTTTGTTCGTCTATTGAATTTAAGGTCTTTTTCAATGAATTTATTTCTCCATCTGAAACTGTAATTATGTAAATAAGGCTCATATCTGCTATTAATTTATAATTTTAATATTTAAATTATCTAATTTTTTATGAATATATTTTCCTTTTATATAGCTTATAAAAGTTGAAATTAATCGACTTATTCTTCTAAATGTTTCGTATCTTAGTCTCCAGAGAAATTCAAATGAATAGAAATAAATTGGTACTTCCTTTTCAAGTCCTGAGACTATGTTAATTGATCCACCTATACAAATTATTTTGAAATCTTTGTTTTTAGAAATTAAAAATTCAGCTAGCTGTTCTTGTTTAGGTGTTGGTAATGTAATAAAAATGAGGTCTTTTTTTGTAATTTTAAGATTAAATTTATTTGTAATTTTTTTTATATCTCCATAAGGTAAGGAATAATTCACTACAATTTTTTTATATTTATTTTTAAGATACTTTTTTGATATATTAGGCAAGTTACCAAGAACTATAATTTTTCTAATATTTTCAGGAATCTTTAGTTTGTCCAAAACATCTCTTCCTGGGATTTTTTTTACAGGAATATTTATATTTTTAATGAAAACACCATCAGGCCAATGAATAAGATTTTCATATAGTTTAACTTGACTATTAACATAGCTACCAATAAAAGCTAAGTTTAAGGCCGAGAGTACAAAATTTTTTTTGAAATTTATTGAACTTACTTTTTTTAATACTTTAAAATGATAATTAATTGTAGAAATATATCTTTTATTAGTATTAAATTTAATTTTATTTTTCTTTAAAAATATAAATTGTTTTAGCTTTTGGAAATATCTTAAGTTTATCAAAATATTACTTGAAAACTGTCTATTTAATTTCAAAGAGTCATATATTTCTGAGCTTGAAGTGAAGTGAGCCATTAAGTTTTTTCCTGATATGCCCCCAGTTCTCATTCTTGTAATCGTTTGATTAACTGTTTTGAAATTTTCATTTTTAATCTTTAATACTTTTAAAAAAAAATCATAATCTGCTGCAATTTTATATTTGGAATTATATAAATTTTTTTTTGCTAATTTTGACGATATAAAGGCACCAGGGTGTGGTGGCATTAATCCAAAGTAAAACATCCATTTTTTGAAGTTTTTTGCAGAATAATACCTCGTAATATTATCAAATAAATAATTATTAAAATATGAAACATTCCCCAAAAATATTTTTTCTTTATTTTTTTTAATTATTTTAACAATACTTTTAATAACATTTTTATTATCTAAAATATCATCTGAGTTTAGAATAAGTATGTAATCACCTTTTGAATTTTTGATACCGATATTTATTGCTTCGTATATTGAGGATTTTTTAGCAATTATAATTTTTTTTTTTACTTTGTGATGTTTTAAAATTTTTAAAGTTTTGTCAGTAGACCCACCATCTACTAGTATATGTTCAATATTTCGATAAGTTTGATCGTAAACAGAAGACAAAGTATGACCAATAGATTTGTCACTATTTAGACATGTCGTAACGATAGTTATCTTCATTTTGGTTCTTTTTCAATGCTTTTAGAGGAATTGAGAACATAAACAATAGATAAATAGAAAAGCAGAAAATCAACACTAAATAAAGCAAAACTGTTTTCGAATACTGATCTAATCAATAAGAAAATTAAACAAGTAAGTGAAAAATTTAAATTTACAGAATTTTTTTTTGAAAATAATTTATTTTTATTTTTTATTAATACTTTTAAAATTTCATAAAATATTAATATTATTGATCCAACCGAAAAAATCCCTCCAGATAGAAGTGCATACAAAAACATATTAGATACATTGTTGCCGAAACCATAATATTCTCTATCTTTTTTAAAACCAAAGTCGTCACTTGTTATTGTGCTGCTAAGAAAAAATCTGTCACCTTGTGGACCATATCCAAATAATTTTTTTTTGTCATAGTTTTTTAAAGTATCTTGCCACAAAGTTAATCTTCCCCCGGTATGAGAACTAAAAACCCTCATTTCATTTAAATTTTCACTTTCATTTTTAATATTTACATTAACATTTATTAAATAACCAAAGCTAATTGGAATAATTAATAAAAGTGTAAAGTTTTTAAGTTTTGTCAAAACTTTTCTTTCACAAAAAAATAAAATAATAAATAGTATAGATACAACTAAACATAGTAATGTACCCCTAGATTGCATTAAAAAAATTAATATTGAAAGAATTGTAACTAAATAAAAAAATTTGTTTTTATAAAAAACTAAATTAGATTTAATATAGTAAAGAATTAAAAGTAGGTTAATTAATGCAAGTGTCCTTGATAATCCACTTATTCTTGATAGAGGATTATCGAGTATGTTAGTGCCTTGTGCAGAAAATAAATGATAAAATGCAATGCTATTTATATCTTTAATTTTAGAAAAAAAAATTATTAAAAGCATGATAAATAAAAAAATTATAGATATTTTAAAAAAATATTTTAAATAGTCTTCATTATAATTTTGTGAAACAGCAAACAAAGCCGCTGTCCCTAATCCAAAAATTGCAAGAAAGGAATTAAAAATATCAAAATTTTTTTCATCATTAAAATAAAGTCCAATTAATTGAGATATAAAATATATGAAAAAAAATATGTGTATTTTATCAATTTTATTTTTGGCTTTAATACATCTAATTATAAAGTAAGCAATAAAGCATGAAGTAATAATTAAAGTTACAATAAAACGTATTGAGGCAATAGATTTAAAATAATTTTTTGAAAAGTTTATTGAGTAAATTGTATCCAGCAATCCAGATCTTAACGGACCAACATTAATAGAGACCCAAAGTGATACCCAGTAAATAATTAATAAATAAAAAAAAATATTTTTTGATTTACTCATCCTGTTTATAGTTCTCTAGCTAAATAACCAACCTCTTAAGTACGATTTCAATTTTATTTATTATTTCAAAATATAGTAAACTATTTTTGTGTTATGTTTCGGTATTTTCAGTCAAATAAAGATGAATTTCTTAAAATATTATATTTTTTGTTATCTTTTTTAAGAGTTTTATAGATAAATGTTAAAATATGAAAAATTACATACCCATTAGCCGGCTAAAAAACTTATATTCTCATATAAATTCAAGAAGAAAATTGCAATTTTTTTTATTATTGCTACTAACCATTTTTACAGGTTTTACAGAAATATTGAGTATTGCCTCAATAGTGCCGTTTATAAAATTAGTTACAGAGCAAGGATTTTCTGTGCAATCAGTCTTTATATCAAAAATAATAAATCTTGAAAATAAACAAGAGGCTATAATGATCACTGGTTTATTATTTTCTTTTTTATTTTTTGTGAATTCTTTTTCAAGAATAGGATTAATATATATTACATCTAGGTTATCACAAATTATTGCCGCTGAGTTAAGTGTAAAACTTTATGAAGCTAAACTATATGATACATATTCAAATCATATTTCAAAAAATTCAAATGCATTAATCGCAGCTGTAACACAAAAAGTTTTTCAAATTGCAATAACTATTTCGGGTGTAATTACCTTCATATCAGGCACTGTAATTTGTTTTTGTATAATAGTCGTTCTAATTTGGGTAAACCCAAAAATAATGATCCTTTCTATTTCATTCTTTGGGGCTCTTTACTTCTTAATCATTAAATTAGGCAAAGAAACAATTAGGCGTAGTGGACAAATAGTAAATGATACTCAAAATATAATAGTTAAGAATTTACAAAACGGTTTAGGGGCTATAAGAGATATTATATTAGACAAAACACAAAGTTATTATCTAAACAATTTTCAAAAAGATAGTTTTCTTAAAGCTAGAAAACAAGCTCTAATAGAATTTATTCAAAATTCTCCCCGTTATATTTTTGAGAGTATGGGTATAGCTCTATTTGTGATTTTATTAATTTTTTGGAGTGAGCCATCAAACTCCTCAGAGGAAATTTCGACTATTTTTCCAACTCTAGCTGCTTTAGCAATTGGATCACAAAGAATTTTACCTCTTTTAAATCAGCTTTATGTAAATTTCCTCAATGTAAAAAGTACAATTTATCAAATAGACGAGGTAGTAACTTCGTTAAATGAATTTTCAGATAAACAGGAAAAAAATAATAATATAAAAAATCTTGATATCAATTTTAATAAATCAATTTTGTTTCAGAATGTATCATTTTCATACGATAATAAAAAAATTATATTTGATGATATAAATTTAGAAATAAAAAAAGGATCTAAAATAGGTTTCATTGGAAAAACTGGGGAGGGAAAAAGCACTTTTTTAGATTTACTAATGGGGCTACTAGAACCAAACAAAGGATCAATCTATATAGATAACAAAAAGTTAGAAATTCAAACCTATAAGAGCTGGCAATCAAAAATATCACATGTGCCTCAAAATATTTTTTTAAGTAATTCAACTTTTTTTGAAAACATAGCATTTGGAATAGACTTTGATAAAATAGACATGCAAAAAGTAGAATTAGCATCAAAAAAATCCCAAATTCATGAATTTATTACCAAAGATGTACAGGGATACAGTCGAAATGTTGGTGAGAGAGGTATAAGATTATCAGGAGGACAAATACAAAGAATAGGATTAGCTAGAGCTTTATACAAAGATGCTAAATTAATTATATTTGATGAAGCGACTAATTCGTTAGACAGCGAAACTGAAAAACTAATTATGAATGAATTATATAGCCTAGGCGGTGATCTAACTATGATAATTGTAGCTCACAGAATAAATACTTTAGAAAAATGTGATAAAATTTATGAGATAAAAGATAATAAAATATTTGAAGTAAAAAAATAATTTCAGAATTGATTAACTTAATATTTTACTCTCTTTTATCATTAATAAACTAATCCCAAACAATAAAAAGTCGATACTTACAAATGCAAGAGTGTCTTCAAAAATTGATCTGAACAAAATATAAATTATTAGATAATGTGAGATAGAAATATATATATTTTATGATTGATATTTTTTGTTTTAAAAAATTTAAATAGATACACAAAAATAAAAGTAATAAAAATTATTAATGAAATTATTCCACCATTAAAGAGTATGTTAATCCAGGTATTTGAAGCAGTTTTTTCAGGTATTTTTAGGTAAACTTGATCAGCAAAATATCCATTGCCAAATAATATATCTTTTGATTTAAGAGTTTTTATTAAAATTTCCCATCCGCAAACTCTGCCAGACAAAATATTATCAAATGGTCTTAATATTTCTGAGCATTCAGACATTACATTTCTAGATAGAATATTTACAAAATTTCTCATGGATACAGACAAATTTAAAAATTCATTATATTCGTGGTCATTTTCCAAATGACGATTCTGAATTTCAAAGTGTTTCAATTTTTTTTTTACAGATCTATATAAAGGAACATATTCATAATAGATTTTTAATATCAATTTCAAATCATATTTATCTATTTCCTTTAAATTATATTTACTATGGAAATTTTGAATTTGTTCTATATTCAAATTGTATTTATTAAGTTTTTTAAAGGAGTCATTAATTTTGACTGTTTCTTTGTTGATTTCACCTTTTAAGTTTGAGAAAGTTTTAATTCTCTTTTCTTTCTCAAGGAAAGGCACTTCATAATCAGTGATAAATCTTCCTTGATTATTAGTGTATATATTAAAGAATAAATAAGGGGCTAAAATAATTATCAAAATACATACAATTTTATGTTTTATTTTTAACACATTAATATTCATTATTAAAAAAAAAGAGAAAATAAAACTGAAAATAATATTAAATCTTGACTGAACTAAATAAATTAAAATTATAGATATGACACTTAATATATAAAAAAATATTGAAGGAATTATTTTTTTATTTATCAAAAAATTTTTAAATAAAAACAAACATATTATTTGAAAAATAAGTATAAATTTTGTTTGTCCGTTTACATTTTGATAAAAAAAATAATCTTTACCTAATAAATTTATACTGGATTTAAATGATAATCTTAACTCTGAAAAAGATGTGTAGGTTAATAACTTTGAAAGATAGTTAGGAAAAACAATAAAAAATAAATATATTATTATAAAAAAAAGTAAAAATTTAAAAAGTAATTCCTTAAACTTGTAGTCAAAATACTTTGACTCAGAGTTTATAATACTAAAAAAAATTATAACTGAGCTTAGCGTTACAAAATGGTGTATAATTATACTGTCTTGATAATGATTTTTAAAATCACCCAAATAGTATCCTAGGCAGCCTAATATCGGATATATTAAAAGGAATGTATCAAAGGATATTCTCTTACTTTTTATTAATCTTGAAATCAAAAAATAAAATAAAACTACGCAAATAATTATTGAAATATTATCAGTTAAAAAATTTATCCAGTTTTCTCCAACCTCAAAAAAGTTTCTGTTATATATACCCCCAAGTTTAATCATCGAGGTTAATCTAAATATAAAAAAAACCCATATAGTGAAAAATAAAATCTTAATCAGCTTGTAATTTTTTAAAATTTCCATATTAAATTTATATACAATGTCTTTATATAAAGAGGAAGCTATGAATAAATTTCCACAAATTCATAATACACTCAGTTTTATCATTAGCTTAATACCACTTTCCCTTGTAGTAGGTATAGCTATAACCGAATTACTAATTCTTACCTCAATAGTCTTTTATTTATTTTTAAATTATCAAGGTTTAGGTGTGAAATATTATAAAGAAAAGATTTTTTTATTTTTTTTGCTATTTAATTTATATTTAATATTTAGCTCTTTATTTTCTGAAACTGTCATAAATTCAATAAGAAATTCACTATTTTATTTTAGATTTGGATTTTTAGTAATTATCATTTGGTATTTACTAGAGAACTTTAAAAAATTTAAAATTATTTTTTTTAACATTATTACAATTACGATTTTAATTGTTATATTTTTCACTTTATTTCAAATTTTTATTTTACAAAGTAATGAAAGCATGTCTAGAATAACAGGTTTATTCGGTAGTGAGCAAATTCAAGGAAGTTTTATTTTGAGGACAATACCTATTTTTGTAATTCTTTATCTTTACAATCAAAAAAATTTAAATAAAAATTTCAAATATGTATTAGTATTTATTTTATCGTTTTCATTAATATTAATTCTTTTATCTGGAGAAAGATCTTCAGTTTTTTTATCTTTTATTGGTATATTTTTAACTTTCTTTTTTTTTAAATTTAATTTTAAAAAAATATTAATATTTTTATTTTTTATTCTTTTTATTTTCGGACTAACTATAAGTTTAAACCCAGCTTCTAATGAAAGGCTACTAAATAAAACTTTTAAACAATTTTTTTTTACTTTTGACACAGCTGGAAAAACTGTAAAAAAAAAATTACATTTTTTTTCTGAAGGTCATCAAGATCATTTTCAAGCTGGTATTCTAATGTTTCAAAAGAATTTTATCAAAGGAGTGGGTGTAAGAAATTACCGCAATGAATGTAAGAAGGAAATATATAAAGAGGTTGGTAAATATTATTGTACTACCCATCCGCACAATACATATATTCAAATTTTAAGCGAAACAGGTCTTATAGGTTTTATATTTTTCACAAGTTTTTTGATTTTTATTTTTTTTAACATCAAAGATTATATTAAAATTCACCGTAATACCGGTGATAAAGTTAACAAGCCTCTTGGCATGTGTTTTGTAATTATATTAGTAAATTTTTTTCCTTTAGTTCCAACTGGTAGTTTTTTTAACAATTGGTTATCAATTATGTATTTCTTACCAATAGGTTTTTTACTTTATGAACTTGATACAAAAAAAAATTCTAAATGATTAATTTGTTAAGCACTGTAAGTATAATTTTGTTGTTTAATTTAGGTATATTTCATTTTTTTGAATTTCTTAAAAATAAAATTAATGTATTTGACTATCCAGATGATAAAAAAAAATTACATAGTCATCCAGTTCCTTTAATGGGTGGTTGGATATTTATGTTAAATTTAATTTTTTTTCTTTTTTTAATTTATATGGATATCATTTATTTATCTTATATTGAAATGAATATCATAATATGTTCATCAGTTTTTTTGCTGACAGGTATTTTAGATGATAAGTATAACCTTAGTCCCTATACAAAATTTTTAACTCTAACAATAATCTTACTAGTCTTCTTTTTCTTTACTGATAAAATTATTTTAAATTCTATTGAACTCTATAGTTTTCAAATTAACTTTGGAAATTATTTAAGTCTTCTGTTTTCAATTTTATGTGTACTGCTTTTTGTTAATGCCTTTAATTTATTTGATGGCATAAACCTCCAAAACAGTTTGTACGGATTATATCTTTTAGTTTATTTGCTAGTTATCGGTAAATTTTCTGAGATTATATTTTTTTTAATTATGCCGCTTTTACTAATCATCTTTTTAAATTCAAGAAATAAATTATTCATGGGTGATAGTGGCACATTGTTTTTAGGATCTTTAATTTCATTGATGGTAATAAAGAATTATAATATTGAAAAATTAGTATCTGTAGATGAAATTTTTTTATTAATGATTTTACCTGGTCTTGATATGTTAAGATTATTTATTGAGAGGATAGTAAATAAAAAAAATCCTTTCATGGGAGATAGAGAACATCTTCATCACTATTTTCTTCATTTTTATAATTATAAAATTTCAATTGCCTCGATCATTTTTATTGCATTATTTCCATCAATTTTAAATTTTTTTATATCAAGTCAGTATATAATAGGTTTATTTCTTATATTTTATTTGATGTTAATTTATTTTTTTAAAAAGAAATTAAATAATAAAATTATTTAGTTTTTTTGTTTAAAAAAATCATTGAACAACTGATTGGATAAAATCTTCCACTAAATTTTCTTTTTAAAATACTGTAACCACAATTTTTAAGTAATTTACTGAGTGTTTTTATGGAAAAAAATTTAATATGACCATGTCTCCATAAAGGGTTATAATGCCAGTCGTGTTTACCAATTAAATTTATCAATAAATTTTTAATATATCCATTATATGGTGTGCTAATTAACAAGAAACCGTCATCATCAAGAACCTTATATATTTTCTCTAAAAAATCATCTGGCAGGTACTGATGTTCAATTACCTCAAGCGATACAATAAATTTAAATTTTCTCTCATTTTTTATTAGCTCATCAATACTTGAATTTTTGAAGGTTAGTTTGTCATTTTCCAATTTATGTGCCAATTCAATACCAGTTCCAGATAAATCAACTCCAGTTGTATGTTTAAAGTATTTTGAAATTTGAGAGGTTAAAACACCATTTCCACAACCAATATCTAATAATTCTAAGTCTGATGTTTCTAATTTTTTAAGTATATTTTCTATATCTTTAATTAGATAGCTGTGATGATTGGTATTATTATTTATCCAATCATAGTCAAATTTTTCTTTTTTATAATTTTTAATATTCATATTTATAAATTAGTTATCAATTATTAAATTCAATGTATATACTATGTTTTAGAGTTAATTAATTTTTAATTTGAAAGTAGAATAATTTATTTGTAATTAACTAATCTGATAACTAAATGAAAAAAAAAATTGCTCTTATATTTGGTATTACAGGACAAGATGGAGCTTACCTTGCAAAGTTATTATTAAAAAAAAAATATACTGTTCATGGTGTTAAGAGAAGATCCTCGTCATTAAATACTTCAAGAATTGATGATATTTATAAGGATCCGCATGAAAAAAGAAATTTTTTTTTACATTATGGTGACTTAACAGATTCTTTAGCTACGCTAAAAATCATAAAAAAAATCAAGCCAGATGAGATATACAATTTAGGTGCTCAATCACATGTGGGCGTCTCATTTGAAGTACCAGAGTATACTGCAAATGTTGATGCTATCGGCACTCTAAGAATTTTAGATTCAATAAGGACACTGGGTTTGGAAAAAAAAACAAGATATTACCAAGCAGGCACTTCAGAAATGTTCGGAGCCACAAAACCTCCACAAAACGAAAAATCAAACTTTTATCCCAGAAGTCCTTATGCTGTAGCTAAGTTATATTCACATTGGATAACAGTAAATTACAGGGAGGCATATAATATTTTTGCTTGCAATGGAATTTTATTTAATCATGAAAGTCCCATTAGAGGAGAAACATTTGTAACAAGAAAAATAGTAAGAGGTCTATGTAATATTAATAAATCAAAAAAAGGAAAATTATATCTAGGCAATCTTTATGCAAAAAGAGATTGGGGACATGCCAAAGATTATGTAGTTGCAATGTGGAAAATGTTAAATCAAAAAAAAGCAAAGGACTATGTAATTTCAACTGGTAAACAGTTGAGTGTAAAATCATTTGTTAACCTAGTTGCAAAAGAACTTAAAATGAAAATTTTATGGAAGGGATCTGGAGAAAATGAAAGAGCTTATTGGCATAATAAAGTCATAATAAAAGTTGATAAAAGATATTTTAGACCTACTGAAGTAAATTCTCTTAGAGGCGACTCAAGTTTAGCGAGAAAAGAGCTTAATTGGAAAGCTAAATTTAATATTTCAGCTTTGATAAAAGACATGGTCGAAGAAGATTTAAATCACTGATGATTAAATATAATTCAAAAATATTCCTAGCAGGTCACAAAGGTTTAGTAGGATCAGCAATATTGAAAAAATTCAAAGCTTCAGGCTATAAAAATATTGTTATTAAAACACATAAACAATTAGATTTAAAAAATCAGAAAAAAGTAAAAAGTTTTTTTAAAAAAGAAAAGTTTAAATTTGTCATAAATGCTGCAGCCAAAGTAGGTGGTATCTATGCAAACAATAATTACAGAGCTGAATTTATTTATGATAATTTAGCAATTCAAAATAATATAATTAATTCTTCTTATGAAACTGGTGTAAAAAATTTAATTTTTTTAGGGTCTAGTTGTATTTACCCAAAAAATTCTAAACAACCAATTAAAGAAAATTATCTACTTACTGGTGAACTTGAAAAGACAAACGAGCCCTATGCCATAGCTAAAATTGCAGGAATTAAGCTTTGCGAGAGTTATAATTTTCAATATGGTACAAATTATAAATGCTTGATGCCATGTAATATTTATGGACCTAATGATAATTATAATCCAGAGACATCTCATTTTTTTCCAGCTCTAATTTCAAAAACTTTTAATGCTTTAAAAAAAAATAATAGAAGTATTACTATTTGGGGCTCTGGCAAACCTAAAAGAGAACTTATGCATTCAGATGATTTAGCAAATGCATGTTTATTTTTTCTCAAAAAAAAAACTAAAGAAACGTTGATAAATGTTGGTAGTTCAAAAGAGATGTCAATTAAAGATTACGCAAAATTTATCATTAAAAAATTTGGTAAAGATTTAAAAATTAAGTTTGATAAATCAAAAAAAGATGGAACTAAAAGAAAATTGCTTGATTGTTCAGTAGCTAGAAAATATGGTTGGAAACCTATAATTAGTTTAGACATTGGATTTGAAAACACTTATAAGGATTTTTTAAAAGATAAAAAATGAGCAATTATTTAGTAGCAGGAGCTGGTGGATTTATTGGAGGCCACTTAGTTAAATCATTACTTAATAATGGACATCAGGTTGTATGTGCAGATATAAAACCTTTAGAGTATTGGTTTCAATATTTTGATGAATGTAAAAATTTTTCTTTAGATTTAAAAAACTATGAAAATTGTCTTAAAGTTTCTAATGATGTAGAATATATTTACAATATGGCCTGTAATATGGGAGGTATGGGTTTTATAGAGAATAATAAAGC